>Ga0172371_10006892_pt1 | contig 16341 bp, 17 predicted proteins | sample Lak12m_FD_114543 | JGI IMG/M metagenome (GOLD analysis project Ga0172371, IMG submission 114543) | Freshwater microbial communities from Kabuno Bay, South-Kivu, Congo - kab_022012_12m | ecosystem: Environmental > Aquatic > Freshwater > Lake | place: Democratic Republic of the Congo: South-Kivu...
ATTGCACCTCTCACTAGTCAACGGGCGTCCTTCGGGTACATGAAATACAACTTTTCAGCTCCCTTCTCCCCCCCCCCCCGTCATACCGATTCGCCCCCAAACAATGAACTCAGCCGGGCACTCCGGGGGTCGTCCCCGAAAAATCTCCTCGGCCTAAAACCGTGCATCCTGACCGCGCTTCGGGGGCCCGCCGGGGTATTCCGTCTTTGAGGGGGAATAGGCATCATATGATCCAGAGGGCCCCGGGGAGGGACCTATTGTCGATGACGAGGGCGTGCTCTCCTCTTGGATGACTTCCCGGTCGGAGAACCCCCTGAGTTTTTCCCAGCGTATCCCACGAGAATTGTTGAGGTCAACAACAACATTCGTGCTCCGATGTGATTTGAAACCCCTTAAGAGTTGACTTCAAGTCCAGGTATGAGTAAGCATTAAGGGGCACTCGTGGGCTCCTTCCGGCCGTTTCCCAATGCCCATACCGGCCGGCACGCTGAGAACTTGCGGATTGCACGACGCTGGAGGTGCGACGGCTATCCGTGCCATACAAAAAAACCAAGTTCAATAAGGGATTTGGACATCGCCAGATCCCGGGAGAAAAGGATTGCAAATGCCCAGTTCCGAAATTTTGCAGGACAAACTGATCCTGGCGGTGGACGACGAGGAGGACGTTCTGGACATAATCGAAGAGGAACTGTCCGAGGCCGCCAACATTACCCTCCACACCGCCACGACCTTCGAGAAGGCTCAGCAGTATCTGGTCTCTTACACGTATGACCTGGTCATACTGGACATCATGGGGGTCCGGGGATTCGATCTCTTGCAGATTGCCACCAACGCGGGGTTCCCGGTGGTGATGCTGACCGCGCACGCGTTTACGCCGGAGGCTCTAAAAAAGTCCATCGAACTTGGAGCGCGGGCCTATCTGCCCAAGGAAAAGCTGGGCTCGCTGGTGCCCTTCCTGGAAGACGTGCTCAGGCTCAATTATCAGACCGCGTGGCGCAAGGCGCTGGACCAGGTGGCAACGCTCTTCAACAAGAAGTTCGGATCTGACTGGCGCAAAACCCAGGAGAACTTCTGGGATGATTTCGAAAAGAAACTCACCTTGGACGACGGCGCGATTCTTAAGTGACCCGGTCGGGATTCTGGGAGGATTGGGTGAATTTCGACCGGTCTTGGTGCTGAAAGACGAAATATTCGGACAGGACGGAAGTCCCGCGCCCGCAGGATACTTCCCGCCTTTGAATACATGAGCCGGACGGGGGAGATACCGCCGGCGACTTACAAGGAGTTCTTGCATGACTGACGTTGTAATAGTCTCTGCCTGTCGCACCCCCATAGGTGCGTTCGGAGGCGCTCTAAGGGACATGCACGCTTCGACCATAGCCGGCGTTGCAATGAAGGAGGCAGTCGCACGGGCCGGAATTGAGCCCGACATGATTGACGATGTCCGCTTCGGGTGTTGTCTCAATCCAACCGACGCCATGAACGTCACCCGGATAGCTGCACTGACGGCCGGAATACCCGATACCGTTCCCGCCGTGACCATCAACCGGGTGTGCATCTCAGGGATGGAAGCCGTCCTTTCCGGCGCGGCCATGATCAAGTCCGGCGCTGCGGAGATCATCCTGGCCGGCGGCGTGGAGCACATGAGCGGAGTGCCCTTCACCCTGGAGAAGGCTCGCTGGGGCCTGCGAATGGGCCACGGGGTCCTCACCGACGCTATGACCACGGGACTCCACTGCGGCTCGCACATCCTGCCATATCCTCAGGATGGTCCTGTGGAAGCCTTTCGAGGCAAGCCGTACATCATGGGTCACACTGCGGAATTTGTCGCTCTGAAATACGGCATCACGCGTCAGGAACAGGACGAAGTGGCCCTGCGCAGCCACAACAACGTGGAACGGGCCACCAAAGACGGTTCATTTGCCGCTGAAATGGTCCCCATTCCCGTGCCCCAGAAAAGGGGGGAACCAAAACTTTTTGAAAAGGACGAACACTTCCGGCCAGGCCTCACTCTGGAAGCTCTGGCAAAGTTGCCCCCCGCTTTCATACCCAAGACAGGAACGGTAACAGCAGGAAATTCCAGCGGCATTAACGACGGCGCCGCCGCGATGGTTATCATGACCGCGGACAAGGCCCGCAGCCTCGGACTAACCCCCCTGGCTCGGATCAAAGCAGTGGGAATGGGCGCGTGCGATCCGGCAATCATGGGGGTGAGCCCCGTGCCTGCGGTGAACAATCTCCTCAAGCGGTCGGGGATGGCCCTGGAAGACATGGAGCTCATCGAGCTCAACGAGGCCTTTGCCGCCCAGTATCTGGGCTGCGAGCGAGAGCTGAAGCTGAACAGAGACATCACCAATATCAACGGCTCCGGCATAGGACTTGGCCATCCGGTGGGATGCACCGGCGCGCGCCTTATGATCAGCCTCACTTACGCTCTTCGCAAAAGCAACAAGAACGTGGGCCTGGCTACTCTCTGCGGAGGAGGAGGCGTCTCCATGGCCTGCGCGCTGGAAATCGTCTGAGGCCGAGGATTCGAGGGACTAGACACCTGTAAGGTGTGAACCAGTAGGTACTGCCTCGCCACCGGCCTGCGGTCCCGCTGAATCACGACCAGAGATGTGACTTTTCCGATTGCCCACCATGTTCCTCCATTATGATGGGAGGAACATGGTGGCGAAAATGAAGGCCACCGGCCACTGAGAAGGGTCCTCCGGGGGCTGGGGCAAGAAGTCGTCCCTGGGCCCTTGATGCTGATGACTTAAGGAGAGTGCTGTCAGTCTGGCCATAGGCGTGAGCGTCACCCCTGAGGCCATCCGGGGCAGGAGGCTGTCGCAGCCTTTGAAAGCGGCCGGCTGGAAAAGCCAACAGCGGATTGCCCAACCGTGTCCCCGTTGCCGGTTGACCGAGAATTACTAACGCTATGCAGTTCACTACTGCGAGGAAGCTGAAATCAAGTTGTCGGAGAAGAGGCCTACCAAGAAGATAAACGCCAAAGCGATCATGACCGACCTCAAGGAGGGTATGACCGACGCCCAACTCATGGAAAAGTACGGACTATCCTTCCAAGGACTCCGGGATCTGTTTTCCAAGCTCGTGGAGGCCGGCCTGGCGACCCAGGCGTATTTCACCAGGAGAGCTCTGGAAAAGGTTTCCCCCCCGGAGGCCGAGGCCACCCCTACTACCTGCCCCTACTGCGGATTCACTGCACGTGAAAAATTCACCCGTTGCCCTCGGTGCAAAAACGACACCTCAGAGTGGCTCGACACAGTGGAACTAACCAAGATCCTTACCGGCTCGTTCGATTAAGTACTGGGCCGCACAAATACGAAACCGGCCGGACCGTCGTCACGGCTTCAGCACGCTGGTGTCTATGCTCTTGGCGAGACGGCTGCGGATCCGTTCGAGTGAATTGCCGACGTAGAGGTTGATGGCGGGCGCAGGCGTGTGAAGTGCTGCCAGGAAGGTTTCGTTCCGGCAATGGAGCAAGACCAGCCGAGCCTTCTGGCCGCTTTTCTGGAGGGTGGTTTCAACGTTGGCTGCGATGGCTCGGCTTTCCAGATATGCAGCCCATCCATGACGTGCGATAAAGGCGAGCGCTTCTTCTCTCTTGCCCTTACTGTCCGCCTTGGATGGCCCCCTTTCTTCCAGCATATCCACTTGGCCGCGAAAAATCAGTTCCTCCACAAAAAAAGAGTACTTTCGGCCGTGGAGGTTGACCTTGAACTGGGCCCCTTTGATCGCCTCTCGTCTCGTCGAAAAGAGTTGCAGTGCCCATGCATGGTTCTTCTCGGGCTCCCTGAGAATATAGGTGGCAATGTTCTCAGGCGTCCGTTCCGGTCCGGCGTGCCTGGCATCCTCTCCCTGGAAATCATACTCGGGCTCCGACTTGGTCGCGGGGCGATTGGCTTTCCATGCCTTGAATTCGTCCTTAGTGAACAGTCCCTGCCGAATGAGTTTCTTCAGTAATTCCTCGAATTGGGTAAGAGTTATGCCATACTTGGAAAGAAATTGTTGAGTCCGCAGGCCAGCGCGGAGATCTCTTAGGACTTCATCCACCTTGATCTTCCTTGGTGGAGGTCCAGCTGAGTGACGATCCAAACCGTCGAAATCTTTTCCTGTATCCTTCGGCGCATTCATGCACTAGAACCGCAACGATCGAGGTAGCGTCGTGTCCTGGTGCAACCGGATGCCGACAGCAGGAATGAATACTCCGCGGCAAATCGCTTTTTCAGCCTGGAGTCTCAAACGACACGACGACTCCACCTACACCACGCGACACTGTAGCATATGGTATCACAAAACAGTCGCAGGGTACAAGAGAAAACGAAATGCCCAGCAGACGAGGTACACCCAACTGAGACCTTGGCGCGGCATCGCTACCCACTTCGGAAATCGAAATCGGTCAGAATTCGTGCCGACGGATATGATTGCTTTGGGGAAGACCCATCTCCAGTGCTCGTGGCAGGGCCGGCAGGAGGTCCGCTACCGAAAACGCGGGGGTGGGGCTGGAGATCAATCCGAGAAAACGGTTGACGTAGGCGGCCTGGACAGATGCCTCAGCCAACGAACGACCTCCCTGAACAAGGGCGGAGGCTATTCCGGTCAGGCTGTCGCCGGTTCCTCCGATCGGTTCCATTGCCTCGACACAGGGATCGCAGATCTTTGCCAGTATGCCATCCGCCGAGGCGGCATAGTCGCAGCGGCCCTTCACGAGAAGGTGTCGGGCGGCGTTTTCGTGCTGGTACGCCCGCTGGATGAGTTCAGGTACGCGATCATCCTCCTGGAGGAGAAAACCTCTCGTATAAAACGGGTGAGGAGCGGATTCATCAGCGAGGAAGGCCACCTCGCCGGCGTCCGGCGTGAACAGATCGTAAGAGGCGGCGAAGCCGCTCATCTTGGCCACGTACATGTAACCCGCGTCCGCTATGAGAATCGGCGTGGTGGGAAGCTCCTCCAGCCTACACAGAATCCGGTTGTGCCAATCCACGTCCGGTTGCAGGTAATGGAAGACGAACAGGTCATTCGGACAGTCTGGAATTTCGCGAACCAGGTATTCGTAAATCCGCCGGCTGCCGTCACCCCGGCCGATGTCTCCGCAAAGTAGCGCTGACGGCGGTTCTATCCCCAACGCCTGAGCCGTCAAGCACGCCGTAGCCAGAAGGGCAGGGGTCCCGCGTGATATGCGCACACTCTGGTCTCCGAACCTCAAACGCCTTTTGAGAACATTGCACTTGCCTTCAATCAGAGGAAAACCCTCATAGGGGACTGTTCCCACTATCAACCAGGACATCGGCGCCTCAATTCCTCAAAAGCGAGCTGCAGTGCGTAACCGCAGAGAGTGCTGCCCAGGCTGCGAGGTTCAGGTGCCTCGTCAAGCCTCTTGCCCAGCAGTTGGTCGGCCAGATACGGGACATCCGGACATCCGCCGCCGGAAACATTGACGATTCGCAGATCCGCCTTGGACAACGTAATCTTCATGTTGGCGGCCCTGACCATGAGGTAATCGCCGAAGTCCTTGGCATGGAAGAGATTCACCGGTTCCAGGAGCACATCCTGCAAAGGCAACACGTGGAGAGGCCTGATTCTCTCCTGTTGAAGGAGCTGAAGGACCTTGAGTTGCGAAATCACAGGGAACTCTATGGCGAGATCACAGCCAGTGCGAATTTCCGGAGGAGGCCCTTTCACGGCAACATCGAAACCGGCCAGTTTCAGCAGCGTCTCAGCCCTTATGACTTCGCTGGTGTGCTGAAATATCAGGATGCCGCGTGCGGAGATTCCCCTGCCATGTCCGGGTTTGCTCCCTGGGTCTGTTCCAAAAGACTTCCGTATCCTTTTCAGCAGGCTCATTGCTTTCTCAGAAGCATCCGGTATTCCTCAGCCTCCTTCATGACTGCGTCCACCTTCCAGCCCTGTCCCTCAGCCGCCCGGCTCACGTTTTCGCGACTGACTTCGTTGTCAACGAGCACCTCTATCTCACCGGTACCCATCTCCCTCATCTTCGACAAGGTCATCAGGACCGGTTGAGGGCAAGAAAACCCTCTCGCGTCAACTTCTTCCGCCATTTCTGTTCTCTCCTCAGGCCCCGGCTCGTTTCATGTTCGTGAATCCTATGAAGAGACACGCGGCCAAGGTCATTACCACGGCAGCCATGCCGTGAGGCCCTATGCCGGCCGGCGAACTTGCCAGGCCGAAGTTGTGAGCAATGCCTGCCCCGACAATCATGCCGAAGACGAATATTGCCGCATCCCCATCACCCTCTCCCGTCATGAACAGCTGCCTCCCGGGACAACCTCCGGCTAGGGCGAACGCCAATCCTGCCACGAGCATTCCCGCGAAGTTCCAGAAGCTCTGGGTGTGGGCCACCGGCTGGCCTGAAAACCCGGGGTTGAACTGCCCCAAGGCTAAATTAACCACGAAAGCGGCCGCCACGAGCGCCAAGATTCCAGCGAACAGGTGCCAGTGCTTGAACAGTATCAGGTCCCTCAGACCTCCCATTGTGCAAAATCGGCTCCGCTGCGCAAGAACACCGATTACCAATCCCACGCCGAGGGAGATCAATATAGCTGCGTGTTGGGATCCCGGACCCTTGACACTGTAGAAAAGGATCCCGCTCTTGGGATCGCCCGGAACGTGCGGGAAGGCGAGCATCAGGACCAGCAATCCAACGGCAACCAGCGGCATGATGACGCCCGCCCCGAAGGACTGTCTTGAGGTTCGGCCCAAGTTGTAGCCTCCCCTAAAAAACAGGGTGCCTACACCCACCCCTGCGGTAAGCCCAAGCAAGCCGAAAATGGCGTTGCCGTCCCCGCCCGCGAGACGAAGGAGAGCTCTCCAAGGACAGCCCAAGAATACCAGAGCCCCAATCATCGCGCACATGCCCAGTATGAACCTGACCAGCGGCGCCGATCCTCCCCTGGGCTTGAACTCCCCCGCGACGAGGGCGGCCAGGAACGCACCCAACGCCATGCCCATGATTTCGGGCCTTAGGTACTGCACAACCTCCGCCCTATGCAGTCCAAGGGCCCCGGCGATGTCGCGCTCGAAGCACGCCATGCAGATTCCCATATTGGGCGGATTCCCAAGCTTTTGCAGGACCACGGCAAGAACTCCGATACCGGCTCCCACAGCCACTATCCCGGCAGAGGAAGCCAAGATGTTCTTTTTTTGTTCCACCCCAACCCTCCTTTCCGAAACGCTGTCTGAGTAAGCGCCAATGAACCCGGAAAATACTATATTGATTATGCCAATTTGTCAATTCGTAAATGCCGATTAGACCCGGCGATATTCCAAGGATGGAAAACCGCTCTCTCGCACCACCTGACCGGCCGGATTCTACCGAAGAACAAACACCAGAAGCGGAACTTGCACGGTGGGGATCTCGAGAAAGAGTCTTGGCTGGGAAAAATCGTTGGAGTCAATTCTCATGATCGTGTATCGCAATGGCGAGACTCGTGAGGTTCCACCCGGTCACTGCAGTAATCTATCGCGCAAATACGGTGCCGCACTGCGATCAGCGTAAGCTTCACTCGTAGGGTGGCGGTGAGCACGGCTCTGGCGTGCGAACCGCACCGTTCGCGGTTCCGGCTCCCGGATTTGTGGCCGGGAAGACCTCGAGCGATGCGGTTCGCTTCGATCACCACACCGTACGCGAATACGCGACCGCAATTATGAAAAGGAACACTAAGTCCCGAGAAAGAGTAGCGAAAAAAACAACAAGACAAGCCAGGCCGCTGCCAGGATAAGAGTCGCCCCGCCCATCGAATAGAGAGCAAGCTTCATCAAAGGACGCCCCTTGACCCACAGCACAACGAAAATCACACCATACAGGAGCGACCACACGACCCACGGGACGACCAAGAAAATGTCTTTGCATCCGCTGCCGAGGTTCAAATAACCCTCGCCAAGCAGATATCCCCAAACCGGCGTCAGGGATAAGGGAAGGATGCACAGTGCTGATTTGATAACAATGCGCTTCATTTGGGGCCCCATGATCCATCGAAAGAGCTACGGGGCATCTGCTGCGCGACCATTGCGGCCGCCTGTGTCGTTGGTCGTCCGGGTCAAAGGTTTCTTCTAATTCTCTGCAGGAACCCCCAGTCCACTCCGGGCTCGGCCGACGGCATGAGCGTGCAGTTCTGGAACAGAGGTTCCTCCGCGATGGGATACCGGCTCCGGCTTATTGCCCCGGCCCACATGGCGGTGCCGGGTATGGGGGAATACTCGGCCAGTTTGGGAAAAGCGCCCGCTTTCAGCACGAAGGCCACATCGTCCTCTATCATGGACGAAGTCTGACCAGGGAGGCCCACCAGCAGATAAGCGCCTATCTGGTCCTGCCTGAAGCCCGCGTCTCTGAGATTCCCAACGGCAGCGACGAAGTCCGCAGCGGTGGTTTTGCCGCCCGTGGCCTCATGGAAGCGGTCCGAAGAGCTCTCCGCTCCTATACGCAAGGTCTCGAACCCGGCCTTCTTCAGGGCCAAAGCTACCCTCATATCAATGGCCGCTGCGTGGAGCCCGTTGGGCGTGTGCCACCTCATGCCGGGAAGCCTTTCCGCGGCTGCGTCGAGGATCGGGAGGGCATGATGTTCCGGGTCCACCAGGAACGCGTCGTCGTACAGTGCGATGTCGTCAACCCCGTATTTGAGTCGAGCTTCCTCGATCTCCCCGACCACTCGGCGGGGATCTCGCCTCTCGAAAATCGAAACCATCCTCCGGGAGGCGCAATAGGCGCACCTGAAGGGGCAACCCCGCGATGTGAGCACCGGCAGGAATCTCACACGCCGCATAAGATCCAGGGCCGGAGTGAAACCCAACGCCTCCGGTACGCCATTGCGCCGGCCGGCAAATCCGGTATGCCCGAAGAGCGCCTCTCCGATGACCGGCTCGCCCGGACCGCCCAGAACCTCGTCGGCTCCGGAGTTTTCTCGCGCATGATCGGGCAGCAGGGAAGCGTAAATCCCGCCCAGAAGCACAGGTGTCCCGGGAAAAACCCTTTTCAGAATACTCACCGTTGCAGTGACGCCAGGATACCAGTAGGTCATCAGGCTGGTGACCAGTATCGCTTCAGGCTTCGGCAACCCGATCAGATCCTTCTCGATGAATTGAGGGTCAACGCCGTAGCGGCTGTAAATCCTGGGGACAAAGGCTAGAGCCGCGGGCTTTTGGATCGGGGTTCGGGCGAAGTGGCCGGCAGCGTTGCGTTTCGCCTTTGCGGCCGGCATGAGGGGGTGGTCCTGGTCCAGGCAGTCCACAAAATAGGGTTCCCATCCCAATCGCCTGAGCGTTGTCCCAAGAACGAGCAGTCCCATGGGCCGGGCCCACAGGTCATAGGCAGCGAAATCGTGAATCCAGGGATTCACAAGCAATATCTTGGGTCTCTTCATTGCAGCGTGGTTGCCTCGGACTCTTGCTTCTGGTAGTGTGTATCAGCTTGCGGATTCAGGCAACCCTTATACCGATTCGCCATCAAAGAGTGAACAACCCCACGGCTGTCCTCGGCGGGGCCCCGGAGCGCAGCGAGGCTCTACCGTTCGAAGCGGAGGAGATCTCTTCGGGAATGCCCTCCTGAGTCGTTGGCCAAACTCACGGCTTGAACGCGAATCGCTACCCGGAATCGCATCCCTCGCAATAGGCGCAATGGGAGCGGACTCAAACGGTCAGGCTGTACCGGCCTGAGGGGAGGTTCATTACGTGTTCGGCTTCAAGGATTTGATGGAGCAGGCCCAGGGCCTCCAGGCCAAGGTGGCGGCTCTTCAGGAACAGTTGGCGGACGTGACGGTGCTCGGCAGCGCGGGCGGGGACATGGTGAAGGTGGAGGCCACCGGGACGCAGGAGATAGTCTCCATAAAGATAGAGGAAGAATTGCTGAACTCGGGCGATCGAGAACTTATGGAAGAGCTCATCGTGGCCGCGGTGAACGATGCGCTCAAGAAATCCAGGGAACTGCTAACCCAGGAAATCTCCAAACTAACCGGTGGAATGCGGATCCCCGGCTTGACGTGACAAATGGTCGGTCCTCTTCAATCCTTGATAAAGGCACTCAAGAGACTGCCTGGCGTGGGCGAAAAGACCGCCACCCGCTTCGCGTTTTACATCCTCAACGCGGACCCGGACGAAATCCGGGCCCTGGTATCAGCCGTCAAGAGCGTCAAGGAGAAGCTGCGGCTGTGCTCGATATGCTTCAACCTTACCGAAGTTGATCCCTGCAACATATGCTCGGATGCACGCCGCGATTCAGACAGGATCTGCGTGGTGGAAACGCCTCTGGATCTTATGGCCGTGGAGAAAGTCGGCCACTTCAGGGGATTGTATCATGTGCTCCACGGGGTGCTCTCTCCGCTCGACGCCATCGGCCCGGAAGATATTCGCCTTGCGGAACTTTTGGAGCGCGCTGCCAAGGGTACGATCTCCGAAATAATACTGGCACTCAATCCCACAGTTGAAGGCGAAGCAACATCCTCCTATATCAGGGACCGCCTCAAGGACACGGCCGTGGTGGTCTCCAGGATAGCTTACGGCATACCGGTGGGAGGCTCCTTGGAATACGCTGATCCGCTCACTTTGAGTCGCGCGCTAGATAACCGTAAGGAATTGTAAGACGACGACGGATGCGATTCTCGGCCTGGCCGGCTGAAGCTGACTGCGCCCCGCGGCTGAACCTGTTTAACAAAGCAGGTGCAGCCTCCGAATCATTTTGAACTGCCGCAGACCTTGACAACCACCCAACCGTTTCTTATAAAGACAATACTATGGTCCCATCGTCTAGAGGCCTAGGACACCGCCCTCTCACGGCGGAGACACCGGTTCGAAACCGGTTGGGACTGCCAAGATAACCAACTGAAATCAAGCGTAAAGCAAACCCTAACATACCTAAAGCAGATTGTCAAGACCCTGATTCAGGGCCCCCTGAGGGCCCCTTGCTTAACAAGAGACTCATCATAAGCCGCCTCTCCATCCGGAACCCTCACAAAGTATTAACCGGGTGAATCACGACCCTGATGGAGACAGCGTATGGGTCGCCACACTGCAATAGAGGGGAGCTGTGAGGACGGATGCCCCGCCTAAACTACGGAACACTTCTCGAGAACATTGTCGTCATTGAAGTGACTCGCCTCTGCTTCGATCATTCGGCTCAAGAGGAAGCTACCGCATTCGCCAGCTCGTTCGCCATGCCTCCACTAACCGAGTGCTGGTGCAAGTCTGAGAATGAGCAGAACAGCAGCCCCGCTTTAAATCGTGATTTTTTACGCCGTCTCACTGGACGTCAAAATCCCGAGCAGTCCCTTCGGGAATTATGGTCACTATGCGTAACCAATCGACCGGATCTCCCGATTTGTGAACACCGGGCAACTCAGCCGGGTAATATTCGGAATGATACTGCTGGGCCAAACGGTGCCCTTTTGGTGGCCATGCTGGCTGCGCAACGTGGCCGCTCAATCCACGCATGGTTGAACGACAACGGAGGCCGGTACGGTCAGAAACCGCCCAATGTGCCCAGTGCTCAATCGGAACTCCCCACGACGCTTGCCCGTGGTGGCGCATTGGTGGGGATGCAGGTAAATGGTACCGCTACCGCGCCGTTAGGTATGTTTCCAGATTCCATAGCTGGACTCCAAACATGGCTTACTGATGGAAATGGTCATCTCGATACGCGCATCGGTTTTCTTGATCCAGATACTTATAATACCGAGGGGCAGGCTATAGTCTCCCCATTCGATCATCGACGCTGGCTTTGTGTCTTGTCCACGGACTGCGCACGGGTTCTGGGCGTGATGTTTTTCGCCTGCCAGAACCGAGGACCGAACAATGTCGATCGAAATCGTTTGATTGCGCGGTTTCACAACGATGAGCTGGGGCTCTACCCGCAATCGTTGGTTTTTGAATATGGAATCTTCCAGACGGGCGTGAAGATCCGCTGGCCTGTAAATCAGATAACCGATCTCGTCGCGGATCTGAGTCAGAGAGTTCAAGACGCGTGGCACGATTGGAGTCCGCAGTTGAAAGACCTGACCATCCATATCAACGGCCAACCCGGATGAACGATATTCACATCCATCGGATGAGATTGCAGCTACTAGGCTGGAATTGGTGTTCGGGTGTATTCGGACCGGCCCGGTACTGAGTTAAACAATTCTAGGAGGCTTGCAATGGGGACTTTCAACGAGTACGGATGCGGCCCTCGGTGTCTCTTGAAACTGTTGGCTGACAAAAATACACCAATGAGTGCAGACGAGTTCTTGGTGCAGTTTTCTCCACGCTACCCGTCTTGGCAGGATTCGGATGATGACCCGAAGCCAGGACTCACCAGCATCGAAATGATCTTTGACATAGCACGAGAACTGGGATTGGTGTCAAAACCAAGAATCGAAGGCGATTACTCGGAGGTTATAGAAGCCTTTACGAATGAGACGAAGAGCATATTGGTCCGTTCGCTGATTCATCTGCAGACCGAAGTACCTAACGATCACATTAGTTTGTTAACATATATCGACACTGAGCATTTCGAGATATGGTGTCCCTTACAGGATGGAACAGACATCGTCCTTCCTTTTCCTGCCGAGTACTGGGGAAAGAAGCGTTGTTCCGGATTAATCCTTGCCTGATTGCAGATGTTGGAAGGTGGCTAGACAACTGTTCTCGATCTATTGTTGGCCACCACCAAGGCTGAACTGAAAATTCCGGCTCAAACGCAGCGCTGCATCTTGTCTTGATGATTATAATCGGCGGCACACCACGAAACCGCTGAGAATAGAGTTTTTCGGACTGCATGACGTTGTCCCGCAGAAGGGACTGTTGGTTTCCATGAAGCAAATCAAGTCCCGCAACAAGATTGGAAGGAATGCCCCATGCTGGTGCGGGTCGGGTAAGAAGTACAAGAAGTGCCATCTGGGCCGGGAGGACGAGAAGCCGATCGAACCGTGGCAAACTGACAAAGAACTCAAACGACTTCTGGAGCGGGGGCAGTGTCTCGCGCCAGATCCATGGAAACACGACTGCTCGCCCCAAATCTCAAGAGCGCATACGGTTCCTCGATCTGGAAGCCTAGCACGTATCGCTCACGATGGTCATGTTTACGCCTATCAAAATAGCTTTCAGCAGCTACAGAAAACCGACGGCATAGTCAAACCGCAGCTTGTGGGGATAAACAAGGCGTCTACTTTCACCGGCTTTTGCTCCAAACATGACAGTTTCATATTCGCCCCCTTAGAGACAACGGATTTCACGGCAACGCCTGAGCAATGTTTTCTCCTCTGCTATCGAGCCCTCTGTCGCGAATTCTTTATTAAACAGGCATTGGCTCCATTGTTGGAACACGCTCGGCTCAGGGATCGCGGAAAGCCTGTCCATCACCAATACGCACATCAAGATTTCATCGCAACTTTTGAGCGTGGTTACTCTTCAGCGATAAAGGATTTGGCAGTCCGGAAGCCCGCCTATGACCACATTCTCGTTACGTCGAGCTTCCACGGAGTCAGGGCCTATGTCATTGAGTTTAGCCGGGTCCCTCCGGTCATGTGCAGCGGAGGATTCTATCCGGTGCAAGACTTTGAGGGGCATGCAATTCAGGACCTTGGAGATCTTAGCCGATCGCGTCATTTAATTACTGTCACATTATTTCATGGCGGCCACAACGGAGTGTTAGTAATAGCTTGGCTCAAGCAAGATGATCCCTCATGTGTGCCTTTCGTAGAGAGTCTGCATCGAATTGGAGATAAAGCTGTCACCGATGCTGTCTTGAGACTCTTGTTCACGAATTATGAGAATATTCATATTGAGCCGCAGTGGTGGGAGGCGCAGTCGAACTCTTGCAGGGAAGCGCTTATGGAAAGGTTTAACTCCTCCATCGACCCTTTGGAACCCTGGCCGCCGGTCACAGATGATGGGCTCACATTCGATTCTTGGCCTGTGTTAGAGCGACGGTTCGTCGGATTTCACCTGTGACTCCTTAACCAGCGACGCAATCCGTCCCGGTGTGTTCAGGACTCGGGGAAGTCGGGTGACATGGCACGGATTTCATTGACAGTTGGGGCGCACTCACTTGCACCGCTCTATGACTGGCATACAGTGCAGCACCGTCTCTGGCAAGCCTCATATGTCGCACAGAGCGGAATCGCCCGCTGGGTGTCTGTCACAGGTGAAGTCTGCCAACCCCCCGCTGAGCCCCACCATTCTCCGATTCTTCCCCGTTGAACTTCATCCTGTCAATCGCGTCGAGCAAGTCCTGGTCGCTTATCGTGAGATACAGGCTTTGCAGGGATTTCTTCTTGTCCCCATGCCCCAGAACCGCATCCGCTATAGCCGGGTGGACTCCGCTGCGCATCGTAGTCCCCGGTTATCCGCACCATGCCGCGCAGCGTGGCATACTTGGTGGGCGCGTTTCTATTTAGGGAGTTTTCCATTCCCTCCCTCCGTCACCCACATTTCCGTCTCTCCCTTGTCGAACCTCATGCGGTCTATCGCAGCTATGAGATCCGCATCACTTATCGTAAGATACAGGCTTTGCAGGGATTTCTTCTTGTTTCCATGTCCGGTTATCATGTCCGCTATAGCTGGATGAACACCGCTGCGCATAGCGTTTGTTTTCCAAGTATGTCTGAAATCGTGCGGTCTGGGACATGGACTTATCCCGAGAGCCTTGACCGCTCTTCGCCATGCCCGAGTCAAGGAATCCTCATGCGGCGGGTCCCCTTCATCGTTTAGGAACACAATCTCGCTCTGGAAGAGACTTGTCTCCTTTATTTCGGTAAGAATTCTGACCAGCGCCTTGTGAATCGGTACGCGTTTCGGTCTTTTTTCTGGCTCTTCGCGTAAGTGCGTACCACGGTTGTAAATGAAAGGAGGACAAACAGGAACAGGGGTCAAATCTGATTTTTGATCTTGGTGAGATCTGTGTTATGGTAAACGGAAGAGGGGTCACATGTCTCGTCCATTACGAAAAACAGGGGTCACCCATTAAAAGGCACGAGTCAAGGGGAAATAGTACCCCGTGGCAACGAAACCGGTATTTCCTTGCCGAGCTACGGTTCATTAAGTTACTGCGCCGGCCGAAGCCTCCTCTTCACCTTTGCCTGGTTTTCGGGTTTTCGTGTCGGTGAATTCTTCACCGCACCAGTCACCCATCAGGATCAAGGGATCTCCGCTTTCGCAGAATTCCCCCTTCCGCTCTCGGCGGTCCAGAAAATCTTCGGTTCCATGCCGTGTCCAAGCGTTTTGGCTCAAATCTGATGGTTCTTAACCAACCCTATGGTGGCTCACGACATGGGCGGCAAAGAGTCCGGCGGACCGGACTATGGGCCGGGCGGATAGCTAATCAAGTCTGGTGGTTTTCCCAACCCCTTTGTCAGTTCCTCCGCCCGGGCCAACTGAATAGCCAAAGAGTCTGTTTTGGTCGAACGGCGCCTCCTCTTTCATCATATGGTAGGCTGCTCTTGCCAGCTTGTGGGCCAGCGCGCTCCGAGCAACCATCATGTTCGTCTTCGCAACCTTGCGGTTGTACCAAGACCTTACCAAAGCATCGTTTCGTCGGGCCAGCTCTGCAGCCTCGGCGAAAGCCCAGGATAGATACTTGTTACCGTTCTTTTTGTTGCCTCTCCCCTTCTTCTTATCGTTGCTCGTCCAACTTACGGGAACCTTTCGGCAATAGGAGGCATAGTTGCCCACGCCGACAAACCTCCCTATGTCGCCCGTCTCCAAGGTAATAGTAAGTCCCAGGACCTCCCCCACTCCCGGCATGGTTACCAAATACCTGTATTGGGGAAGGGGCCGAACCTTCTTGAGTGCGGCCTTCTCTATTTTCTTGATCTGTCGAGTCAGATGGTCGATGACCTCCTTACTGACTCGGCCGGTCAGCGCCAAATATTCCTCTCCGTCCAGCACTTCCGCCACGTGATCTTTGGTGAGTTGTTTCATCTTGTTGCCGGACAGAAATCCCCCCACGCTGCGTGCAATGATATTTTGCAGACTATTGATGAGGGATGTTCTCAGTCTCACCAAATGCATTCTCTTGCGAAGCAGGTCGCGGACTGGTCGGTCTTCTTTGGGGTAAACGTATCCTTCTGGAAGGATACCCAATCTCAACATCTCCGCCAACCACAACGCATCGCTGCGGTCGTCGGAATGCTTGAGCCCCTTGTACTTCTGAATCCCGGCAGGATTGGCCAAATGGACCTTGTATCCCTCATCCATCAGCAGATCCACAATCCAATACCAGTTAAATGTGGATTCAATAACTACCCCTCTAAGGTCTCCTCGGTACGGCTCAAGCCCTGCGAGGAGTATCGGTCCGTCGTTTGGAAGCTTTTTCTTGTACACCTTCTTGCCTTCTCCATCTATCACGGCCACGTA
>Ga0172371_10006893_pt1 | contig 16340 bp, 10 predicted proteins | sample Lak12m_FD_114543 | JGI IMG/M metagenome (GOLD analysis project Ga0172371, IMG submission 114543) | Freshwater microbial communities from Kabuno Bay, South-Kivu, Congo - kab_022012_12m | ecosystem: Environmental > Aquatic > Freshwater > Lake | place: Democratic Republic of the Congo: South-Kivu...
GAATCAGCCTGCAAGCAAAATAGCTGTTTTCTTAAGAATAGAACATATAAAGGCAAAAGTCTCTGCGCTTGACAGAATGCTAAGCCGAGCTTTTGGTGTAAGCTTATAGGCACTAGAGGAGGAAGGTATTAGTTTAGTAAATAGTAATTTGGGATTAGTAAGCCCGCGGGTAAGAAATTATCCGCGGGCTTTTATTTTTTTTGACAATAATATAAGGGTATGGTATATTTATGAAATAATATCAATATTTATAATATTGGGAGATATAATATGCCAGGATTTCATGAAATTCCAAAGAAACTTATTGATAATATCTCAAAGGTCATAGTAGGCAAACGCAGTGTGATTGAGTTTGTGGTTGTCGGGCTTATGAGTAATGGCCATGTGCTCCTGGAAGATGTGCCAGGGCTTGGCAAGACAATGCTCTCCCGAGCGCTTGCAAAGTCTATAGCAGGTAAGTTTAGAAGGATACAATTTACCCCTGACCTCCTGCCTTCGGATGTTACAGGGGTCTCTGTTTATAATCAGAAGGCAGGAGAATTTGAATTCAACGAAGGGCCTATATTCGCTAATATAGTCCTGGCAGATGAAATAAACAGGACAACTCCCAGGACGCAGTCAGCCCTCCTGGAAGCCATGCAGGAATTCAGGGTGACAATAGATGGCGCGGTAAGGGAGCTCCCTGTGCCGTTTTTTGTAATAGCTACTGAAAACCCGATAGAATTTCACGGCACATACCCTTTGCCTGAGTCGCAGATAGACAGGTTTCTGATGCAGCTTGCAGTTGGTTATCCGTCTAATCAGGAAGAGGTGGATGTCCTGACTAGAAATTTCAAAGATTCTCCGCTGGAAGCATTGCAGAGTGTAGTAAGTATACAGGATATAATAGATACCCAGAAAGCTGTGTCAGAAGTCCACGTAGATCAGAAAATAGCTGATTATATAGTGCAGATAGTTTCTTCTTCAAGGAGCATGCCTGGCGATATAAAATTAGGGGCAAGCCCGAGGGCATCTCTTGCGCTTATGCGTACATCGAGGGCTGTGGCATTTCTTGATAAAAGGGATTATGTTATACCTGATGATGTTAAAAACCTCGCTTATTCTGTGCTTAAACACAGGATTGTTCTACAGCCGCGCTCAATAGTCCGCGGCCTGACTTCAAAAGATATAGTAAGCCATATATTAAAAAAAGTCCCTGTGCCTGCGTAAAATCGCCATTCGCGATCCGGCGCAAAACCGGACTGCGAAAAGCGAACGACGAATAAAATGCTCACTTCTAGAGGTGTTTCGCTCCTCTTAGCCGTAATTATTCTACTAGCTATTGCCTGGAATACAGACATAACAATGGTTTATGTGTTTTTTGTTATAACATTTGTTATGTTTGCCCTTTCTTATTTTCATATGCGGTTTAATATGCCTGATATAACAGTGCAGCGCCTGGTCCAGGATACCGCGTTTGAAGACGAGATGTTGAATGTCAGGATAAATGTCCAAAATAATCTTTCAAGAGGTATATATTTTTTTGAATTAATAGACTGTTTCCCTCCGGCCCAGCCTGACAAGAAAGAGGTTTCGCTATTCATGCTTGATATTAACGCAAAGGAAGAAAAGAGATTTAATTATACAATTGACTGCTATAAGAGAGGTGTGTGGAAGATAGGGCCTATTCAGGTAGTGTCGCAGGATGCGCTTGGTTTTTACAGGATGAGACGGACGCTGGATGTGATATCGTATATTATCGTCTATCCTGCCTTTTTCAGGATAACAGCGTTTCCGCCTCTCGCCAGAGGGTCTGTTTCGTGGATGGGCGTGGAAACAGCCAAGATAAGCGGAGACAGTCATGAATTTTTTGGGATCAGGGAATATGAGCGCGGGGACGCGATAAGCCGCATACACTGGCCTTCCAGCGCCAGGCATGGAAAGCTTATAGTAAAACAATTTGAGCGCAACTCTGTCCAGGAGGTTACTATTGTCATGGACTTTAAAGAGGGCAATGATATAGGGACAGGCAGGGAGACCACGCTTGAATATTCTGTAAAAATAGCCGGGTCTATCGCAAGATTTCTTATGGATAGCGGCGCATTTGTGCAGATTATAGGCTATACAAATGAAACCATGGTGGTGCCTTTTGGAAAGGGCGAGTCGCATCTATATAAGGTGCTGGAGTATCTGGCAGGCGTGCGCTCAAACGGGGCTTTTACTCTAAGCGAGACGCTTGAAGAGGCGAGCTTTATCGCGCCTTATAATTCGACGCTTGTTACCATCATGCTTGATAATGATATAGACGCGCTTTCGAGCCTTGTGCAGTTTAAAGTAAAAGGCATTAAGCTTATAGTAGTTGTGCTTTCCACTTCTACCTTTGGTTACGCGGAGGGGGTGGAACACTTAAGCACTGAAGACGCAAATAGGTTTGACGAGGCGCTTATGGGGCTCGAGGCGTATGTATACAGGATTTCTAAGGGAGATGATTTAGAGAAGAAATTTGAGGCAGTTTGAGCGGTTAAACCGCGCGATTAATATATATGGATAGAGATTATTTATATTTTCATTTTGCGAATCTGGGGCTTGCGCTGATAGGCATATTGAGCATCCAGAAAATAGTCGGCCCTGTTATAATGGCGCTTCTTTTGCTTGGGTGCGCAGGCGGGTTTTTATTCAGCTTTTATGTCAGGAATTCCAGGCCGCCTCATATAGATACTTTTATAGGAATGTTGTCTCTGGCAAGCGTTGTGGTTGTATTGAGCAGGTTATACGAGACAGATATAAGTTTTGAAAGCCTTTTAAGCGTATTCTCTGCTGCGCTTGCGTGGCTGACGCTTTTTCAATCATTTGGGCTAAAGGCGTATAGGAGTTACAGCCTTATTCAGTTTATTTCCACAGCTCTTTTGATTTCTTCTGTCAGTTTAGCCGCTGAACAGGAAATATCCTATGTATTATATATAACAATTTTTTTATTTATACTTATCTTTACTATGAGGCTGGCCCTTGTGCGCGAGAAACAGAGCAGGGGTTCTTTGATAATAGGCGATAAGGATGATGTTATGAGTTTGTGGAACCAGATAAAGGTCGGGGCCATAATGTTTTCCATAATTCTGATATTGTCCGCTATTGTATACCCCGTGGTTCCGAGGTTTAACAGCCTTTCTATGAGCTGGATACCGTCTACGCTTCTGGGGCTTCCTGAAAAGCTGCCGATTTCCAAATTATTTAATACAGCTGATAAAACCATAAAAGAGGGCAGGTCGAAAAAAAATCAGATAGTGGATGATGGGACCAAAAAAAGAGAATCAAGAGAAGATAAGATTCAAAGAAAAGGCATAGATGAGAGAAAAGAAGAGACTGTGACAAGGTTTCAGTCGAGCGATTTCAAAAGCGACATAGATGCGTTTAAGATAGAGGCGCTTACGATTAAGTCTGATAGGGTTGAGACAACGATCGAAAGACAGGTGTCTCTTTCAGCGGAAATAAGGCTTACGAATGACTCAGTGATTCCTGCTACGAGGCTTGTGGACTGGAAGGCGCAGGGCACAGCCAAGGTCTCAATAGATAAGGATGGAAAAATGACAGCTAAGGAAGAAGGTTATGTCGAGATATCAGCTACCTACATGGGCACATTCAGCAACGACCTGAATATAAAAATAATAGCCCCTAACAAGCCGGCAAAGAAAAAAGGGCCTTTATTCTACTTTTTTGTTCTTTTAATCTGGCTCATAGCAGGGGCCTTATTAGCCTTTTCAGTTTTTATATCTATCAGGTATAAGAAACTAACAGATATGCGCAGGGATAATCCAAAAGAATTTATAAAAGAGGTTTATGATTCTTTGTGCCGGGGTTTCAGGATATACGGTATGCCGCGGCCAGGTTACATGGCATACAGGGAATTTTGTAATATTTTAATTGTAGAGGGCAGGCATGCCTGCCCTCTACCTGTTGAGCCTGTCAAGGCTTTGACAGAAGGATTCATGGAGGCGCGTTTTTCAACTCACGAAATATCTGAAGAGCATATTAAGAATGCCATCGGATTATTTCGCGAAGCCAAAGATATTATTTTGCAGTCCGAGGGCAGAAATCTTTTCTGGAAAAATATCCTGTTCAGGCTCTATGTATTAGATGTTACGCTTATTCCTTAATACCTCACCCTGTCCCGCTGCGTCGGCGGGCAAAGCCCGCCGACGCAGCGGGACAGGGTTTACCAAAAGTTGCTGAGCATCTTGACTTTGTCATTAATTTGCTGTATTATGCATCAATAAAAAAAGGTCCCTCGCGACAATATGCAGACATAGGGTCGCTCGGGATCAATTTTTGCTTCGCAAAAATTGGGAGGTTTTAAATGGGAGAGTGGGTTGGCAGGGGCAGGAAGGCGAGGAGATGTTATGGTTTTGACGAGATAGCACTTGTGCCGGGCGCTGTTACAGTAAATCCCAAAGAGGTGGATCCGAGCTGGGAACTGGCAGGCAAGAGATATAAAGTTCCTATACTTGCTGCTGCGATGGATGGGGTTGTGGACGTGAATTTCGCAGTAGCTATGTCTAAGCTTGGCGGCATAGCTGTGTTGAATCTGAACGGCGTGCAGACGCGTTACGAGGATCCTGGTGAAGTGCTTGAAAAGATATCACGAGCAAATCCTGAGGAAGCCACAAAATTAGTCCAGTCGCTTTATTTAAAGCCTATACAGGAAAAGCTTATAGCGAAAAGGATAAAAGAGATTAAAGCCAAGAAAGGCGTAGCTGTGGTAAGCTCTATCCCGCAGGACGCAGAAAAGTTTGGCAGGATAGCTGAAGCATCAGGCGCGGATATTTTTGTGATCCAGTCCACTGTTATCAGCGTGAAACATATTTCCAGCGAGTATAAAGTAGTGGATCTCGCTAAATTTATAAAATCAATAAAAATACCCGTAATACTGGGAAATTGTGTTACATATTCTGTGGCCCTGGAACTGATGGAGGCAGGGCCAAGCGCCATCCTTGTCGGCATAGGGCCTGGGGCAGCCTGTACCACCCGGGGCGTCCTCGGCATAGGCGTGCCTCAGGTAACAGCGACTTCAGACGTTGCAGCTGCCAGAGATTTTTATTATAAGAAGACTGCTAAGTATATACCTATTATTACAGACGGAGGGATGGATTCTGGCGGTGATATATGCAAGGCGTTTGCGTGCGGGGCTGACGCAGTAATGGTAGGTTCAGCTTTTGCCAGGGCTAAAGAGGCGCCCGGTAAGGGTTATCACTGGGGCATGGCAACGCCTCACGCTAATCTGCCGCGAGGAACCAGGATTCATGTCGGGACAACTGGCACGCTGGAAGAGATACTTCTCGGGCCCGCAAGGCTTGACGATGGCTCTCAGAATTTAGTAGGCGCGCTTATGACTTCAATGGGAAATCTTGGCGCAAAAAATATAAGAGAGATGCAGTTGACAGATATTATTATCGCCCCATCTATTAAGACCGAAGGCAAAATTATGCAAAGGGTCCAGAGGGTGGGGATGGGGAAATAATTGCAGGTTACAAGTTACAGGTTGCAGGTCACAAGTGGCAGGTTTTAGTTGCAGGCAACAGATTGCAGGTATCAGGTAAAAGATAAGCCCATATTAAACAGCGTGTTTTGGAAATTTGCTTTTACCTGTTACCTGTGACTTGCAACCTGATACCTATTAACCTGTAACCTGTTACTTGATACTGAATATATTTTTTAAATATGCTTCACTCCGATTTCGTCCACTTACACGTTCACACGCAATACAGCCTGCTTGACGGCGCCTGTTTAATCCCAAAGCTTACAGATCTCGCAAGGCGCATGAAAATGCCTGCCTGCGCAATAACAGACCACGGCAACATGTTCGGCGCAATAGAGTTTTATCAATCTTGCATAGCAAATGGGATAAAACCCATAATAGGATCAGAGGTTTATATTGCCCCTAAAGGCAGGTTTGAAAAGACCTATTCGCAGGGAGAAGAGACAGCAAATCACCTGATACTTTTGGCTAAGGATGAGGCCGGGTATAAAAATTTGATGAAGCTGGTTTCCATAGGTTACCTAGAAGGGTTTTATTATAAGCCGAGGATTGACAAAGAGGCGCTGGCGCAGTGCTCGGAAGGCCTGATAGCGCTTTCAAGCTGCCTCAAGGGCGAAATCCCCCGCTTAGCAATAAGCCATAAAGAGGAAAGGCTTAAGCAGCTTGCAGCCGAATACAGGGATATTATGGGGAAGGATAATTTTTATTTTGAGCTGCAGGATAATTCAATCCCTGAACAGAGAGAGGTAAGCAGAGAGCTTATAAGACTGGGCAAAGAACTGGGCATAGGCCTTGTAGCCACTAATGACGTGCACTACCTTACAAGAGACAGCGCAAAGGCTCACGAAACCCTTCTGTGCATACAAACCCAGACTACGCTCGATGACCCTAATCACATGAGGCTTCAGACAGACCAGTTTTATTTTAAATCCACAGAGGAGATGAAGGCCCTTTTTAAAGATACCCCTGAGGCAATATATAACACGATAAAAATAGCTGAGAAGTGCAATCTGGAGCTGGATTTTAAGAAGACCTTTCTCCCTCATTACGTGGTGCCGCAGGGAATGACCCGTGAAAAATATATTAAAGATCTGTGCGAAGAGGGGCTTGGTTTGAAATACAAAGAGGTTACGCGAGAGATAAAAGAAAGGGTTGAAAATGAAATCAAGGTAATAAGCAAGGCAGGTTACACCAGCTATTTTCTGATAGTCTGGGATTTTGTTAATTACGCGAAATCAAAAGGCATTGCAGTGGGGCCAGGGAGAGGCTCTGCCGCCGGGAGCATAGTGAGCTATCTCCTTGGCATAACAGATATTGACCCGCTTAGATACAATCTTCTATTTGAAAGATTTTTGAATTCAGAACGTGTCAGCATGCCTGATATAGATATAGATTTTTGTTATGAAAGAAGAGGCGAGGTCATAGAGTATGTAATTCAGAAATACGGCAAGGATAATGTGGCTCAAATCATAACATTTGGGACCATGGCGGCAAGGGCTGTTATAAGGGATGTGGGAAGGGCAATGAACTTTCCATACGCTGACGTGGATAAAATCGCGAAACTTGTCCCTACTGACCTCGATATGACACTGGAGCTTGCGCTGGAAAAAGAGCCGGAACTCGCGAGGCTTTATAAAGAAGATTCAAAAATAAGAGAGCTTATAGATGTCTCTAAAAGGCTTGAAGGCCTTACGCGCCACGCGTCCACACACGCGGCAGGCGTTGTCATAAGCCAAGACCTGCTGACAAGCCATGTCCCGCTTTTTAAAACAACTGATGGCCAGATCTCCACAGGATACGCGATGGGTTCGCTTGAAAAGATAGGGCTTCTAAAAATGGATTTCCTGGGACTCAGGACGCTGACTGTTATTCAGGAGGCGCTTAAAATAATAAACAGGGTAAACGGGATAAGCCTTAAGTCGAAAGATATCCCGATGGATGATCCTAAGACGTATAAGCTTTTGAACGAGGCAGAGTCTTCAGGCGTATTCCAGTTAGAAAGTTCAGGCATGAGAGACCTGTTGAGGAAGCTAAAAGCGGAAAAGTTTGAGGATATAATAGCGCTCCTCGCTTTATACAGGCCAGGCCCTATAGGGAGCGGGATGCTTGACGATTATATGAAGCGCAAGCACGGTAAAGTGGATGTGAGATATGACCATCCGCTTCTTGAGGCAAGCCTGAAAGAGACTTATGGCATTATTGTCTATCAGGAGCAGGTAATGATGATAGTGTCTAAGCTTGCGGGTTTTTCTCTGGCTCAAGCGGATATTTTAAGGCGGGCCATAGGCAAAAAGACCCCTGAGATAATGGAGCAGCAGAGAAAGGCATTTGTGGACGGAGCTGTTAAAAACAAGATTGACAGGAGGATCGCGGAAAAGATATTTACCCTGATAGAGCACTTTGCTGGTTATGGTTTTAATAAAAGCCATTCAGCAGCATATGCGATGATTTCATACAGGACAGCCTATCTCAAGGCCAACTATCCAGTTGAGTTTATGACAGCGCTTCTGACAAGTGAAAAAGACAATACTGATAAGATAGTTGAATATATTGATGAGGCGGAGCGAATGGGTATAAAGATACTGCCGCCGGATGTTAACGAGAGCTACGCGAGTTTCACAATGATTAGTAAGAACGAGATAAGATTTGGCCTCGGGGCTGTCAAAAACGTGGGGACAGGGGCGATAGAATCTATAATAGAGGCGAGGAAAAAATACGGCCGTTTCTCGACTCTTTATGAGTTTTGCGAAAAGACAGACTCAAGGCTTGTCAACAAGAAGGTCCTGGAAAGCCTGATTAAATGCGGGGCGTTCGACAGCCTGGGGTTAAAGAGGTCTCAGATGATGACGATGCTGGCTGAGACAATGGACGCGGCGAGCGTGGCGCACAAAGAGTCAGCCATAGGCCAGATGACCCTCTTCGCGGAATCCGCTTCTATGCCTAAGGCGCCTGATATCAAAGAGTGGCCTGAAAACCAGCTTTTAAATTTTGAAAAAGAGATGATAGGGTTTTATATAACGGGCCATCCGCTTGCCAAATATGAGAAAATACTTAAGGAATATTCTACCAGCCAGAGCGCAGGACTAAAGGACATAGGAGATGACCAGAAGGTTTGGTTTGGAGGCATAATAAACAAGATAAAGAATACAGTCACAAAGCGTTCTGGAGAGAAAATGGCTATAATGATGGTAGAGGATATGGAAGGCAGCGTGGAGGCTCTTGTTTTTCCGAACGCGTATAAAAATGTTTCCAGATACATAGTGCCTAACGCAGCGGTTTTTATAAACGGAAGGCTAAGCCTTAAAGAGGATCGGCCTAAGATAATAGTGGAAGAGATAATGCCTATAACTGACGCGAGAAAAAGATTTACCCAGTCGGTTTCAATAAATTTTTTATCGCAGGCTATTGATGAGGAGCTGTTTGAAAGGTTGAGAAATGTGTTTAGCAGGTATCAGGGCGACACGCCTGTCTATCTGAATTTTTCTACAAAGGAAAAGGATTCTTATCGAGTGCTTGTGGACAGAAAACTGTTTATAAGCCCTACCAATGAGCTTGCCAGCGAACTGGAATCTCTTATCGGCCGCGAGCATATAAAATTCGAAAAAACGCCATAATTAAGTTGACAGTTATTGAATTTATGATATACTATTATAAAATATTATAAAAGTATTAAATATATTAAAACGATAAATTTTATATCTTTAGGAGGATTAAAAATGAGACATATTAGCTTAAAAAATAAGGCTATTTCAATAGTTATCGTTTATCTATTTTTGTTTAATTCTGTATCTTATGGAATAGATTTTACATCAGGAGTGGGCTGTAAGCAAATATCAAAGTCAGGTCTCAGGACACCTATAATGACAGGTGTAAAACAAGGCTTAGGAAGACTTGATACTGCAGTAAGAGGCGCTATAGGAGGATATATAAATGCAGCAGAACATGATAGATTGCGTGAATGGTTGAGAAAAACGAATGCAAGAAGAGAGGAATATAGAGCAAGAAAATTAGAGGATGGCTTATATGCAGGATATGTAAAACGTTATAGTAGCGTCTCAGTGTTATTCCGCAAGAGATTGCCCATTGATATGTTCGGTAAACTTTCACTGGAAGATAGACAAGGAACAGCAAAAGAAATTTATCAGGAAGCTGCAGAAGGAACAACGAAAGCAGAAATTTACATCGTACCTAATATGTATAAAGAGACTGGAATTGCAGGACATTGGGCGCTAAGAGATGGTATTATATATGTCGATAAAGATATATTTGAACGCTATGGAGAAGCTGTTGTAAACCATGAAATAGATGAGCTTATTGCTACAAGAAAAGAGGCTATAAAAAGAAAGATCAGTTTTCAAGATATGGTTGAATGGTTAGACTCTGGGGGTGAAACTGAAGATGTAAGAAAGTTTTTGACTAAAATTCATAAAGGTGCGTATGATATCACAGCGCTTGGCATAGAACTTGTTCCTGATGATAAAGTTATGTTAAATAGGGTAATAGCTGAAGTCTCTGCTAAGATTGCAGAAGATTTTGCTAGAGTGGAGGTTCAACCTAATAGTCAATATGAGAAGGACTTAGTTGTTTTATTAGAGATTGTGGTAAATTTTTTAGAAACATCGGATAATGCATATGATTTATTATCGGTTTTTCAAAGCGCATTTTTTGCGAAAGCGCCAAAGAAATCAGAAAGAAGATTTCTAGGAGATAGAATAGAAAGAGCAGAGGGTCTTATTGGCTTTTCTAAGCATCGCGCTTCCCAACCTGATAGGCGCGGAGATGCAAAATATCATAAAGATGCATTGTTAGTTTCTATGACAAGTAAAATATGGGATTTAGTCAGGGTAGGCAATACTAAAGGAGGCGTATTGGCTATTAAATATATAACAAGCATTTTATTGGAGCAGAAAAATATAGCCAGCTTGTCTTGGCTCCTGGATGATAATCAAAAAAATTTAGATTTTTTAAATGCCCATAAGCCTACAGCAAGATTTGAAATAGAACGCAGGGAACAAATAGTTTCAATATTGAGCAATGCAATATCAGCGCTTCAAAGGCCTGTCCGAGGGGCAATAGATTTTAATAAGATTTCTACTAGAATAGATAGGTGCACTGATTGGGTGCCTAATAGGGAATCTACGAGAATCGATTATAGGACATGGCATGTTTTTTCTTTTCCAAGAGGTTCAGAAGAAGTAAGTGTATCATCTGCCTTAAAAGCAGAAGGGGCAGATGATTATATAATTTCTATTAAATTTGGAGATATAGAGGTGGGCGGAGAAATAAAATATAGGCCATCACCTTTTGATAGAAGAAGTTTGAGCGAACTTATTAAAATTGACTTTATGTACTCGCTTCTTATCCTGAGCAGATTGCATGCTGGAGTGTCAGGGTATGATACATTAGATATAAAAACAGCTGTAGAAATAGCGGCTAATATGGCCCTTCATATTCAGTCTGCGCCTTCCTGGTATATGGATGAAAAGTTTGTAGCAGGCGCGCAATACGCAGCATCTTATCAAAGAATGAAACAGCTCTTAGGCAATAGTGACGCCCGAGCGGTTGAATTACTATTATTATTTTTACATTTCTTTCCTGTTGGGACTCAAGCCCATCATTCAGCCTCTGTTGCTTTGGATGTCCCAGGACAGGGGTACAGATCTGCTTCATTATTAGGTGTGAGTTTTGGGACTTATAGGATAGAATCTACGATTATAGATATGTTAAACTGGTTTAGGGCTGGGCTAAATGATGAAAGATTGAAGCGCATATTAGCTTCGGATAGTTTAGAAATGGATGTTATGATTCAGCCTGATACAAGACAGGTTGCTGTAAAATTTAGAAGAGCTATGAAAGCAGCTGATTTAATGACAGCAGGAGCTGATACAGCCACGCAGCTTTAATCAATTCTTATCAGCCTACTACCAATCCATCCTCATACCATAATCTAACCTGATAGTATAGGGATTTTTGTTTGCGCGGAGCTTCCTTCGGCTTCGTCCCTCGACAAGCTCGGGGCTCCGCTCAGGACAAGTCGCTCCGCTACTCTATAATCTTTTGGAGTAGCGAAGCGAACGAAGTGAGCTTCGCGCTAACTTGACATTCTAACATTGTTAGAATGTAAAGTTACGTCAGTTTTTATTTGACAACAGCTCTCCAACCTGTTACACTACCCATTGTATTTACAATAGATATAAAAATTGAAATCCCTTGCGTCAGCATTGTTAAATGCTGGACACTCGGGATCAAATTTTGTTTCATCCCGCCCTTTTGGGCGGACATATTAGAAAAACTCGCTAAAAGGGCGGGGTTTCACAAAATTTGGAAGAATGCAATATAACAGGAAATTTTAAAATTAAATGGAAGCAATTGTCCCTCGCGTCAGCATTGTTAAATGCTGGACGCTCGGGATCAAATTTTGTTTCACAAAATTTGGGAGGCATGTATGGGCAAGAGCATGACTAAAAAAGATATTGTGATGAAGATCGCGGCTGACACCAACATCAAGCAGATTGATGTCAAAAAGGTTGTGCAGATGACTTTTGATGTTATAGTCGATGCGCTGACAAGAGGCGAGAAGATAGAGCTTAGGAATTTCGGGGTATTCAAGACTAAATCAAGGAAAGGCAGGATGGGCAGAAATCCTAAGACAGGGGTGCAGGTGCCTGTCCAGCCCAAGAGAGTAGCGGTTTTCAAGCCAGGCCTTGTGATGAAGGCAAAGGTGAAATAGAGAACCTGCAAGGTCCGCTTTTACGGCTAACTTTACAAATGGTGCATGGCACGAATTGTAAAGTTAGGGATTTTTTATTAAGATTATTGTAATTCTTAAGAGAGTTTAAGATATATGATTAAAGCGCTTCGCGGGACAAAAGATATACTGCCTGATGAAATACCTCTATGGAGGCACATAGAAGATACTGGCAGGGATATATTTGATATATATGGATATAAAGAGATCAGGACGCCTATTATCGAAGAGGCAGGGCTGTTTACAAGGAGTATAGGCGACGCAACTGATATTGTCCAGAAAGAGATGTATGTTTTTTCAGATAGAGGAGGCAGGAACGTCGCGCTCAGGCCTGAGGCGACAGCTTCTATCGCGCGCGCTTATATAGAAAATTCATTATTTCAATCTGGCGGAACTGTTAAGTTATTTTACATAGGCCCGATGTTCAGGAGCGAGAGGCCGCAGCAGGGAAGGCAAAGGCAGTTTTATCAGATAGGCCTTGAGGCGATAGGCTCGAATAGCCCGCTTGTGGACGCGGAGGTTATTACGCTTGGCGCCAGATTTCTTGAAGCGCTGGGAATCAAAAGGTTTCATATAAAATTGAACAGCCTGGGCTGCAGGGAAGATAAGATAAAGGCCATGGAAGGCCACAGGAAAAATTTTAAGCCTTATCTGGAGAAATTATGCGATACCTGCAAAAGCCGGTATGAAAAAAATGTTTTGAGAATATTTGACTGCAAGAATCCATCGTGCATGGAGATCGCGAAAAGCATAGACGCAGGGCAGGAGCTATGCGCTGTCTGCGCGGATTATTTTGAAAAGGTTAAATCAGGGCTGGATGTGGCAGGGATTCAATATACAGTGGATTATAAAATAGTAAGAGGGCTCGATTATTATACAGGCACTGTGTTTGAGATAACACAGGAGGATCTGGGCGCGAAGGATGCCATATGCGCGGGCGGAAGATATAATAATTTAATCAAAGAGCTTGGCGGAAGAGATACCCCCGCTATAGGATTTGCGTTTGGGATGGAGAGGTTGGTGTTGGCGTTACAAGGCGTTACAGGTTACAGGTCACAGGCTGCAGGTGTTGAGGTGTTTGTAGCTGTTACAGGCGGCGCGCTTTATAGCCAGGCGTTTAAGTTATTGGATTCTTTGCGCAAGGCAGGTATTTCAAGCGAAATGGATTATGATACGAGAAGCCTGAAGGCCCAGATGGGAAAGGCTGAAAAAATAGGAGCTAAATTTGCTATTATTCTGGGCGAAGAGGAGTTTAAGAATGGCAAAGTAGCGGTGAAAGACATGAAAGAACACAGCCAAAAAGAGGTGGAGCTGGCTAATTTAATTTCTGAACTAAGCGGAAGATGCGATGAAAGGGAAAAATAAATGAAACGGACACATACGTGCGGAGAGCTTACAGTTAAAGAGATAGGCAAAAAAGTTACATTGATGGGCTGGGTCCATAAACGCAGAGACCACGGTAAGTTGATTTTTGTGGATATCCGTGATAGATATGGCATGACTCAGATAGTATTTTTTAAAATGAAGGCTGCGGAAGAACTTCGGAGCGAATATGTCATAGCTGTAAAAGGCGTTGTGCAGCAAAGGCCAAAAGGCACTGAAAATCCAGATATCCCGACAGGCGGCATAGAACTGGGCGTAGAAGAGCTGGAGATTATGAACCCGTCTCTGACGCCTCCCTTTGAGCTGGATAATGCGAATGAGATATCTGAAGAGGTGAGGCTTAAATACAGGTATATTGATTTAAGAAGGCCTGATGCCCAAAAGAAACTTATATTGAGGCACAGGATAATAAAATCAATGAGAGATTTCTTAGATAAGAGGGATTTTGTTGAGGTGGAAACACCTGTCCTTACAAAATCAACCCCTGAGGGCGCAAGAGATTTTCTGGTGCCGTCCAGGCTCAATCATGGGAAATTTTTTGCGCTTCCTCAGTCGCCCCAGCTTTTCAAACAGCTATTGATGGTTTCAGGCCTTGAGAGATATTTTCAGATAGCCAAGTGTTTCAGGGATGAGGACCTGCGTTCTGACAGGCAGCCTGAGTTCACCCAGCTTGATATGGAATTTTCTTTCACAGATGAAGAAGAGATCTTTGAGACAATAGAGAAACTTCTTAAGTATGTGTTTCATGAATCTCTTGACATGGAACTTAAGATACCGTTTCCCAGGATTACCCATAAAGAAGCGATAGAAAAATATAACTCGGATAAGCCTGATATAAGAGAGCAAAAGACAGGTTTCCAGTTTTTATGGGTTACGAGTTTTCCGCTATTTAAGTATAGCGAGGAAGAGAAAAAATGGGATATGGAGCATCACCCTTTCACCTATCCTCTTATAGAAGATATTGATTTAATAGAAAAAGACCCTGCTAAAGTCAGATCTAGGGCTTATGACCTCGTAATAAATGGTGTTGAGATAGCCTCTGGCAGTATAAGGATACACAAGAGGGACTTGCAGGAAAAGATATTTAAACGCATAGGCCTTAGTATGGATGAGGCGAGGGAACGTTTCGGGTTTTTATTGGAGGCGTTTGAATATGGCGCGCCTCCGCATGGAGGCATTGCGCTTGGCTTAGACAGGCTGATAGCGCTGATGGCAGGGTCAGAAACTATAAGGGATGTCATTGCATTTCCTAAGACTCAAAAGGCAGGATGCCCTTTAACAGACGCGCCATCGGATGTGGATGAGAGGCAGTTGAAAGAGTTGGGAATCAGATTAGGGACAAGGGACAAGGAACAAGGGACAGGGGGCATGTAACAAAGGGACAAGGAACAAGGGACAGGGGTGGAGCAAAAAACAATGTTTTTATCATCTCCCCTTGTCCCTTGCCCCATGTCTCTTGTCTCTTAATAAGGGAGGTTCTTATGAATAGATTTATAATTTGCTGCTCATTGTTAAGCATGTTTTTTGTGTCTGGCTGTGTTGTCAGGACTTATACCGTTGAGAGAGACAGGGTTGACCAGGCGGTTTATGGCAACAAAGGATTTATTATGGGCACCGCTCCTGCGGCTACGAACACGGATACGGAGCAGGTAAAAAAGACAAGAGAAATTTATAACGTGGAAGTAGAACTCCCTTCTTCTTACAGGACAACCAAAGAGGAAAAAGCAAGATACAGGAATAAGGACAAAGAATTATATGGGAACAGGGGTTACGTGAGTGGAAGCATGACTCCTGAAAAAGAGGTCTATGTCTCTGAGAGCGGTAATGAGAAAGTCTCTTCTTCGGAGCCTGTCGGTATATCAGGCGCTTCGAGAATGCCGCAGGTTGTTTATAATGAATTGTCTGCCAGCACGGGGACGCAGATGTTATCTTCCGGCTCAGGGGCTCAGAATCAGCAGTATGTCGTTCAAAAAGGCGATACGCTTCAAAAGATATCCCAAAAGTTTTTTAAAACCACTCAAAGATGGAAAAGCATATATGATGCGAATAAAAATATTCTCAAGAGCCCTGATAGGATAAGGCCAGGGCAGAAATTGCTGATCCCAAAAGATTAAACCATCCCCGCCTCTGGGGTGAAAGCGCATGGAAAAACTTATAAACATATCGAATATTAACGAGACCAAGCAGCTTTTTGGAAATTTTGATGAGAATCTGAAAACCGTAGAGTCGAATTTTGGGGTAAAGATTGTGTCTCGGGGAGAGATGCTGGCGGTAAAGGGCGAGAAAAAATCAGTTGATAAAAGCGCGAGGCTTTTGGAAGGCATGCTTTCTATAATACGCAAGGGAGGGGCTATAAAACAGGATGACCTGTCTTATTCTATAAGGTCTTTTAAAAAAGACCGCGGCATAGATATTGAATCTATATATCTTGACAGGATAGAGGTCTCATCCATGCGGCAATTTATAGCGCCAAAGACAGAAGGGCAGAAGAAATATATAGACGCTATAAGGGATCACGATATAGTGTTTGGTGTTGGGCCTGCAGGCACAGGCAAAACATATCTCGCGATGGCAATGGCTGTTAATTGCCTTAAGAGGCAGGATGTTTCCAGGATTATTCTCACCAGGCCGGCTCTTGAGGCAGGGGAAAGCCTAGGTTATCTGCCAGGAGATCTTTGCCAGAAGGTTACACCGTATCTC
>Ga0172371_10006895_pt1 | contig 16337 bp, 12 predicted proteins | sample Lak12m_FD_114543 | JGI IMG/M metagenome (GOLD analysis project Ga0172371, IMG submission 114543) | Freshwater microbial communities from Kabuno Bay, South-Kivu, Congo - kab_022012_12m | ecosystem: Environmental > Aquatic > Freshwater > Lake | place: Democratic Republic of the Congo: South-Kivu...
GGCTACCTCACCCCCATCTGGCAAAAGCTTTTCCTAGAAAAATTCAAAGAGCTCCAGTACTGGTACCTCACTGTACTCATCCAATCTGAGCCCCAAAAAGCCAAACGCTTCTTCCTCAAGCTCCGTCGCAAGCTCACCAAATAATATTGAAAATATTTTAATAATATTTCTCCTTCCGTTTGGCATTTGGTTTTTTTGACAATGAGTCGCAAGTCCGTAATTTTATTGATGGTCAGACTACTGTCTGCGTAGTGCGCGAACAGCGTGCAAGAATCAACAAAATAGGAACCGACGGTCACCGAAGTCGACGTCACAAAAAACTAAATGATAATAAGGAAAAAGAGAAATAATATTTCTGTTCAATCTAACAAAAAAGAATACGGATGATAAGTCATACAACTAATATTTAGAAAATATTGTTCAGCTTTGATATACACTATAATTAATCAATGAAAATAGGTTTTATCACCGTCAGTTTCCATAGCATCGAAGATACCTTGGAAGTTGTGAGGCAGCTTGAGAAAAACACTCTTCCTTTAGGAGTAACCTCCAAAGTTTACGTCGTCGACAACGACAGGTCAGAAGAGCTCAAAGAAAAACTTGTTAAATATCCTCAAGCAGTTTACGTCGAAAGCCCAGGAAACGTCGGCTTCGCTGCCGGAAACAATCTAGGTTTCAAAAAAGCTTTAGCAGATGGTGATGACATCATTGCTCTCATCAATAACGACACCGTCGTTCCCGAAGATCTGATTCTAAAAATATTAGCTTCACCTATCTCTCTCGACTCAACTGGAGTTGTTGGTGGTTTAATTTACTTTGCCAAAGGTTTTGAATTCGAAGACAAGTACAGTAAAGACGAGCTAGGAAAAGTCATCTGGTATGCAGGAGGGGAGTACGACTGGGACAATGTCTATGCCAAGCACATAGGGGTAAATGAAGTAGACAAAGGCCAGTTCGACGGCCAGAGAGAGACAGACTTTATCACTGGTTGTTTGTTTATCACGAGAGCCGAGATTCTAAGAAAGGTAGGTCTTTTTGACGAGAGATACTGTCTATATTTCGAAGACTCAGATCTAGGAATGCGTATCAAAAAAGTCGGCTACAAACTTATTATCGATTCTGAGGTTAAGTTGTGGCACAAAGTAGCCCAAAGCTCAGGTATTGGCTCTCCTCTAAATGATTATTTTCTAACCAGAAACCGTCTTCTCTTTGGTATGGATTATGCCAAGCCCCGAACCAAGTTTGCCCTTTTACGAGAAGCAGTTAAGAAATTATTTATCGGAACCAAAGCTCAGAAGCAAGCAGTTAGAGACTTTTTTACAAGAAATTTAGGCGGCGGCTCATGGATCAAAAAAATATGAAAAAACTATCCATTATTATTCTCGCCAAAAACGTTGCGGATGAATTAATACCAGCAATCAAGACCTCTCAATTCGCCTCAGAAGTCATCGTAGTTGATACAGGCTCCACAGACAACACAGTAGATATCTCTCTCAAACTAGGTGCCAAGGTTGTTCATGAAACAGGAGACAATTTTTCCAAATGGCGCAATAGTGGTGCCAAAGAAGCCAAAGGAGAGTGGCTTTTATATCTCGACTCCGACGAACGTATTCCAGTCAAGCTAGCGCTAGAGATTATGGCGACTATCGAAAATCCGCAGTTTCAAGCATATACCATCAGTCGCTACGAGATATTCCTCGGTAAACACTTAAATCACTGGGGAGATCCTCGCGTACTGCGTCTCATGAAAAAGACGGCCCTTAAGCGCTGGGAAGGCAAGTTGCACGAACAGCCAAAGATTGTGGGACCCATAGGTGATCTACGCCATCAGATGGTTCATCTTTCCCATAAAAATATCGACGAAAAAGTTCCCAATACGATGAAGTGGTCAAAGATGGAAGCTCAGATGCTTCTTGATGCTGGACATCCTCCCATGAAAGGTTGGCGCTTTATTCGTATCATGTTTACCGAGTTTTGGTATCGAGCCGTAAAGCAAGGGCTATGGCGAGATGGTACCGAAGGGTGGATAGAGATTATCTATCAGATGTTTAGCAAGTTCATGACATACGAGCGTCTTTGGGAAGGTCAGAGAAAACCATCACTTTATGAAACTTACAAAAAAGTAGATCAAGATCTTTTAGAGGAGTGGCAAAAAGAAAGATGAACAAAACAATTTCCTTTATAAAAAAATACTGGCTCTTTTTTATCTTAGGATTTTTGATTGTCTTTCTTTACACATATAATCTCGACAAAAACTCTCGTTTTATCTGGGATGAATCCAGAGCCCTAGTTGATATGCATCGAATCTGGGATCTAAAACAAATTACTTTTGTTGGTCCTATCTCCGAAGATAGGCTAGAGATGTTTCCATCCCTAAGCTACTACATGTACATGCCCGCCACAGTTCTGACCAATTTTGATCCTCTTGGACCTGCCTACATGGCCGCGTTCTACGGTGTACTTGCTTGGTTACTTCTAACAATCGTGATAGTAAAAACTTTTGGAAAAACCAAAAAAGCATTGTTTCTATCCTTGCTAATTGCTAGCCTTTCGCCAGTTATGGTTGCCTCCAGATGGGCTTGGAATCCAAACCCAATTATATTTTGGTTAAGTGTTTTTGTATTCTCACTCTCGTTCCAAAATCCCTTCCTCATTTTTATCGGAGGTCTCTCACTAGGCGCTTCTCTTTATCATCATTACCTAGCCGCGATTGTTGTCCTACCGATTATTTTATTCCTTCCACTTCTGTACAAAGGTACCAAAGGTGCAATAAAAAATATTATTCTCACTCTACTTGGCTTTGCTTTTGCCATTATTCCCTTCGTCTTGTTCGAGATGAAGAATCATTTCTTCTTTAACTCGGGAGCGTTTCTCTCGGCCAATGAAAAATCATTTTTGTCTCTTTCGTCTGTTGGTTTTTTTGAAAGACTATGGAATTCATTGGTAATCTTTTCAAATTACTTTGTCCCAAATAATATATTTATCACCATTCTTTTCCTATTAATATTTGTCTTAATATACTTGGTTTATAGAAAAGATAAATTTATAAACTATTCTTTCCTGACGCTTCTTTTTTCCTTCATGCTTTTTGGTTTTGTTACCATTACATATTCTCACTATCAATATGCACAAGTCCCATTAGCCATTTTATTTTTACTACGTTTCTTCTATCTCAATAAATATATCCTAGGCAAATTAATACTCGGAGTATTACTAGCAATTGGTCTTCTTAGTGCCGTGAGTCTTCTCAATAGTTACACATGGCAAGGAGATATAAAAGCAGTCAGGAACGTCACCAAACACATTCTTCAAGAAGAAAACCCCAAGACAAATGTTGCCGCTCTAGCAAGTCCAGACTCCAATCTCTATGGCCAGCGTTTCCGTGACATGGTTCTAATAAATAGCAAAACACTATATGCCTTCGACAAGTTTCCACAAAGTGAAGTCTTGTATGTAGTTTCCTCAGCCGATGATGAAGAAGTCTTAAGAAATGATCAAGCATGGGAGATAGAGTCATTCAAAGGCAGTACAATAACCAATACATGGAAGGTAAGTGAGTACCCCTTGTATCTTTATCGATTTGAAAAATAAAATGAAAAAAGCCATAATTTTTGATCCATACCTAGACACTCTTGGAGGAGGAGAGCGATATTCCCTTACATTTGCAACGCAGTTAATTAATCTAGGATTCAGAGTTGAGATTGCGTGGAAAGACTCAGAAACACTAAAAAAAGCTGAAGAAAGATTCGGCTTAGATCTAGGAGGTCTTAAGCAAAACAAAAAAGCCTTTGATATTTTTACTCAAAATACTTCCTTTTTCAAAAAAATCTTTTTTACCATGCGCTATGGCTTAATTTTCTGGGTAAGTGATGGTAGTTTGCCCTTTCTTTTCGCCAGAAACAATCTTGTTCATTTTCAAGTTCCTTTCAAAACCTTAGGAGGTAGTTCTCTCACAAACTCCATAAAAACTCTTCTGGTTCACAAATTTGTTTACAACTCACGTTTTACTGCTGCTGTACACGAGAAACACCTCCCCAAAACAAAAAGTTTTGTGCTTTACCCTCCTATTGATACCGCCAGCTTCAACAAAGGAACAAAAGAAAACATCATTCTTTCTGTCGCCAGATTTGATTCTCCCAGTCACTCCAAGCGTCAAGATGTTTTGATTGAAGCTTTCAAAATTCTTCACAAAACCAACCCAGATTACGAGCTTTTCTTAGCAGGTGGCAGCAGTGGAACGTCAGACACCTTAGCAAATCTAAAATCTCAAGCAGGCTCACTCCCAATAAAATTTTTAGTTAACCCAGACTTTGATAAATTAAAGTCCCTCTACGCCAAGTCCAGATTTTTCTGGCACGCCGCTGGGTTTGAAATAGACGAGGTAATAGATCCAGAAAAAGTTGAGCACTTTGGTATGACCACAGTTGAAGCTATGTCTGCCGGATGTGTGCCAGTCGTTATTGCTAAAGGCGGCCAAAAAGAAATAATTACCAAAGACACAGGAGTTCTTTGTAACACTCCGGAAGAAATGGCCAAAGAAACTAGTTTCCTAATCAATAGTCCCAAAAAACTTGCTACTTTATCTGTAAATCTTGAAGAAAGATCCAAAAATTTCTCCACAGATCAATTTTCCAAAAAGATTAAGACTCTTATTTAAACTCCAAAACAGATTAGGCCAACAATCAAAACGTAGTACCAAGGAACTTGGTTAAAAATATTTTGGACAACAGCTGTTGTTCTCACAAATAAATCATTTTTGTTTTGGGAGGGTTTATAAAACTGTTGTACCTCCAGTGAATATTGAGACTTCGTCTCTACTACGCTTGCCGATATATACCCTGCTTCATTTCTTGATGAAGAAGCACTTTTTGTGCCCTCAATAGCTTCGACAATGACTTCATAAGTGTGATCGCTAGAACTCTCTTGAATATCTGCTAAGTCAAATCGAATTGTTGTGTCTTCACCAATGTTCATTCCAGAAATAATTTGTTGATGAAGACTTTTACCGTTTTCATTAAGAGATACGAGGTATTTCCCGACATTCCTTTGTTTTGGATTACTAAAAGCCAAATCAAATCGATATAAATTATTTTGTTTACTTTCCAAGCTTCCTATTAATTTATTCTCGATTTCTAAATAGCTCTTTTTTGCAATCGGTTTTGTTGAGGATGGAGCTGCTACTAATTGTGTCAGAACAACCCAGATAATCATCAATCCGCCAGCAAGCATTAAAGATATAAAAATTCTTAACACTCGAGGAACTTCACTCCACCATTTACCAATTCGATCAAAAAACTCCGATGGAAACTCCGCTCTTTCATCAGAAAATTTTCCTGAGAGTAATGCTATCAACGAAATCAATCCAACGGCAGCCAAAGCGGTCTGAGCCAAATTGTTGTATAGATTTACATCAAAGCCACGTGCTAATAGAAACTCGCGTAAAACAGGTAAATTCCCCAAAGAAGGATTGGCTACAGACAAAATCCCTACAGTTAGCCATTTATCGGCAAACAGAAACACTACAGCCATCCAAGAGCCGATTGTCACGATAGATAAAAGAATTGCTGCGAGAATATTGTCTCTATTTTTACAAGACACTATCCATAGAGCAAAAAATGGTATCGTCCATGTATACCATTGAGGATGAAAATGAGAGAATCCCAAAAGTATCAGATTGGCAGTTAAAAGAACTGCTGCAGGAGAAGACTTCACAGCAAAGAAAACAACAGATAGTAGTAAAGGGATTATATAAATTGCTTGATCAAATCCAATACTAATCTGAGGGATCAAAAATCTATTATTAATCTCTGAGTTTGAACCAGCACTTAAGAAGGTTGGATTATGTAAAAAAGGAACAAGTGTCATTGCGTAAACAAAAATACTTAACAAAAACACTTCCACTTTTTGTTTCCGAGATATGTTTTTTGTAGCTGGCAGCAAAAACGCGAGCCAAATAAGAGGGTATGTTTTTATAGAAGTTGCCAAACCAAATATCACAGCCGCAATAACAGGCTTCCTTGAAAGCAAAAGCCAGCCAGCAAGAAAAAACACAATGGCCATAACATCGTTTTGTCCCATTATCGGGATACTGTATAAGGTGATAGGGTTAAACAACCAAATTCCCGCAGCGACCCTCGCTCGTCTTTCACTCAAACCAAAGTGTTTAGCGAGTAAATAAATTAGGTATCCGGCAATCAAAGCAAAAAGTATCAAAGGAAATTTTGTTGCCATCATATAGCGAGCCAACAAAGGGTTAAAGAAATCCTCTTTATTAGATGAACCAAGCCACTCCACATAACCTTCACCACCCAACGGTTTCGATATAGCGTACTGCAATTTATCCAAATAAAAATGAAGTGGGGGATAGTTAAACTGTTGGTCTGGTCTCAAATTTTTTTCTCCGTACTCCCAGATATTCCACACCTTTCCATTATCTTGAGAAGCCCAAAACAAAACTGCCTTGTTGTCTGGATGATAGGTGAGAGGGGCAATAAAAAAGAAAAGAGCGGCAGCAATTAATAGTATTTTTTTCATTTATCTTTGGATAATGCTAAGTCCTTTTTTGGAATAAACCACATTTTCTGTAGCAGTTGGTTTTCGGCTAAGAGTATATAGTTTAGCTTCAGGAATGTTTTCCGGTTCATGCCTCATCCATTTAAAGAGATATGGATACCCAATCTCTTCCCCAAAGGGAACATCATAAGAGAAGTTAAAGTGTTTCTGATTTGCATAGGTAGTCATGAATTTGACCACATTTTTCTTATCATTCAAGCTCACTCTATTTTCGTTTGTTAGAGCGTAATTCAATTGGAAGATAGAACTAACTCCCAAAAATAGACACACAATCAAGCGATATTTTTTTGATACCAAGGCGAGCATCAATGGTATCAAGGCAAAAGACACTCCAAAATAATACTCGGGAATATTTTTCCAATAAAAGAGTAAAACAATCGCAGGGAACACAAACCAAAAGCTATACCAAATTTTTTTATTCTTCTCTTTTGTTAGTACAATTCCAAAAATTACGGTGAGTGCCAAGAATACTCGCTCAAAGATATACCAGTACTCGTTTGGTTTAAACCATAGTAGCGAAAATCCGCGGTAGTATGCTCTCCACGCTAGTAAATTAAAGTATCCTTTGTGCCACTCTCCTTTGGCTGTAAAAAACTCGATTATTTTATGGAATATCAAAAAGTCGTGTCGCAAGTCGAATAGAAATAGTGGTGCAAGCCAGATTAAGCCAATTAGTCCACCCAAAGCAATACTACTTATTGCTGGTTTTTGTTTAACCAAGAAATACGTCGCCAATATCATCACTAGTAATGTTGCTGGCACTAAATGTGTGGTTCCTGCAAAAATGGCGAGCACTATTGCAAACCAAAAATATTTTTTCCCTTCAAGTAATTTATTTCCTAAGTAAAAAATAATAATAGACAAAAGAGGCGTGTACATTACATTCCAGCTAATAAGCGAGTAAGCAATCGCTCCTGCCCATGCTGCAATCAAGCCTTCCTTTATACCCCACAGTTTCGACCCTACCCAGTAATATGCCAAGATAGTTACGGCTCCAATAGCAGTTGCTGCATATGCTCCAGCAATCGGGTCTCCTTTTCCAATAGCAAAGAAAGGAACCAAGAAATAATAATGCCAAGGGGAAACAAAAAAACTATCAGGTCCAGCCACTCTCGGTCCGATTAATGTCGGCTGACCCTCAATAATTTTCATTACTTTTACAACGTCATCATTTTGATCCCACTCAAAGCCATAGCGATTTCCCAAGTTGTAAGTTCTAAGCCTCAAACCAAACAGAAAAATGACCACCAGTATCAAACAATTCAGATATTTATTTTTCATCAACTTTGTATACTATTTATGATTTTACCATCGTGGCTGATATACTCATAGCAGATGGCAAAACCTACAATAGACATTGTAATCCCCAGCTTCAACGGCAAGTATCTACTAGAGAAGCACTTGCCTCAAGTTTTCCAAAACACAGACTATCTTAATAAAGTAATCGTTGTTGATAATGGCAGCTCAGATGGAACCATTAGCTGGCTAAACCAAGAATACCCCCAAGTAGTCGTAGTTAAAAACAAAACCAATTTAGGCTTCACCAAGCCCGTCAACCAGGGAGTAGCCAAGTCCAGCTCCGACTATATTGTTTTATTAAATAATGACGTCAGACCGGCCAAAGGCTATCTCAAAGATATTCTGCATTTTTTTGATGACGATAATGTCTTTGCCGTCTCTTTTAATGAAAACGAATCCTCTTGGCCATTGGTAACCCACGAAGGCAAAATTCAATTCACAAGAGGCGAAGATAAGTCACATCCATATTTCTCAGCTTGGGCATCAGGTGGTAGTGCGATTTTCAAAAGGAGCATCTGGGATAAGCTCGGCGGTTTGAACGAGGTTTACGCCCCCTTTTACTGGGAAGATATTGATATCGGTTACCGAGCGTGGAAGTCAGGCTACAAAATAATCTGGGACAAAGACTCAGTAGTCTTCCACGAACACGAGTCCACCGCCAAAAAAATCAACCAGACATATCTACGTCTAATAAAACAAAGAAACGAACTTCTTTTCAACTGGATAAACATCACTGATCCCGACCTTGTCACTTCACACAGAAAATTTCTTTTTACTCATACTCTCAGACACTTAGGTTATACAAGAGTGATTCTCGCAGCACTTATTAGAAAATTTTCCAATCATCAAAAAACAAATTTCACTAAAACAGACAGCGAGGTTCTGTCTTTAACAAATAAAAAATATGAAGGAAATTGATCTCTCGATAATTACCGTAGGCTATCGCTCCGAAGATACCATCGGTCCTTTCCTAGACTCCATCAAAAAATCCAAAGATGGCCTAAACAAAGAAATAATTGTTGTTGATAATTATCCTTTAGATAAGGGGGCCGAGATTGCCAGAAACCACCCCACAAAGCCAACCGTCCTAATTAATACTGAGAATGTTGGCTTCTCCAAAGCAATCAACAAAGGCTTCAGGTCTTCCAAAGGCAAACACATTTTGGTTATCAATCCCGATACCAGAATCAAGGGCAACGCCCTTAGATTACTTTTTGATTTTGCCGAGGAGCATCCTGTTCTTGGAGCTGTGGCTCCAAAACTTCTCTACAACGATGGCAAGATTCAGCCATCCTGCTACAAGTTCCCGACGATAGGTAACGCCATCAAACATTATTTTTTCGGTTGTAAGCGCTGTTTTAATAAATATTTTCCAGGAAACAAAACCTCCAAGGTCGATATTGCTGTTATGGCAGCCTTTCTTATTCCCAGAGCCACTTTCAATCAAGTTGGCGGTCTTGATGAGCGCTTCTTCTTATACTACGAAGATATCGAGTACTGTCGCCGACTCAAAAAATTCAATCTTCCAGTCTATTACTACCCCAAGGCAGTCGTTATGCATGTCCATGGTGCCAGCGGTAGTTTTAGCTCTCACCTTTCCAGTCCTTTAGCCAAGTCCGCCGAGATTTATCACGGCAAGTTAGGGTCCGACATTCTAAATGCGGTTCTATTTGTTGGCCAAAAATGGCAAAAACTAATTAAGAAAATAAAAAAATGAAGCTTTCAAAAAAGTTAATTTTATTATTGATCCTTGCTGTCGCCATGCGCCTCTTTATTGCAGGATCTACATTTCAGGCAGATATTGTTGGTCAGTCACTATCTAGTTATTTTTTTGGGTATCAAAATGTCACCAATATTTACGATCATCTTGCCAATCTCCCTGCTACTCATCCGTTAGTACAGCATTTTAAAGTCGAAGATATTTTTATCTATCCTCCTCTTACATATTTCACTTTAGGAACTTTTCTCAAAGGGGCCAGTCTCATCATTCCAGAAACATTTTTTACCGATCTCATGAATGGTGGTTCCATTTTCCAGCCAAATCTATCGCTGTATCTTATTGTTCTAAAACTTCCATATCTCTTTATCGATATTGCCATGGCATTTGTTCTTACCTCACTTTTTGACAAAGAAAAACAAAAGAAATGGGCTTTTCTTCTCTGGCTTTTTAATCCTGTCACATTCTATGCCACTTTCTCCATGGGTGTCTTTGATATTATCCCCGCCATTTTTACTGTCCTTTCGTTGGTATTCGCCAAGAAAAACAAGCTAGGCTGGGCAGCCGTAATGATTGGCATAGGTACAGCCTACAAACAGTATCCAATTTTCTTACTTCCTTTTGTTGTTTTAGCTGCCAAAGGCTTTTGGAATAGAGCAAAAGTTCTAATCCTTGGTCTGCTTCCTTATATTATTTCCATTGCTCCATTCATTACCTCTCCAGCTTTTAGGCACATGGTTTTTAGTGCTCAGTCCCAAAAAATGTTTTATATGCAATGGATGCTCTCTGGGGGTGAAGGGCTTTATCCATACATCCTTGGTTTTGTCCTTCTAGTTTTTCATGCTTTAAGAAACAAAAATCTTATTCAAAAAATCTGGAAGTATTATCTTGGTTATTTCCTCATTCTTTTCTCAGTCACTCATTTTCATCCTCAATGGTTTCTCTGGGTTTCTCCCTTTATTATCATTGAGTTAATTGCGAACAACTGGAGAAATCTATGGCTAGACCTTATTCTTCTTGGCTGTTACCTAATAATCATTCTTACCTTCGACAACTCACTATCTGTCGGACTCTTTGCTGTGCTCAATCAAGATCTAAACAATTTTCCAGGTATTGATAAATTGATAGCTGCCAAAACAAATATTTTTTTCTTCAAGAGTGCCATCAGAAGTCTCTTCGCCGCTACCAGCGTTTACTTGATTTATGATTTACTCTCCTCAAATAATAGGGGTAAGTTAAAACAATAAATGTTCAAAAAACACGCAGTCAAAATAATTCTCGCACTCATATTTTTTGCTGCAGTTGTTGTAAGGTTAATCAACTTTACCGGCAATCCTCCAAGCCTAAACTGGGACGAAGTTAGCCATGGCTACAACGCTTACTCAGTTCTCACCACAGGCAAAGACGAATGGGGCAAAAGCTTTCCTCTAATATTCAAGGCATTTGGAGACTACAAGCTTCCGGTATATATCTACTCATCTATACTGCCAATTGCCATCTTCGGTCTTAATGCCTTTGCAGTTCGTTTTGTTTCTGTGATTGCCGGCCTCTTTGCTCTATATGGTATTTATTTATTGGTAAGGCAGCTTCTCCCAGACAAAAAAATCACTCTCTTTGGGTCAGAGTTTAGTCTAGCTCTACTCTCATCCTTTTTGTTATCAATTCTTCCATGGCATTTTTTCATGTCCCGCCCTGCCTTTGAAGCCAATTTAGCTCTTACACTAATAATCTACGGATTTTTCTTTTTATTAAGATCAAAACAAAAACCCATATCTCTCGTCTTTTCCGCCTTGTTGCTTGGTCTCTCTCTGCATACCTACAACTCAGCTAGAGTATTTGTTCTCCCCATGCTCTTGGCATCAATCATAATTTTCAGAATTAAGCCAAAGATAAATCTGCTTTCGATTATTTCGACAGTCATTTTTTCATTTTTTGTATTTCTTGTCGTTTTCCAAACCATCGGAGGGGAAGGCATAGCTAGGTACGACCAAGTCAAGATTTTGTCCGAAAACGCTGTCTTCCAAATAGGTCAAAAAAGGACAGAGAGCTCTCTTCCATCTCCACTCCCCAAACTAATTCACAACAGACCTGTTTATTTTATGTCCGCTTTAGCCAGCAACTACTTCAGCTATCTCATGCCACCCTTCTTTACTCAAAGCGATGGTCCCCAATGGCAGTTTGCCATTCCCAATACAAACATGATTACTCTTCCCATCATGATCCTTTTGTATCTAGGGACAATCCTCATTATTATTAGTCTCAGGAAAGAAAAATCCTCGCAGTTTCTTCTTGCTTGGTTAATTTTTTCTCCACTTGCCGCGTCTCTTACTGCAGATCCTCCCCAAGCAATCCGTCCTATTATTATGATTCCCGTAATCATAATCATTTCAGTATTAGCACTCTGGAAAATTTCGCAAAAATCAAAAATTTTCTCAAGTATTTTGGTTTTGCTCACTATCATCTGTTTCGGTACATACCTTTATAAATATTTTTTCGAGTATCCAATCAAATACTCAGAATCGTGGCAATACGGAACCCAAGCGGCAGTTTCTTTCGCCAAAGAAAATGAGGATAAATACGACAAAATCTTTATCACCAAAAAATACGGAGAACCACACATCTTTTATCTTTTTTCAAACAAAATTAGTCCAGATGTTCTGCAAGACAGGAGCATAGCCACAAGGTTTTATCAATCAGAGTGGTACTGGGTGGATAGGATAGGAAAGTATTATTTTGTAAACGAGAAAGATATTCCCGACACAGCCATTGAGAATCTTACACTCGAAAGCAAAGAGGTAGTAAGTACCAAAAATTCTCTTCTCATCACAGCTCCAAAACATGTACCAGAAAACGCCGAAATCCTAAAAACAATTTATTTTCTTGATGGTACTCCAGCATTTATAATTGTATCGTTACCATGAAAAAGTACATCATTCTCATCCTCGCCTTAGTCCTCGGAGCTTTTCTTAGGCTTTACGCGGTAGGCTCCATCCCCAACGCTCTTACATGGGACGAAGCTGCTCTTGGCTACAATGCATTTTCGATTCTCAAAACAGGCAAAGACGAATTTGGAAAAATATTGCCAATTGTTTTCAAAAGTTTTGGAGATTACAAGCCGGGGTTATATGTTTACTTAGCTATTCCCTCAATTGCCATCTTTGGTCTAACTGAGTTTGCCGTTCGTTTACCTAGCGTCCTATTTGGAATCCTAGCTATCTTTGGTGTTTTTCTCTTAGCAAAAGAGCTGTTCGAAAATGAGAAGAAGAATGCTCTTTTGGCGCAGTTCGCAGCACTTTCCCTTGCCATCATGCCTCTTCATATTCATCTGTCTCGAGGTGCTTGGGAATCAAATGTCTTTGTCACTATGCTTCTATTTTCGATCTACTTTTTATTACGCTTTATTAAGTCAGGTAAGTTCTTAAACTACTCCATTATCCTTGCTGTACTTACTCTAATCACCTATCAAGCAGCCAAGATGCTCACCCCTCTTCTAATTCTTTTCATTGTTGTCGTTTACAAAGAAGGCTTTTTCAGCAAACTCGGAGAATATTTTAAAAAGCCTCTCAATCTCGTCATCTCCACTCTAGCCATTGCTGCCGTACTCACAATTTTTATCTCCTCATCCTTTGGTGACGCGGGCAACAGGCTAAAGCGCCTTAGCATTTTCTCTTACGAGCCAAAAATTGCCACAAACATCATAGAAAACAAACCCCAACTAATGACTCGTCTTATAGCAGGCCGTTACCTAAATCACCTGTCTCCAAAGCTACTATTTTTTGACGGTATTACCGTAAACGAGAGGGGACACTTTCCCAATCTCGGTGTTCTTCAGCCTTTTGATTTCATTGCTCTGGTTCTCGGCTTGATATATCTTGTCAAATTGACCAACAAAAAAATATCTGTACTCGTCATCGGGCTATTACTACTCTCTCCAATTCCGGGAGCCCTTACTCTTTCAGAGTACTCCACCGTCCGATCATTATTTATGGTTATTCCTTTGTCGATAATCATTGGATCTGGACTATTTTTTGTCTTTACTAAATTAAAGTCACTTTTTATCCTTATCTCTCTACTCACCTTAGGCACTACTATATATATGGTGGATTTGCTCGTTTCTCACGCAAACTACACTTATGCCAAAGAATATCAGTATGGTTACAAGGAAGCTGTTCGTTTTATCAATGAACACAAATCAGACAATGTTGTCATGACTGATGTCAACGGTCAGCCATATATTTTCTATCTTTTTTATTCCCGATACGATCCCGCCGCATACCAAAAACAAAACTCATTTATTAGCGGAGGATTTGATGTAGGGCATGTGGCCAAGCTAGATAATATTGAATTTCACCAATTCAGCGACACAGAAATATTTAATATGCCAGATACTACTTTTATTGGCACTATCGGAAACATAAAAAACGAGTTCGACAAAAATAACCCTGCCATCGAAAGTTTTGAAGAAATAAAGTTCCCAGATGGCTTCGTAGCATACAGATTTGTAAAAACTAAAAAGTGATGAAAAACAAACTAATTATTGCCATTCTAATTCTCGCTGCCATTCTGCGTCTTTTCTTTTTAGACATTCATCCAGCTGGTCTCAATGCCGATGAAGCCGCCATTGGCTACAACGCTTGGTCACTAATAGAAACAGGCAAAGACGAACACGGTGTCGCATGGCCTATGGTTTTTAGATCGTTTGATGATTACAAACCACCATTATATTTTTACGTCATTCTCCCATTTGTCAAAGTGATGGGGCTTTCTGTTTGGTCTGTTCGTCTTCCCAGCGCCCTCCTTGGCATTGCTAGCGTTTTTTTGGTTTTCTTATTAGTAAAACGCCTGTTCCCGGAGAAAAAATATCTTCCAGAGCTTTCAGCTCTAGTTCTTGCCACCTCTCCATGGCATCTGCAGTTTTCTCGAGGAGGTTGGGAAGTAAACGTCGCCACCTTTTTCATTCTTTTGTCCGTTATTTTCTTTCTCAAATCATTTGAAAAACCAAAACACCTTTTTGTCTTTGGAATTTCTACTGTTCTATCTTTGTATACATATCACTCAGCTAGAATAATTTCCCCAGTTCTGTTTGTTACTTTTGCCATCATTTACTTTGATAAAGTAAAGTGGCTTTTTTCAAAAACAAATATCAAAGTTACCCTCTCTGCTCTCGCTCTATCGATAGCTCTTGCCCTTCCCATTGTGCTTCAGATGTTTTCTACTGCTGGCCAGTCTCGTTTTTCCGGAGTCTCTATTTTTTCAGACACCGGCCCCATCTGGGAAGCCGAAAATTTCCGAAATGAACACAAAGGCACGGGGCAGTGGGCAAATATTTTCCACAACAAGTACTTCACCTATGGCATGCGTTTTACAGAGAATTACCTCAGTCATTTTTCACCAGACTTTCTCTTCACCGAAGGCGATGCAATAGCCAGAAGCAAAGTCCCCGAGACAGGACAATCACTTCTTTGTCTTTTACCCTTCTTCTTTTTGGGAATTTTAAATATTCTCAAACTCGACTCAAAAGGTAAGTCTGTAATACTTGTGTGGCTATTAATTGCTCCTTTTGCGGCTTCCCTTACTTATCAATCTCCCCACGCTCTTAGAGCCCAAAACATGGTGATTCCTCTAAGTATCATTACTGCGATTGGTTTACTGGAATTTTTCCAGTTCACAAAAAAGAATCTACCCAAACTTCTTGTGCCCATTTCCATCCTTGTCATTGCCATTTGCTCATACAACTTCACCCGCTACCTCAATATGTACTACGTAGAGTATCCAGAGAGACTCCCCTTCGCATGGCAGTACGGCTTTGATCAAATTGCCGAATATACAAAAGAAAATTACGATAAGTACGACAAAATAATTATTTCCGATCGTTATGATCAGCCCTACATCCTTATTGCTTTCTTCACTAAGTATCCGCCAGAAAGACTTCAAGAAGACATTGTTTTTTCAACGCCAGATAAATACGGCTTCTCAACAGGAAGAAAGCTAGGAAAGTACGAGTTCCGTGCCATAAACTACGAGGAAGATAAATCTATTCCAAACGCTCTCCTTATTTCAGCAGAAGAAAAAGTCGATGATACAAAGGTGATAAACACGATAAAATCACCTTCAGGAGACGTAATGTTCAAATTTATCTCAACCTCCCCCTCGTCATTGCGAGGAGTACTCGACGAAGCAAACTAATACAAAAAATGAAAAATAAAACTCAAACTATCTCAGTCGTTTTAGCCACCTTCAACGAAGAGGCAAACATTGTCGACTGTCTCAAATCTGTCAAAGGCTGGGTAGATGAAATCATCATAGTCGATGAGCAAAGTACCGACAAAACCAAGGTGCTTGCTGAAGGTCTTGGTGCCAAGGTATACAGTGAGCCACACGAGCAAATTTTCCACATCACCAAAAACAAAGCCATCGCCAAAGCCAAGTCAGACTGGATTCTTCAGCTAGATGCCGACGAGAGAATTACTCCAGAGATGAAAAAGGAGATCATTAGCATTCTAAAAGGGGAGTACACAGGCTACGACAGCTGGATCAGTCCGCTAAGGAAAAAAATAAACAAAATTGTTAAAATTTTTCCCGAACCTAAGAAACTCGACAAACCCGCTTCTGCTTACTGGCTCCCCAGAAAAAACTTTTTTCTAACGAGATATCTCAAAAACACAGGGCAGTACCCAGACCCAGTCATAAGACTTTTCCAAAAAGGCAAAGCCACTCTTCCAGCCAAAGATGTCCATGAACAGATGAA
>Ga0172371_10006896_pt1 | contig 16335 bp, 24 predicted proteins | sample Lak12m_FD_114543 | JGI IMG/M metagenome (GOLD analysis project Ga0172371, IMG submission 114543) | Freshwater microbial communities from Kabuno Bay, South-Kivu, Congo - kab_022012_12m | ecosystem: Environmental > Aquatic > Freshwater > Lake | place: Democratic Republic of the Congo: South-Kivu...
CTTCCCCCCCCAGTTGTCGTCGGAGTTATTGTAGTTGTTGTTGGAATTGAATATTCTGTATCATCCCCCCCATCATCATTTCCAAGAATATAATCCGTATCGTCGTCATCTTGATTCACTCCAACTCTTGCAATTGGTTCGCTTTGACTATCTCCACAGCACAATCCCGTCGTCGCAAGACCCAAAGCCAAAAAAGTATTAGCCAAAAATCTTTTCGTTCTCGAACTTCTTCTCGGAGAAACTAAAACTTTTTCTTCTAAATCTTTATTTCCATTTCTAACTGGAAAAATCTTTTTCGGAATAGGTAAATATTTTAGCAAGTTCATTATCCCCCCACAAAAACCAGATTTAAATACTTTTCTATTGTTACTATCAAAGAAAGACAAACTAATCAAAGAATAGTTCAATAATATCCTTAGTTGATAAAACATTAATTTTATCCTGAAACTTTAATCCGGAATCATTGCTCCAAATAGGAATTTTCAATTTTAACGCAAGTGCGAGATATGGCGCATCGTCTTCATCTTCTAAATTTTTTTTCGCCTCGGGAATATTTTCTTCATAAAAAGAAAAATCAATAAACTTAATTTTTGAAATTATTTCTTTTTTTCTAAGCTCAAAATCCTTGCTGTTTAATCCTGATTTTTTAAAACACTCTTCTTCATGCTTGTTAAATTCGTAGAGAATAAACGAAGGCGCAATAAATTCACATTTCAAAAGAGAAAAAATTTTAGAAGAAACAGAAGGGGGTTTCATTAATGAAAAAAGGATATTATTATCAAGTATAATCTTCATTTTTTAGATAGTCTTTTCATCCTACCTTTTTTTGCTTTTTTTCCAAGTTCTACACTCCAATCAGTAAAATCCTTTTCCTTCTCGAAATTATTCAGCAATTCCTGTTTTAAGGCTAAATTTTTTGCTTTTTCAGTTATACAAGCTCTGACTAATCCGGACCAATTCACTTCTGGAAATTTTTTCATCAAAAGCCTCACATCCTCAGGAACAGATAAAGTTATGCTTGTCATTTTATGTGTAAAAACATAATTATGCTTATATATTTAAACCTTTCGAAACCAAGATTTATTCCAAAAAATATTTAAACTATAATATCTATAGCCACTATAATATGCCAACAACAATTCAATTAAGTAATGAAATGAAAGAAAAACTTGGAACATTCGGTTCAAAAGGCGAAACCTATGACACAATTTTAAGAAGAATTTATGATCTTGCAGTAAAAGAACATCTTCGACAATTCCTCATGTCTTCAGAAGGATGTGTTCCTATTGGGGATGCATTAAAGAGGGCGAAGAATAAATGGCAAAAGTAATAATTCTTTCAAAATTAGAGGAAGAAATTAATAAAAAATTTAAAGGAGAATCTGTAGAAGTATTCAATTTGCTTTATTCCCTAGGAGATAATCCGCACAAAAGAAAAGAAATCGGAAATGTTGGTGGAGTTTTAATCAAGGAAATTAAGTATAAATCATTCAGATTTTATTTTATCACCGATGGATTTAAATTAAAATGTCTCGACGAAAAAGAACTAACCGAATTGTTGATAAAATTTGTCAGAATGTCAGACAAAAAAGATCAGCAAAAAGTTATTGAGGAAATAAAAACCGTCTTAAAAAAAATCGGAGAATTTGAGTTCTAATTATTTCTTCGAAGAACAAGAGTCAAATTCTAATAGAAATCAATTAACAACCACACCCGCCACCGGAACCACCGTCGTCATCACCATAACCTATCTCGGTATCATCATCTAAAATATCATCGTCGTGAGTGTCATCATCAGCAACACAATTTGATTCAATAATACAAGTTTTTCCCATATAAAATAATCCGTCTGCAGACCAAACCGCCCACGGAAAACCATCAGTTCCGGCAGAATCAGTCATCGCCTGAAAACCAAAACCTCCGAGTGAACTTCCTTCCGGAATATCTCCTTCAAGAGAAATATCATTTTCACGAATGTCACCATAATCTGCAGAAGTAGTTAAACCAGAATATTCCCAACGAATTCCAGGATAACCATCATCATTAAGTTCTGTTGCATTCCAAACACCGTCGTGGATTGCCTCGGGAGAAACAATACGGCCATAATCAATTAAATATTCTTGACTAGGCATATACATTTCAAGAGCATTAATCCAATGAGGTTCAGCCCCAACTACCGTCGTATTTTCAACCTTGAACTCAAAATCATAAGTAGCTAAAGATTCCAAAATATTTGGAGAATTAAAAGAAACGTCTGCAACCAAATGATCTTCATAAGTCGTATCGTCGTCATAAACAGTATCGTCATCCGCCGCATAAGCAGATACACCAGCCATCATCAAAGCCCCAATCGTCGCACTAACAATTTTTTTACCTAAACCAAAATTTTTCTTCAAAGAACTTTCCAATTCACCCTCTTTGTTTCTAGCAAAAAACATAAGAATACAATCTTTCTTGTATTTAAATAAGTTTATTTTTATTATTAAAAGGTAACACTAGTTTATTACACAGTAAGTTTAGTATAACTCCGCCCGTTGTATGGCGGACCTTCGGTAAAAGAAAGATCACAACAAACTTTTTTGTCATAAACACAAAGTCTTGCTTGATGATATCCCGGACTAGCGGGAAGAACATCATTAAAATTTAAAACATGAGGAGTAATAGACAAACTAAATTCAGCGCCAGCGTCGTTATCAATATCTCTATTGCTCAATCCATGAACAAATGAATTGACCTCTTTCAAAGGAACAGCAAGTGGAGAAGCATAAAAAGTTTCCGGATTTGGTTGTGACATCGACGGAGAGACATAAGATTTGTATTTTATTCCGTCGAGAGCAATGAATCCATAAAGATCATTAACCGGATATCCCGGAGCAACCATCCCTCGGCCACACGCAGTAGTATCTCCAAGATAATTCAAAAACCATTCATTCCCTCGAACGTAATTATACGCCGTCGCAGTTAAATAATTATTCTCAATTTTTAAACTGCTTATTCCGTCGCCACAAATTTCTACGTCAACAAATTCAGTTCCGCAAACTCCCTTCCCCATACAATCCATACAACAATTTGAACAATCTTCTCTGAGAAAAGTTTCACAAACACCGTCGCCACAGCACTGACCAAAACCCATGTCCTGAGCACAATTATTGCAAGTCTCTCCTGGATCAGCAACGCCATTTCCACAAACAAAAATGTAATGTTTGCAAATACAATTTTCACATTTGTCAAGAGTTAAATCATTATGATCATCGCAAAAATAATCTCCGGAAAATTGTGCTGTACTATCACATTGTTCTGCCCAGGGAATATCCCCATTGCTTCCAGTTTCTCCAATCTGTCCGTTTCCGCATGATTGATTATACGGATTAAAATGAGAGCAACTACAGTCGCTATTACATTGGTCGGTTGTATATGGGTTATGGTCGTCACATCTGCTCGCATTTCTATCACAGCTTTCCCCAGTTTCAACAATTTTATTCCCGCAATAACTGCAAAGACAGTCGTTACAATTTCCAGCAATAGTGTTCCATCCAATTTTTATTGTCGGACAGGGATTATTTACATCACATTGTTCTTGTGGAATTTGCAATTGTCCGTCGCCACAATATTGCAAATTTTTAGGAATACATTTCCCGCCAGAACAAATTTTATTTTCAACTGAACAATTATATTGCACTCTTGAGTCTATAATCGAAACACAAATACTTTCATTCAAAATTTCTGTATCGTCACAGGCATCCAAAGTAAGAAATTCAGAAGCACCATCAGACCCACTAGTATTTCCAAAAACATAATAATTTTTTCCGTCCGGGAAAGCCAAATTAACATCGCTGTCAACACAGGAATAAACCAAACAATTTCCACTTTCCTCGTCGCAAACTCCCTTTTCACAGTAAGTACATTTTCCGCCACAGCCATCGTCTTCACCACAAACCTTATTTTTACAGTTAGGAACACATTCTCCAGCTAATTTTGAAACAATATTAGAATTTTTACAAACAGCAAGTTTTAATTCTTCAGAAACTTCAACTGAAGTAAACATAATCGGAACAATTTCAACTTTCACCAAATCCTGAGGTGACTCAATCCCGCTCAAATCAAAAGAAAAATTCTTTTCATCGTCGACACCAAAAAGATTGGTTTTGTCAGGTTCAGAGTTTGAAATGAATAACATTCCACTTGAAGAACCAGATAAGTCTATCGTAGGAACTTTGTCCGCATCTTTTGAACCTCGTATTAAAAACCCACTCACATTAAACAAACCATTATTCAAAATTTTTACGTCAAGAGAATTTGAGTCTGCATTAATTGAAACACCTTGAACAAAAAAAGAAACGCCCGGCGGGCATTCCGCAACATCTTTTGGTACATAAGTTTTCAAAAAAGCATAAACCCCGACGCTCATAACAACAACTATAGAAATTAGAATTACATAAGAAATAACTGAACTCACCCCTTTCTTTCCCACCATTAAATTAAAAGAACATTGAGATTTATAAATATTAATCCACTAATAAAAAAATGACAGAAAAGACAATTAGCAAAGAAAAATTAAAAAAATATTTCTCAGTCACAGAAACCGCCTTGTCCATCGCAAAAAAGTCAGTCATAAAAGGAAAAGAAAAATACTCAAAAGAAATTTTTGACATGGCAGAAAACTACATCAGCGACGCAAAACACTTTGAAAAAAAAGAAGATTTTGTAAATGCATTCGCTGCGTTGAATTATGCTCACGGTTGGTTAGATGCAGGAGTCCGCCTCGATATTTTTGATGTTAAAGACGACAAATTATTTACAATAAAATGAATTCGAAACTGCCTCAAGAACCAAGAATAAAAAGAAAAGATATAGCGCTTATTCCTATTAGAGGTTATGTTAGTATAAAAAATCTTTTAAATTATCATAAAAGATGTTTAGGAATATTAAAGTTTATAAAAAATAAAGAACCTCGATTAGCTATGTCAATTTGCCTTATTAATTTTGAATCTCTAGCAAAAGTAATTTATCCTAGAAAAGAAAGCTCTAGCAAAAGATTTATTTTATTATTGTCCAAGATTATGTCTAAGAAAGAAGCAAAAGACATTTACCATTTTTATAGAATTGAGTTAGTTCATGGGGGAACATTAAATCCATTATATGATAATATAGAAGATATGGAAGACGCCGAAGAGATGGGCAATAAAGAAAATATAGTTTTTTTTGATAAAAAATCAATAGACACTCTTTCTGATTTACCTTATTATCCATTAAAAACATTCATAATTATTTATAAAGAATTAGTAGAATATGTACAAAAATATTTCAAAAGAAAAAAACTAAAATCTAGAATAATCTATTATTATACTTACAAAGAAAACTTAAAATGAACCAAAATTATATCCTAATAACAGAAACCGACTTCAATAGAATCAGAAAGCAAATCAGGGATATTCAATGGAAAGAGGATAATAATAATAATAATAATAATAATAATAATAATTGCTCACAGCATAATGGACGGGGGATGGGGCAAAAAAATTCAATGCAGAAAATTGGGGGGAAAGGTGAGCAATTAATAAAAACTTCAAACAAAAAAATAATCTTCTCATCTTCCGACGACGAACTCAACAGAAAAGTTTTAGAAAAAGAAAAAATTGACATCCTTTTAATTTCGCAGAAAAACAGAAATGATTTTCAGAAACAGAGAAATTCCGGATTTAATCAGGTTCTCGCAAAGCTCGCGAAAAAAAACAGCGTCGCGATTGGAATAAATCTCGATGAAATAATCGAATCCTCTTCTTCGGAAAAACAAAAAATTCTCGCAAGAGTAAAACAAAACATAAAACTTTGCAATAAAAATAAAGTTCAGATGAAATTTATTGCACAAGATTCAAAAAATGAAAGAAATATTTACGATTTGCGCGCTCTTGGTTCTGTTCTCGGAATGCCGACGTGGATGATGAAAAAGTTGTAATTTTATTCTTCATTAATTTTTTTAATTTCTAAAGCAATTTGATCCATTCTATAACGATATGTATTCATCCTATTCTGAGCTTTAGCAATATTTTCAAAAATAGAAACCAATTTTTTATCAGGTTCAATAATTTTTCCAAAAGGAGTGGAAAATTCCAACTTCAAAGTATGTTTAATTGGAAAAGGGGGATCAGAATAAGTGAGATATTCCCATCTTAAAATCTCTCGAACTGCTTCAAGAGAATTATCTTCTTGAGTTATAGATACAAAATTGCTTAATTTGTGATATTGATTTTTTTCTTCGGGTTTAAATAAACTAATGCCAACAATATAATATTTATCAGGAATTCTTCCCAATAAAAAAAAGCCACTCTTTTGAAATTCACCACGAAAATACCATGAATCTCCATCGTATTCTAGCTTTTCTAAATATTCCCTCAAGTGAGTTTCAACTAATTGAATGAGTTTGCTTTTTTCTTGTGCTAAATTTATTTTTTTCGTCATTTTATTCTATTCCTTCCAATTCTTCTTCAAATTTAGAAAAACCCCTTCTATAAGCATTAATTTCAGATTGTTGTTTTATAACTTTTTCAAGAACACTCCTTATCCCCGATTCTTCATTTACATAAACCAGAGAGAAAGAGAGTGTATGTGGATAAATTTTCGATGAGTAATTATGAATAGAATATATGTCCAATTGCTCAATACCCAAATCAATAATTTCTAAAGGATTATCTTTCGAAACTACATTTGCCCAAACATAAGGATAGGGTGTATTTTTTTCAGGATCAGTTTCCAATAACCCAAAACAATATTTTTCGTGTTCTTCAATCTTTCCAAAATAAAAAAATGCAGTTTTATTCTCGAAAGTATATTGCGGAGCATCTGCTCTCATTTTTTCTTTAGCCAATTCAACAATTTGTCCGTCAGTCAATTCAGTTTTATTTTGTTTTTCAGTTGTCATTTCATTTTTCTCCATAAAACTCCTCTCAAATTCTCATATTTAAACTTTTGTTGTAATTATAATAACAACATTTATATAGAATAAAAAATTCAAAAAAGTATGGAAACTGAAAGAATCTCAATTTTCATAGACGGAAGCAATCTTTATAATAGTTTGAAAAGATTTCATATCAAAATAAGAGTAGAAGAATTGATTAAGATATTTTCAGGACTTGGAGAAATAAAAGAAATTTATTATTACACTGCGAGATTAGATCCTGATTTTGACAAGGAGAGATACTTAAAGCATGAAAGATTTATTAAAAAAATTTCAGAAATAAAAAATCTTAAAGTTATCATTTGCAATCTCAGAAAAATATCTTCTTTGCGTGAAAGAGAATATATTATAAAAAGAGATGACATAAAACTTGCCAATGATATGCTCGTCGGTGCATATGAAAATTCTTTTGATACGGCAATAATTGTTTCCGGCGACGAAGATTTTGTTCCGATACTGGAAACTATTAGAAGATTAAATAAAAAAGTGATAAACGCTTATTTTCCAAAAAACTCTTCTTACCTCCTAAGAAAAGCATCTAGTTATTCTATTAATTTAAAAAAAGAAATTGAAAGTCCAAAGGCGGACGAACCGCCCCGGACAGTTATTAATAATAAACAATAATCAAACTATATAAATTTAACCATGAAAACAGAAGCCCTTGAAGAAGTCGGATTAAGTCGAACAGAAGCAAAAGTTTATCTTGCTCTTTTAGATTTGGGAAGCGGACAGGCAGGAGAAATAACAAAAAAATCAGAAGTGAATCGAACAAATGTTTACGACGCACTTGAAAGATTGATAGCAAAAGGACTCGTCACATTTATTATTTCTGCAAACAGAAAGATCTTCCAACCAGTAAATCCCGAACGACTGAAAGAAATTTTAAAAGAAAAAGACGACAAATTAAATTTAGTCATAGATGATTTACAAACAAGATTTAGTTCTAACAAATCCGAAGAAGAAGCGATTATTTTCAAAGGACAAAAAGGAATAAAATCGATTTTTCAGGATATTCTCGAAGAGAAAAAAGAACTTTTTGTTTACGGAGCAGAAAGTAAATTCGCAGAAATGTTTCCTGCTTATCAAAAAGAATGGAATCTTCAAAGAGCAAAATTAAAAATAAATCTGAAAATTATTTACAATGAAAAAGTCAGAAAGAAAAAAAAGCAGGAAAATCTAAAATTCATTCAAATGAAATTTATTTCAGAAGATTACGATTTTCCATCGACAATTATTATTTATTCAGAAAAAGTCGTCACAATCGTTTGGGCAGAAACTCCCTTTGGGTTTATGATAAAGAGTAAAGAAGTTGTTAAAAGCAATAAAAACTTTTTCGACATTCTCTGGAAAACAGCTCAAAAATAAAAACCTTTTTTAACCTCAAATCCTTACCTAAAAGAATATGGAAATGAAAAAATTAGCTGATTCTTTAAGCCCAAACGAGAGAAAAATTTTACCGCATTTAAATGATAAAATTGCCGACATCTGCAAAAAAACAAACCTCGACAAAGTTGCGGTTATGCGCTCACTTGAATATTTGCAAAACAAAGAAATAATAAAAATTGAATCGGAAAAGAAAAAGCTAATTGAATTGGGCATCAACGGGGCATTATATAAAAAAAGAGGTTTGCCGGAAAGAATTCTTTTGAATGTTATCGCAGAAAATATGATTTTAAATCTGGAAGATTCACAAAAAAAATCCGGGCTTTCCGACGAAGAATTCAAAGCGTCTATTGGTGCACTGAAAAAAAAGGCAATGATTGATTTAAAAAACGGAAAAATTAGTTTAACTTCGACAAAACAGGATGTTGCGAAAAAAATGCTTGAAGAAATTTTTATAGAAATGCTACCATTAGATTATTCTTCTTTAACACCAGAACAAAATTACGCTTTCAAATCTCTCCAAAATCGAAAAGAAATAGTTGAAATCGTCGAAGAAAGAGAAGTCAAAATATTTTTAACGGATTTGGGAAAAGAACTTCAAAAAGTAAAAATGCAACATGAAGAACTTATAGAACAAATCACTCCAGATTTATTAAAAAAGGAATCCTCATGGAAAAATAAAAAATTCCGTCGATATGATGTTTCATCCCCGGTTCCTGCAATTAACGGCGGGAAAAGACATTTTGTAAATCAGGCAATTGATTACGGTAAAAAAATATGGATAGAAATGGGATTTGAAGAAATGGAAGGACCAAAAGTAGTAAGCAGTTTCTGGAACTTCGACGCACTTTTCACAGCGCAGGATCATCCAGTCAGAGAAATGCAGGATACATTTTTTATAAATAAAAAAACAGAACTACCCGACAAAAAAATTGCAAACGCAGTAAAAAAAGCTCATGAGAATGGAATCAGTGGAAGCAGGGGATGGAAATATAATTGGAATGAAGAAATTGCAAAAAAATTAGTTCTCAGAACACACACGACTTGTATGTCGTCGAAAAAACTTTCAGAATTAAAAGAAAAAGATTTACCCAAAAAATTTTTCGCAATAGGATGGAGTTTCAGAAACGAAGCAATTGATTGGAATCATGGTTTCGAGTTATTACAAACTGAAGGAATCGTCATCGATAAAAATGCAAATCTACAAAACCTTTTGGGATATTTAAAAGAATTCGCAAAAAAAATGGGATTTGAAAAAGTCCGATTCAGACCGAGTTTTTTCCCATATACCGAGCCTAGCGTCGAGGGCGAAGTTTGGAATGAAGAAAGACAGCAATGGGTAGAAATTTTCGCAGCGGGAATTTTCCGTCCTGAAGTTACAGAACCGCTTCTCGGAAAACCAATTCCTGTTCTCGCATGGGGTCCTGGTTTCGGAAGAATGCTTTTGTCAATTTTCAAAATAAAAGATCTTCGAGAATTAAATAAAAACGATTTGAATTTTTTAAGGAAAGTAAAGTTTTTGGTAAAATGATAAACAAAGGAATAAAAAAAATAATTGAAGAAAATGCTTTGGGTCTAGCAACCGTTGACAAAAATGGAAATCCGCACAACATCGCGGTCGGATATGTTCAGGTAATTTCAAAAAACCAGCTGCTGATTTCAAATAATTATCTTGAAGAAACAATAGAAAATATAAAATCAAATCCGAATGTCGCTCTGGTTGTTTGGGTTTCTGATTGGAAAAAAAATTGCGTTGGATATGAATTAAGAGGCAAAGCAGAATATTTTACGTCAGGAAAACACCATGAAACAATCAAAAAACTTCCAATAAATCAAGGAGAACCATGCAAGGGTGCAATACTAGTTACAATAAATAAAGTCAAGGTGCTGGCATAAAATGAAAACGAATAAAATAAAACAGGAATGGAAAAATATTCTGTTTAATTTAATTTTCGCCGGATTAAATTTAGGGATTGTAATTTATTTCTATAAAAACATTCTACTAACGACAATTTTGGTCGGATTGGTTGCAGTAACAGGATTAGTAAAATGGAAGTCGAAAATAACTTTAACAATTTTTATATTTAGTGCTTTGTTCGGGGCATTAGCAGAAATAGTAGCAATAAGCTTTGGGGTTTGGAATTACGCTCTGCCAAATTTTTACAACATTCCTTTTTGGCTATTTATCCTTTGGGGAAACGCCGCAGCTTTTATTTATCAAACTGCTCTTGAAATAAAAAGATTAGGAATAAAAAAATGAACAAACCAGATTGTATCTTCTGCAAAATCGTGAAGGGAGAAATCCCGTCGGTAAAAATTTGGGAAGATAAAAAACATATTGCGTTTTTAGATATTTTTCCAAACACAAAAGGCATGACGCTTATTATACCAAAAAAACATTTTGACAGCGACGCAACAGATATGCCTGATAAAGAATTTTCTGATTTAATGATGGCGACAAAGAAAGTTGCAAAAATGCTTGAAAAAGGATTGAAAATAAAAAGAGTCGCAATGGTAATGGAAGGACTTGGAGTAAATCATGTTCACATAAAACTTTATCCAATTCATGGGCTTGAAGAAAAATTCAAAGAAACCTGGGCGAAAAAAGAAATTTATTTTAACAGATATGAGGGTTATATTTCAACACAACTCGGACCAAAAAAATCTCCGGAAGAATTAAATAAAATCGCAGAAGAAATAAAAAGGAATTTGAAATAAAATGGCAAATATAAAACTCAACAAAAAAATATTTGAAAAAGAAATCGGAAAGCTCGACGAGAAAATGCAGGAAGGAATCGCAATGATGGGAACTCCCGTAGACAAAGTCGCGGATGAAGAAATTGAAGTAGAAATTTTTCCGAACCGCCCGGACCTGCTTTCATACCAAGGATTCAAAAGGTCATTCCTCGCATTCCTCGGAAAGAAACCAGGATTAAAAGAATACAAAATCAACAAACCACAAAAAGATTACAAACTTATCGTCGATAGCACCGTAAAAGAAGTTCGCCCATATACTGCATGCGCAATAATAAAAAACCTGAAATTCGACGATAAAAAAATAAAAGAGATGATTGACATTCAGGAAAAACTCCATGTTACAATGGGGAGAAACAGAAAAAAACTTGCCATCGGAATTTATCCTCTCGAAAAAATAACTTTGCCAATAATTTACAAGGCTCTCGAACCAGATAAAATTTCTTTCATTCCTCTTGAAATGGACAGAGAAATGAATGGCTTACAAATTCTTCAGAGACATCCGGCCGGAAGAGATTATGCTCACCTGCTTGCAGGAAAAGCCAAATTTCCAATTTTCATCGATGCTAAAAATCAAATTCTAAGCATGCCACCAATAATAAATTCACAAATAACTGGAAAAGTTTCCGAGACAACAAAAGATATTTTTTTAGAATGTTCTGGGTTTGACTTAGACACGTTAAAAAAATGCTTGAATATAATTGTCACAACTTTTGCAGATATGGGTGGAGAAATTTATCAAATGGAAATTCAATACGGATTAACCAAGAAGGAAATTACTCCAAATTTAAATCCCGAAAAAATGAAAATTTCGTTGGAGAACGCAAATAAACTAATCGGATTAAAACTCAATGAAAAAGAACTTCAAAAAAATCTAGAAAAAATGGGACACAAATATGATTCAAAAACAAAAACCGTCGAAAGTCCAGCGTGGAGAGTTGATATCATGCATGAAGTTGATTTGATTGAAGATGTAGCAATAGCTTATGGATATGAAAATCTTTTTCCCGAAATTCCGAGTATTTCCACGACGGGAAAAGAGGCAAAAAAAGAAATGATCAAACGAAAAATTTCTGAAATTCTCGCGGGATTAGGATTACTTGAAGTATTAAATTATCATCTAACAATAAAAAATGATCAATACGACAAAATGAGCTTGTCAGAAAAAGATAAAAAAGAATCAATAGATGTTGAAAATTCAAAAACAGAATACACAACTTTAAGAGAAAATCTTTCACATTACATTTTAAAAAATCTTTCAGAAAATGTCGATGCTGAATATCCCCAAAAAATTTTCGAGGTTGGAACAACATTTGAATTAGATCAGAAAAAAGATATTCAAGAAAAAGAAAAATTAGCAATTGCTCTGACTCCTGGGAATTTTACAGAGTTAAAACAAGTCGCCGAATATTTATTTAGAATGATTGAAAAAGATTACAAGATAGTTGAACCAAAAGAAACCCATAAAAAAACAGGACATTTTATCGACGGAAGAATAGGAGAAATAAAAATTAACGATAAAACAGTTGGTTATTTGGGAGAAGTCCATCCAAAGATATTACAACACTGGAAAATCAGAATGCCCGTAGCAATTTTTGAAATTGATTTAGAAGAAATTTTCAAAGATTAAATCAGGGTTATTTTAAACAAACCAAAAATTCCTTTAACAATCATTTCTATCGCCACGGCAGTCAAAAATAAACCGAGAACCTTTGACAAAATATTAATAATTTTCTCGTTGATTTTGTCGACGAAATACGAAAGAAGAATAAAAAGTACGGCCACAATTAAGAAAGCAAAAAACAAATTAGAAAGAATTGCTACCTTTCCAATTTCATAAGTTTTGATTGTGATAAAAGAAATTACTGCGGGTCCGGTTAAAAGTGGCGTCGCTATAAGAGAAATCATACTATCTACATTGCTGACTTCCGATTGGTCTTCGTTCGATCGCACCATCGACAAACCAAGAAGAAAGAGAATAATTCCTCCAGCAACTCTGAAAGAATCTAAACTTATTCCAAATAGATTAAATAAAAAAGGTCCGATAAAAACAATTACTAAAGCAATAACAAAGGCGATGAGAACCGATTTGTAAGCAATCATCCGCACGTTCATTTTTTTCTTGTAAGCCGAAATCAGCAACGGAAAAGAATCCAAAGGATTCAGCAGAATAAATATTTGAAAGATTAATACAAAACTGATAAACTCAAAGAGCACCATATAAAAATTAAAGAGAGTTTGTTTTTAAATTTTTATTAAAAGCCTTAAGCAGAATTATTCTCGTCGGATTTTTCTAATGGACTCTTAAGAAAATCCAAATCTCTCGCAGCAAAAGGTAATCCCTTAAATAATCTCGCCAAAATATCCATAACTGCTTTGCCTTCCAACGCACTCATAGGTCCAATATTTTTTGATGCCTCAGAAATTAATTGTTGATCACCATATCTCGTAACCGCCGCAACTAACTGTGGACCAACAGAAGTCAATTTTTCTTTAAATGCACTAGCCTCTTCTCGAATTAACTCTATTTCCCGACGCTGACTAGCATCAGCAATCTTCTGTTCATCTTCCATTTGAGATTGTTTGAAAGCATATTCAGCTTGCTTTGCTAACAATTGATTATCTGCTTCACCCATTAGTTTAATTTTTTCCACTTCAACTTCCGAAGTCGATCTAGCAATATTAAATTCTTTTTGTTTCGCAAACAAAGCAGATTCACTTTCCAAAGACTTCATCTTAAGCGCATCAGATTTTTGAACCTTTTACATATTTAACTTCTTCCTTCGCAGGATTTTCGAGAACAATATACTGAGATGAAGATGCAAACACAAATGGTTTGACTCCGCTGTCCGTAGGAAAAAATCTTTGAGTTTCAGGATTATAATCTACAAGTCTTTCAGTATTAGAAAGACTAATTTTAGTTGGACCTACACTCAAATCAATAGTACCTTTAGTTAAATCTTGAACATAAGAATATTCATTATGTGCCAAAAGAATATCTCTACCAGAATCTTGAGTAGCCATAACTCGTCGAATAAAAATTTATTTATAAATACTATTACCATAAATTATCTCAAATTAAAAAATATATATTTAAATTCTATCCCAAATAACCGCTCTTAGTATCTTCGGAATTATTTTCCCAGTTTTTCTTTATGAATTCAAGAATATCATAAAAGTCCGACGTGGAATCTTTCCATAAATTAAATGATCGCTTGATAAAATCTGCCTCGCTCTCTTCTCTATATCTCAAATCAAGTTGCAACAAAGGAACCCAATCTTTCGCAAGTCGCATATAAATCTCGGACAATTTTTTCTTTTTTGGTTCGTCTATAACTTTCACTACGGAATAAACAAAAAATGGGGCGTTGCTCGGATTCAAAAGATTCTCAAGAATATTTATGTAATTCGAAAGACTTTCAGAAATTATCCGCCGGATTTCTCTCAAAAGAAAATCGGTTTCGTTTCCGTCGATTTTTTCAATAGAAAACATTTTATTAAGATCATCAAATTCTGGCAAATCATACTTCGCTTTCAACGGCAGATATCTTTCTTTCAGTTTAATCAAATCCGATTCACGTAACTTGCCTCTTTTTTCGTCACCCTTTTCCATGATTATAGTCAGACTTAAAGTTTTATAAAGTTTTATTTACGAAACTCTTTATGTTGTATTATATGCTTAGAAATATAGTCTATACTAATTATAGATTAAGAAGCATCTGATAGAATTCCCGGCTCAGTTGGTAGATTGAAATTTTAAATTTCACGACGACTTCGCCGGAAATATGCCTCCCTGGCTCAGTTGGTAGAGCACTTCCTTGGTACGACAGAAAAAGGAATAAACTAAAAAGGAAGAGGTCCCGAGTTCAATCCTCGGGGGAGGCTTTTATGATTGAGTGAAACGAAATGATATTTTCGCAAGCAATTTAATACGTTAGATTCAAAAAGATCTTATCGCACGAAGCGATGACCCGAGTTTAATAAAAATGTTCACGACATTTTTGTTAGTCCGAAAAAATTTCAAAAGAAATTTTTCGAGAGACCGATCCTCGGGGGGGCTTTAAGGTTTCTTTTTTAGAAAAAAAGAAACTATTATGGTAGAAAAAACTACTATTAAAAAAAGCATAAACAAGCAGAACAACTAATTGTTGAGAAAAGACTCGCCTGAGTAGGGGAAAGCTTAATCTTATAAAATTTAACAATTCTAGATGAAACAAATCAATTCACCGTCGAGAAAAATTATTTCCTAAAAAATTTTACAAAAAGTAAAATCAAAAGAACAACTAAAAACGCAAACGCAATAAAACCAAAAACTATCGCCAACAATGAAAATAAAAGCGTGAATGAATCACTAACACCAGTTAAAACTACTTTAAGTAAAAATGAAAGAAATGCAAGAACAGCAAAAAAAATCAAATCTCTAAGGGCTAAATTCATACGGGAACTTGGGGAACTCTTAACACCAGCAGAACGAACATATTTAACTCCTTTAGCTTTCCCACCAACTTTTCGTTTAATCCTCTTTTTTAACTTAGCCATTTTATAATATACTTAATAGTATATAGTTTTTAAATCTATAGTTGATTAAATCAAATACAACAACTCAAAAAATTTAGATTACAAATTCTTATGGAGAATTAATAGAGGAAATATTTTTCCAATCCATTTTTATTGCATTAGAAGTTATAGATTTAACATTTAAAAAAGCGCCGAACAACCAATTTACATAAACCTTTCCAGCAGAAATTAATCCAGGCACCGTCGTGTAATCAACTTTTTCTCCTCGGAAAACAAATAAAACACTGAATACAAAGAAAATAAAAATCCCGATAAAAAACAGAGCGAGAAGTTTATGTTTTTTTCTTTTCAAATCTCCGAACATCCAAATCATAATAGAAAGTAAAATAACTACTAAGATAATCACCGATATCATACAAAACCAGAAACATTGAAATATAAAAACCTTGGGGTGCCAAATTAAATTTTCATTTTTAACAACAAAAAAGTTGGGGGACAAAAAAATAAATTTTTCTGACAGCAGAAAGGTCGAGGGAGAAAAGGTAAACAATAATCTCCCGAAGAGGGGATGCAGGCAAGACAAATAAGGATGGGGAAAGTTAGAAAAATTCAAGAGTAAAAATTGGAGAAAAAATGTAAATAAGTTAAAAAATAAACAAAAGATTATCAGAAAAAATTAAAGTTAAGTTTTTAATACTTGTTTTCCCAATTAAATTTGTTTGAAAA
>Ga0172371_10006897_pt1 | contig 16335 bp, 13 predicted proteins | sample Lak12m_FD_114543 | JGI IMG/M metagenome (GOLD analysis project Ga0172371, IMG submission 114543) | Freshwater microbial communities from Kabuno Bay, South-Kivu, Congo - kab_022012_12m | ecosystem: Environmental > Aquatic > Freshwater > Lake | place: Democratic Republic of the Congo: South-Kivu...
CCTGCTGAGCGGAATGGGCTTAGCTTTATTGACAACATTTTATGGCCTGTTGCTGGCCAATTTATTATTTATCCCTCTGGGTGGAAAACTCAAACGCCGCTCCGAGGAAGAAATCATGCTCAAGGAAATCATGATCGAAGGCATCCTCTGTCTCCACAACCGGGATCATCCTTTAGTCGTCCGCGAAAAGCTGAACACCTTTGTACCACTGAAAGAACGCAAGGAAGAAGAAAAACTGAAACAGCCGACCAAAAAATAACCGCACCGCCGGCAGGATTGTCAATTATCAGGTTGCTATCGGTTAGCAACCGGCCTCGCTGAAGGAGGGGCAAATGTTAAAGCGTCTAATTTTCTTATGGTTGCTGTCGTTTGGTATGGCGCCGGCGGCTTTTGAAATCGCAACGGTTGCGCCCGGCGCAATCGCCCGCGGCGGAATCGTGTCGGTCGCTCCGGGCGGATCGAATCCGGCCGCTATTGTTAACCACAATGGCGGTTTCTGCGGTTTGAATTATGCCAATCTTTACAGTATTAAAAATCTGCAGTGCTGGGATGCCGACCTTCTGTTTACCGTGCGCTCTAAAAATGGTTTTGCAGTGCGCCTCAACGTTCTCGGAAATACCGTTTATCAGGAAAAGTCATTTGGTTTCTCTTACGGCCGGCTGTTTTCAGAGTTGATGGCCGTCGGAGCAACTGTCAGTTATTATGATCTTGCTATCGTCGGCTACCGGCGAACCGGCGCGGTCGGGTTTAACTGCGGAGCAAAATTTTTCCCCGACACGACTCTCAGTTTTGCGCTCCTGTTCGAAAATGTAAATGCCCCAAAAATCTGCGGCGGACAAGAAAAATTGCCTCAGACATTTGTATTCGGCTGGCAATGGCAACCGCTCGGGCGCGGCGAACTTACCGGGGAAATTTTCAAAGACACCCGCCGACCGTTCATCTTCCGCAGCGGCCTGCGTATCGAAATCGCGCCCGGCTGTGATCTGCTCGCCGGAGTCCAATTCAATCCCGACCGGTTTTCAGGCGGCATTGCATTAACCTGGCGGAAAATTCGCCTGACCTGCGCCGTTCAGCATCACCCAACTCTGCCATTCACGTTTTATTACGGATGCGGATTAAATTTCTGATTATTTGCGGTTGTATCCCGTTCCTTTTAAACGCCGGCGATGGGATATTCGCCCAGAGCAATGTTCCGGCTGAACTCGCGGATATTTACTTTACTGACGACAATCTCGATGTTGATGAATTGCAGGAGCTTATCTATGCTTACCAGGACAATCCGCTGATCTGGGAAGCATGCCGCGTCCGGGATTTGCGGGCTTTGCCGCTAAATGAGCAATTTAAAGCGCGCCTGATTGGCTTAAAGCGCAGCCGGAAAGCAATTCCAGACTGGCAAGCGCTGGAAGCGGATACGCTTTTTACGCAGGCTGAGGTCGAGGCTCTGAAGAATTTTATCAGCCTGTCATCGCAGAGAATCCGGCCCGGTCAGGTATTTAATCATATATCGATGAAAAACCGGAATGGAGCGGCAAACCTGCAAAAAACATTACTCAGAACGCGTTATTATTCCCGGCGTGGCTGGTTCGTTGGTGGGGTCGTTGAAAACGACGGCGACGAACCTCAAATCTGGGATTACCGGAATATTAGTTTCCATTCGCCGAAATTGTTCGATCGTCTCGTTTTTTGGGGTGGCGCCTTTCGCCTGCATTGGGGCCAGGATATACTCTTTTCGGCCAATTTAATGAGTGGCCGGAGTACCGATATTACCGGAAACCTGAGTCTTCCGCGTTCGGGATTTAAAAATTATTCGGGAGCCGACGAAAATCGCTACCTGTTCGGTTCCGCCCTGAGTTTTTCTCGTAAATACCTGAATTTGTCGGTTTGTCTGTCGCATCATTTACTGGATGCAACCATCATTGACAGTGGCATTGTCACCAGCCTGCGCTCGGACGGTTTGCATGTCACTGAGTCACAGATTCAGGCCAAAGACGCTCTGCAAGAAATACTGGCCGGACTGAGCCTGATTTGCGACTGGCGGGGCGGATCGGCGGGGGCCCTTTTCTACACAGCTGCTTATTCCCACGGTATCGCTGCACTGGACCGTCGTAAAAATATCGGCGGCGTCTCGATTTTTCACCAGCAGGAATTTAAAAATTGGGTCGTCAATGGTGAACTGGTGATGCTTGCCAACGGGAGCCGGGCGGTGATAGAAAATGCCGGCAACGATCTGGACAAGATTTCTGTCAGTGTTGGCTGGCGATATTTCTCGCCGGATTTCTTCGCACCGCTCGGCAGCCCATTTCGCAAGTTCAGCGGACTTCCGGCCAACGAAAGCGGCTTCTACACCGGCTTGAAAGCCAAATTGCGGGAGCGCTGGTGGTGCTCCGGTTATGTGGATTTTTTCCACCAAATCCAAAGTTCTCAGACCGGTACGGCTCCGTTGAATGGTCTGGAATCGCTGATCGGGATCAACCACTCGTCCGGCTCCAGAGGCCTGGCAGAAATCTGGTATAAAATTATCCGCTATTATCAGCCTGCGGCCTATTCACTGCCAGTCGATCGACAGATAAAATTTCATGTCCGTCATTGCCTTACCCAAACTTTTACGGGAGAAATCCGGGCGACTCTCCGCTGGAACGATTCCATCCGGTTTTCCGATGGCGGTCAGGCGGTCGGCATCATCGGTCGAATCGCCTGGCCCGGGAAGGTGCGTATGACAGCCGGAACAACTCATTTTTTTATCAGTCAGTCCGACTTCGTCATTTATTTTTATGAGCCCGGCCTGCCGGCGCAATTCAATCTGAATAATTTAACCGGAAGCGGACAGCGTTATTTTCTGATCGTCACCCGGCCGATCGGCACCGCCTGTGAAATTGCGGGCGCTCTGCGCTGGCGCCAAAGCGGTTCGGCTTCCGCTGAAGATTCCCCGCAAGACCTTTCACTCGATTTTCAGTTGACGATTGATTTATGAGAAGATATATGTTAATTTCACATCGACCATGAAACCTTTCAAATCAATGGCGCGATGTTCCGATTTTTCATTCAAGGCAGCGATCCAATCAAATATGGCCGTGTTGGGATTTGCCGCACTCCTGGGATTGGCAACCTGCGCCGGCCTGACCGATCCCGCAAATCATGATGATTATTTATCCATTTCGGAAACGCCGTTCGATACGGTGAGCGCCGGTTCATTTACCTGGGGTAATTACAACCAGGTAAAATCGATCGACTACCCGTTTCTGATTCAGCGATTTGAGGTCACCAACGGGCAATATGCCGATTTTTTAAACCGGATGCAGGAAAACAACCAGATCATTATCAATGACACCAGCGTAACTGGTTCGTACGAAGGCGATGAACGCTGGGCGGCCGGAGAGTACGAATTTCTCGATCTGAATGCCGGCAATTGCCGGATTTTCTACTCAAATGATAAATTTCGGGTAAAATCGGGGTTTTCAAATCATCCGGTCGTCGAGGTGACCTGGTTTGGAGCTAAGACCTTAGCCGAATACTACCTGGTGCGGCTGCCGACCAACGAAGAGTGGGAAAAGGCGGCCCGAAGTAATAACACTTACTATTTTACATGGGGTAACGATTTAGACGGGCGGCGGGCGAATTATATCAACAGCGGCGATCCTTTTGACAACGGCACCACTCCCGTCGGTTTTTTCAATGGCGAAAAACAAAGCGGCTTTCAGACAATTGATAGTCCGGGGCCTTTCGGAAGCTACGACCTGGTCGGTAATGTCTGGGAATGGGTGGAAGATTACGCCGGAACGTCGGACTACAAACCAATCCGGGGCGGCTCCTGGAATAATAACGGCACTTTTATCCGGACAACTTATTACAGCTTGCACATGCCGACTGAAAGTACTGCCACTTTCGGCTTCCGACTGGTAAAAGATTTATAAAAGGAAAGCGATCTTATCGCTGGTTTGGGTATGTTCGGCCGGCCGGCGTACCCACCATCATGCCATATCTTTGATGATCTGCAATTGGTCTTTGATTTATGACGCAGAAGTATGTAATTTCACGCCGATTTTGAAGACCTTTAAACTCCATACTTTAATCCTGCTTGTTCTCTGGCTCAATCATTCTCTGCCCGCGGAACAGCTGATTATTAGCTCGCCAACAATGCAACCCGGCGTCCACATCAAAGTCATCGAAATGGATAATTGTACCTATTTTTCGGTTATCGATTTGGCCCGCGTTTTGGGGCTGAGGACTTATTGGAGCCAGGAAACCGGCAAGATAGTCCTGTTTTTTTCCGGCAAAACCGTAAAAGTATCGGTTCACAGTTCCTTTTTAATGTTCGACGCCCGGATGGTGCAAATGACTCACGGGGCCATATTAACCAATCAGGATGATATTCTCGTACCGTTACATTCTTTTCTGGGTTTGTTGAAACAATTTATCTTACCGGACCTGCAATATCACATAGCGGATAACGACCGTCAATTCGCCATAGTCGAATCGATTGCATCCCCTTCTGGGACACCGGGGGTATCAGGTACTATGGCTCAAATCGGCCCGGCTGAAATAACCAATATCCAGTTTGAAGAGCGCGGCAACGGTCTGACAATGAAGATTCTTGCCGGAGCGGTTTTCCGGGACTCCGATCTTTCCTCGTTTTTTCGCGGGGAAGATTGGTTTTATCTGACGATCATGGGCGCTACCTGCGACTCGGCGACGCTTTCACGGCTCAATCCGGCGAAATCAGTCGCGGCAATCGAGGCTATCCCGCTCGGTAACTCCGTCCAGATTGCTCTGAAATTAAAACAAAAGTACGAACGGGCCAGCGCTCACTACGACGAACGCCTCGGCAAAATTCTGGTTTCCCTTAATCTGCCCCTCAATTCCGCGACTCTGAAAAAAATCGCGGAAGTGAAAAATACCTGGATAATGGATACCATTGTGCTCGACGCCGGACATGGCGGCAAAGATTCCGGAGCACCCGGGCATTGGGGCTATAAGCATGAAAAGGACATCGTTTTAGACATTACCCTGCGGCTCGGCAAACTGCTCGAACAGCGCCGGGATATAAAAGTCGTTTACACCCGTAAAACAGATGAATTCATTCCATTGTGGAAGCGCACGCGGATCGCCAACGATGCCGCCGGGAAGCTGTTTGTCAGCCTGCACGTCAATGCTCTCCCTAAAAGCAGGGCCGGGGGAGCCGAGGGTATTGAATTGTACCTGCAAAATCCAACCATGCGCTCACAGGAGTCAATCGAAGTTGCCCGCCTGGAAAACGAAGTCATCCAGATGGAAACCGGCGAAGATAAAGCCCGCTATAAGGATTATGACAATCCTTCCCATATTCTGGCCAATCTGGTTTTCAACACTTATTTACATGACAGCGAAAAATTCGCGGAAATCCTTGCGCGCCAAATCTCATCCAATGTGCCGCAGAAAAACCGCGGTGTTAAGCAGGCCAATTTATTTGTATTGGTGGGCGCTTCCATGCCGAATCTCCTGTGTGAATTCGGTTATAACGATAACAAGGCGGATGCGAAGAAACTTAACGACCCGGCTCATCGCCAGAAAATTGCCCTGGCGCTTTATAAAAGCATCATAGAATTCAAGGAGTATTGTGACAGATCAGTGGCTCAAAACAACTGATAACCGGAATCTGCCGATTGGCGTATTCGATTCCGGTCTGGGCGGCCTGACGGTTGTCAAGCAGCTCGTGCGCCAATTGCCGCTCGAAAACATCATTTATTTCGGTGATACGGCCAGAGTACCGTATGGCAGTAAAAGCGTCGAAACCGTTCAGCGCTTTGCGCTGCAAATCGCTAATTTTCTGGCCGAGCGTGGCGTGAAAATGATCGTAGTGGCCTGCAACACGGCTTCAAGCGTCGCCCTGGAATTGCTCCAGGCGCGTTTCGATCTGCCGGTCATCGGCGTAATCGAGCCCGGGGCGCGTTCGGCATTATCGATTTCACCGGGGAAGAATATTGGCGTGATCGGGACAACCGGCACGATTAATTCCGGGAAATACACTCAGGTCTTAACTGCCACCGATCGCTCCGTGCGGGTTTTTAGCCAAGCCTGCCCGCTCTTCGTTCCATTGGTCGAAGAGGGCTGGGCCGATTCGCCAGTCACGGAGATAGTAGCGCGCGAATATTTGCTGAACCTGACCGCTCAAAAAATCGACACCCTGATTCTCGGCTGTACTCATTACCCGATCATAAAAGATGTCATCCAGCGGGTCGTCGACAATAATATCCGCATTGTCGATACCGCTATCGAAACCGCCAATCAGGTTCGCCAGATTCTGACCCAAAAGAATCAGTTACGCGCGCAAACTACCGCGCCACAGCATAAATTTTTCGTTAGCGACCTGCCGCAGAAATTCGAAGAAATTGCCGAACGCTTTCTCGGCGAACCGATTGCCAACGTCGAGCGGATCGACCTTGAAGACAATCTCTGATGAAAACTCCCACCGGCGCCGGCGGCCTTCAGGCCGATCTGGACTATCTTTATTCCCTGAACGGACGCGGCATCAAACCCGGATTGGAACGCATTCAAAAATTACTCGCCGAACTCGGCGATCCCCAGATTCACCTTAAAACCATTCACATCGCCGGCACCAACGGTAAAGGCTCGACCTGTGCGATCATCGCCAGTATTTTACGGGCGGCCGGATTTCGAGTCGGCCTGTACACCTCACCGCATTTGTTACGTTTTAACGAGCGCATCCGGATCGGTGATGTTGAAATAAAAAATGCCGAAATCGCTGCTTTTACCCGGCGCTGGCGGCCGCTGATCGATCGCTATGACTGCTCCTTTTTCGAGGCAACAACCGCGATGGCTTTGGATCACTTCCGGAACGCGAAAGTGGATTTTGTCGTGCTGGAAACCGGCATGGGCGGCCGCTTCGATGCCACCAACGTGGTCCGGCCGGAAGTAACCGTCATAACCCCGATCGCCCGCGACCATCAGGAATTTCTGGGCGGCCGGTTGCAACAGATCGCCTTTGAGAAAGCCGGTATCGCTAAAGCCGATACTCCCTGTGTCGTCGCCCGCCAAACGCCGCGGGTGGGAAAAATCCTGACTGAAGAAATTCAGAGCCGCGGAAGCCAGTTATTTTGGGCAACCGAACATTGCCACATTAAAGCCAACCGTCAATATCCTGACTACCAGGAATTGAACCTCGCCGTCGGAAAAATTACAGCCGCTGCGGTACGCTTTCCGTTAATTGGAACCCATCAATTAATTAACTTGCAGGCCGCCCTAACCGCCGTCTCACTAATAAAAGACCTTCATATAACAGAAGCGATTCTTAGAAATGGGATCGCCGCCGTCGCCTGGCCCGGCCGATTACAGATACTACACAAAAATCCCCTCGTTTTTTACGATGTCGGCCACAATCAGCACGGCATTCGGTCGGCGGTCAGCACGCTGAAAAAACAATTTCCCGGACGATCGATCCATCTCATCCTGGCCCTGGGCGTCCAGAAGAAATTCGACCGGATCGGAAAAATCATCCGGATATTGGGCGGTGAAGTTTATGTTACTGAAATGCCGGGGCATTCCTCGGTCACGGCCGAATTGATTGCAAAAAATATCCGGACAGTGATTAGTTCCGATCGCGTTTTTATCAATCCGGATGCCGTAAAGCTTTTAAATCATCTTTCTGTCCGGTTAAAGTCCGGGGATATGTTACTGATTATCGGCAGTCATTACTTAGCGCCGACGGTTTACCGTTTTTTCAGACCGGCGCGCGCTTAAAAATTATTTTTGACATCTGGTAATGACTATTTAAATTAGCGCTACTTATTAACGATATATCCGCTTTTACTGACCTGCCTTAATAATACAAACGATTAGTGTAAACCCCTGACAAAAGGAAAAAAATATGGAAAATGAGTGGACTATTGCAACTCTGCAAGCCATGAAAATTAAAGAGTTAACCGACCTGGCCATCAAGCTGGAAATTCCCGAAACGATCGGTCTGAAAAAACTCGATCTGATTCATAAAATACTCGAAACCAGCGCCCAAAAAGAGGGCAAGATATTCGCACGCGGCGTTTTACAGGTAATGGATGAAGGCTTCGGATTTCTACGCTCGGAGGAACTAAGTTACCTGCCGGGTCCCGACGATGTCTATATTTCTCCTTCCCAGATTAAACGTTTCGGCCTACGCACCGGTCATATCGTTTCCGGACAGATCCGACCGCCCAAAGACAACGAACGCTTTTTCGCACTTCTGCGGGTGGATGCTGTCAACATGATGGAACCGGAAGAGGTCAAGGCCCATAAGGTATTCGATAACCTGACGCCGCTTTACCCGCAGAGCCGCATTATGCTGGAAACCGATTATAAAAACATTTCCATGCGAATTATGGATTTGCTTTGCCCGATCGGCAAGGGTCAGAGAGGACTGATCGTCGCTCAACCCAAAACCGGTAAGACCACCCTGCTGCAACAAATCGCCAACAGCATCACCACTAATCATCCAGAAATCACCCTTATGGTGCTACTGATCGACGAACGCCCGGAAGAGGTTACCGATATGGAGCGTTCGGTTAAGGCCGAAGTCATCAGCTCGACTTTCGACGAACCGCCGGAACGGCATGTCCAGGTCGCGGATATGGTGCTGGAAAAGGCCAAACGTATGGTAGAACTCGGCTATCACGTTGTGATTCTGTTAGACAGTATCACCCGCCTCGGCCGGGCTCACAACGCCGTTATTCCGCACAGCGGAAAAATCTTGTCTGGCGGTATTGATGCCAATGCCCTGCATCGCCCGAAACGCTTTTTTGGCTCGGCGCGCAATATTGAAGGCGGCGGCAGCCTGACCATCATCGCAACCGCCCTGATTGATACCGGTTCGCGCATGGATGATGTCATTTTCGAAGAATTCAAAGGCACCGGCAATATGGAATTGGTGCTGGATCGCCGCTTAAGTGACCGCCGCGTTTTTCCATCAATCGACGTAAATCGTTCCGGTACACGTAAAGAGGAACTCTTATTGTCAGCGGCGGAATTGGCACGGGTCTGGATTTTGCGCAAACTTCTGAGTGAAATGACTCCGATCGAGGCCATGGAATTTCTGACCGACCGCATGAATCGCTCCAAGAGCAACCGCGAATTTCTGAAGTCGATGAACCAATAAACGCCGTTTTCCGCGCGCTTCGCCTAACAAATTCACTTTGCATTTTGTTGGGCATATTGACATTCTGGCTAAAAATGCCTTAAATTTGACGGCTTTTTTTGAAAAGTGATTTTAATCGGACCCGCTCCGGGGCGACTAACCTCCTGCGGGAGTTTTATAGATGGTGGGTGTAGCTCAGTTTGGTAGAGCGACAGGTTGTGGCCCTGTTGGCCGCGGGTTCAAGTCCCGTCACTCACCCGGGTTCTTTTTTATGGCGCTATCGTCTAGTGGTTAGGACATCACGCTTTCAATGTGGTAACCGGAGTTCAATTCTCCGTAGCGCTACACTCCCTCAAAATAGACTGAATTTTAAAATATATCTTGGATGTTTTCACCGGCCCGTTTGCATTATTCACGACGAGCGTTTAAACATCTAAGGCAATTCTAAAACGGCGTTTTCCACGACCAAAGGCGGGAATAGTTGTTCATCGCAGATTTATCTATTGAAAATGACTAAAAAAGGATGTATAATTTTAGGGAGATGAAATCACTGCGACCATTCCATCAAAACAGATCGCGGCTAAAGGAGCTGTCGTGCCAACAAAAACGAACAACCGATCTCAGATAATTGCCCGACCGATATCAACTATCCTGCATCCGCTGATCGTTGCGCCGGTCACTTTCATCATCTTACTGCGTCACTGTAACAATCTCAACCGTCCGCAAGCGCTTCTGTTTTTCGGATTGATATTGATTGCGATTGTCATTATTCCGCTGCTCTCGGTCGTGCGCCTGAAAAAACGCGGGCAGACGGCCAGTCTGGATGTTCCGGAAAGAGCCAACCGCATTAATCCTTTTTTAATCAGCGTCCTGGGTTATCTGGGGATCTGGGTCGCACTAAAACTGACCGGCGCCCCGGCCGAAATATCGGCGATGATGCTGATTTACACGGTCAATACCGCGATCGCGACGGTCATAACTCATTTCTGGAAAATCAGTGTCCATGGCATGGCGCTGGGCGGGCCGATCGCGGCTCTGGGATTTTTAGTCTCGCTGCAATTTTACTGGTTTCTATTGGCGGCGCCGCTGATGATTTATTCCCGGGTAAAATTGAAAGCCCATACTGTAGCCCAGGTTGTTGTCGGGTTTCTGCTGGGATTCTTATTAACTACAATCCAATTGGCGGCGATTTTATGAAAAAAGATGATGTACTGGCCATAATTCTCGGCGGCGGCAAAGGAACGCGTCTCTATCCGTTGACCCAATACCGGGCTAAGCCGGCCGTGCCGTTCGGCGGAAAATTTCGGATCATTGACGTTCCCATCAGCAATTGTCTCAACAGCGGGATTATTAAAATCTACATCCTGACTCAGTTCAACACCCACTCGCTTCACCGCCATATTTACAGCACCTATCGTTTTAATCAATTCACGAATGGATTCGTCGACATCCTGGCAGCCCAACAGACCATGGAAAACGCCGACTGGTATCAGGGCACGGCCGACGCCGTTCGCAAGAATTTATCATTTATTACAGAAATCGAAGCCGCTTATACGATCATCCTTTCGGGCGATCATTTATACCGTATGGATTACCGCAAGTTTCTGGAACACCATATTCAAAACAAGGCCGATATTACCGTGGCCGTCAAACCGGTCGGCCGCGCGGAAGCGAGCGAATTTGGGATTCTGCAGACCGACCGTTGCTGCCGGATGGTACGGTTTGTGGAAAAGCCCGATCCGGATATATTAGAAAGCCTGAAATCGCCCGGGCTGCCGGAAGATACTCCTTTTCTGGCTTCGATGGGGATTTATATATTTGCGACCGATATTTTGCTGAAAATCCTGGAAAAAAATCCGAGCGATGATTTTGGCAAACACATCATACCGGCCGCGATCAATGATTTCAACATCTGCACTTACCGGTTTGACGGTTACTGGCGCGATATTGGTACGATTGAATCGTTCTTCTCAGCCAATCTGGAATTGGCCCAATCCCATCCGCCTTTTCAGATGTTTCTTGAAGATTCGCCGATATATACCCGTGCGCGTTTCCTGCCGGCCTCCCGTCTGAAAGATTGTCATGTCAGCCAGACTCTGCTGGCCGACGGATGCTTCATCGCCGAAAGCTCCCTGAACAACACCGTTGTCGGGATTCGCACCATCATTCGTAAGGACACGACGATCGAAAACTGCGTTATCATGGGGGCCGATTATTTCGAACAGGAGCCGCCTGACAACCGGCCGCCGATCGGCGTCGGTCACAACTGCATCATTAAAAATGCGATTATCGACAAGAACGCCCGCATCTGTGACAATGTTCAGATCATCAACCGTGATAATCGCAGCGAATACGAGTGCGATCAATATACGATCCGGGAAGGAATTGTCGTCATTCCCAAGAACAGTGTCATCCCGGAGGGAACGATTATTTAAAAAGGACTCCGGAATGTTCAGGAATTACGATCCCAATCAGGTGCCCCTATTTCCCGATCTTTTCGAGGACATTTATCTGCCGCCAATCACCACCGAGCCGAATTTCAACCAGGAGATTGAAAATTTCATAAAACTGGCCGATTTCGGGGCGCTGATCGACCTCAATTTTCATGGCCTTGAAAAATCATATTCTCTGCGATTGAGTGAGTTGCAAATACCGCAACCGTTAATCCGGGAAAATGCTCTGACCGAGTCACCGGTTTTCAACCTTTTCCCGGCCGATCTGCGCCGCCGCATTCAACGCTTTCGCTACGAAGTCAAATCCTTTTTCAATTCCCAGAACAGCATCAAGACAGCCGATGGTTATTTCTTGTTTCGCAATCATTTTCATCACTGGGAAAGTTTCCGTAACCAATTTCACCAGAATCTGATTGGCCAGCTTCAGAACAGCCTCGGTCCGCAACGCTATCATGCCAATTTTATCGCCTGTTTTCAGGCCGGATTAGACTGGCTGAATGCTCAGCTGCGGCCGGCGACTCCTTACCAAACCCGGTTCGAGCACCTGCGTGAAATCGACCAATTGCGCAAAACCATCCATAAAACCGGGACCACGCTGGCTCAGTTATCGCCCGAAGCCCCGGAATATTTACTAAATTGTCTCGTAATAAAAACCATGCACATCCCGCTTTCGCTTGCCCAGTTTATCAAAGGCGTGGCCGTCACTTCGACCTTTAAAACCATTCATCTTAATTATCTGAAGGACGTCAAAATCGAATCCCTGCGGGATGTGAAGCATCTGTTGGAATCCATTGCCAGCCAGCCCATCTGATGACATTCTTTTCGCCACAGGATAACCGCCCGGCCGAAGAAATGGTTGCCGAGCAGATTTATGCCCGGAATATCCACGATCCGCTGGTACTGGGCGCTATCCGCCAGACCCCCCGTCATCTTTTCGTAGATTCCAGCCAGCAAAAACTGGCTTACAGCGATCAGCCGCTGCCGATCGGCTTCGGCCAAACCATTTCGCAACCTTATATTGTGGCTTTTATGGTGGCGGCTTTGCAGCTGGACAAATCGGCCTGGGTGCTCGAAATCGGAACCGGTTCCGGGTATGAAACCGCGATCCTGGCCCGGCTGGCCGGCAATGTTTATACAATCGAACGAATCGTTGAGTTGTCCCACCGGGCTCAAAATATTCTTGCTCAATTAAATTTCAACAACATCGAATATCAGGTTGGCAATGGCTGTCTGGGGTGGCCGGAAAAAGCACCTTTTAGCCATATTATCGTTACGGCCGCCAGTCCCGAAATCCCCCCGGCCCTGGTCGAACAGATCGCCCTGGGTGGCAAATTACTCATTCCACTGGGGCCGACCAATGGCAGCCAGGAACTGACTTTAATCGAAAAAACACCGGTCGGATTAAAAAGTCAAAAAATTCTGCCGGTCAGATTCGTTCCGCTTATCTGGGACTCCGGTCCCAAAAATCACCCGTCTATAAAACAAGGATGAACCTTTATGAAAACATGGGATCAGGAATTATTTGAAGAATTTGTCGATCAGATAGAAGCGGTTTCACGCGGCGAGTACACCGCCGATTCGTTTAAGAAATTCATGCGCGTTGGTACCCCCAATTCGCTGCGGCAGCTGGCCACGGTATTCGACAACCTGTTCCGGCGCTTCGAAACCCGTGAAATTCATCTCAAAATGGCGATTGAAGAACTGAAAAACGCCCGCTCGGAACTACAGGAATTGAATACCCTTTTAGACACGCGGGTCAAGGAACGCACCCGCGCCCTGGAGGAAGCCAACCGCCTGCTGGAATCGCTCTCGACTACCGATGCCCTGACCGGTATTAATAACCGCCGTAACTTCGACCGGGAATTAAACCGGGAAATCCGGCGTAGCATCCGGTATGATTCGCCGCTGAGCCTTGTCATGCTGGACATCGACCTTTTTAAAATCGTTAATGACACCCATGGCCATCTGTTCGGGGACGAAGTCCTTAAAACCATCGGCCAGATTTTGAAAAAAAGCCTGCGCAGTCACGATATCTGCGCCCGCTATGGCGGAGAGGAGTTCGTGGTGCTTTTACCGGAAACAACCGCCCAGGAAGCTTTCGTGGCCGCGGAAAAAATCCGGCAGATAGTTTCCGATACCACCGTTACGTTTGAGCTGTCGGAATGCAAGGTAACGGTCTCGGCCGGCCTGGCTCAATACAATCCCGCCGCGATGCCGGAAGACAAAAAATTAGTCGATGCGGCCGATAAGGCCCTTTACGAGGCTAAACGCAGCGGCCGTAATAAATCGGTAATATTTCGCGAATAATCCTAAAATGCCTTTTAATGACCATCCGGCGGACAAATAAAAATTTGAAATTTGGAGCTGATTATCCGTATATTCCGCCCCGGTATGAAAATTGACCTGACTGCATGAGATTTTTCGCGCCTGTTCTGATTATCGGCCTCCTCTTTCAAACCGCAATTTCCCAGGATTACCTGTGGCCGACCAACTCCAGCCATCTGCTGAGTTCCACCTTTGGCGAATATCGCGTCAATCACCTCCATGCCGGCATTGACATTAAAACCAACGGACGCACCGGCTATCCGGTCTATGCCGTCGAAAACGGATACATCCAGACGGTCCGCGCGTCTTATTCCGGTTTCGGAAAAGTAATCTATCAACGCCTCGATGATGGGAATATTGCCGTTTATGGCCATCTTGAAAATTTTTCCGAAACGCTCCGGAGCTTAGTCAAAGCCGAACAGGAGCGTCAGCAGCGTTACCGCGCCGAAGTCAATCTGGCTCCCAACGAGCTGCGCGTAACAAAAGGTGAGGTTATCGGCTATACCGGCGACACCGGCACGCTATTCCCGCATCTGCACTTCGAGATACGCGACAGCCTGGAAAATCCTTTCAATCCCCTGAACACCAACCTGACGATTGTTGACAAGACGGCGCCGACAATCAGTGCGGTTGCCGTCACTCCGGTCAGTCGGGACGCCCGCGTCAACGGCCGGCCGACCACCCAGACTTTTGCGGCCAAATACACTCAAAACAACCATTATATAGTCACTGTACCAGTTCAGGTTAAAGGCCGGATCGGCCTCGAACTGAAAACTCATGATACCGTCCGGGGCGTTCCGAATGTCTATCCGCCCTATGGCATTAAACTTTTTATCGATGATAGCCTGCGCTTCCAGGTTCAGTATGACAAATTTAGTTTCGAACAAACTCATTACTCCGAAATCGACCGCAATTATCAGCTGGATCACGATCTGGGCGAGGTTTTCAACCGACTGTGGGTATTCGCGCCGCATAAGACCATGCCCATGAATTTAATTCCAGGGGCGACCGGCATCTTCGACCTGAGCGCCGGCCTGCATTCCGTGCGCATGCTGGTTTATGATAAAAACCGGAATTCCGCCACGGTCGAATTCAAAATCATTTCCGCCGAACCAGCCATATTCAAATTAAGCGAATCCCAGCCGATCGCCGGCGGTTACCAGCTTTTTCTGATCCGTCCTGCCGGCGAATCCTTAAAGAATTTCAAGGCCACCTGGGTAACCCGCCAAGGCGACTTTAAACGTCCGGTCAATCTTGGGTCAATTGATACTACAGCCGATTATTTCGGGTTGACGATCTACGATCAGCCCGCGGCCAATGAATTTATAAAAATCGAGGCGGTCAGTCCCGCCGGCTATTCAATTGCACCCCTTTTTGGGCGGGTCGACAGTCCGGAAAATCCCGGCGATTTGAAATTAGAATATAAGTTTCTGCATAACCCGAAATCCTTTTTAATGCGCCTGACCTTCAGCGAGGTGCCCGGCAGCGACCCGACTTTTTACCTGCAGACGAGCAACGGACTGCGGAAAGTCGATCTGATCCGAACTTCACCGGTCGAATACCTGACGGCGCCGGCGCCATTTGCACTCTGGCGGGACGCCTTTGCCTGTGAAATCCGCTCCAATACCCGACCCGTGACAGTTAACCGGGTTCATCTCGATTTAAACTGCATCGATCCGGCGACCGAAAAAACCTTTGTTGCCCGCGATTCGGCATTTACGGTGGTTTTCCCGACCGATGCTGTCTACGATTCACTCCTGACCTGGTTGAACAGTACCGGGCCCGGAAAAGTCGAGGGCGGCCGATTCGTTTCCCGCTGCTATGCGCTTTTTCCCACCAATCAACCGCTACATGATTCAATTCTGGTTTTCTTCAAACACCCGATCTACAGCGAGGATGTCCGACAAATCGGGATTTATCTGCGCGAGGAAAAAAAGTGGCGTTTCATCGGCAATCGAACCGATCCGCAAAACAACCTGATCTCGGCCGGAACCCGGCGGCTGGGTGAATTTGCATTGATTCAGGATCTGACACCGCCGGTTATTCGCAATGTCTATCCAGGCAACGGCGGACGCTTTCGCGCTTCCGACGTGCATATCCTCAAAGCCACCGTACGCGACGATCTTTCCGGTATCCGGAATGACCTCTCGATTGTAACAACGCTCGATGGCTATCCGGTAATCGCCGAATATCATGCGCCCAAACATTATATCAAACACGAGCTGGCCGGCCGGCTGGCCGGCGGCAAACATACTTTAACGATCAACGTAACCGACCGGGCCGGCAATGTAACCACTACAACCAGCACTTTCACGATTTTACCCGGCTAAGAGATATGTTCATCCCAACCCGCGACTCAACTCTACGCCTGACCCAGCCCTTTATCACGGTCGGATTGATCGTTGTCAATTGCGTCGTTTATGCCTATCAACTGACCCTGCCGACCGCGGCGATTGC
>Ga0172371_10006898_pt1 | contig 16334 bp, 18 predicted proteins | sample Lak12m_FD_114543 | JGI IMG/M metagenome (GOLD analysis project Ga0172371, IMG submission 114543) | Freshwater microbial communities from Kabuno Bay, South-Kivu, Congo - kab_022012_12m | ecosystem: Environmental > Aquatic > Freshwater > Lake | place: Democratic Republic of the Congo: South-Kivu...
CGTCCCCGATTTCACTTGACAACTAAACAAATGTATAGTATATTAAAGGCGGAAAGTCAGAGGAGGAGTTATGGAACTGACGGAACGGCAGAGAGAGGTTTTCGACTTCGTCCAGGCGTTTATCAGGGAGAGGGGGTATCCTCCCTCGATAAGAGAGATCGGCGAACATTTTCGTATCTATCCCCGGGCCGTCTTTGATCACCTGAGGGCGCTGGAAAGGAAGGGCTATTTGAAACGGCAAAGTGCAATGTCCAGAGGCATTGAGATACGTGTCTTTGAGGAAGATAGGCTCCGAAAGGGGAGCAGGTCGTTGATCCGGGACGTTCCTGTTTTAGGCAGGGTAGCCGCAGGGAAGCCCACCTTAGCCGTGGAGAATGTGGAGGGATCGATTCCGGTCCCGGCGGAATGGGCAAAGGGGAAAGAGACCTTTCTTCTCAAGGTGAAGGGCGATAGCATGTCGCCCTATATCCTTCCGGGCGATTTTGTGATCGTTCGGTCCCAGCCTTCGGCTGAAAACGGAGATGTGGTTGTGATCCTGATGGGCGAGGAGGCAACGGTGAAACGGTTTTTCAAAAAAGGGAAGAGGATCGATCTGAAGCCGGAGAACGACCGCTGGGAAACCATTCGGATTGAGGAGGGTTCAGAAGAGATTCAAATCATCGGAAAGGTGATAGGGGTGTTTCGGAAGATTTGAAAATAGTTCGGAGTGACGAGTTCTGAGTAAAATCTTAAAACTTAAAAGGTGGATGAAGGGAGATTAGACCATCCTTTTCAAAAGACTAAATGTTACAAATTCTGAACGACGAGCCAAAAGGAGAGGGGAAAACTGAAACCTATGGATTCTGAGCTCCGAACTCCTGTACGGAACGGTTTCAAACCGTTCCCTACCGAACTCCGGACTATCTTTCCAAGGAGAAATTCGCTCGATGAGATCTTGGTTCAATTCACGACGGATGGGCTCCCTTCTTCTCCGAAGAAGGTTCTTTTCCGGGGAGAAGGGACAGGAGGGATCGCTTCCTATGTGGCGGGATGGATGGCAGGCAAGGGCATGGATGTCATTGTCCTGGACGGTGCGAATCGCTTCAATCCTTATATCACATCATCCTTCGCAAGAAAGGTGTTGATTCCTCCGGAAGAGATTCTTAAGAGGATTCGGATCGCAAGGGCCTTCACCTGCTATCAGATGGCCACCCTGATGGAAAGATTAATTTCCCTGGTAGGGGCGATTCATGAATCGCCCCTACAAAAAATGCGGGTGATCCTTCTGGAACCCATCACCACATTTTTAGATGAGGATGTGCCGGAGAGGGAGGTCCGGCCTCTCTTTGAGAGAGCCCTGAGCAAGGCAGAGGAGATGGCTGCGGAGGGTGTGTTTTTCTTTCTATTTCAATCTCCTGTTTCTCCCGGCTCTAAAAGGACATCTCTCATGAAAAGGCTTTTCCAATTTTCTGATCTGGTCTGGAGGATATCTCTGGAAGATGAAGGACCGAAAATGATTTTGGAGAAGAGATCGTATAAGCACCAATACCCAAATAATAACCAATATCCAATGATCGAATTCCCGAGCACAAATTGAAAAATATCTCCTCTCCCCTGGTGGGAGAGGATTGAGGTGAGGGGGGTATGGGCTTAATGATTCACCCCCACCCTTTTGTTTGGGATTTCGATATTCGAATTTGGGATTTGAGGGTTTACGATGGGACGGACCGTTCTGCCTTTCAGTCAGGTTCTTGAACAGGAAATTCAGGAATGGAGGAAGTTTCGAAGGGGCCTGCGTAAGGAGGATCAGCAGTTTCTCGATCGGCTCTTCGAAAAGGCGAGGCTTCATGTACAGGCAGGAGTCTATGCCTCACGGCCCTGGCCTTTTGAGACGATTCTGATCTCCATGCTTTTAGAGCACGAGAAGGCCCTGGTGGGGTTAAGGTCAAAACTGAAGGCCTTAGAGGAAAAAGAACAGAAGGGGGAAATGCTGTAGGGAGCGCATAGTTGAGATTGCTTCGTCCCCCGCATCAAGTGCGGGGTCCTCGCAATGACACGTTATTTATTTCGTTTCTATTAGTTTCTACGATCAGGCGAACCAATGCAACTCCGTGGTTGGCTTTTCGATCTCTATCCCCTTGATTCATCGATGATCCTCTGGATCAAGGGAGAGGATGGGCTAATTCATCGATTTGAAGATCCTTTCCGGCCCCGGTTCTATGCCCGGGGGAAACAAAAGGACGTTTCCGCCCTCTTTCAGGTTCTACAAAAAGGACGGCTGGCTGCGGGCTATCAGTGGACTCAAAAGAGGGAGTTCTGGAGCGGAGATGAAATCGAGGTGATGGAGATCGAGATGGCCGGCGCAGATCATTATAGTCAGCTCCCGAGAATTCTATCCCCATGGGAGGAGAAACTCACCTTCTACAATTGCGACATCCCTTTGCCTCAGGCCTATCTTTATGAAAAAAGGCTCTTTCCCACAGGCCGGTGTGAAGCCGAGTCCGAAGGGAGTCGAATCTTTGAGATTCATCCCGATCCGTCAGAATCTGTTTGGGTGGGAGATGGAGACCTCCCCGACCTTCAGGTGATGGAGATCCGCGCGATGGGCCATAGGGGTTCAGGGCTCCTTTTGGAATGCGAAGGGTACCGGATGGAGATGGAAGACGTGGACCCCGGAGAGCTCGCGAGGCTCTTCAGGCATTTTGATCCGGATATGATCCTGAGCGATGATGGGGATGCCTCGCTTTTACCCCTTCTCTTTTCACTGGAGAGAAGAGGGAAGACTTCTATCCCCTGGGACCGGGAGCCCCATCCCATTGCGAGGCAGATCAATTCCAGAGGCCATTCCTACTTTTCTTATGGCCGGACCTACTACCGGGCCCCTGCCCATCTTTTGTTCGGAAGATGGCATATCGACTGCCGGAACTCCTTCATCTATGGAGAGTCAGGAATGGAGGGGGTGGTTGAGCTGGCCAGACTATCGAAAATCCCGGTTCAGCGGATGGCCCGCACCTCCCCAGGGACAGCCATTACCTCAATGCAACTCGACCGGGCCTTTCAAGAAGGGATCCTCATCCCCTGGAGAAAAGGAGAACCCGAACGATTCAAGACCGCCTGGGATCTGCTGGTTGCGGACAAAGGGGGTCTTGTCTTTCAACCCAAACTGGGAATCTTCGAGGATGTGGCAGAGATCGACTTCGCTTCGATGTATCCGACGATCATGGCCATTCATAATATCTCTCCGGAAACCGTGCTCTGCGGGTGTTGTGGAAACCATCGGGTCCCGGAAGCAGGCTATACGATCTGTGAAAAAAGAGAGGGGATTGTGCCGAAAACCCTCAAGCCTATCCTGGAGAGAAGGGCGTGGCTCAAAAGAATGGCGTCCGATTGCGGAATCCGGAATGCGGATTGCGGAATAAAAGAAGCACAAAATACAGTGGAGGATGTGCGGACACGGGACACGGTCACGCCTGCGTGCCGAAACACAGCACTCCGGCGTGCAGGCACAGGCACGGAGATTTACAATCGCAAGCAGGTGGCGCTCAAATGGATGCTTGTGACATGCTTCGGATATTTAGGCTATCGGAATGCCCGCTTCGGAAGGATTGAGGCCCATGAGGCTGTCACTGCCTTTGGAAGAGAGAAACTCCTTCAGGCAAAGGAGATCTGCGAGGAGGAAGGATTTGAGCTCCTTCATGCGATTACCGATTCCCTCTGGATTCGCAAGGAGGGACTGCGAGAGGAGGAGGTTCTTCATCTCTGCCGCAGGATCAGTGAGACCACCGGAATCACCATGAACCTGGAAGGGGTTTACCACTGGATGGCCTTTCTTCCTTCGAAGGGGAATCGGGAAAGCCCTGTGGCCAATCGCTATTTCGGCCTCTTCAAGAACGGGAAGATCAAAGCAAGGGGGTTGGCATTCCGAAGGAGTGATGTCCCTCCCCTGATTCAGGAGGCTCAGATCCGGATGATGGATGTCCTTGCAGAGGCAAAGAATATTGATGGTTATCGGTCTAAGACTTCCGAGATTCTGAACCTTCTCTTCGAATATCATCTGAAATTGAAGGACGGCCGGGCGAAGCAGGAGGATCTGGCCATTGCGAAGAGAATTTCCCAGGAGCCAAATGAGTATAAGGTGGATAGCCTGACTGCCCTTGCCGCCCAACAGCTGGAGGATTTTGGGATCCCGATCCATCCCGGAGAGAAAGTGAAGTATGTAATCAAGGATGCAGAATCGAAAGAGAAAGCGGAGCGGGTAAAACCCTTTCCGCTGGTAGGACCGGACGACACCTACGATTTGAAGAAATATCAGGAGATGCTCCTGAAAGCGACCGAAGAGATATTGATTCATCAGGGCTATGATGTAAAAGATCTGAAGAAGAGGCTCAACGAGGATCAAGATCCACTTGACGGAATTTCCATCTGAAGTTATGAAATAAGAACTATTGGAGGTCCTTTTGATTTCTGAGATCACCCGCTGGATTATGGATCTGATGAGGGCTCATGGCCAGCTCTCGGTCTTCATCGGCGTGATGATCGAGCAGATCATCGTTCCCATTCCATCTCCATTGATTATCATGGGTGCGGGGGCCATCCTCATCTCCCCTGATCTTTCCATTCCAAATGGCTTTCTTAAGATTCTATGGGTCATTGTCCTTCCCGGCACGATCGCTTCGACCTTAGGTTCCTATATCGGGTATTCCATCAGTTATTATGGGGGAAAGGCACTGGTGGTGCGTTTTCAGCGTTTTTTGGGTGTCGACTGGGATCAGATCAAAAACTTAGAGAAGCGTTTCCGCGGAAGGGAGGAGGCATGGAGTATCTTTCTTACTCGGGCAATTCCTGTCTTCCCTATCTCCCTGGTGTCGATCTTTGCCGGACTGCTTCGGATCCCTGTTCGGCCCTTCACCCTTTATACCTTTCTGGGTTCAATATTTCGTTGTTTGCTCCTTGCCTTTTTTGGGTGGTGGATCGGGGCGACTTATGAAAAAGCGGCCACCCGTTTAGATTCGGTTGAGACGGTTGTCTCGATTTTGATGCTGGTCGGAATGGGGGTAGCCTTCGGATACCTCTATTATAAATTCAGGTGGTCCTCTTCTCGTCTTTCAAAATGACCGTTGCTGGGATTTAAAATGATGAATAAAAAAAGTTCTTGGGACTGGAAGGGAGGATGGGTCAATGAGAGTAACAGTAGACGAAGAAACCTGTATCGGATGCGAGGCCTGTGTGGATACCTGTCCGGAGGTCTTTGAGATGGAGGATGATAAGGCCCATGTAAAGGTGGAGATTGTCCCGAAAGAGGCGGTCGAATCCTGTAGAGAGGCTGCTGAAAACTGTCCGGTGGAGGCGATTCAGATAGAGGATTGATTTTATAAAATAAAAAGGGGCATCCTTATTATCCTCGGGATGCCCCTTTCTGCCTTTGGCAGGTATGTTCTCCTTCTAATCGAGATATTCCTTAATCTCTTTATAGCGGTTGGGATCTCTCAGCCGCTCAAGTGCCTTTGCTTCAATCTGACGGATTCTCTCCCGGCTGAGGCCGAATTGTCTTCCGATCTCCTCAAGGGTACACTCCCCGTCTTCTCCGATTCCGAAACGGAGACGAAGAATCTTTTCTTCTCTCGGAGAAAGTCCGGATAACAGCTTCCCCACCTGGTGAATCAAATCCTTTTCAAGCAGGGAATCGGAGGGGGAGAGACTTTTATCATCCGGGATTAAGTCCTCCAGCGTGCTATCTTCCTCTCCGATGGGCATATCGAGAGAGACCGGCTCCTCGATGAGATTGAGAATCTTCTCGACATCGTGCAGAGGAATCCCGCTATCCTTTGATAGTTGCTGGGAAGTGGGTTCCTCTCCTGATCTCTTGACCAGATCCTTAAAGGACTTCATCATCTTCCCCTTGATTTCAAAGAGGTAGTTCGGGATACGAATCGTTCTCGATTTCTCCGCGAAGGCTCTCAGAATGGCTGCCCGGATCCACCAGGAGGCATAGGTGCTGAATTTAAATCCCTTGGTGTAATCAAATTTTGTCATCGCCTGCATCAGGCCGAGGTTTCCTTCCTGAATCAGGTCCAGAAAAGAGAGCCCCCGGTTGGCATATCGTTTTGCGATACTTACGACAAGGCGTAAATTGGCCTTGATCAGTTCATTTTTCGCCTGTTGAGTCTCGAGGACAGCCCGCTGGTATTGGTTTAGCATCTGTTTGTAGAGCCGGCTTTTTTCTCTTCTCTCGGAGGGAGTAAATCTCAATTTTTTCCCATTCTTCCCCTTTGCTTTGGCTCCATACCGGGACTGGCCATTGATTCTCTTCTTTCCGTTTTTAGGAACCTGGGGTGAGGAAAGCTGGGTTCTTAAGCGCTGGGTCTTTATCTCAAGATTTTTTACCTCGCGCTCCCCTTCCTTAATCCTTTTGGCTAATTCGACCTCTTGATCAGGTGTGAGGAGGGAGATTTTTTCAAGGCCTTTTAAATATTCCAATGTAATATCGTTGGTGAAGAAGGTCTCTTCTTTTATTATCTGGTCAGCTTGTAATCCCTCCTTTTCTTCAACCTCCGCCTCTTCTTCCGGAACATGAAATTCGAGCTCCTCCAATGCCTCATCCAATTCCTTTGTATTGTAAGGCATTGTTTCAATTGAGGGATATGTCGATCCGGACTCTTCAAGGAGAGATGGAGAGGGTTCGAGGATTAAGTCCTCTCTTTTCTTCCCGTTTGTTTTGTTCTGCTTCACCTTGATTTAACCCCTTTCTTTTTAGAACAAAAAAACCCCTTCCATTTTAATTATATGGGAAGGGGATAATGAACATTTTATTCAACTATTTTGTTATTAACCTAACCCAATCCTAATAAATGGAAACTAATTTATTTAAACTGAAAATTTTTTATTCATTTATTAATAATAATATATTCCAGATTATTTTATTTGTCAAGAATTATTTATTGTAGAAATTATTAAATGCTTTCAATAAGTTATAATATTTTCATTTAAATGACCTAAATTCAGATAGGATTTATTACAAATTTAAATTCCTAAAATTACTTTTAGTGAGAAATGAAAATTTTTAGAACTTGTGAATAAAGACACATCACCAAATTACACAGAAAATAAAAACCTAAGGTATAAGGTATAAAGGTAAGGGCAAAGAGGCCGATTTTGTCTTTTGGTAAAAGTAATGGTTTTAAATGATTAACCCTAACCCATTGACCTTGCCTAAGAGATCATTCTCATAATTCGTGCTCAAATGGGAGGCCAAAGCCTCCCTTACCCAGTACCCATTTTTATCGTTCGTGCCTGCCGTAGGCAGGCTTTGCCAAAGGGGGGTGTAGTTATCCCCCTTTATAAAAGGGGGATAACTGAAGGGTTGACTTTGATAAGTCCTTCTCTTATATAGAATTGAAATGGGATATGTAGATCTTCACCTTCATACCACTGCTTCTGATGGGGTCATGAGCCCTTCGGAGATTGTCAGATATGCAAAAGCCAAAGGTCTTCAGGCGATTGCCATTACAGACCATGATACGATTGGAGGAATTGCAGAGGGATTGGAGGAAGGGGAGAAGCTCGGGTTTGAAGTGATCCCGGCAATCGAGATCAGCGCAGAATATTCACCCGGTTCCATGCATCTTTTAGGTTATTTTATCGACACCCATCACCCTCTTCTCAACGAAAAATTAGGTGAGTTACAGAAGGCAAGAGCGGAACGGAATCCCAGGATGGTTGAGAAACTGAACCGATTAGGGATTCAAATTACCTACGAAGAGGTGTTGAAGGCCTCCGGCGGAGGGCAGGTGGGCCGGCCCCATTTTGCGCAGGTCCTGGTTGAAAAGCATTATGTCAGAAATTTTCAAGAGGCCTTTGACCGGTTTCTGAAGAAAGGTGCACCAACTTACGTAGACAAATTCAGATTCGCTCCGCAAGAAGCGATCCATTTTATCAATGAAGCCAGAGGTGTGGCCATACTCGGTCATCCCAATACCCTTGGATTGAATGGTTACTCCGCCATGGAGCATCTCCTTCTTGAACTTATCCAGGATGGCTTGAAAGGGATAGAGGTCTATTATCCTGAACATTCCTCATCAGAAATCTCTCAGTATAAATCCCTTGCTGAGAAATATGGCCTTCTCATGACCGGAGGAACGGATTATCATGGAATCGAAAAGAACGGCCTGGATATAGGGGTTGGAAGAGGAGAGATGAAACTTCCTTACTTTCTGGTAGAGGCCCTCAAGATGGCCCGAAATCAATCCTGAACAGTGAGTCTGACCAGAATTCCAAGCATTTGGCAGGGTCAAATCAACGAATGGAAGGGATCAGGGAGGTAAAGTGGTTGCTTTTTTATTGATCGCAACAGCTCTGCTATGGGGAGCGACTCCTATAATCGAAAAGATGGGGCTGACAAAAGTTGACCCTCTGGTGGGAGTGACAATTCGGAGTTTCGTTGTCACGGTGGGTCTTTTTATACTCACCTTCTTATTCGGGAAGGGCCGGGCGCTGATTTCGCTGGATAGCAAGAGCCTCATCCTTTTCGGCGCAAGCGGCATGATGGCAGGCCTTCTCGGAATGTGGACCTATTATACGGCACTGAAGATGGAAGCAACCTCTAAGATCGTTCCGATTGCAGCCTGTTACCCATTGGTAACAGCCTTTCTCAGTGTATTGATCCTCAAGGAAGGGGTGACCTTTCAAAGGATCATTGGTACCGCGTTGATTGTTTCAGGAATCTGGTTGGTCAAATAACCCTTTACCCTCAGGGGAGAGTGATGAGATGAGGGGGAAAGCGGAGGCGGACATGAAGCGGCGGAATAAGACAAATCGTTTAAAAGCAGCTCTTAAGCATAAGAATATCAAGCGATCATTGAGAAAGTCCAGAGGGGAAAGAAAATATCCAACCTGAAGATAAAAGATGTGACACATCTTTCGTCCATCATCCATCATGATCAATGGCAAACACCCCGATCTTACCTTTTCAGATCCTTCAGGCAAAATCTATAACTACCCGGGCTTGAAACTTGCAGGACGATCTGGAGACCATATCGTCCTGCCCCTCCCTTCAGAGATTGTCCCGCTTCCCAGGGGAAGCCAGATATTCACCCTGCCGGGGAGGGTGCCGGTTGGTTGGGATGAAGGGAAGGAATCCTTTACCCCGTTGGAGAAGGTGAAGGCGGGTGGGGAGGAGGTTGAATGTACGGCGGTCTCAGCCTTCCTTCCGCCAGGATATGTCCGCACGCTTCTCCCGGCTACCCGGATAGGACCGAAAGCTCAAACGCTTCCTCTCTGGGCTTACAGCTCCGTGGGATGGAGAGATGGCAGGTTCTGGGCAACGGGTTTTGTCCTCGATCCCAATCCCCATTGGAATCCAAAATATTTTAGTCATGATTTTCTTTTAAAAAAGAAGGTGGAATCTCTCCTCAAGAAGAAATCGAAGAATCGTCTTTTTAAACAACTTGCCAGATGTGCCCTGCAATATCATTGTTTTGCAGGGAAAAACGTCTTTTTTAGGAGATGGGAATGTCCATTACCCACCTCCCCCTCATGCAATGCAGCCTGCATAGGGTGTATTTCTCTTCAACCTTCTGAGCGCTGCCCGGCCTCGATGGAAAGAATCCGTTTCGTGCCGACCTTGGATGAAATATTAGAGGTGGCCCTGCCCCATCTGGAAGAGGCAAAGGACGCCATCGTCAGTTTCGGTCAGGGGTGCGAGGGTGAACCGCTGATGCAATGGCGACTTCTGGAGAGGTCCATCCGTGCACTTCGACAAAGGACAGACCGGGGAACGATTAACCTCAACACCAATGGGAGCTTTCCGGAGCGGGTGGCAAAACTTTGTGATGCGGGACTGGATAGCCTTCGTGTAACGCTGAACAGCCCCCACCGCAAATATTACACCCGTTACCATAGACCAGAGGGATATCGCTTTGAAGAAGTGGTGGGTTCCCTGATCCGGGCAAAAGAAAAAGGGATTTATACTTCGATCAATCTCCTCGTTTTTCCCGGATTCACGGACAGAGAGGATGAAGTGAAGGGATTGGTCAGGCTAATCCGAAAGACAGATCTCGATCTTATCCAGATGCGAAACCTCAACATTGATCCCGACCTCTATCTCAGGGCAATGGGAAGAGGAAAAGGAATGGGGATATCCAGGATGATTGATCTTCTGAAGAATGAATTCCCTTCCCTCCAATTCGGCTATTTCAATCGTACCCGGGAGGATTTTTATCCCCATGAATGATCACCCATTCAAGGAGGGAGCCAAAGCCGCCTTACCGATTGTCTTCGGGTACCTTCCCATAGGGATGGCCTTTGGTGTTTTGGCGAGGAAAGCCGGACTCACCACCTTTGAGGCCGGGTTCATGAGCTTACTGGTCTATGCCGGAGCAAGCCAATTCATTGCGATAGAAATGATCTCCAAGGGTGTTTCCTGGCTTCCTATTGTCATGGCAACCTTTTTTATTAACCTCCGGCACCTTCTGATGAGTTCAACTCTCTCCCTCTATTTCAAGAAGAGTCAAACCCCGGTTCTTGGACTCCTTTCTGCCGAGATGACGGATGAATCCTTTGCGGTTGCGATGTCGAATACCCCGAAGATTGAGAATCGGCCGAGATATCTCTTCGGACTTCAGATCACCTCTCATCTCGCATGGGTAGCAGGTTCGGTGGGAGGAGCCTTATTCGGAGGACTGATCGATCACAAATCTTATGGAATTCCTTTTGCTCTGCCAGCCCTTTTTATCTGCCTGCTTCTCCTTCAGATCAGGAAGGTTCATCATTTATTAATCGTCGTGATCGCCGGGATATCCTCACTCTTTTTCAAATGGGCATTACCTGGAAGCTGGTATATCCTCCTGACCGCCCTCATTGTTTCGGGAACAGGGATATATATCAGTTCGAAGTTGAAAGTTGAATGAAAAGGGATGACAAAGAATGAGACTTGAGATCTTCATACTCATCCTGGGAATGGCGCTGGTCACCTTTCTCCCCCGGTTTTTCCCCATGGCCTTTTTGACCCGAAGGACTCTTTCGGAAAGGGTAAAACAGGGATTAGACTATTTTCCCATCGCCATTTTGAGCGCCATTGTTTTTCCCATGCTTTTTTTCAATGAAGGAGGAGCCTTTGAAATTCAACCTCAGCATCTTCTCTCTGCCATTCCTGTTTTTATCTTTGCCGGTAAGGTAAAGAGCCTCTGGGGATCGGTCATTCTCGGGATGGTCATCTACTGGGGATTGGGGTTTATTCTATGAAAGGTTCAAGGGGGCAGATGAAATATCTAAATTTTAAAAGCACAGCGGAATTTTTTATTAGAACCCATGGACCCTCGAATCCTCGGACCCTTTACTAAGATTTTTCAGCAATCAGGCTTGCCACCGCCTTCCTTCTTCCACTCTCTTTGACAATCCCTTCACGGTAGAAGAGAACCCGGAAGTCTTTGAAGAGCCGGAGGAGTTCATTCGGTTTTAAAAAATACCTTGCCTGTTTGGGTCCACCGGTGCCAAGATTCCTCTGTTCAAGGAGATAGGTTTCAAAGATCACCCGGCCACCTTTCTTTAACCCTTTTTTCATCTTCGGGATGAGGCTTCTTCTGAGAAAATAGAAGTTGGCAATCAGGTCATATCTTTCTTTTTGAATCTGATATTGATCGAGGTCAACCGGGAGGGTGTTGATCTTCACTCCTTTTTCTCCGGCTAATTTTTGACCTTTTTTCAAACCCTGCTCAGATATGTCCAGGGCATCCACATCGAATCCCTGTTGAGCCAGGAAGACCGCATTTCTCCCTTCCCCCGCCGCAATATCGAGCGCCTTACCTTTTGGAAGAAAACGGATATGCTTTTTTAAAAAGGGGTTGGGTTCTTTGCCGAAGGCAAATCCCTTTCCCCTGAATCTTTCATTCCATCGCTTTTGGTCCGATTTCAACCCTTTTCACCCGCACCCTCACATTATCACCTGAACTGCTTGCAGTCAATTTGGATTTCTGAAAATTTGATGTTATTCTAAATTGATGGGATCATCAATAGGGCATGTAAACCATAGGGTTGAAGGAGGTCAAAGGACGATGAAAAAAAGCCTATTCCTGTTTTTATTCCTGGTTTTTTTAGGGGGATGCGCAGGAATTCCAATCCACGATGACCTGAAGGTCCCGGCCGGAACAGTAGAAGGCAATCAATTTACAGGAATCCGGTATCCATTTAAGGTCTCCATTCCCCCCCATTGGAAAATGACAACAGAGTTCCCCGGGTTTTTAAAAGAACTGGGTTATGAAGAACCCGATGCCTCTGATCAGGAGGTGACCGAATTATATATTTTTAACCCTTCTACCCGATCCACCCTTCAAATTGATTTCACACCGGCAAGCCCGAATGCCAGATTCAGCCAGGAGAAGATCGAGGCCATTACCACAGCCGCAACAGGGAGCTTGAAGGAAGAGTTAGAAAAGGATTACGGGAAAGGCATTCAGGTGGAAATTGCCCCAACCACACCTTATTCATTAAAAGGGGTCCGGTTTGCTGCGAAGAAATATGCGACCTATACGCTTAAAGGGATCAAAAAGGAGCAGGGCTGGATCTATGGGTTTACCGAACCCTATCAGCTTTTTATCCTCTATGTGATTCTTGAAAAAGAGGGAAGCAATGACCGTGAAGAGATGAAGAAGGTTTTGAATTCGTTTGAGGTCATTTCGAAAAAATGATGAATTCATCAGGCAGTTTTTTTGTCCCATCAATCCTTTGGTTTGATGGGATTTTTTTAAAGTGAAGTTGATTTTTAAAGTGGAATTCCTTATGGTTAATAAGGATGACCGGCAAGTGCCCCGCAAGCCCCGCCTTGTAGGCGGGGTCAAGGGGCACAATATAAATGAGATTTCCTTTCCGGGAAGCCCCGCCCTGTGGGCGGGGAGCTTCACTTGCGGAGATGCGGAGGTTGACAATGGAAATCGTTGAGCTGAAGAAGGGGATTTACTGGGTTGGAGCGATTGACTGGAATGTGAGGGACTTTCACGGCTATTCAACTCCCTTCGGGACCACTTATAACGCCTATCTGATCTTGGATGAGAAGAATGTCCTTGTGGATACCGTCAAGGCTCCGTTCTATTCAGAAATGTTAGGCAGGATTTCTGAGATCATCGATCCTTCAAAGATCGACATGATAGTGGCAAACCATGTGGAGATGGATCATTCCGGTTCTCTTTCTCAGATTGTGGAACGAATCGGGAATCCGCTGGTGATCACAACGGAGAAAGGACAGAAGGGGCTTGAGAAACATTATAAGAAATCGATGAACTTTAAAACCGTCAAGACGGGAGATACCCTTTCCATCGGCCGCCGGAACCTCGCTTTTATCGAAGCCCCCATGCTTCATTGGCCGGACAGTATGTTCACCTATATCAAGGAAGACCGGGTACTGTTGCCCAATGATACCTTTGGCCAGCATATCGCTTCTTCTTATCGGTTTGAGGATGAGGCGGGCGAGGAGGTAATGAGGCATGCCGCAAAATATTTTGCCAATATCCTCTGGCCTCTCACCCCTCTTATCATGAAAAAAATAGATGAAGTGGTTAAGATGGGCATCCCCATCGATATGATCGGGCCCAGCCATGGCCTCATCTGGAGGAAGGATCCCAATCGAATCATTCACGCCTATATGGAATGGAGCCGGGGAAAGGCTGGGAAGAAGATCCTCGTTGTCTATGATACGATGTGGGGGAGTACGGAAGCCTTAGCCAAGGCGATATTAAAGGGTTTGATTGAAGAAGGGGCGGAAGCCAGGCTCCTTCATCTTCGGTCCAATCACCGGAGTGATATCATCGAAGAGATGCTGGAAGCAAGGGGCATTCTTTTGGGATCGCCCACTCTAAATAACGGGATGTTTCCCACGATGGGAGATTTTCTGACCTATATGAAAGGCCTGAAACCGAAGGGAAAGTTTTTTGGACTGTTCGGATCATATGGATGGGGAGGAGGAGCCCTCCAGGAGATGAGAAGGAGTCTCGAACAGGGGAAGTTCGATATCTGGGAAAAGGAGCTCTCCGTTCAATATATTCCTGACACGGGAGAGATCAAGAAGGCGATTGAGTTTGGAAGGGAGTTTGTGAAGAAGATCAAGTGACCGGCAAGTGCCCCGCAAGCCCCGCCTTGTAGGCGGGGTCAAGGGGCACAATATAAATGAGATTTCCTTTCCGGGAAGCCCCGCCCTGTGGGCGGGGAGCTTCACTAAAGTTTTTTAAAGATTCTCACTTTAAACATATTAGTCACTTCAGGCACTTTTCTAAGGGTTTTAAAATGGTTGAGCATTCAATTTACAGTCCTATTGTCATGGACCATTTCACCCATCCTCGAAATATGGGTGAGATGGAGAATCCGGACGGAGTGGGAGAGGCTCAGAATCCTGTCTGCGGGGATACGATGAGGCTCTTTATCAGAGTGGAGTCGGATCGAATCATTGATTCAACATTTCTCACTTTTGGATGTGGTGCGGCCATTGCCTCATCCAGCCTGACCACGGAGATGATCAAAGGAAAGACCATTGAGGAGGCCCTTCAGATTTCGGATCGGGATATCGTTCATTTCCTGGGAGGGCTTCCCGCCTCAAAAATCCACTGCTCCATTCTCGCCGAAACGGCGATCCGGGCCGCGGTGACGGATTATCAGAAAAAATCACATAGGAAACGCATATATGCGTTCCCTACTAAGAAATTCGAAGAGGAGTAAAATGATCGGGCAGGATGCTGGGCTTCGACTTTTAAAAAGCATTGTTCAGGGTTCTCCTGCCGATCAGACCGAGGCGCTTCTCCTGACGGAGGATTCCTCTCTTACACGTTTTGCCAGCTCTTCCGTCCACCAACATGTGGCAGAAAAGAACGCGACCCTGATCCTCCGTGTCGTCCTGGATAAAAAGATCGCTGTCCTGACGACGAATATCCTCACATCTCCTTCAATAAAAAACCTCCTTGAGAGGGCCCTCTCCCTTGCCAGGATCCAGAAGCCCAATGAGGAATTCGTTTCTCTTCCGGGCCCCCAACCCATCCCTGATCTCATTACCTACTCTGAAAATGTTGAGCATCTCACCCCGAATAATAAAGTTAAGCTCCTCAATAGTATCTTCAAAAAGGTGAAAAGGGAAAGCTTAAAGGCCTCGGGGGCCTTTTCTCATGGAGCGGTTGAACTGGCCGTAGCCAATTCCCTCGGCGTGGAGGCCTATCAGAAATACTCCGATCTCCTTTTTCACCTGATCGTCAATAATGATCAAGGGTCAGGTTATGCCAGTTTCGTCTCAAGGGAACCCGAACAGATGGATATCGAATCACTGGTCAGGGAGGCAACTCATAAGGTTTTACGCGGACCGGAGGTTCAGATCGAGCCCGGAGAGTATGAGGTCATTCTGGAACCCTATGCGGTGGCAGAACTCCTCTCCTTTCTCGGTTATCTGGGGTTTCATTCCCTGGCAGTTCAGGAGGGGAGAAGTTTCTTATGTAATGAATTTGGGAGGAAGATGGTGGATGAAAAAGTTTCCATCTGCGATGACGGACTTGACCCGGAGGGATTGCAAGTTCCATTTGACTTTGAAGGGGTCCCGAAACAGAAGGTGGTCTTCTTTGAGAGAGGGGTCGCCAGAGAAGTCACCTATGATTCTTTTACCGGAGGCCGGGAACAGAAGAAATCCACCGGCCATGGCCTCATCGCTCCCAACACCGAGGGACCCATTCCGATCAACCTTTTAATGGAGGGAGGAACATCTTCTCTGGAGGAGATGATTCAGTCCGTTCGAAGGGGCATCTATGTTACCCGTTTCCATTACACCAATGTGGTTGAACCGATGAAAGCAGTTTTAACCGGCATGACACGGGACGGGACCTTTTTGATTGAAGAGGGCGAGATCAAAAGACCGGTTAAGAACCTGAGGTTTACCGAATCCGCTCTCAGAGCCCTCTCCCGGGTAAAGGCGATTTCGAAGGAGAGAAAGAGATGCTCGGAGGGGACGGTCTACTCGAGGCGTTTCATCACCGGGGTGGTTGCGCCCGCAATCAAAGTGGATGGATTTTATTTTTCAGGAGTTTCGGCATTATAGAAAACAAGGGTTCATGGGACCAAGGGGTCCAGGGTTCAAGTGAACATAACTTAATGAGATTTTTACGATATTTCCTTGAATCCTCGAACCCTTGAATCCCAAAACATCTTCGAGATACAACGGGAGCACGGATGAAGGAGTTAATTCAAAACATTCTTGATTTGGCCAAATTGAAGAGGGTGGACTATGCCGATATCCGGGTCGTGCGTCGCCAGAACGAAGAGATCGGGGTAAAGAATGGAAAAGTGGAGGCCCTCATCCATGATGAGGATTTTGGCTTCGGGATCAGGGTGCTCGTTCA
>Ga0172371_10006899_pt1 | contig 16334 bp, 18 predicted proteins | sample Lak12m_FD_114543 | JGI IMG/M metagenome (GOLD analysis project Ga0172371, IMG submission 114543) | Freshwater microbial communities from Kabuno Bay, South-Kivu, Congo - kab_022012_12m | ecosystem: Environmental > Aquatic > Freshwater > Lake | place: Democratic Republic of the Congo: South-Kivu...
AAAAAATTAAATCTTCTTCCCACTCAAGATCTTATCTCTCAAACTTTCCAAATCATTCATAAAAGCATCAACTAAATCTTCATTTCGAAAAATATTCAACAAATCTTCTTTTTTCGCGTCGAAGACTTTATCCAGGGTATTAAAATGAGCCATAAGAATTTTCAGATCTTTTTCAAGAAGACTCGTTTTAACTAATATTCTAAAACCCTTCGGACTAATCAGTCTATCGTGAAGTTCCTCAAAAAGCATTCGAGACAAATTAGTATTCTCAAGGAGGAAATCAAAACCCATTTCATTGAGTATCGCGTCGGCCTTGAAAAATTTATTTCCAAAATAATCTCTCAAAACCATATCTCGATCTTTTGAAAAATTCTTAATTAATTCTTTTAATCTCATACTGATTATCGTTCCTTCCTTCCCAAGTTCAACAAGATACTTTTTGACAACGTTTGAAATTCTTTTTATCATTTCCATTCTCTGTAAAACCCCACAGATGTCACTTGTCATAACCAGATTGTTCATTTCCAGTACATTAAGGTGAGAAAGAAGATCATTAAAAATTTCTTTTTGCTTTTCAAGAATCTGGAGTGTCTCCATCGCTCTTCGCAAAATTTCCGAACTCGATTCGAGAGTATGTCTTTCATTTTTATGATATAATGAAATTTTTTTCTTTCTCTCGGAAATAGCAATGACTAATGTACCAAATTGAATTGCCGTTCTCTCCGCCGCCTTATGTCTTGTTCCGGTTTCACGCGTTTTTATACTCGGATCCGGAACCAAAAGAGTGTTTGCATGAAGAATTTTTTTCATGTCCTTGGAAAGAATTATTGCCCCATCCATTTTCGCGAGCTCAACAAGTTTTTGAGAACTGAATTTACAATTAATTCTAAATCCGCCATCGACATTTTTAGATAATCCTTCTTTGTCAACGACAATCAAAGCACCCATGTTTGCTCGGAGCAAATCATCCAGCCCTGTTCGAATTGCTGTTCCGGGGGCAAAAAGTTTCAAAGCAGATTCAAGATTAAAATTAATTGGGGATGAATCTGAGATAATCTCGTCGGGAAAAGAGATTTTTCCTTCGGAAGAGGACAAACTATTTAAAAGTTCAATAGGAACAACAATTTCATTAGGCCCCTTTTCTTCAGATTCACTCATTCAACCAAAAGGAAGAACTGAATATATAAATATTTATCTCAGATTTTCGTAACGGAATAGTTATAAGCTCAAGCAAACTTTGTTAAGGAATCACAAAAATCTTTTTAAACCATTATTACTCCGTAAAGATACAATGAATAAATGGATTGAACTTTTACTTGGGTTAGTATTGCTCGTAGGCGCTATCCTGTTAAGTTTCTTTTCTCTAAGTTGGGGAAGATGGGACTTTGGACACGCAGCATGGCAATTCCTAAAGGGCGGAATAGTTTGGTTCGTAATCATGATCGGACTTTTGTTCATCATGCTCGGAATCAGTGACCTTAAAGAGTAATTAGAAAAAAATTTTTTGTATAGAAATAATTTTTGAACTTTCTAAAATTGTAAATAAAAAATTAATAAAAATAAGGGGGAATTAATTACCCCACCAGACATGGTACAAAGCATACAATCCGCACAAGCCCAAGATTCCATAAATTATGTTCTCGACCACGGACCAAGATCCAACCAGAAAATTAACTAAGTTAAATCCCGCAGCAGTCAAACCCAAATTTGTAGCACCAAAAGCAGCCAAAGCAAGGAAAAGCTTTGCATACCATTTACTTTTTTTTGCCATATTTCCCTCTTTTATTTAATTAAAATAAGGAATACTGTTAGATATTTAAATCTAGCTAAAAAAAGAAATCAAACAACCCTCAATAATCGCAGCAATAATTAAAAGAGGAATTACAATTAAAACAAAAACCCGAAGAGAATTCCAAAAGTAAATTTTGAATGTTTCAAAAATTTTCTTTCTAAAAATAAAAGTTCCAAACTTAACTCCCAGGCCAAGTGAAATAAAAACTGCTGGTAATTCAAAAATTCCGTGAGGAAAAACTTTCCACAATGCAAAAATTCCGTCGGCATTAACCGCAATCCGTGCAACAAATCCGAGAATAAACCCGTTAACAAGAACCACCAAAACAGGAATAATCCCGAGGAAAAATCCAAAAAATAATCCAAAAAAAGAACTTTGGATATTATTCAGAAAAATATATTTTATTATTCCAAAAGTAGAAAGTCCTTCGATGTTACCTAACAATTTTTTAAGCATGAGAATAAGTTCTTTTGATAAAACTTCTGGTAAAGGAACAAAAAATCCAATCAGAGAAAAAAAGAAAAAGATTGCTACGACGGAAAAAATGAATTTTTTGCTTTTACAGATGTAATCAAAACTCTTTTTGTATTCAGAAAGGAGAGAGAATTTTTTCGATTTCATTTCTTCACTTCAGCCATCTTATCTTCCGCTGAAATAATTGCTTATTCTTTTTGTTTTATTTGGAAATTTTTTTCTGAGATAAAGTCCGTAAATCAAACCGATAACCAAACCGCCGAAATGCGCGGAGTTTCCAATTGGAAGCGGAACAATAAAACCAAGGATAGTTAATGGAACAATAGCAACGATAGGCAGACACCACATCGGAAGTTCGACGGGCAAAGCAATTTTTTTGAATGAACGACTAAATGAAAAAAGGGAAATAATCATTACAATCATTAAAAGATTCGCAACCAAACTAACAATCGGAACAAAACCTGATGGAAGAACACTTCCCAAAACTACTTCCACGACAATTAAAATTAACGGGCCGACGATAAGATAAATTCTTGACATTGGGACTAAAACAGCCAAAACACCAAGCAAACCAAAAATCGCACCTGAAGCACCGACGGCGGGAGTATTAAGATCATTGAATAAAACTCCAGAAGCCACAAAAAATAAACTACCCGCTATTCCCGCAATCAAATAAATCCAAAAAAATCTTTTCTTACCGACGATCTGTTCGAGAAATCTTCCAAGAAAAAATAATGAAAACATATTCGCAAAAATATGGAAAAAACTTGCGTGAACAAAAATACTTGTCAAAATTGTCCAAAGATGACTGCCGGATAAAAAAAGATTGGGAGTTATTGCAAGAAAACCAATAACCTTTTCCTGTGAATAAACTGAAGACAAAACTAAAAGAACAAAATAAACGGCAACATTAAAAATAATTATTTTCGTCGACAAGCTTAATCCGGAAAGAAAATTTCCTTTTTTTTGCAGATTATAATTTATCATCTCTTTTTTTTCTTTGAAGAAACAATTTTTTTCTTTCCTTTTTTAACTGGTTTCTTCTTTGAAGATTTTTTCTCTGAAACTTTTTTATTTTTAGCTCTTTCTTGTTTCGATCTTTCTCGGTTTTTAGCTCTCTCTTTGGATTTTTTTCTTTCGTCTCTTTTTATTTCAGAGACATGTTTTTTTTCAATTTTTGCGCTTTCAATTTCAATCTCGTCATTTACTGCCTTCAATTCGCCTTCTGTTTTATCGACGGATTTTTTAATCTCTTTGATTAATTTAGAGTTGTCTCTAAGTTGAAAAACGTCACCGCATTCAGGACAAATAAAATTATTAATAAGAGCCTGTTCTTCATTTAGTTCAACATTGCATCGGGAACAAACAAAAAATTGTTTTGTTTCACGGCTATTTAACTGACTGTTTAAATTATTGATATTTCTCAATAAAATTCCCCGAAGAAATTCCAAAGATTTCAACGTCTCAATTTTCCAAAAATAAGTGTACCATCCTTTTTTCTTATCTTTTTTTCTTATCGAACTTACCAAACCAAAATCAGAAAGTTTATACAAAAAATTTCTCGCCTGATTTATTGTAACATCTAATTTTTTAGCGACGATAAATTCATTAACATATCCGCTGTCATAGAGCAAATCCACAACTCCTTCCGCCTGTTTACCGACGATAGAATTGACAACTTCTTTTAATAAATCTTTGAGCATGATAAAACTAAATAATAAATTCAGTTAAATAGTTTTCGGTTGCTCCCGTTGATAAAAAATAAACATTTTTAAACCTGTATTGTATTTCATATATATTAAGTTACATAAAAGATGGGAATTTTTAATAAAAAAAGAGCTGGAGAAACTGAAAAGAATCAAACTTCTGGAGTTCCACCATTGCCTGAACTTCCACCTATTTCTGATTATTCTCAGGTTCCCGAATTGCCGACGATTTACGACGAAAAAGAATATATGCCGACACAAAAATCTCCGTTACCAAAATATCCCAATAATTCCTTTGGAAATAAATTTTCACAAAACGCAATAAAAGATGCTGTTATTGGTTTACCTGGGGAAAAAGAGGGGGGAGATTTCGGGCGAAATGAATCTTTTCCGTATCCTGAAGAAACAGGGTCGGACTGGACGATGCCAAAATCTCTAACGAAACAATTTACAAAAGAGATTGATTCAATGCCAATTCCTAAGACAATGAAACCAATGGTAATGCCAGTAGCTCAAGAAATGGAAATTCCGGAAGCATTTTCTAAAGTAAAGAAAAACGAACCAGTATTCATACGCCTCGACAAATTCGAAGAAAGTATGCACTTGTTGAACAAAGCAAAATCAGAAATTAATTCAATTGAGAGAACATTAAATGATATAAGAAAAGTAAAGGAAGAAGAAGAAAAGGAACTGGAATATTGGGAGTCACAGATAAACACTATCAAAAGTCAAATTGAAAAAGTAGATCGAGAAATTTTTTCTAGAATAGAATGAAAAAAAAATTAGTTAAAGTAGTTAAAAAAGAAGAGCATGAAAAAGCAAATCCGTTGCATATACGAATGGATTTCAAAGAAGCTCTTGAATCAAAAAGAGATATTCTTCTCAGCGAGGCAAATTTAGTCCGAATTGGAAAAGCAACAAGAGATTATCACAAATTAAGAATGATTGAACTGAAAAAAAAGGTTAGTCTTCATTTGATGGTACGCCATCTTTCAACGACGATAATGCAAATGGAAAAAGTTTTTCCAGACGTAAAAATTCCAAGATTCATGAAAGAAGAAAATCACCATCAAGAAGGAGAAAGTGTATTTCATTTCGAACGGCACAAAGCGGATGAAAAATCAACCAGTGATTTAGATGCACAGCTTCGAGAAATTCAGGACAGATTGAATTCTATTAAGTAAAATAAGTAACAACAAATTTTAAAACTCATCATTCATCTATTATTTTATAACACTTCTGCGCCGAAGGCGCCTTAGGGCGGGTGGGCGGGGAAGCAATTATTGAAAAAATGATAACTCGTCAAGAACTGATAAAAAAATATATTGAATTTTTCAAATCAAAAAATCACAAACACATTCCGAGCGCAAGTCTAATTCCTGAAAACGATCCGACAGTTCTTTTCACGACGGCGGGAATGCATCCGCTCGTGCCATATCTTCTCGGACAAAAACACCCCCTCGGAAAAAGACTTGTAAGCGTTCAGAAATGCATAAGAACTGGGGACATTGACGAAGTTGGAGACGCAACTCACCACACTTTTTTCGAAATGCTCGGAAACTGGGGTCTCGGAGATTATTTCAAGGAAGAAGCAATAAAATTTTCCTTTGAATTTCTAACAAGAGAATTGAAAATCCCGGTAGAAAGACTTGCTGTAACTTGTTTTATTGGAGATAAAGACGCACCAAAAGATAATTTCTCGTCGGAAATCTGGGTAAAACTCGGAATTCCAAAAGAACATGTTGCATTTTTACCGAAAGAAAATAACTGGTGGGGGCCGGCAGGAGAAGTAGGTCCTTGTGGTCCAGACACTGAAATGTTTTTATGGAAAGATAATTCAAAACCTTCTCCAAAAAAATTCAATCCTGAAGATGAGACCTGGGTCGAAATATGGAACGACGTTTTCATGGAATACATCAAAGATAAAAATAAAAAATTCAACAAAGCTGAACAGCAGAATGTCGACACAGGAATGGGTGTCGAAAGAACACTCGCAGTATCAAACAATTTCGATGATAATTATCTAACGGAATTATGGCAACCAATAATAAAAGAGATAGAAAAAATTTCAGGAAAAAAATATAAAGGAAACGAAAAAGAAATGAGAATCGTCGCAGATCACATCAAAGCGTCGGCATTTCTTCTGGGGGATGACCATCAAATAAAACCCTCAAACACTTCTCAGGGTTACATTCTTCGTCGACTAATACGGCGAGCAATTCGTTACGGAAAAAAATTAGGAATTAAAGAAAATTTCACGAGTAAAATCGCAAAAGTAGTTAGCCCAATTTATCCTGATTACACCGAACTTCAAAGAAATCATAAATTCATCGTCGAGCAATTAGATGAGGAAGAAAACAAGTTCAATCAAACTCTTGAAAAAGGTTTGAAAATGTTCGAGAAAATCGCGACAGATAAAATCCTCACAGGTAAAGAAGCATTTTTGCTTTTCCAATCATACGGATTTCCAATTGAGTTTACCGAAGAACTTGCCGAAGAAAAAAACATTAAAGTAGATTTGGAAGAATACAACGAAGAGTTCAAAAAACACCAGGATTTGTCCAGAACTTCTTCTTCAGGAATGTTTAAATCCGGACTTGCCGATGACAGCGAAGCAACAAAAAAACTTCACACCGCAACGCATTTGTTGAACGAAGCATTAAGAAAAGTTCTCGGAGATGACAAGGTGAAACAAAAAGGTTCTAACATAACTCCCGAAAGATTAAGATTTGATTTTTCTTTCCCTAGAAAATTAACCGAAGACGAAATTAAACAAATTGAAAAACTCGTCAATGAAAAAATTCAGCAAGGATTAAAAGTACATCGAACAGAAATGCCATTACAACAAGCAACTTCTTCCGGAGCGCAAGCCGAGTTCGGGACAAAGTATCCTGAAATGGTTTCGGTTTATACTGTCGAGGATCCAAAAGATCCAAAAAAATGGTTCTCAAAAGAAATCTGCACCGGCCCGCACGTCGACAACACAAGCGAGTTGGGAAAATTCAAAATTATAAAAGAGGAAAGTTCAAGTGCAGGAGTAAGAAGAATAAAGGCAATAGTGGAATAAATTTTTATTTCTAACAACTTAAAGGTCTAAGAGGGGGCGAGAATTTTCGATTTAAAATATTCTTTGAAATGTAAGAATCAAATCGAGGGTTCGAGTAGTGGGCAATTCAAATAAAAATGGAGAAAGTTAGAGATAAAATTATGAATAGGCAAATTCGTCTTCGGCAGGAGTAAGAGGAACAAAGGTGGTGTTTGAGCAGCTAAAATTCATCTTGTCTTTTTTCCAAGATTTTTTCTACTATTCTCATCGCAACAGCTTCTTCAGAAATGTCTTCAAGTCTTTTTAAACAAGAAAAAATCCGACGAAAATCTTCGTTCCTAAATTTGTATACTTCCAGAAAGATATAATCCACGATGGTAGATGAGTTGCATGGAACTGGAATCGTTTTGGATTCTATACCAAAAGAATTCAATCTAGGAGCATAAGAACAGCGGAAAGAATCGCACATAATTGCATCGGGGCACATCTTATTATATAATGGGTTATTTTTCGAAATCCGAAAGTCCTCAATTCTCATGAAATTAGGAGGATAAATTTCCAAACATCGTGGCGGAGAAGAATAAACTTCGACTATTTTATTTTCTGCAGAAAAAGAAAAATGAGATATATCTGAGTTTAGAGGAACAACATTAAAAGAAAAGGCAATTGAAACAAAATTTTAGAAATTTCATCGAAATTAAAAGCAAAACCATTGGAAATTTTTTTTACCCGATAAAAAGCTTCTTCAGCCACAATAATCCTGTCTTCCCCCACAGAGAATATTCTTTCTTTGTTACTTTTCATTTTTTCTTTTTACCCAATAGTTTTTTAACTGAATCCTGCAAAGAGCCCATTATATATGAAGAAGTAATGTTTGACTCCATAACACCAATACCCAAAACATCAGGATAACTGTAATCAAATTCTGTTCTACCATTACCATAGTAAGCAACTATCATATGCTCCATATGAGAACCGTTTTTCATAGAAGTACTTACGGGAGTCATAACTTTTCTCCCAAAGCAATTTTGATAAAAAAAGACAGGAGTGTATTTACCATTTAAAGTGTGTAAAAGACAAACTGGATGTATAATTTTTTTAAACCCCTGAACTAGTTTAGTTGGACTCCGAGAAAAGTCATCAAAATAATCAACTTCTTGTGTAGCTACTTTAAGTCCATCTCTATCAATAACAAGATGAGAATACCCTTCATAAAGAACCATGTCTGGAAATTTTGCGTCCTTATCCTCAAATGTTCGAGGATATATGATTCTATTTAAATAACGTTCATCTTTATCTCCTGAAAATGCAAGTAATTTTTTATCCATAAGAAAATGAGCAAATTCTATTTCTTTTTCGCAAGTATAAACAGAACTAAGAAGTTTTTCATCATTCATAATTTCTAAAATAACTTTGCTTAATTCTGAACGTTCATCGGAGTACTGTTCCGGAACATTCATTTCATCGAGAGGAGTGAGAATAAACTCACGATTAGAAAAGTTATAAATTCTCCTTTGAAATACATCTGACGCTTTCCTTGAATTAGCTATTTTTTCCAATGTGGGGTTATCAAAAAATTGTTGTTTTTCCATACTACCAACTTATTCAAAACATATTTAAACTTATGTTGTCACATTTATGATGACATGTTGCAAGAATTAATAAACCTCGGCTTAACAAAGAATGAAGCGAAAGTTTATTCTTCTCTTTTAGAAATAGGAAGAACAAACGCAGGAGAACTAATTAAAAAAACAAAACTTCACAGAAACATTGTCTACGACAATTTAGAAAAGTTAATTGAAAAGGGACTTGTCAGTTTTATCTTAATAAAAAACATAAAACAATTTGAAATAACTTCTTCGAATGAATTAAAAGAATTTGTAGAAAAAAAGAAAAAGGAAATCCAAGAAGAAGAAGAAATTTTAAAAAAAATTCTCCCACAAATTCAGGAAAGAAAATTTTCTCTCAAAAAAGCAAAAGCCACAATTTTCAGTGGAAAACGTGGATTAAAAAATATTCTCGAAGAAATAACCCAGGTAAAATCTGAACTTTTAGTTCTCGGAACAGGTTGGGGAATGAAAGAAACCCTTGGAGAATATTATAATCAATGGCACTTAAAATTAAAACTAAACAAAACTAAATGTAGAATCATTCTTCCTGAAAATAAAAAAGAAAATTTTCTTTCACCTTTCTCTAGAAAATACCTTCCAGAAAAAGAGATAATTCCCTCGACAATCGCAGTTTATGAAGATAAAACCCTGAATATTATTTGGAGTGAAGAACCAACGGCAATCTTAATAACAAACAAAGAAAATGCTGATTCATATAAAAATTATTTTGAAAAATTATGGAAAATATCAAAAAAATAAACCTATTTCTTATCAGCATTAAAAAATTATAAAAAAAGAAAAAATAAAAAAAAGAAAAGTAAATTTATTTCTTGCCCCAAGCAGCTATCCCAATCATTACTAAATTAACTATTGGAATACATGTAAGAATTGCCCACCAACCAGGTCTTCCAAGCTTCTCGAATAATTTCCAATGCCATACGACATTAAAAACTGCGAATGCAATTAGTGCAAGGAATCCAACATATGGAATCACTATACCAATTAGCAACAACCAAGGCCACCAGTGCATACCTGCTGATCTGAAAGCAATTAAAGCCGGACCGACGCTAGGAATCCAAGCAAGTCCGGGCATCTTGTCTTTAGCTTTTCTCGCAATAGCCATATACGCAAATGAAGTATAGACATAAATTGCAAGTAAGAATACAAAAACCAAAAGTACAACGATTAACCCTAAAGCCATAAGACCAGCACCATCAGTTATCTCCACCATTTCACCCTCCGTTTAATTTATGCGATTCAAAGAATCACAAAAAGCAGAAGAAAACCTAGTTTTTAAGTTTTTTCAAAAATAGCCGTTAAAAAATAATTGACTCCAAATCCTAACATTTATAAAAATAATTAACGAGGTTAAATAAAAGAAGATGATATTGACAATTTTAGTTTTTGCAATCGCTTTAGTTATCTTGTTACAATCAGCAGGATATTCAATTAGATATTCTTCAAAAATAGCCCGAATACTAAACTTTCCGGAATTTATTATAAGCTTCTTTATCGTCGCATTTATCTCAATCTTGCCCGAAACAACCCTTTCGATTATATCAGCAATAAACGGAGAACCAATTTTAGGATTTGGAATTTTAATAGGTTCAAACGTCGCAGATTTAACTTTGGTTTTAGGAATTGTTGTATTATTTTCCAAAAAAAGTATAAAAGTTGAAAGCAAAATATTAGAAAACAATTGGTTGTATCTTGTTTTGTTAGTCACCCCATTCCTCCTTGGTCTTGACGGAAAATACACGAGAATCGACGGAATAGTCCTAATTTTGTTTGGTATAATTTTCTTTTTTAAAATATATTCTACAAGTAAAAAGTTTCGGGAAAAAAACAAATCGGTAGAAAAGAAACAGATGATAAAAATATTTTTACTCCTGATTTTAAGTTTAGGTTTGTTAGTATTCAGCGCATTTATAACGGTAAAATATGCCGTAATTTTATCGGAATTTCTTGCCATCCCGTCGATAATTATTGGACTTACTATTCTTTCAATTGGAACCTGTCTTCCTGAATTAACTTTCTCAATAAAATCAGTAATGAAAAAACACGACGGACTGGCATTGGGAGACATACTTGGAACAGTGATTATCGACGCGACAATTATTTTTGGATTAGTGATTTTCATTTCACCATTTGACTATTCTCTTAAAAAAATTTACCTTACAACTTTTGCAATGTTCTTTTCAGGAGTATTGGTTGTATTATTTATGAAATCAAAAAAAACAATCACAAAAAAAGAGGGATTTCTGTTAATTTTATTTTATATTCTGTTTATTATTTTAGAAATGATTATTCAGTAAAATTTATTCAATATACACGCCAGGCATTCCAGGAATTGCCTTCTTTGATTTTCCTTCAGGATCAATTTTTTTGGAATCAGCAACGGAAAAAATTTCAATCTTTTTTCCGAGAATTTTTTCAATTTTTTTCGCATCAACTTTAGCAAACTCAAATGGCACAGCATAAACAAAAATTTTCTTAACTTTTTCTCCTTTCACTTCAATTTTGCTTACAATTCCCCAGATGTAATCAGCATATTTTTTATTCAAGTCAATTTCAGAAATTTTTTTTTCTGTTTTCTCCTCGTATTTTGGCCATTCTGAATTTGAAATAAAATTTGGATTTCCTATTTTTTCCCAAAACTCTTCGGTAATGTGCGGACAAATCGGATTAAGCAATTTCAAAAATTTTCCAAAATCATCCTTGCTGATTTTTTCTCCAGAAATAATTTCAAACAGTTCTCTAATCTCAATTGACGCTTTTCTGTATTCAAAATTTTCATAATAATGAGTTATATTTTTAATTGTCTGATTTAATTTGTTTTGAACTTTTTCAGATGTCTTTTCAAATTTTATTCTTTCTACAAAATCAAAAATTTTGTTAACAAACCTCAAACTTCCGACGATTCCTGCTTCGCTCCAATCAATATCTTTGTCAGGAGAAGCAAGTCCGCACAAAAAAAATCTCGCTGTGTCCATTCCGTATTTTTCGGAAACATCCTCGGGAAGAACGCAAGTTTCTGGTTTGCTCTTGCTCATTTTCGCTCCGCCCTCGGCATGCAACATTCCTTGATGAAACATTTTTTCTGCTGGCTCTCCAAATCTCAACATTCCAATATCTCTCAAAAATTTCGTGTAAAATCTGAAATAAATCAAATGCATACAAGCATGTTCTGCCCCGCCGATATAAACATTTATCGGACACCAATATTCAACTTTTTTCTTGTCGAAAATTTCTTTATCATTTTTCGGATCGCAATATCTCAAAAAATACCACGACGAATTAACAAAAGTGTCCATTGTTTCTGCTTCGCGTTTTCCTTTTCCGCCACAACGAGGACATTTCACATTCAACCATTTTTCATTTGTTTCAAGAGGATTTCCTTTTCCGAATTTAACATCAGTAGGAAGAACAACAGGCAAGTCCTTTTCAGGCACAGGAACAATTCCGGGAACAATTTTTTTAATTTTCCACGCAACCAAACCATTTTTGTTTATTTTATCCACATAACCCTCGGTAAAATTATATCCTTTTTCTAAATCCAGAATAGAATTAAATTCTTTTCCCGGAGAAATTTGTTTCAAAGATTCTTTATCTTTCAAGAGTTCATTCAAATTTTTATATTGCTTAACATTTTCAACTCCAACATAAATAATTTCATTAGTTTCTTTATTCAAGAATTTTAAGTAATCTCCTTTTTTCACATTTCCAAAATACCTATCTTTCTCCTCGGGATTTAATGCTCTTGTTTCAATTGTCTTTGAACCATCTTTAATTTTAGAAAAAGTTTCCTGATTGTAAAAATTCAAAGTGAGAGAATTTTCTTCAGCATCTTTTTTGCATTTCGCACAATGAATTATCGGAATCGGAGTTCCCCAATATCTCTGACGAGAAACCCCCCAATCTTTTAGTTTATACTGAATTGTTCTTTTGACCATTTTTATTTTCTCCAATTCTTTTGTTATTGCCTCTCGCCCATCAAGAACAGATAAGCCATCAAATTTTCCGGAATTAATCAAAAAACCTTTAACATTATATTTATCAACATCATCATAAACAAAACTTTTTCCATTTAACTCTAAAACCTGCTTCTGAAAAAGTTTATATTTTTCAGCAAAATCTTTATCTCTTCGGTCATGTGCTGGAACTCCCATAACAACTCCTGTGCCATAAGTCATTAAAACATAATCAGCTACGAAAATTGGAATTTCTTCTTTAGTTAATGGATTAATTAGATAACTGCCGACAAACACTCCATTTTTATTTTTATTTAACTCAGTTCTTTCTAAATCATTTTTATTTTTTATTTCATTTAAATATTTTTCAACCTTTTTTCTTTGATTATTTGTTATTAATTGCTGTAAAAGAGGATGTTCTGGAGATATCACAATAAAAGTCACTCCAAATAATGTGTCAACTGTTGTAGTAAATGTTTTAAGAGTTTCATTCATATTTTTAACTTTCCAAAAAACATTTACTCCTTCTGATTTCCCAATCCAATTTTTCTGCATAGCTTTTGTTCTTTCAGGCCAGTCAACAAGTTTATCAAGCTCGTCGTAAAGTTCCTCCGCATAATCAGTTATTTTCAAAAACCACTGCTTCAAAATTTTAATCTCAACATTTGTATCTTCGTGTCGCCAGCATTTTCCGTCGTGAACCTGCTCGTTAGCCAAAACACTTTTGCATTTCGGACACCAATTAACACTCGCCTCTTTCTGATATGCCAACCCTTTCTCCAACATTTTCAAAAAAATCCACTGGTCCCATTTATAATATTTTGAATCTGCACTCGAAAGAATTCTTGTCCAATCATAACTTAAGCCAAGTTCTTTTTGCTGTTTAATAAAATTAGCAATTGATTTTTTTGTATAAATTTCCGGATGCTCTCCAACTTTTATCGCAGCATTTTCCGCAGGCAATCCAAGAGAGTCGTAACCCATAGGATGAAGAACATTAAATTCCTGCATTATTTTAAATCTCGCGAGGATATCGCCGATTGTGTAATTCCATGCATGCCCCATATGAAGTCCGCTTCCCGACGGATAGGGAAACATTTCAAGAACATAAAATTTCTTCTTCTTGCTGTTCTCTTTAACTTCAAAAATTTTCTTCTCTTCCCATTTCTTCTGCCACTTCTGTTCTATTTTTTTAAAATCAATCTCCATGTAAAATTAAGAAGTTCAGAGATTTTAAAATTATTGTTTGCAAGTTTTTACAAGAATCTTTTTTAAATCACCTAAATGTTTTTATACTAAAAAAGACAAAAAAAAGAATATGAAAAGTTTTGGTCCCGATTCTGAAGTCGCACGAATAGCCAGAATAAAACGAGAAGGAAGAGAAAGATTTTATGATGATGTTTTCAAAAGAGGAAAAGCTTTGAATGAGTTAATTTGTGTTTTGGAAAGTACCTCCGCAACTATGTCTATTCCTGGAACAGAAAATACTCCGGCATTATCTCCCGACAGAGATTCCAAGGATAAGTATAATATTTTTCCAGAATTAATGAGATATGTATCAGAAATAACTCCAAGTAATCTTTCAGAAGAAGATAGAAATAAGTTTCATTGGAACACGGTATTAAATATCTCGAGAACACTTAAAACATTTAGAGAAGATAAACTCCGATTAATAATATCAGATTATAACGATAAAAAAATAACTTTTGATTTTCTTGAAAGATTGAGATATTAATTATTTCCTTTTCTTCTTCATGAGATTTCCGAGTTCAAAGGTAAGTCTTATAGGAACGAAGCGACGAGAAAAAGAATTTATTTATTTTTCTTAGCTAATTCTTTTTCTTTATGTGAGTGACTGTGTCAACGAGCATTTATGAAAAGAATTTATTTGTTCTTTTTTGCAAGTTCTTTTTCTTCACTTTTCCAGAAGATTTTTTCTTTCTTTTAAGTCTGAATAAAAGAACAGCGATGATAATAAGCAAAATTCCTGCAAGAACACTCAAACCACCATTAGGAAAAAATGAAGAATTCCCGACGGCACTTCCGGTAACTTTGAATCCTGAAGTCACTAACAAGCCCAAACCAAAAACTCCTAAAACCGAAGCTGCGAGTTTTTGTACTGAAGAAGAAAGATAATCCGCAATATTTTTTTCAACATAATTAGAACCAGCCCCAATAGTATTCTTAGCCATCTTTCTTAAATCGCGATATTTCTCCTCATTCATAACTCCTTTCTCAAATAATAAACTTGCCGTCGCCTCCATAAGCCCAGCAGAATAAACTGTTTCCACTGCACCCTCGATAGGTTTCAAACTTTCTGGTTTATCGACGGAACTAAAAAAATGATACAACTCTCCAAACGCATCCATAGATTTATCGAGATATTTTGTCACTTCAGAATCTTTTCTGTATTTCCATGCTTTCGTAAATGGAACAAGTCTTTTCCAACTTTTTGGGCTTCCACCGCCGAGCTTTTCTTCAAGACCTTTTCTAAGAACAAATCTCTGACCAAATTCGTCAAAAGCCCCCATCGACGCTACATGTTTAGCAAGACCGCTTCGTATATAATCTGAAACGTCGTCGCCATCAAGCTTGCCTGCATCATATAATTTCTGTCCTTCCTCGCTCAATTGTTGATAAATTTCATCCAGCTTACCGAGATCAATATGGGAAAGTAAATATTTCTCCAAACCATGAAATCTTGAATGCTGGTTTACTAAAGAACGAATTCCATAAAGTCCGCCCTCGTCGAGAAGTTGTTTTTTCGAAACGACATTTTCTGGATTTTCCACCTTTTTTCCGTCGACATAAACTTGTCCGTCTTTACCTATGTGCATATGAACTTGTGGTTGTTCTTCCCTTCTTTTTCCTTTGCCCTCTCTTTTCATTCGATCATCCATGTATCTATCCAAATATGCATTAAATGCCTTTTCCGCTTCCGGAGGCAACTGATAATCTTCTATTCTTTCTGGTGGACCTTTACGAGCACTTTCTTGGACCTCGGGAACAATATCTACGCTTCGAGAAGGTTTGTTAAATCTATTCTTAAAAGCTTCCGCTTTTCTTGCAATTTCTTCAGTGTCAATATCTCCCTCTTTACTAACCATTCAATCTCAAGGAAAAATGGATTAATAAATATTTTTATTCAATAGTCAAAGTTTAAATATAAAAAAATACTAAAGAGAACATGGAAAAAATAAAAGCGTATTTATCCGGACAAATAATTTTTTCGAATGACACTGAGGCATTTTCGTTGCTGGATAAAAGTTCATTCGGAGAAGAAGTAAACGGAAAAGTCCAGTACTCACTTTCAGAAGCACTCTATCTTGTAGAAAAAAATAAAATCGAAGTGTTCTCACAGAATAAATTAATTGAAAAAAAAGAGTTAATGAAAAAACTACAAAAAATTGACAAAAGAATTAATATTAAATTTCCGGTTTTCAGAGACTTAAGGGACAAAGGATACATAGTAAAATCCGCGTTGAAATTCGGTGCAGATTTCAGAGTTTATGACAAAGGACAAAAAATAGGTAAACACCATTCGAGATGGATTGTATTCGTCGATCATGAAACGAGCAAAACAACATGGAATGAATTTTCCGCAAGAAACAGAGTAGCACATTCCACAAAAAAGAAACTTCTTCTGGCAATTGTTGACGAGGAAGGCGACGTTACATATTACGAAGTCGATTGGTTGAAGGTTTAATTTTACCCCACAAATATTTATAATTCTCT
>Ga0172371_10006900_pt1 | contig 16330 bp, 15 predicted proteins | sample Lak12m_FD_114543 | JGI IMG/M metagenome (GOLD analysis project Ga0172371, IMG submission 114543) | Freshwater microbial communities from Kabuno Bay, South-Kivu, Congo - kab_022012_12m | ecosystem: Environmental > Aquatic > Freshwater > Lake | place: Democratic Republic of the Congo: South-Kivu...
AAAGTGCGCAGACGGCGTGGTATAAATTTTTTACAAATAAAACAACTCGCTGGCACATTGCTTCGTGGTTGAAGTATGTTTGGAAATGGAAGTTTTAGATATATGGAATGCTAATTTTATCGTATTGACAATGTCACTACGATATGATAGAATTTCAGTATAATAAAAATTATTCATTTTGTCATCCTGAATGAAACAAAGTGCAGTGAAGGATCTATAATAGAGTATTGTCTAGTCTATTCTGCTTTGCTTGTATTTAAGCTATTACAGATTCTTCATCCGCCTCAAGGCGAATTCAGAATGACAAATAGTATAATCATTTATTAACAAATTCACATAATATTATCTGAAGAGTCAAAAAATATGTCTAATATACAAATTCGTATTGATGAAAAAGAGAAAGTCGCAGCCAAGAAAGTTTTTGACAAAATTGGCCTGGATATGAGCACGGCTGTTAAGTTATTTTTACGACAAGCAGCCTTGCGCAAAGGTCTGCCTTTTTTATTGTTGACAGAGAATGGCTTAACTCTGGAAGAAGAGGCGAGCATAATTAATGCTTCAATTGAGGCTGGCAAAGGAAAAAATATTTCCAAGGCAATGGACGGAAAAACGGCTGTTAAATATCTCAAATCTTTATGAAGATAATTTATCATAAAATATTCGAGAAACAATTTAAAAAATTAATTGATAAAGATAAGTATAAAATATTTAAAGCAATTGAAATTTTTGTGGAAAATCCACATAATATTAATTTAAATAATCATAAATTGCATGGCAGTCTGGACGGAAAGCGAGTTATTTCCGCGGCGCCAGATTTACGATTAGTCTTTGAAGAATTTGATGATTATACTTTGGTTATTTTTCTAGATTTAGGGAAACATAATCGGGTTTACTAAAAAAACATGCAAAAAATTAAAAAAGCGATTTTCCCGGTGGCGGGTTTTGGAACTAGGTTTTTGCCGGCGACCAAGGCGCAGCCCAAGGAGATGTTGCCGGTGGTTGATAAGCCGGTTATTCAATATTTGGTCGAGCAGGCAGTGGCGGCAGGGATTGAGGAGATTATTTTTGTGACCGGTCGCGGTAAACGATCGATTGAGGATCATTTTGATCACTCTTTTGAATTGGAACACACTCTGGTGGAAAAAAACAAGCACGAACTTTTGGAAAAAGTGCGGGCAATTAGTGATATGGCCAAATTCTCTTATGTGCGTCAGCCGATGCCTTTGGGCAATGGTCACGCTTTGAGTTGCGCGGCGCATTTGGTGCACGACGAGCCGGTTTTGGTGATGTTTGGCGATACTTTGTATGATTATGCCGATAAATCGCCGGTGGAGCAGGTTTTGGAGGTCTATAATAAATACGGCGGCTCGGTGGTGGGTTTGTCTGGGGTTGATGATGAGAAGATTGGTATGTTTGGCGTGATTGACGGGGTGTCGGTAGGTGACAATGTTTATGAGATTAAAAAAATTGTTGAGAAGCCTAAGCCCAGTGAAGCGCCTTCAAACCTGGCCGCTGTCGGTATTTACGTGATTACGCCCGAGGTTTTTGAAATCTTGGACGGTATGGCCGTAGGCAAATCAGGCGAGATTGGCCTGACGGACGCCTTTGATATTATGCTGGAGAAAAATAAAGCCTTGTTCGGCAAGAAATTGGAAGGCGAATGGCTGGATACTGGCGACAAGTTTAATTTTATCAAGGCGACGATTACTTTGGGTTTGAAAAACAAGGAAGTAGGGGATGATTTGCGCGAGTATATTAGGGGATTGAGCAGAAAGATCTAACCAATTATCAATTTTCAATTACGAATTACGAATTTAGGAGATAAATAAAAAGCCACCTCTGCGAGGTGGCCTTTTGTGTGTGTCTATTTTATTCAATAGCTAGCTTATAAATTCCTTTCTTGCCGTCGCTGTCGGCGTAGAAATAGAGCGTGTCACCAATTTTGTTTAAGACTGGGTTTTTTATTTGATCGGATTCGATTAGGTTGGTGATATTGTATTTTTCGCGGTCGTCCAATTCAATGACGTTGATGCTGTTCGCTGTGCTAAAGAGGATGTGTCCATTAGTTGGAAGCCAGGCGACGTTGGTGATTTTTTTGCTGATGCGGGTGATCAATTTCTTGCGGGATGATTCGAGGTCGTACATCCAGATTTCGAAGTCATTGGCGTAAAGCAGTTGAGTGTCATTGATCCAGTAGTTATTCTTGGAAATATTACTGAGCGAATCTTTGAGTTGCTTGAACGAGGAATTGATGTCGAGGATGTAGAGCATATCGTGCTTCTCGTCAAAAATGTTCAATAAATCATGATCTTTATTGATGAATGAATAATCAGACATCGGAAGATTGATTTTTTTGCTGATTTTATTTTCCTTGATATTAAAAATACTCAACATGGTGGCATCTTTTTCATTGCTAAGGAAGTAAATCAAATCTTTTTGAGCAAAGAAACTGCCGATATTATTGCTTTCCAGAATCTTGGTGACGGCTTTATCGTTGACGCGATATTTGTTGATGCCGGTGTTGTTGGCGTAGTAGATGTATTCATTGGAATTGATGTCCCATTGAAAATTTTTGCCCTGCTTGTCGATTTGGCTTTTAAGATCGGTTACTTGATGACTTTCATCGATTAAAAAATTGCCCAGAATAATCTTGTCTGAATTCGGTGCCCAGTCTGCTTTTTGATTGTCGGGCAAAGTGGAAGAGCCAAGGCTGATGTTCTTGATTTCATTGGTAGCCAAAACGATGATGGCTGCCTCTGTCTTGTTCCAGGTTAAAATATCAGTTTGCTTCGTGTTGATGGAAAGATTTCTTTCGCCTTGTAGTATTGAAGCCGGAGCGTCTTTTTTAAATAATTTGATATCCTCGGCAAAAGTTGATTGTCCCGGCCAAATCGATAATTTCTTTTCCCATGGCCAATAACCATCGAGCTCGACCTTGATATTGTATTCGCCCGGTGCCAGATCCTTGATTTTTTGCGGAGTGGTTTTGTAATTGTCCTTGTTATATAATCTTTTCAAAAAATCCTGCTGCAATTCGCCATTCAGATATATCTTGGCATACTTCGGCTCGGAGGCGATGACGAGAATGCCGGTTTTTTGCAGCTTAAAACCGTTGCTAAATGAATAGCCAAGGGCATACATGATCAGCAGCGGGGTAATGATCAAAAAAAATATTAAAAATGTCGTGTAAAAAAGTCGGCGACGTAATGATATCATATGATTTAATTCCGTCATCCTCAGGCTTGACCTGGGGATCCAGGAGTTAACAAAATAAAAGTAAAAATTTATTTCAAAAGAATGTAAATTAAATTCAAAATATGATTATAAATGAGTCTCTATATCTAAATTCATTATTCGTGGCACCTGGATTCCCGCTTTCGCGGGAATGACGAGGTAATTAATCCACTCTCTCAATTCTAGCTCCCAGCGCTCTCAATCTCGTGTCGATATTTTCATAGCCGCGATCGATTTGATAGATATTATCAATCTCGGTTTTGCCTTTGGCAATCAAGCCAGCGATGACTAGGGTGATGCCGGCGCGGAGGTCGGGGCTGGTTAGTTTTTTGCCATAAAGCTGGGTTGGACCATTGACTACCACTCGATGCGGGTCGCACATTATAATGTTGGCGCCCATTTGGGAGAGCAGGTCTACGAAGAGAAGACGGCGATCGTAGATGGTTTCGTGAATCATGGATGAACCTTGGGCTTGGGTCATCAATAATGTAAAAGGGGATTGCAGGTCGGTCGGAAAGCCTGGGTATTCGTGAGTTTTGATATTGTAGGGTTTGAAATTTTCACTCGGCAACATCTTGATGAAGTCAGTGCCGACTTCGAATCTGATGCCGATTTTTTTGAAGATGTTTAAAAGGATTTCAATGTGCTCAGGATTGCACTTGTTGATGGTAAGCTCGGAATTGGTGACGGCGGCCATGACGGCGAAGGAGCCGGTCTCGATGCGATCAGGAATAACGGTGAAAGTGCCTGCGTCGATTTTTTTCACTCCCGTGATGGTCATGGTCGGTGTGCCAGCGCCCTCAATCTTGGCACCGCATTCATTGAGGTAGTCAGCCAAGGCCTTGATTTCCGGCTCCATGGCGCAATTTTTCAAAACAGTCACACCCTCGGCGAGCACGGCGGTCATCATGATTTCCTCGGTGCCGGTCACGCTCACAACGTTGAAAAAATATTCACAACCTTTCAAGCCGTTAGTTTTCAGTTCGTAATAATTTTCCGTCTCGTCGATTTCCACGCCGAGCGCCTTGAAACCGTCGACAAAAATATCAATCGGTCGTCCGCCCGCGCCGATAACACAGCCACCCGGGTGAGGAAATTTAGCCTCCTTGAAACGAGCTAATAAAGGACCGACAAACATAATGGAAGCCCGGAACTTATTTGCAAACAACGGATTGAGTTCAAATTTGTTTACATCTTTGGTCTCGATTTCTACGCCTTTATCAGTTTTGGTAATTTTCGCCCCCAAGTCTTCCAAAAGACTCAAAGACATCTTGATATCCTCAATATCGGGTAAATTTTTGATTGTAATTTTATCACTGGAAAGGATGGTCGCCGGAATAATCTTTAAAGCCGCATTTTTAGCCCCTTTGACATCGATTGAGCCACTCAATTTGTGACCGCCCTGGATTATGAATTTTGACATATTTGTTTTAATATTTATTAATAGCTTTTTTGTCATTCTGGAAGGAGTCCCGAGGCTTCGGGGTGACTGATAGAATCTTCGTATTTTTTCTTAAAATTTCGAAGATCCTATCGCTTCGCTCCAGGATGACAATAAGGACACTTTGTTAGTATATTTAGTATAGCCTATTGGTATTTTTTTTCAAGTTTTAGGGCAACTTGTCATATTCATTGTCTTTGTGCTAAAATATACACATCTAATTTAATAAATGACATTAGCATAAGAAATGCTAATTTTTTTAATAAAATGACTGAAGAAAAAGAATTACATAGACATAATAAGTTTATTTTTGCAATCAAATTCATCGGTTCGATCGTTCTTTTGTTGATAACGTTCGAGTTGGGGGTTTATTTTGCGGGAAAAAAAGAACTGATGGGCGACTTCGCAAAGATACAGGCTGTCTATGCCGGCAAGCTCTTGGGACAATACAGCGAACCGAAGGCTGGGGTTTTGGCGCAGGATATCGATTTTAATCTGTTTTGGGAAGTCTGGGATTCTTTGCATGCGAATTATGTTGACCAAGACAAGGTTACTGACAAAGAATTGTTTTATGGCGCTTTGAAGGGAATGGTGGCGGCTGTCGGCGATCCTTATACTGTATTTATGGATCCGAAAGTTTCCAAGGAATTTAGTGATGATTTGGCGGGGACTTTTGAGGGAATCGGTGCGGAAATTGGGATCAAGGACGATCTATTGACGGTGGTTGCGCCTTTGCCAGATATGCCGGCAGAGAAAGCGGGCTTGAAGGCGGGGGACAAGATTCTATTTATCAATAAGGAATCAACGGCGGGTATGTCGGTGGACGTGGCGGTGAGCAAGATCCGCGGAGCCAAGGATACGGAAGTGACTTTGACTATCGGCCGCGTGGGTGTGAGCGGTGTGAAGGATTATGTGATCAAACGTGATAAGATTGTAGTTAAGAGTGTTAATACGGAGATGCGCAAGGACGGCATCTTTGTCATCAAAGTGAGCAGTTTTAATAATGACACTGATGACTTGTTCAATAAAGCTGTTCTTGAGGTGCTCCAAAAAAATCCAAGAGGTGTGATTTTGGATTTACGCAACAACCCAGGCGGTTATTTGGAAACAGCAATCGATATGGCGAGCAAGTGGGTTGATGGCGGTATTATAGTATCGGAGAAATTTTCTGATTCCAAAAAGAATGATCATATGTCGCGAGGACGAGCGCTTTTGAAGGGATACAAGACTGTTGTATTGGTAAATGAGGGTAGTGCGTCTGCTTCGGAGATTGTGGCCGGTGCTTTGCAGGACAATGGTGTAGCTACTATTTTGGGTGCAAAGACGTTTGGCAAGGGCTCGGTGCAGACATTAAATGAACTGAAGGATGGTTCTTCGATCAAGATTACGATTGCGAAATGGCGGACACCGAGAGGACGAAGCATTAACGAGCACGGAATCGAACCGGATCGATATATCAATTTTACAGTCGAAGATTTTAACGCCGGTAAGGATCCGCAACTTGATCGCGCTTTGGATATTATGAATGGAGTGGAGTTCAAGGATGATGCGACATCAACACCGGCTGTTGTTTAGGATAAGGCAAGTTCAACGCCGGTTAAAAAGAAATAAGATATAAATTTATAATTAAATAAAACAACTATGAAAGTAATATTCGTAAAAGAGTTGCAAAAGATTGCAAAAAAAGGAGACATCAAGGAAATGGCTGATGGTTATGCTGTGAATTATCTGATTCCGCAAGGCTTTGCCAAGATTTATAACAAGCAAACAATGAATGAGATTTCATTGAAGGCGGAGGCAAAAAAGAAAGCGCCAGTGGCAAAGAAAAAGAGGGAAAGTAAGAGCAAGAAAAAGAAATAAGACTTCCAACGTCATTCCCGCGAAGGCGGGAATCCAGGCTCCAGAGAGAGCGGATTGATAATTATAGAAGCCTATCACAATTTGAGTTGGATTCAAAATTTTGTTAAATAATTTTAATATATCTAAAATCGTAATTCGAGGTACCTGGATCCCCGCCTTCGCGGGGATGACGTGCAATTTCGATATTTTTTTATGCCAGAAAAAAAATCCCCATCCGCTAAAAAAGCGACAAAGAAAAACAAACCCGCCGACGCTAAAGCTATGGCGAGGCAAAGAAAAAATACAAAATACATTTTTGTAGTCGGCGGTGTAATGAGCGGTGTCGGCAAAGGTGTTACCACTGCCTCAATTGGCGCTATTTTGCAATCTCGCGGTTATAAGGTGAGCGCTATTAAGGCTGACCCTTATATTAATGTTGATGCGGGGACGATGAATCCGATCGAGCACGGCGAAGTTTTTGTGACTGAGGATGGTGATGAAACCGACCAAGACATTGGAAATTACGAAAGATTTTTGAATACGAATATTTATCGAGAAAATTATATGACGACCGGTCGCGTGTATCAGACCGTAATCCAGAAAGAAAGAAATTTGGAATACAAAGGCAAATGCGTGCAGGTAGTGCCGCACGTGCCAATGGAGATTCGTGACCGCATCCAGAAAGCAGTTGAGAAAACAGGTGCAGAGATTATGGTGATTGAGGTCGGGGGCACTGTGGGTGAGTATGAAAATTTATTATTTCTCGAAGCGGCGCGGTTTATGCACTTCGAAGAGCCGGAAAACGTGCAATTTGTGATCGTGTCCTATCTGCCAATCCCGGCGAAAGTGGGCGAGATGAAGACCAAGCCAACGCAGCACGCTGTGCGCAGTTTGAATGCGGCTGGTATTCAGCCGGATTTTATCGTGGCGCGTTCCCGCGTACACATCGATGAGCCACGTCGCAAAAAGATTGCGATTCATTGCAATGTCCAACCAAACAACGTTATCTCAGCGCCAGACGTAGAGTCAATTTACGACGTGCCGGTGAATTTTGAAAAGGACGGCTTAGGTGATATGATTTTGAAGAATTTTAATTTGAAATCAAAGAAAAAAGATTTGAAAAAATGGACAGAAATGGTAAAAAAGAGCAAGGCGGCTAAGAAAGAAGTATATATCGGCGTAGTCGGCAAATACTTTGCCACTGGCGATTTCTCTCTATCTGATTCATACATTTCCGTAATCGAGGCAATCAAGCATGCCTGCACGGTGAATAATGTGAAGCCGAAATTGGATTGGATCAGCGCTGAAGATATGGAAAAACACGGCACCAAGAGCTTGAAAAAATACGACGGCATAATAGTGCCGCAAGGCTGGGGTGGTCGCGGCTCAGAGGGCAAGATGAAGGCAATCGAATTCTGCCGTGTCAACAAAAAACCATACTTCGGACTTTGTTATGGAATGCAGATGGCGGTCATTGAATTTGCCCGCAACGCCTGCAAGATGAAAGACGCAAATACAGAAGAAGCAAATCCAAAAACACCATATCCAGTCATTCATATCATGCCGGAACAAAAAGAATTATTAGCTAAGAAACAATACGGCGGCACGATTCGTCTCGGCGGTTGGCCATGTAAGATTACTCCAGGCACACACTTAGCGAAAGCCTACGCCAAGAAATTCGGCAAGACCGGCGTCATCAGTGAACGTCATCGTCATCGTTATGAATTCAACAACGAATACCGTGAGATATTAGAAAAGAACGGCCTAACCATAGCTGGTACTTCACCGGATGGCAAGATTGTCGAGGCTATCGAAATCACCAAGCACCCATTCTTCATCGGCACTCAATTTCATCCGGAATATATTTCGCGACCACTAGACCCGCATCCTTTGTTTGTGGAGTTTGTGAGAGTTTGTCGAGACAAGAAGTAAAGTATTTTGTATATTTAACAGCCACCGATATCAAATCGGTGGCTGTTTTTTATGGTCAATGAATTTTAGTTTCCGATGTACTGTGTTTATCTTACTAACAATCCAAAATTATAATTCGAAACACCTAAGCCAAATTTTTTAATCAAATTACTCATATCATCCTGTGTATTCAACCAATACTTCTTCTCGTCAACCGGATTCATATACCAAGCTTCGCCGTCGCGGTCTACTTGGAGAAAAATGCGTCCCTTGAGATTATTGGACATTGTCAATCTTTTGCCATTGCCGACAGTTGGATCATAATTGTGGTCGATTTCGGTTTTGTCGCTGTATCGGTCGCCGTCGGTGTTGAAAGTGCGAGGGTTGGTGCCAATCAATGATTCGAAATTGTCGGGCAGGCCGTCTTTATCGGTGTCATAACCGTAAAGCTTGTCATAACCGGTAGAGACTTTTTGTAAAGTGGCGCTGTTGGTGCCACTGCCTAGGCTTTGCATAACGCGCAAGGCTTGGGAATTGTTGCCGAGGTAATAGACTTTTTTCTCGGTGGCGGAAACGTAATAGGCTTCGCCGTTGCTTTGCGGGGTGATGATGATGCGTCCTTTTAGACGATTGTAGAGGTCATTGGATTGCGTCGGCAAGTAGATGCCGGCTTCGTTGGTAAAAATGTTTGATGGACAAAAACAGCTGCAATCGCCGACCGGATAGCTATAAGCGCTAGCAGGGGAGGCGACGAGGCTTGCGACAAAGAGCAAGCCGAGGATTTTAGCTTTTTTCATACTTTTTAAAGTTAATGAATTAGTAACCAGACTTTACTCTTAAAGTTTTTGCTTGTCAACTATATTTTCAACTTTATTTTTTTGCATTTTTTGGTATGAAATGCCTGCTAAGCCGCCGATTAAAGACCAGAGCGCCCATTGCAATGCAGTGTTGCGAAGGATGTTATCTGCAAAGCTCATAATCAGTAATGATGATAGCAGGGCGAATACGATGAGATTGACCGTTTTTAATTTTTCCTGTCCGATCTTGAAATAATTTTTTATAAAATAAAATAAAGTCGTTGCGGACAATAATAAATAACCAAACAGACCTAGCAGACCGCTTTCGAGCGTGATTTTTAAATAATCATTGTGCGGGTCGGATGAACCTATTTTTTCCCCGCGTTTTTCCAGAATCAGCTTATTGGCTGTTCCGACGCCATAGCCGTTGATCGGCCTTTCAGCAACGTAGTCAAGCGCATCATTCCAAAGATTCTTACGCCATTCGATGGAGTTGCCTTGTCTGGCTTTGTACAGATCGTCAATTCGCGTATTGATCGGCGTGATAAAAAAATAGGAAAATATAAAAATTATTACGGCACTTATCAATAGAGTGCGATAGCGCAGGATGCCTATGATCAGGACAATCAAGACAAAAGCAAGCCAGGCGCCACGAGTGTAGGTGAGTCCGAGTAAGAAAATGTACAACATTGATAATAGAAGAATCGCAATATTGATGACTTTTTCTTTTTTGCCGATGAGAAATATCAAAATTGCCAGAGTAATCGGAATTACCAGGTAATAAGCGAATAAATTCGGATGAGCGAAGGTGCCGTAGATGCGATTGTAGATATTTTCCATCGGAATGCTGAGACCGGTATTGGTAAAATACTGGTACGTAGCTAACATGCCTGGAATGATGGCTGAAAGAATTATGGTTTTGACCAGTAGAACAAAATCTTTATTTTTCTTTATCAAGTAAAATGAACTAAGATAAAAAAAGAAAATACTGAGCAATCTGACAATCTCTTTGATGCTCATTGCCTTGTCGATTGAGAAAAGTATTGTAATGAGACTTATGCCAAGAAAAAGCAGCCAAGCCTTGAACATTGGCGGTCGTTGCGCTTTGTTTTTAATAATTAAAATTAGAGCAAGAATAATGCTAAGTATGCCTATTACAGAAGTGGCGTTGACATCGGTGTAGCCGACGGAAACTACCTGATTATTCGTAAAAATATCCAAAGAAGGACGAAATAGAATTATTAGAAAGAGACCTATTTTTTGATCAATCAGAGCAAAAATAAATACATAAAATATCAAAATCAGAGACAGTAAAAGGCTTGGCTGTGTCTGTGTGAAAATTATTGCTAATATTAAAAATAAATTGGCAACAATAAATATTTTTAGTTGGACAACTCTATTTGACATCTTTGATTTTTTATGCTAGATTTTAGGGTTAATAAATTAGTATAATATGAAAGTATGAAAAAGTCAATGTTAAATCCTAAGGACGCAGTGGTGGCAGTTACGTATCAATGTAATTCACAATGCATCATGTGCGGAATCTGGAAAAAGAATGAAATGCCGATAATGAAGCCGGAGGATTTTTTGGCCTTGCCGACGAGCTTGCTTGATTTGAATATTTCGGGCGGCGAGCCTTTCTTGCGAACTGATTTGGTTGATTTCGTTGTTAAAGCTAAAGAACGATGTCCGAAAGTGAAGATTATTATTTCCACGAATGGTTTCGCGACCGCTTTGATTATCGAGCAGATGAAAAAGATTTTGCCGATTGATCCCGGGATCGGCGTAGCGGTATCGATTGATGGCATGGAGGCGGTACACAATCAAGTGCGCCGTATCGAAAATGGTTTTAACAAAGCGATGTCGACCATTGTAGAATTGAAAAAATTAGGCGTGAAGGGTATTAAAATTGGATTTACGATTGCAGATTATAATTATCAAGAACTGCGCAAGGTTTATGAATTGTCTCGCGAGCTTGGCGTCGAGTTGAGCCTGTCATTGGTGCATTCATCGGATAACTTTTTCAGTCAGGAAAATAAAGTTGATAAGAAGAATGAAATAGTTGAACAGCTTGAATGGTTAATGCAAGAGGAGTTAAAAACCTGGAATCCGAAAAAATGGGCGCGAGCGTATTACACGCATGGCATGATTGAGTATATCAAGACCGGCAAGCGAATTTTGCCAGATTATTCCGGACAGTCGAGCATCTTTATCGATCCGAACTGCGATGTTTATCCGAGTGATATTTCGAGCAATAAGATTGGGACGATCAGGAATAAGTTTGTAATCAGCAACCCGGCGACAGTGACAGAGGGCTGGATGATTTGCACGGCGCGCCCGGCGATTAAGAAACATTGGATGCAGGCGATTTTTTGGATATTAGTAAGTAAGTCAATTTCATTGGTCATTCCCGCGAAGGCGGGAATCTAGGCGCCACAGATAATGGATACATAATTATAGAGACTAATTTTAATATAAATATCAATAATAAATAAAGCTTCGTAAATTTTAATTCTCCTTATACTAAAAACAATCTACGAGGTACCTGGATCCCCGCTTTCGCGGGGATGACGGAAAAAGATATGAAAATCTTACAAATCAACAAATTTTTTTACTTGAAGGGTGGCAGTGAGCGGCATTTTTTTGCGGTCTCAGATTTGTTGCGTCAGAACGGACACGAGGTTGTGGAGTTTTCGATGAATGACCGCCGGAATCGGCCGAGTAAGTATGCGGATTTTTTTATCGGGGAAATCAATTATTCCAAAAGTTTTTTAAGCAATATTTTTAAGTTTTTATATAATTTTGACGCGAATCGAAAATTGGCGAAATTGATCAAGCAAGAAAAGCCGGATGTGGCGCACCTGCATAATATTTATCACCAGTTGTCGCCGTCTATAATTCATACCTTGAAAAAGAACAAGATTCCGATGGTGCTGACTTTGCATGACTACAAAGTGATATGTCCGAATTATCAATTGTTTAATAAGGGTGAAATTTGTGAGAAGTGCAAGGGCGGGAAATATTATAATTGTTTTTCCGGAAGTTGTATCAAGAATTCGCATGAAAAAAGTTTATTGGGCGCTTTGGAGGCTTACCTGCATCGAAGTATTTTGAAATCTTATGACAAGATTGATAAGTTTATCGCGCCCAGTAATTTTATCAAAAATAAATTTATCGAGTTTGGCATTGATGGCGGGCGGATTGAGGTGATTGAAAATTTCACGGAGATGATGCCGGACAGTTCGGCGCAAGAGATGGAGGATTATCTGTTATTTTTTGGGCGCTTGTCAAAAGAGAAGGGCGTTAACGTTTTATTAGATGCAATGAATGAAATCGATGACGTCAAATTGAAAATTGCCGGTGATGGACCGGATAAAGCTAATTACGAATTAAAAATTAAAAATTACAAATTAGGGACGAGAGTCGAATTTGTAGGCGAGAAGAGCGGTGAGGAGTTGAGTGAATTGGTGCGTAAGGCAAAGGCGATTGTGGTGCCGTCGGTCTGGTATGAAAATATGCCGATGAATATTTTGGAAGCGGTGGCGATGGGAAAGGTAGTAATCGCTTCGCGCGTGGGTGGTATTCAGGAGATTATTGAAGACAAGGAAAACGGTTTTTTGTTTCGCATGAGCGATGCTGATGACTTGGCGATAAAAATAAAAGAATTGCCAAAGTTTGACTTGGGGAAGATTGGGCATCAGGCTTGGTTAGATTCGAGGAGATTTGCATCTGATGTTTATATCGGAAAATATATGACGCTCATAAAGACCCTGATTGGCTAATTGCCGTTTAGGTAACAATTTTTAAATTGCCATTGAATAGACAAAAACACTTGATTTTTTAAAAAAATGAGCCTAAGATTTAATGACTCGAAGGTATGCAGGTAATTTGTCAGTTTAATTTAATTTATATATACTAATATTAAGCAAAAAAATATGAAAAAGACTATCAAGTATCTAGTGCTCTCAGCTTCAATATTTGTAATATCTGTCGTGTATATTGCATTTAAAGCTGAAGGACAAATCAAGCCTTATTATTCCGGAGATGCCGTTTATGCCAGCGGTAAGCTGATATTCGGATCGATGAATAATGACGGTGTTTTGGAGTTGTTCTCATTTAGCAATAACGCAATCCAAAGAGGCGCCGTTATCAAATCAAGCGACTCATTCTTGCCGGCTAGCGCTAAAAAAAGAATTTATGATTTTGCTTTGACTAATGAAGGCGGAAAAGCTTTTGTTTATACTGCGGAAGGTAAAAAATTAAGCAAGTATGATATTTCAAACATCGACTCTCCGGTTTTTTTAAAGCAAGTCGTGGAAAATAATAATTGGTATATCGGAATAAAAAATTATGACGGCAGATTGATGACGATCGGCACAAAGGAAACAAAATTGTGGAATTATAACTTGCAAAATATCGATGGTTTCAAAATTTTGAATAGTCGTTCATATAATGTTGGAATTAGTGAGGATGGTGATTATATATTCAACATCGGCAGCACATCTGTAAATATTTTTGATGTTGCTGTTAGAAATTATACAGCAAATCCAAAATTGAAAATTACCGATAATCATTTTCGAAAATCATATTTCGATGATCACTTGAATAAATTATTCGTAGTAGATGATGAGAAATTGAGCCAAATCGGCTTGAACGGAGCAGTTACGGATACCTATAAGCATATTTCTAGCAGCGGTTATGATGTGGATGCGGTGCAAAGCAGTAGCAATCTTTACATGACTGACGGCTTAGGTGTTGTCAAATTGAATAAATCAAATTTGGAGCAGATTAAATTCGTATATACTACAAATGCCAACGGCAAGAAAGGCGGTTGGGCAATGGGGTTGAACGTGGTAGCAACCGATAATGGCGAAAAATTGGTTGTTTTCAACAATAGCAATATTATTGTGATGGATAGCAATTTGAAAGTCTTGGGATCAGTTGATGCTATCGAAGGTTCAAATGTAGCCTTTATTGAAGAGCCATTGTCACTAAAATTGGATAAGACAGATGTAGTTCCAACTATGCCGGTATTGGTGAGCGGAACCGGTTTTGCCTATAATGAAGAAATTACTATCACTCTTCTAGGTAAATCATTTACAGCCAAGGCAGACAAGGATGGCCGATTCAAATCCACAATTACAGTTCCTGGTTCATTGCCAAAAAGAACAGATGTCAAGGCTGTCGGCAAGGCTTCAAAATTGACATATAGCACAACGATTAATATCAGATAAAAAAAAGATAAAGTCATAACATGTTTTTATGTGTTATTAGACCTTAATAATATATGAAGATAGTATTTATTGGTCAAAAAGGAATACCGGCTACATATGGTGGCGTTGAAAAACATGTTGAAGATTTGGCAACGCGCTTGGTTCGTGACGGCCATGAGGTTTTGGTGTATGCTCGAAAAAATTATACTTCAGATAAATTAAAAAGCTACAAAGGTGTTGAACTAATCAGTCTTCCGGGCATTGCCACCAAGCACTTGGATGCGATTAGCCACACCTTTTTGGCTTGTTTGGATGTCATTTTTCGACAAAAGGCCGATGTTGTCCATTTCCATTCTATCGGTCCGTCTTTGCTATCTTGGATGATAAAAATTTTCAAGCCGAACGCTCGATTAGTGGCAACTTTTCATTCTCAATGCTATAATCATCAAAAATGGGGAGGTTTTGCTAAATTTTCTTTGCAACTCGGTGAGCGTATGATTTGCTCAGTGCCTGATGCGACTGTCGCAGTTTCAAAAAGCTTGACCGACTATGCGACAAAAAAATACGGCAAAAAAATATTCTATATTCCAAACGGAGTAGAATCTGCAACGCTGAGAGATGTTGACTTGATTAAGAAGTGGGGATTGGAGAAAAATGAATATATTATCACTGTTTCTCGATTAGTTCGCCACAAGGGAATTCAATATCTACTTGAAGCTTACAAGCAACTAGGCACCGATAAAAAATTGGTAATAGTAGGCGATGGCGCGTTTACCGATGATTATGTCCAAGAATTAAAGAAAATAGCCGAAGATAATCCTAATATTATTTTTACCGGTAACCAATCCGGCGAAATCTTGCAGGAATTGTATTCCAATGCCTTTTTGTTTGTTCAGCCGTCAGAATCCGAGGGGCTATCCATTGCTTTGCTTGAAGCGATGTCTTATGGACTTCCGGTGCTTGTTAGTGATATACTTGAAAATGTCGAGATAGTAAATGGCGTCGGTTTCGTTTTTGGCAATAAAAATGTTGCTGATTTAACCTTGAAATTGAAAGCAATCCTTATGATGGATGATATTGTTTTGCAAGAAAATAAAGCAAAGTTAAAGGAGCTTGTCGCAAAAAATTATAATTGGAATGACATTGTCAGAGAAATAGAAACCTTGTATAAAGCATAATTACATGTATTTGATCATAAATACAGCCGAGAACAATAAAATATCGCTATCTCTCTGGGATGGCGATATTTGCGTTGATGAGATTTCGGTAGAGTCAAAATTTACGCAAGCAGAACGACTGTTGCCGATGATTGATGAATTATTAGTAAAAAACGGTGTTGAATTAGCTAGTTTGGAAAAAATCGGCGCTGCTAATCAGGGTGACGGTTTTACATCGTTGCGCATCGGTGTCATTACGGCTAATGCTTTGGCGTATGCTCTAGGAGTACCGTTGTTTTCAATTAATGATTCCGAAATCGTATCTCATGAGGGATTCGATGTCGCTAAACCGGTTTATAGCCGTGAGCCCAACATTACTTAATTAGCATCCTGTGGATTAAATGTTGAAAAAAGGGGATAAGTGAATTTTAGTAAAAAAGCCGACTTGTTAACAGCTAGGCTTTTTTTGTTTGTGTTGCGCTAACTTTAAGTAAATAATTAGTGGGGCGTGATGATTGACTTTGGGTGATTTGTGGTGTATACTTAAATCATATAGGTGAGAAGTGGTGAATTGAGGTGAAAAGGAAAAAAGTGAGTTCGGATCTCTTTTTCGTGAGGAAAACAAAAATAAAAATAATCCGCCAAGGCGGGTGAAGATAAATAAAGTCCCATCATTTTAAAACATGGGCCAAGTCGGTCAGGGCTTATAAAATAAACTGACTAAAACAAAAATTAAGG
>Ga0172371_10006901_pt1 | contig 16330 bp, 18 predicted proteins | sample Lak12m_FD_114543 | JGI IMG/M metagenome (GOLD analysis project Ga0172371, IMG submission 114543) | Freshwater microbial communities from Kabuno Bay, South-Kivu, Congo - kab_022012_12m | ecosystem: Environmental > Aquatic > Freshwater > Lake | place: Democratic Republic of the Congo: South-Kivu...
ACAATCTTGACATTGTTTTCCGGTGATGTCTCCATATAGGCCCTTACCTGCTGGGCATGGAGGTCTCCAGTAACAAAAGTGACAAACAAAAATGCCACCAATAAACCCAAAACGAACTTTCCTCTTATCATCTTCTCCTCCTTTCAAAGGTTAAATGTTTTTTTGGAATCCCTTTGGGTCACCTCCTTTCCTTTCTAAATTCTACTAGAATCCGTAAAAAAGTCTAACACTACGGCCGGCGTTGGATTTAAGGGTAGATCCCTCTCAGCCTCTGGGCCTCAGCCACCCTTCCAATCCCAAGGACAAGAGCGGCTGTCCTCATGGGGATCTTCTTGGAAAGGGAAATCTCCAGAACCTCTCTGAAACTCCGCTGCATAATTTTGGTCAGTCTCTCCGATACCTCCTCCTCGCTCCAGATCAGTTCCTGAAGGTTCTGAACCCATTCGAAATAGGAGACCGTTACCCCTCCTGCATTGGCCAGAATATCGGGAACAATGAACACCCCCTTGTCATTGAGGATCTCATCCGCCTCCGGGGTCGTGGGACCATTGGCTCCCTCGGCGATGATCTTGGCTTTGATCCTTGTGGCGTTCTTTTCGGTGATCTGATTCTCCAGGGCCGCGGGGACCAGGATATCACAGTTCAGCTCCAGGAGCTCTTCATTGGTGATCGCCTCCCCCTGTTTCGTCTCTGAATTGATGATGCAGGAATATTTCCTCTTGCAATCCAGGATCTCTTTGACATTCAGACCGTTTCGGTTGTAGATCCCTCCCTTCGAATCACTGATGGCAATCACCTTTGCACCCGCCCGGTCAAAATATTGAGCGGCGATCCCTCCGACATTGCCCGAACCCTGAATGGCTACGGTTGCCCCCTCCACCGGCTTATTCAGATATTTATGGGCCTCCAGAACGGTGATCACCACTCCACGGCCCGTGGCCTCAAATCTCCCCAGTGAGCCTCCCAGCTCAATCGGCTTGCCGGTGACCACCCCAGGGACGGAGTACCCTTTCAGGATGCTGTAGGTATCCATGATCCAGGCCATAACCTGAGGATTGGTATAGACATCCGGGGCGGGGATATCCTGTTCCGGGCCGATCATCAGGGAGATCTCCCAGGTAAATCTCCGAGTCATATTCTCTATTTCCCGTAGGGACATCTCCTTGGGATTGCACTGGATCCCCCCCTTGGCCCCTCCAAAGGGAATATTGACCACTGCGGACTTCCAGGTCATCCACATGGCCAGGGCCCTGATCTCATCGAGATCCACATCCGGATGGTACCGGATCCCTCCTTTGGCCGGCCCCCTTCCGATGTTGTGTTGAACCCGGTAACCCGTAAAGATTCTGACGGTCCCGTCCTCCATCTTCGCAGGGAAATGGACGATCATCTCCCTCTTGGTCACCTTAAGTTTCTCCATCACCCCAGGATCAAAATCGAGATATCTTGAGGCGATATCCACCTGTTTTTTCGCCACCTCAAAAGGGTTGATCTTTTCCATCTCTTTTTTCATCAGCTCCTCCATCTCCCCTTCATGAATTTAAGAGGAAATCAGATATGCTTCATGACGATGCTCGAGATGATGTTGGCTGCCTCATCTCCCCTGTCCGCCGCATTGCTGAGGTGACGGTAGATCTCCCGCATCTTGAGCATGTAGACCGTATCCGTTCCTCTGAAAAGTTCGGCCAGGGCCAGATGGTAGGCCTTCTCCATCTGATTTTCGTAACTCTTTGCCTTCACCGCATGCTCGGAGGCGATCTTGGGATAATCTTTTAAAATCTTAACCGCATCATTCAATTCCCTCGCAGATTTACGGAGGATGTTAACCATCTCCTTGATATGCTCGTTTCCCTTGACCTCATAGATTTCCATCTCATCCACCGTGGTATTGGCATAGTCCACCACATCGTCGATGGCCCGGGAGAGGGCATAGATATCCTCACGGTCGAGAGGGGTAATGAAGGTCTGGTCAAGCTCCTGGACCAGAATCCGCCTCAGCTCATCCGCCTCCCGCTCGATGTTCCGAACCAGATTGGCATTCTCCTTTGTCCCGTGCTCCACATAATTCCAGAGGGCCTCCAGCCCTGCCAGGGTCTTTTCGGATTGACGGGCGAGAAATTCAAAGAATGGGCTCTCACTGCCAGAAAAGGGCTTTTTCTTTTTCAAGAAGCTGAATACCATCTCCCTTTTTCCTCCTTAAAATATTTTTTTAAGAACCTCCCGGCTGATGTCGAGAATCTTCCCGATATCCCGATCGTTATGAGCCAGGGAGAGATACATCTTTGTCCCCATCGGGTTTAAAAAGATCCCCTTCTCAAAAAGACCCAGCATAAACCGCCTTCCCTTTTCTCGGTCCGCGCTGAAACCACTCCGGTAATCAACGACCGGCTTTTCCGTAAAGAGAACCTGGCAGAGTGGCCCGTCTCCCAGTACCTGCCCCGCAATCCCCCTCTCCCGCAGGACGTCCCGGTAACCTTCTCGCAATCTTCGCCCCAGCCGGTGAAGCTCTTCATAAGCCCCCGGTTTTTTTAGTTCCCCCAGGGTGGCCAAACTGGCTGCCGCAGAAACCGGATTTCCCGCCAGGGTGGAGGCAAACCAGACATATCTCTCTTCCCCCAGGATCGACTCCGTACAGAGATCGAGAATATCTTCCCTTCCACAGATCGCACCAATGGGGTATCCTCCTCCCAGGGCCTTCCCGAAGGCCGCAAGGTCTGGCACCACTTTATAATACTCCTGTGCCCCTCCATAGGCAAGACGAAATCCTGTGACCACCTCATCGAAGATGAGAAGGATCTTCTTCTCCTTTGTGATCTTCCGGATGCCCTCCAAAAATCCTTCGAGGGGTGGAGTGCATCTCTGCAGGGGCTCCATCATGACACAGGCCAGTTCATCACCGTACTGATCGATGATCTTGCGGGTCATCTCCAGATCGTTATAGGGAGCGATCAGAACCTCCTCCTGGACCCGTCGGGAGATACCGGCAGAGGTGGCTTCAGGATGGGGAAAGGGGATTAGTTTTTTAGGAAAGAGGCTGAGGACCCCCACATCATGGGCTCCATGATAGGAGCCCTCAAATTTCAGAACTTTTGTCCTGCCGGTATAGGCCCTGGCAAAACGAAGACCATAAAAGGTTGCTTCCGTCCCTGAGGAAGCAAAGCGGATCTTCTCAGCACACGAAATGGCACGGACCAGCTCCTGAGCCAGCTCCAGCGCAGGTTCATTCACGTAGGAAAAACTGGAGCCTTTTTCAATCTGCTTTCTAACCGCCTCGACGATCGCAGGATGGGCATGGCCAAGAATCACCGATCCCCAGGAGAGGGAGACATCGATGAACTCTTTCCCGAAGACATCGTATACCTTTGACCCTTTGCCATGGGAGAGAACAGTGGAAAGCTCTTTCGGCAGGTTGAACTCTCCGAAAGAACCTCCGGGGAAGAGATGAAAAGAGAGATCGATTGGACTTTTCAAACGAACCCTCTTCGCCTTGCCCTGAGATACGGGCAGGGTGATTGGCCTGTTGAAAGCCTACTTTAAAACCGCCTCATCCACCAGATCGACAGCCTTATCGATTTGGGATAATCCCTCCATCAATTGCTCCTCTGTGATGCAGAGGGGGGGTGCGATGAAGAGAATATTCCATCGCGAATACCCGGTGACCCCATCCGTCTTTAACCGGGCTAACACGGAAGCCATCAGGGGGTTCTTCTTCTCGTAATTCTCAACCGTCCAGGGGACAATCGGCTCCCGGGTTTTTCGGTCCTTCACAAATTCTATGGCGGCGAATAGCCCGAGCCCCCGGACATCTCCGATACTGGGATGCCTCTGCTTCATCTTCTTCAGTTCTCCGAGAAGCTTCATCCCGAGGACTCTCGAGTTTTCGACCAGCCCTTCCTCCTGGTAGACTTTAATCGTAGCAATGGCGGCCGCACAGGAGGTGGGATTTCCGAATTGGGTCAACCCGCCATAGAAGAAATGGTCATCCAGATAGTCTGCGATCTCTTTTCTGACCATGGTCGCTCCCAGGGGAAGGGTGGCATTGTTTATCCCCTTGGCCAGGGTCATGATATCCGGGACAATATCCCAGTGTTCACAGGCGAACATCTTTCCGGTCCTGCCAAACCCTGTCATCACCTCATCCGTGATCAGAAGGATCTTATACTCATCACAAATCTTCCGAAGTCTCTGCATATAGCCATCCGGAGGGATAATCCGGCAGTTGCTCCCTGTAATGGGTTCCACGATGATTCCCGCAATCGTCCTGGGCCCCTCCACCTCGATCACTTCCCGTATCTGATCGGCACAAAAAACATTGCACTCAGGATACGTCTTATCAAAGAAGCAACGATAGCAGAAGGGATCCCAGATGCGGACGACTCCGGGGATGCCGGGTTCATTGGGGAGACGCCGGGGATCACCCGTAATCGATATCGCCCCGTAAGTCGCACCGTGATAGGATCGCCATCTCGAAATGATCTTTGGCCTTCCGGTAAAGGCCTTTGCGATCTTGATCGCATTCTCGTTGGAAGTCCCGCCACCGGAGGAGAGGAAGGTCTTGGTGAGATCCCCGGGGGTGATCTCTGCAAGAATCCGGCAGAGCTCGGCCCGTGTCTCATTGGATGGTCCTGGCCCGATATAACAGAGCTTCTCGATCTGCTCATGGATAGCCGTAATGATCTTTGGATGCTGATGGCCTGCATTCACATTGAAGAGCTGAGAGGAAAAATCAAGATATCTCCTCCCTGTATCGTCCCAGATCACCGCCCCTTCTCCGCCGGTGATGATAAAGGGCTTGAAGTCTTTTTGGGCCATCCAGCTGTGGATGACATACCTCCTTTCATTCTCTGCCACTCTTAACGGGTCCATCCCTTTCTCCTTTCTTCAATTCGGAAAATTAGTATTATTCCAGTTTTTTGAAACGATTCCAAGGCATTGGAAACATTCCTGGCCAGTGGCCTGCTTCGTTTCAATGCGTTAGAAGAATTCCTTTTCGATCAACTCCGGCAGATCGGCCACACTGGGAATGACATGGGTATTCCAGTACCTTCCCCAGTCAGTTACGGGTCTGGGACCGCTCAGAACACCGATGACCCCGCGGCAGCCGGCGTTTCGTCCCTCCAGCATATCGGCAGGGGTATCCCCGATCTTGATCACCTCATGAACGTCCTGAATATTGAGATGGGTCATCGCATAGAAGATCATGAAGGGAGCAGGCCTCCCGATCTGGCCCGGGATATGTTCTACATCCACGGCGAGATCCACCAGCCCATCCCTGATCCAGCCCAATCCCTCCATGAGGGCATCGGTGATGAGGCGATGAAACCCCGTGTCCGTGGCGACCTTGATCCCATGGCCATGACACCACCGGAAGGTATTCGATGCCCCCGGTACCTCCTTGCACTGCTTCCGGTAATATTCGAGCATGATCTCCTGATACCGGTCAAAGACCTTTTTGGCCTGCTGATAGGTCTCGGGATCTTTGATCTTTTCGAAATCCTCGATCTCGATTTTCTTTCCCATTTCACGGGCGATGAGGAACTGGTAGAGATGAATCTTGTTCGTTCCCATATGGAACAGGATCTCCTCCGGGGTGGTCTTCAGGCCGAACTCCTGAGCCGCCTGATAAAGGCAGTCCCTCACCCCGGTGTCGTCATAGACCGTGGTTCCTGAAAGATCGAACATGACCATGCTAATCCTTCCCATCTTTTCTCCTCCTTCCTTATCAGCCGGGCCGATGACGGTCCTGATCTTAAACCTCCTAATCCTTCCATCCCCTCTTATATCATCTCAGATTAAAAACGAACTTGTTGAATTTTGTAATGACTTATTCTACATTAGTGAAGCTCCCCGCCCACAGGGTGGGGCTTCCCGGAAAGGAAATCTCATTTATATTGTGCCCCTTGACCCCGCCTACAAGGCGGGGCTTGCGGGGCACTTGCCGGTCAACTGAATGAATTTTAATCAATTAAAAGCCTTCTATTATACGGTGAAGTGCGGAAGCCTGAGTGCCGCAGCCGAGGCGCTTTATATCACCCAGCCTGCCGTGACCAAGCAGATTCAACAGCTTCAGACCGCTTATGGGGTGAAGCTGTTAAACCGCTTCGGGAAAAAGATGGTCCCGACCGATGCGGGCGAAGTCCTCTTCGATTTTGCCGATAAAATCTTCCAGTTTGAAAGTCAGGCGGAGGAGAGCCTCCGCGATTTCCAGCAGCGCAAAAGCGGCCGCCTCCGGATTCATGCCAGCGAAAGTTTCGGAGCCTACTACCTTCCCCACATCATCAATCTTTTTAGAAAGAAATACCCGAAGGTCCGTGTTTCGGTGAATATCTTTCCGAATCGGGAGATCATCGAAAATACGGTCAAGCTCGAAAATGATATGGGATTTATCTCCTATCCTTTTGAACATAAAAAATTAGTGGTCCAGGAAGTGCTCGAAGACAGATTGGTATTGATCGTTCCCCCCTCTCACCCCTTTTCCAGAAAGAAGCTTCTTGAGCCCCGTCAACTCAATGGACAACCGGTCATCATGCACGAAAAAGGATCCGCATCCCGTGAAATTGTAGACGAATTTGCCAGGAGGAACAATCTTTCTGTCTCCATCTCTCTCGAACTCTCAAATAATGAAGCCATCAAAAGGGCGGTTGAAGAGGGGATCGGCCTCTCCCTGATCTCGGAACATGTGGTCCATGAGGAGGTAAAGGAAAAAAGGTTAAAATCCATTCCCCTCGCTGACCCCGCCCTGAAACGAAAATTCTATCTCATCTATCACAGGGAGAAATATCTCTCCCGGCCCTTTCAACTATTCATCCAGATGGTGAACCAGTGGGCATCCCATTTTCCCCCGGCCGATCGCACTTAGGCAATGTGGGTCAGTCATCCTTCTGCCTCCTCAATCAATCTCTCCCCCACTTTTTGAAATAATCCCCGAAGAGCTCCTCATCAGAAGGAATGTATTCCTCAACAGGAACAGAAAGCCAGGTGTAATTGAGGAAATTTCTGTAATTGATATTCTCACTGGTCATGTTACCGGCCCATGTCCCGCAGCCAAGGCTCTCGGTCCAGATCTGGCCGTTGTACCAGCTTCCGGTGTTGACCAGGCAGTGGGGCATGTTGACCTCAACCCTTCCCACCTTGGCCCGGGTGGCAAGCTCTTCCATCCGATCCTCCCGGTTGCTGTGAAGGGAAACAGAATGCCCAATGCCCGAAAACTCAAGGATCTTTTCAAGACGATCAAGCATCTCATTCCAATCCTTCCATTTCCATACCGTCAATACAAGGCTCAACTTCTCACCGGAGAACCTGTCCTCAGGACCGATCTTCTCCCCCATCACCATCAGGAACCTGGTCCCTGCCGGAGGATGGATCCCTGCCGCCTCAGCAATAATGGGAACCGACCTTCCGAAGATATCCCGGTTGAGGGTTTTCCCGTCAGGCCAAAGCACCTTTCTGATCTTTTCACGCTCCTCTGTCGTACACAGGTATCCTCCTTCTTTCTTGAGCAGACCCATAAATCGGTCATAAATCGGCTCATAGAGGGTGACTGCATTTTCCGAAGAACAGGAGGTCGAATTGTTGGCGGTCTTGGAGCGCATGATCTTATTGGCGGCCGCAGGCAAATCGGCGGTCTCATCAACGATGGAAACGACATTTCCCGCTCCCACGGTGTGGCAGGGCTTACCCGCCCTGTAAACCACCTTGATCAGGGCGGCTCCACCTGTCGCCATCGCAAAGTCACAGCTTGCCATCAGCTCGGAGGTCGTTTCATTCGTGGGGTTGGCAATGCATTGAAACAGATCCTCGGGCGCACCAATCCTCTTGAGTGCCTTTCTCCCGATTTCAACCGTAAGAAAGGAACATTGTCTTGTCCTGGGATGGGGGGAACAGATCATCGCATTCCTGGTCTTTAAAAGACTGAGTCCGATGGTACAGACCGTCCCTTCAGGGTTCGTCATGGGAACAACATTGGCCACGACCCCTATGGGTTTGGCATAAACCCTGATCCCCCTCTTCTTATCTTCTCTGACCAGTCCGCAGGTCTTCACTCCACGGAAATCCCACATGGAGCCCCTGACCTTACTCCTGATCTTGTTAATCTTATCCTCGTAGACACCGATTTTACCTTCATCCACAGCAAGCCTGGCTATTGCCTTGACGTTTTCGTCTTTCTGCCATTCCCAGGCTACGGCCGCACACATCTCATCCACCTTCTCCTGGGGCCAGTACTCGACGATTTCAAAGGCCTTTCTTGCCCTGCGATACATTTCCTGGATATTGTCGTGATGGTCTTGCGGCATCTTGATCCGACCTCCTTTTTTTGAAGTTTACCCAACGGCACAAATTCATGCGTATCGAATAAGGGTAGGGGCGACTTTAGTCGCCCTGGGAAGGCTAAAGCCTCCCCTACCCTCTTTCCCTTTGGAACTATTTTATGCCACCATGACGTTACTCTTTTCGATCCTCTGGCCTTGGAACGGGCCGATCCGGCGGCCCGTCATAATACTTGGGTCCCTGGATGGAGAGATCAAGAAGATTGATCATCTTCGTGGTCCGTGAGGCCCTCCAGGCCTTTTCCCTGGTCATCTCCTCAATCGCATGGGCCGCACAACTGAATCCGCGGCAGAGGACACCGATGGACCATGCTGCAAGCGGGCTGAATCCCAGGTCCATAAAAATGCAGTTGGCACCGCCAATCACATTGGTCCAAACCTTCTTCCCGTTGATCCTCTCAAATGCCTTCTCAATCTCAATCTGGAAATCATGGAACTTCCCTGCAACTCCCAATTCTCTTCCCATCTTCATGATCCGGATCGCCCTTGGGTCCCCGTGGATATGCTGGGGTTGCCCCAGGCCCATGATCATCTTTCCTTTGTGATCCCTCACCAACTGCTCTGCCGTTTGGGTAAGGGTCCATCCCTTCTCTTCGGCCATCTTCATATATTTATGGACCATGATCCCATGGAGATGCCCGGGGCCATGAGCCTCCCCGAAGGTCATGATTCCTGCAGCGATGGCCGCATTGAGCGCAGGCCTTCCCGAGGCGCAACATCTTGCGGTAAGGGTAGAGGGAGACATCGCATGTTCCATAAACTCCACCATAAAGAAATTGAGCATCTTCTCCTCATTGATCTTGGGGAGCCTTCCCTGAAAGAGCAAAAAGACGACCGCCGCAAAGCTCCATCCCGCCTCTGCCAGCTCCGTCGTATCATACCCCTGAAGGACGATCTTATCTGCGGTCTTATAGGCAAACGAACATTGCCAATGGAATGGCTCCCTTCCTGTTTGATCATACTGATCTCCCCACTGATCTGCCATCTCTCTTTTCTCCTTTCCTGGATGAATGGTGTTTAGAAATATATAAAACGGTCTTTTATATGAGTCAATCTAATAATTTTTATATTTTTAATAACTTTAAGTAATAATATTCATTCATTTTTCAATGGGTGGCGGGGGAGTGAAAGGATGAGGAGTATCCTGATAGAACGGAGGGACATGGGGTCACTGAGAAACCTTTCCCTTCCATCTCGGATAGGCCAATTTCAGCCCGATGATGGAGGTGGCGTCCTGAATCTCACCCCTCTCAACCATTGAAAGCGTCTGATCAAAAGGGAAGATATGGGTGGTCAGAAATTCATCTTCGTCCAGATTTTTTTTGGAGGAAATGAGCCCGGTCGCCAAATAAAGATGGATCTTTTCGTCGCTGTACCAGGGAGCAATGAATATCTCCCCAACCTTCTCCAGATGGTTCCCGACGAAACCGCATTCTTCCTGAAGCTCCCTCCTTGCACAGGCCAAAGGTTCTTCTCCGGGAAGCATGCTCCCCGATGGAATCTCATAGATATCCCTGTCCACCGGAGATCGGTACTGGCGAACCAGGATGACGGACCCGTTCTCAAAAACAGGGATGATCGCGGAGGACCCTGGATGGTGAATCGCTCCGATCTTGGTCTTCTTTCCGTTGGGAAGAAGAAGGTGATGGCAACGAAATTCATAAACCTTTCCTCGCCAGATCAATTCTTCGTCTGTCCTCTTCATCAATTTTTAACCTCAATGAAAATTGGATCCGTTGATTCCAAACGCTTATGCGCTTTTGCGTCTTTTTGGATAAATTTCGAAAAAAATCTTCTATTATTCATTTTCAAGGCCAGGCACAATTTTCTTTCACCAGGGTGATTTACAACTTTTTAAGCGGAATAAACATCTGCTATCGACGAAGAATATAAGCCTTTGCTTCAATTCCACTCAATTCCCCTCACGAGTGCAACCCAAGCTAAAGCCACACAACCTTAACGTCTTTCTCCACACCTTTAAATTCAGGATCCCCGGTATAAAGCTCTGCTTTTTTCAATCGTGCCAGCGCCACAGCGAAACAATCAGCATAAGCCATTGGTTTTGTAGCTTTGATGCGCGCGGCTTCCCGGGTAAGGCCTTTATCAGCCTCAACGAGCGTAATTGGAAAAGTCTGTATGAGTTGCTCGATCTCCTGGGCCTTTGGGTCTCCAAGGCGCCTTGCAATTTGGTAGTAGACCTCTCCCCAGTTGATGATACACATTAAAAGGGGGCTGGAAGTCTCAACGGCTTTCCCGAAGAGCTCGATCATCTTTTCGAATCCGGGTTCTTGCTCAAGGTAGCATAACAACGCCCAACTATCGAGAACCCTTTCTCTGGTCAATTTTTTCTTCCTCTCGCTTTAGGTCCCCCTGTCGAGACTCCTTCAAGGACTTAATAAGGCCAGATCCCTTAAGAATGCCGCTCATTTTTCGGAAATATTCTTTGTTCAGGGGGCATAAGATAATCTCCCCTTTTCGCTCTTCCACATGGAGTTTCACTCCTTTCTTAATCCCAAGGCGGTGCCTTAACTTTGCTGGAATGACAACCTGCCCCTTTGTGGTCACAATTGTCTCCATACATACCTCCCGTCCAACTATTTTTAATATAGTATACATTAATAAAAAAGTATGTCAAGTAGAAATTGGTATTACAAAAAGGTCTATCATGACATACTACAAATAGGTTTGTGATGAGGCGCTCCCTGAGCGAGGTGGAGAAGAAAAGAACCTTCAGCGAAGTGCCCCTCGAAAATATTCCACCTGACATGGCCATTGCCAATGGCAATTTATTCAATGCCTTTACAGATTATTCTCTGAGAAAAGGCCCCCTCCATGAAGATCATTTTCCATCCGAGATTCTGTGAAGAGTTTCCTCCAGGGCCATAATCCGTAACCAAAAATGGAAACCTTAGCAATATCGCTGTCATGCTGAAATTTTTTCAGCATCTCGCTTTTTCGATAACCCAAAGATCCTGAAACAAGTTCAGGATGACGATTACGGATTATGGCCAGGGATTCTGTGGTTGACAAAAGCTCCTCAACTTCATAAAATTCCGCTCGATATGATGAAGGGCTTTAAAGTTGAAATTTCAAAGGGCCGGTTCAGGATTTACGGTTATGTCCAACCCATGGGGGAAGACCTTCTGGTCTCCCTCTGGGGAGGAACCCGGCCCCATATCGGTGCGGTGGGGGCAGCCACCCCGAGACCCAGCCTGAGGGACCGGAAAAAATGGAGCGCCACCTCTTCCAATCTCACCTTCCTGGGGCATAAAGAGGATATCCTGGTGAAAAGAATTTCGGAGAAACTGGCCACCCTGCTGAGAAAAAATGTGGTGGTGGCCGCAGGGGTTCACTGGGACCACATGTCCCCGAGGGATATTAAAATGGTCGAGAGCCTTGTTCAAAAGATCCCAGACCAGATCCTTAGAAAAATTTCTATAAAACCATCTTCGGAGAGAGAGAAATGAAATCGAACGGAAAAGAACGAGAGATCTATTGGAACCCGATGACGGAGACCCTTCCCTTGGAAAAATTGAGGAAGCTTCAGCTCCAGAAGTTTAGAAAGATCGTCGGGTGGGCCTATGAACGGTCCAAGTTCCACCGGAGGCTTTACCAGGAAGCAGGTCTTGAGCCGGGGGACATCCAAACCTATGAGGATGTCTCCAAAGTCCCAAAAGTGGAAAAGGCGATGATGAGGGATATTCAGAGAAAAGATCCCTTTCCTTATGGCGATGCCCTCTGTGTCCCTCTCGAAGAGGTCACCGAATTCAGGCAGACCAGTGGTACAACCGGGATGCCCGTCTATCAACCTGATACCTGGCAGGATTGGGAGTGGTGGTCTGAGGCCTGGGCCTACCTCCTCTATGCCCAGGGTTATCGAAGAACGGACCGGGTTTTTCTTCCCTTCGGGTATAACATCTTTGTGGCCTTCTGGGCAGGCCACTATGCGGCTGAGAAGATCGGTTGTGAAGTGGTTCCGGGAGGCGTGCTCGATACAGAGGCCCGGATCCTAAAGATTCAGGAGTTAAAGGCTACGGCGATGATGGCCACTCCGACTTACGTCCTGGGAATGGCGGATGCGGCCAAAAAGAAACTGGGAATCGATCCGGCCCGGGATCTCACCGTCCGGAAGATCACCTGTGCGGGAGAGCCGGGGGCAAGCATCCCCTCTACGAAACAGAGGATGGAAGAGGCCTGGGGGGCAAAGGTCTATGACCATGTGGGCGCAACGGAGATCGGTGCATGGGGTTTTGAATGTACTGCCCAGCCGGGTGGCCTTCATATCAACGAGGCCCTCTTTCTCACTCAACTTGAAGATATTGAGACAGGGGAGATCATCGATGAGCCGGGACGGAAAGGAAAGATTGTGATCACAGCCCTGGATCGAATGGCTCAACCCTGTATCCGATTCGATTCCAAAGACATGGCGGAATGGTCAGGCGATCCCTGCCCCTGCGGAAGGACCTTTCGTGTGATCAAAGGGGGAGTGGTTGGAAGGGCGGACGACATTACCAAGATCAAAGGGGTCCTGGTCGCTCCCTCTGCTATCGAAGAGGTGGTCCGTTCGATCAAAGGGCTGAGCAACGAGTTTGAGGTGCTGGTCACAAAGAAAGGCGACCTCGATGAGATCACGCTGAAAATAGAAGTTCTGCCTGAGGCGGAGGGAAATCGGGAAATGATCCTCGTTCAGCTGAAGGACCAGCTCCGGCTGAAGACGAACCTCGGCTACAACATCGAAGTCCACCCTTACAATTCCTTACCCCGTTACGAGGTGAAGGCCAAACGGTTTAAGGACCTGAGAAAATAATGTGAAGCTCTAAACTCAAAATCCTAAACTCTAAATAAACTCAATCGAAATAATATTTTGAGTTTTGAATTTTTGATTTATTTAGGATTTAGAGTTTAGTGTTTAGAGTTTTAAAGATTTCAGATGTCGAATTTAGGAAAAGAGGGAAAAATGAACCTAATAAAATTGAAAAAGATGGATACTCGAATCAAGAAGATCAAAAAGGTCGCCCTGGAATTAAAAGATCTCTCCGGCGGAATCCAGGCGGTTGACCGGAATGCGGACCGGGTCCTCGCCTCCGTAAGGATGTTAGAGATCAATATCAGTGACATCTTAGAGGTCAACATTTAACTGGTTTCAGAGTTTGATCCACTTGGGGACCACGACGATTCCTGAACCGGTCACCGTAAACCGCTTTGCATCCTCATCGAGATGGTATCCGATTTCCATCCCCTGGGGGACTTGAACCTCCTTGTCAATGATCGCCCTCCTGACCTTCGCATGTCTTCCCACATCCACGCCCTCCAGAAGAATGGAATCCTCCACCTCGGCATAACTGTGAACCATCACCCTGGGGGAAAGGATAGATCTCTTTACACTCCCTCCACTGATGATACAGCCATTCGAAAGGATGGAGTTCAGCGCAGTCCCCACCCTTCCCTCCTCTTCTAAAACCGTCTTGGCAGGCGGATAAGGGAGTTGATAGGTAAGGATAGGCCAATGAGGATCATAGAGATTGAGATGGGGTGTGACAGAGACCAGATCCATGCTGGCTTCAAAGTAGGCATCGATTGTCCCCACATCCCTCCAGTATCCCCTTCCCCCCTGGTCCCCCTGACTGAAATCAAAGGCAAAGACTTGATCCTTTTCGATCATCGCGGGAATGATATTCCTCCCAAAGTCATGGTTTGAATCAGACCGGGCATCCTCGATCAATCGCCTCACGAGCACCTCTGTATTAAAAATATAGATTCCCATCGAGGCTAAAATCCCTTCCGGGTCTCCCGGGATGGTCTTGGGTTCTTCAGGCTTTTCCTGAAAACCGATGATTCGCCAGCCCTCATTGATCTCCATCACCCCGAACTCCCTGGATAATCCCCGATTCATCCGGATGGCCGCAACGGTCAGATCCGCTCTCTTCTCCAGGTGAAAGGCAATCATCTTCCGGTAGTCCATCTTATAGATATGATCTCCGGAGAGGATGAGGACGAGATCCGGTTTCTCATGTTGCAGGGTATAGATATTCTGAAAGATGGCATCCGCTGTGCCCTGGTACCAGTGTTCATCAATCCTCTGCTGGGCTGGAATCAGCCCGACAAATTCTCCAAGGGGAGCGGAAAGGATGGTCCAGCCTAACTGGATATGGCGATGAAGGGAAATCGATTTGTATTGGGTGAGGACATAGATCCGACGGATATCGGAATTGAGGCAATTCGAGAGGGTGAAGTCAATGATTCGATAAATGGCGCCAAACGGGACAGCGGGTTTTGCCCGGTCTCGGGTAAGGGGATAAAGCCTTTCCCCCCGGCCACCCGCTAAGACCATGGCCAGAGCCTTCTTCATGGTCACTTCCCTTTATTTAGAAGTTCTCTTATCTTCTTCTTCAGGTCCCCGAGATCAACGGACTTGGTCACATAGGCATCCGCCGCCCAGCTCATAAAATCCTGACGATACCCGGGGTAAGAAGTGTTGAGGATAATGGGAATCTTCCGCTCCTTGCCCACAATCCGTCCGAGGGTCTCCATGCCGTCCATCACCGGCATGACGATATCGAGGATGATCAGGTCGGGCTTTCCCTCTTCCAATTTCTGGATCGCTTCTTTTCCGTTTCGTGCCGGAATCACCTCATAGCCCTCTGCTTCCAGCTCCTCCTTATAAAGAAGCCTCAGACCTTCTTCATCCTCAACCACTAAAATCTTCTTCATGCATTTATTATCGTTCATTTAAAGAAAAAAACAATCTTTTTTTGCTCTGAACTATTCACAAACGTCATTAATCGCAATAGAGCCCGTCATTCCCGAGAAAGCGGGAATCCAGGAAAACACTGGATGTGCTCACTTACTCCGCCTCCCTCCGGTCGCCCGGGTCAAGCCCGGAATGACAAACAGGTTAAGACTTATCTCGTTATGTATATTTATTTCCTTTCCACTTTTTTTCTCTGCTCGATCGCCAGCTTGCATTCGGCACAGATAAATCGCGGAAGGGTATGGGGATAGCTAATCCGTTCCTCCCCGAATCCCCAGTCAATGATGTCCCTGACCAATAACTCCTCCTTAAAGGCATGCCCCAGACAGAGCCCCATCCCGCAGACGATACAGATGGCGACCGCCTCCTCATCCACTCCCTGCTTCGCACAGACATAGCATTTCATAAGCGATTCTCCTTTTCCAGTGTGAATATAATTTATTTTTACCACGGAAGCGGCCGAAAATCAAAAATGAATGTGACTATTGCATTGAGGGAAAAACTCTGGTAACTATATTGAGTCTCGAATGCGTTGGGGGGATGAAAGCATTCTTCATGAAGCAATTCTGGTTGACTATCCTCATCCTCCTATACGATTTTTCGCCCTTTGAACTTCGAACGGGCCTCGAACTGACACTGTAAAGGCTACCTATTCATGAGCTAAAAAAGGGGGTGAAATTGGGTGACACTTTTGACTGATGTGGACCTTGATATATCCCCTGGATCGGAGCCAAGATCCAACTGCAATCCTTCAGGCCGATTCTCTGACCGCCTGTCCTGACTGATTCATGGTCGATAAAATCCTTTCTACCCTTTTCATCACAACTGATAGTGTTGATCCATTTGGGTTGTGGAAACACATGAATCTGGCTTTTCATAATAAATTCTCCCCTCTTCTTAGAATGGACACGTTTTGACACAAGCTCCGCAAGAGATACATTTTTTTCTATCAAATATCCCGTCGTTTCCCAAAGCAGGACATCTCTTAAGGCAATCCTCCCGCTTAACGCAGGCATCAGAAGCAGGAGGGTTCTGCTTTAAAGGCGCATCCGTAATGATTGCAGATAAGACAGTGCGTAACCCATGCCCTTTGACAGAAAGTGTCTGAAACGGACTTAATTCTCCCACTCCTGCACGTTCACCCAGTCTGGGTAGGGAAACCTTGGTAGAACGGGATCCAATAAATTGAAATTTGTAACCCCTCTTTTTTAATAAGGTGAGGACTGAGCTTTGTGCCGCAATCGTGGCAATA
>Ga0172371_10006902_pt1 | contig 16330 bp, 16 predicted proteins | sample Lak12m_FD_114543 | JGI IMG/M metagenome (GOLD analysis project Ga0172371, IMG submission 114543) | Freshwater microbial communities from Kabuno Bay, South-Kivu, Congo - kab_022012_12m | ecosystem: Environmental > Aquatic > Freshwater > Lake | place: Democratic Republic of the Congo: South-Kivu...
CGCCGCCATCCACCACCAGCGCCTGGCCGGTCATGTAAGGAGGCTGTTGTTTCAAGGTTGGAGTATTCCGAGTCTCTTGGGTCATTATTTGGACAATACCTTATTGGACGATAAAAGACCTGTCGGGTTTTCAAAACCCGACAGGTCTGACGCCTAAAATATTATTCGGTGCTAAGCCGGGCGGTGGCGCCGCCATCCACCACCAACGCCTGGCCGGTCATGAAGGAGGATTGGGTATCGTCGGCCAGGAAATAGATGGCGTGGGCGATTTCTTCGGGTTTACCGACCCGTCCGTTGACAGTCTTGCGCGCCAGGTTATCCAGCCGGGTCAGGATGTCGTCCCCTTGGACATGCCCGCGTCCCAGGCCGGCGCGTAACATGGGGGTATCCACCGCGCCGGGCAGGATGGCATTGCAGCGGATGTTGTCGGGGGCGAATTCAATCGCTACCGCGCGGGTCAATGCCAGCAACCCGCCCTTGCTGGCGGCATAGGCGGCAATATTGGCCGAGGTGGCTACCGCATGGACGGACGAGACGTTGACGATTGCCCCGCTTCCGGCGGCTTTGAACAGCGGGTGGGCTAATTTGATGCCTAAGAAGGCATGGCGTAAGTTTGAAGCGAAAACCGTATCCCATTCTTCAACGGTTGTCTCCAACAGCGGCTTGGCGACCTGGATAGCGGCGTTATTGACCAGCGCGTGCAGCCGGTCGGTGAAAGCGCGCGCCTGTTGAAAGATCGAATCCAGGTTCTCGCCGATGGAGATATCGGATTGGATGAACAACCCATTCTGGGGGAAGTCGTCTCCAAAAACGGCGCGGTCTACACCGATCACGCGCCAGCCTTGGGCAGCAAAGTGATGGATGGTCGCGCGGCCGATCCCCCCGGCGGCGCCTGTAATCAGGACAGTCTTTGGCGAAAATCGTTTCGCCTGATTAGCATCTGGGGTCATGAAAATAAGCCTTTTTTAGTCAGGTAATTGTTGGATTGTCTGAACGGATTAGATATTTTCGGGAGGGGTGAAGCCCAGCCCGATCAAGAGATTGCGGATGGAATTACGATGCACCCGCTCCCAGGCAGCCGGGCTGGAGTTGGCGTTGTGGGGCGCCAGCAATACGTTATCCATCTTCAATAGCGGGCTGTTCTTGGGCAGCGGCTCGATGGCGTAAACATCCAGGCCGGCGCCGGCCAGGGCGCCGGCCTGCAAGGCTTCGATCAGCGCCGGCTCGTCCACGATGGGGCCGCGCGCAGTATTGATCAAGATGGCCGAAGGTTTCATCCAGGCCAGCGTCTGGCGGTTGATCAACTGGCGGCTGGTCGGGTTTAGATCGCAGTGCAGGCTGACAAAATCGGCGCGGCGCAGCAGGTCTTCCAGGCTGGTCATCTCCACTTCGTTCTCGCGCAGGAATTCGGGCTGTAACATGGCAATATTGAGGATGTCGTTAGCCAGCAAGCGCATCCCGAAGGCGCGCGCCCTCCGTAACACCGTTTTGCCAATATTGCCCACGCCAATTACGCCCAGAGTACATTCGCTCAGCGCCCGGCCGGGGATTTTCTTCCACACGCCCTGCTTCATGGCGCGGTCCAAATCGGGTTGGCGGCGGGCGAAGGCCAGCATATAGCCGAAAACGCTGTCGGTCACCGGCAACGTGAAGGCGTTGGGCATATTACCGACCATGATCCCCAGGCGGGCGGCTGTTGGTCGGTTAATCGAGTCGATCCCGGTGCCCCACTTAGAAATCACTTTCAAGCGCGGCGCGCAGGCTTCCAGCACGCGTTCAGTATATTGGTCGTCGCCGCACAGCGTACCATCAAACTTGCCTGCCAGCGCCAGCAGATCGCTTTCGTTCAACCTTTCTTCGACTGGCGTCAAGAGCAGCTCGATGCCATATTGTTCCAGCAAGGGGCGGTAACGGTCAATAATTGGAAGCATGTAAGGCGCAGATACCAATACAATTAGCATATTCACTTATTTTCCTCTGGAAAAATGCTGAGCGCGGACATTCTGCCGATTGAACCAGGCAAGCAGAGCTTCTGGTTACTGTGCGGTCCTGCTCATCAAGAAATCGGTGATGGCAAAATCTAGTTCTTCGTCAATATCCCAGGCTTCGGCAGCGTCTATCGGGAATAACATCGGTCGCTCGCCCAGGCGGTTGCGGCGTTTTAACAGGTTATCGCGGGTGAAGATATAGAGGCAGGAATTTTCTTCGTAAACCGGTGGCAGGTCCTGAGTCTGGATCAGGATAGCCGGGTTGTGATTGATCGCCCTCCCCAGTTGATCCCACAGGCGCACTTTGAGCGGCGTGACGGAAAAGAGCGAGTCGTAAGCCGGGTACTCAGCCAATAGAGCCTGGATGGCGCGCGAGACGGTGGCGCTGCGCAGCAGGGGATTGGTGCTGTGGGTTTGCAGGTACAGGTCAGCGGGTACCTGGCTGGTGTCGTAAGCCAGGATTTCGTTCATCGAAACCTGGTCGGCGCGCAGGTGTTCGGGACGTTCCAGCGCCAGAACCTGCGGAAAATGGGCGCGCAACCCCTCGATGACCGGCGGGCTGTCGGTATCCACCACCACCTGGCTGATCTCTGGACAGGCCAGCAGGGTCGAGAGGATGTATTGATAGAGCGGCTTACCGGCCAACGGACGGTAATTCTTGCCCGGCACGCGCTGCGAGTGGTGGCGCATCGGGACGAGGGCGACGACTTTATTCAAGATATAATCCCCATACTTTGGCGGAGCGACCCCCAGAAGGGTTCCAATGATTGTTTGCATATCTGGCATATGGAGTAGTCCAGCAAACTTGTTGTATTGATTCTACTATTTTGCGCAACTTCAGCGCCGATTGTTTAAGGATCGCCCCGAAAGAGAACTCTACCGGCGCGATGGGTAAAATGTTGACTGGAAACCCAGAAGTGATAGCAGCCGTCTGGTCGGTCGAGCCGGAATCGACCAGGATTGTCTCTACATTCCGCACGGTCTGGTGGGAAATCCCATCCAACAGGCGAGCGATGTGCTGCTCTTCGTTATAGGCGCGGATGATGATCGAGCAATCCATAACAGGAAATCAGGCCTCGTATCCGAGGCGGGCGATCAGGTCTCCGGCAACCTGCTGGAAGAGCTGCCGATGTTCGTCATTGAACGCGCTGCGCCAGCCGCCGGCCTTGCCGCTGCGAAAGGTGGGCGAGCGCTGCGGATCAATGCTCGCTTCCAGCGCGCCGACCGCCTCATCGAATGGGCTGGCTGGCTTGAAGCCGCGCCGGATGGCATGTTCCAGCACTTTCTGTACCGTTTCGCGCCGCTCGCTGAGGAAATCTTCATAGCGCAATACCAGCGCTTGCGGGCGCTCCAACCAGCCGAAGAATGGCTCGAAACGCTGGCGAATATCCGGCAGCGCTTCAAAGACCGGCTTGCCGGCGGCGCGCTCTAATTCCTGTTCTGGCACACCCGCGATGCTGGCCTTGAGCCGCTCGTCAAAAGTGTGTAAGACTTCGTGGTAATAACGGTGGTGGATGTGGCTGGGCGCCATCTCGGCCACATAATGGACGTGCGAGACTACCACGTCGCGCGGATCTCTCAGGATGAAATAAGCTGCCATGCCATCTTGGCAGAGAAATTCAACCGCTTGCGGGAAGGCGTGGACATGCCCATAAGCGATATCGCCTGGCAACAGCCGCCGCAGGTCGGCCAGGATTTCCGTTTGAGAGCGTTGCCGCCCGGTGAAGCCGTCGAAGGTGACTACGGCCGGCAGCCCACCGTCCACCGCCGGGCCGATCCTGGAAAACCCGTGCATCACCTGGGTCAGCAGGTGGGTGCCGCTCTTGGGGAACGAATTGGCGAACAGGACCGGCGAGCCTGCCAACGACAGCCTGCGCCAGCGCAAAAAGGCCTGCCAGCGGCGCAATCGCCAGCGAGCCAAACGCGCCGGTTCGCTCATTTTCGTCTTGAATGTCATCGTTTTGGGGTCTGGACTGAGCTGGAAAAGGTGTTTTCGATTACGCCGGGCAGCAGGTCGTAGAGCGATCCGCCGATCTCGCGCTCGAATTCGTCTCGGATAGCGAAATACGCCTTCCACTTTGGGATGGTCAGCGGGTTGGTTCCATAACGCAACACCACGTCCACCAGACGCTTTTCCATCAAGCAGAAGCCCGCCGGCAGCGCCAGCGAATCGCACAATTGGATCAAGCGATCGTAGCGGTCATAGTCAATTTGGTCCAGGTAGCTCTGGACGAATTGGAATTCCTCATCCGAGCCATCCCACCGGTCAGCGCCCGCCGCCGCGTTTTTGATCGGATACGAGTGGGTCAGGCTGATCCGTGCCGCCTGCTCGTACCCCAGCGACATCAGGTATTGATAGCCATCCAGCGCATGGCGCATACCGGTTACGCCTGCCCGCCGGCCGATATCGTGCAGGCAGCCCAATACGTAAGCTGTTCCCGCGTCCATTTGGGGATGGCAGCCGGCGATGGCGCCGGCTGCTTCTGCGACATGCAAAGAATGCGCCACCCAGGGACCAGGGTTGAGCGCCTCCGCTTCATATAGCAGAGCTTCGCTTTCGTTTTTCGATGGGATGCTCACCTCACTCCACCTGCCAGCCATCTGGCTTACCAATCGGCGCTCGTTTCGTAGCCCAGGCGCAATAATAGATCGCCGGTTTGCGCTTTAAAGAAAGCTTTATTGGCCTCTGTGAAATGTTCGCGCCAGTTCCCTGGCTGTCCCTTGCGGAAGGTGCCGGATTTCTTAGGGGCGATAGCCTGGGTCAAGATTTCAATCTCCTGGGCGCGCGGCAGGGTGGGGTTGAAGCCGCGTTGTTCGAGATAGCTCAACAGGCGTTCCAGCGCATTCTGGCGGTCAAGGATCAGGTCTTCAAAGCGCAGGCATAAAACGGCGGGCTGTTCTAACCAACCCATATAGCCTTCATACTTGGCGCGCACCGGAGAGAGTTGCGAGCCTGGCTCTTCGACGCCCTGGATGGCAGCGTTCAGGCGTTCTTCCATGCTGGTCAAGCTCTCGTTGTAATAGCGGTGCATCCCGTGACCGGCGTGCATTTGAGTGGCGTAGAAGACGTGCGAGACGATCATATCGCGCGGGTCGCGATAGACAAAGATCGTAGCGCGGCCGGGGCGGGTCAGCACGGGGGTGAAGGGCTGGCGCGCCTTGACATAGCCGTAAGCGATGTCTCCGGCGCGCATCCGTTCCAGGTTAGCCAGTACTGCGTCATCCGGCAGCTTGTCATTTACTTCATCCCGGTTCACTGGTGGAAAGCCGGGGTTAACGAACGGTCCCAGCCGCGTCAGCCCCTGCACCACCTGATTAATCAGGTGTGAACCGGATTTGGGCATCGCGTTGCCCAAGACCGCTGGAGTCTTGTTTAACGCGTCTGCTCCCCAACGTATGGCGACCGCGGCGCGGCGCGCCTGCCAGCGAGCCAGCTTGAGCCAGTGTTTGGCATTGTAAAGTCCATTCATCGGTTAATCATTGGCGAAACGAGTTTCGCTCGAAACCAGTTTCGCCCGAAACTCGTTTCGCCTGTCTGTCTGGTCGGGATCTGTGCGGCTCCCGGCTGTACCAGATCAACCCTTTCTCGAGTAAAGTATCGGTGATTTCCTGCACCGATTGGAAAGAAATTCCAAGTTCGATGGCAATATCAGCAATAGTATATTGGCCGTCGCAGCGTTCCATGATCTCAAACAGCCGCCGGTGTCCCTGCGGGTTGTGTCGGTAATCTACCCAAATGCCGTAACCGGAGCAGAAAATTTCGCCTTTGAAGTTGTTCACTGCGTACTGGTTGTTCTCCCAGGCGTGCAGTAAACCCAAGATCAATTGTTTGGAGGCTTCCAGCCTGTGTGCGGTGATAATTGCCGGGGTATCCAGGCTGGAGTGGTACTCTGGATAAGGCCAGGTCGGCGAATCCCGCCGTTCCACCCGTGAAAGCGAGAGCATCGGCACGCGCACACCCGGCGCATTGAACTGGCGCTCATCGTTATTGATCACCGTCCGGTACGGCGCAGTGTAACCTTGCGCATCCAGCCCTTGTATGGCGCTGGTCAGGCAGCGGTCAACCGGGCTGGCGGGTTGGAATGAGCCTTGCAAGGCGTGCGGCGAGTCGTTGCCCAACATCTCCAAAAATAACCCGCCTGCCATATTGGGGATCAGCGCCTCGTTGTGGCTTAGATAGGCCACCGATCCGATTGTTTCAGGCAAGATCAACAGGCGATAGGTGTAATAGGGTTGAGGCGCGGCCAGCAAAGCGCGGGCGACTTCTAACCCGACCACTACGCCGCTCAAGTCATCATTCGCCATCGCCGGGTGGCACAGGTGCGCGGCAAGGACGAAGGTTTGCGCGCTTTCGCCCGGGATGACTACTTCGCCCACTTTGAGCGTCCCCGGCTCGAAGCTGGCGCGGATCACGACGCGGTATTCCGGTTGGGTCAGGGTCTCGCGTAATTCCTGCGAGGCGCACAACCCCCAATCGCGTTGGTAATACTTGAAGACAAACGGGATGGCCTGCGGCAGGTGGGGATGGACATGCAGATGTTGCAGCAACTCCTGGCGGCTGACAATCCCCTCAAACGGCAGAGAGTAAGAGACCACGTGCAGGGGATGGTCGGCGACATCCACCAGGCGTTGCCCATCCAAAGTTTCCAGGTAAGCTGCGTGACAGGTCCATTTTTCGGGGATGCGCCAGGTCCAGCATGGCTCGCCAGTGGGGTATTCGTGGATGCGCATCTGCCCATCCAACTCTTGCGCCAGGCGATACAAGGCGCGGTCGTAATCATCTGAAACCAGGTCGCGCTTCAAATACCAGAGCTCGTGGATTAATTCGATCATCTTGCTCATCTTTGCAGAACCAGTTTCGCCTGTTAGCGTTGCTTGAGATCAGAGGCTGGCTTCGCGCCGTTCAACGCGGCCGTCGGGCATGAGGCGGACATTGGCGACCAGCGACCAGGGATCGGATGCCAGATATTTATCTGCCGCCGTTACAAAATCTTGCAAGGTGCAGGTTGTCACCTGTCCATAATTAAGCGGCTGGCTGCGCCATTGCCCACTAGCTTGCATATCTGCAACCACCGGATCGATAGTCAATTGAGGGTCGAGTTCCAGGTCACGCACGAACATGCGGTAAGTGCGCGTTTGCCAGCCATCTGGCGTGCGAACCAGCCCGCTGAAATCCTTCCAGTAACGGTAAGGGACATTTGCCTTCCGCTCGCAATAGTGGAACATGGACACCGCGCGTGAATCGGCGCCTAATAGCAAGAGCTTGAAATCCAGATCGAGCATGCGTTCGAAGGCTGAACCGGGGTCAAAAGCGGAGACGGTGTCGCGGCTGGCGAGGTCGTCGCGGTAACGGCCGATTACGGCGATAGATTGTAATGGATGAATCGTGCGGCGCGCCTCGGGCAACTGGCGCACCAGCTCAGAGAACGCGCCCATTCCTTGAGAAGGGGTTGTGTGTGGGTCGTAGCTTTCACCGCGTGCGAAGCCAAAATTGAATGTCGGTACAACCAGCGTACCCTCCGCCCCGATCACTTCGCGGATGGCGTCCAGGTATAATCCGATTCCGCCTGTGGTGTTCTTTACCGCCGTTGGCCGCCCCAGGAACTGCACCGCCGAATGTACCAGTAAACCATCGCCGGCCACGATCCCCAGGTTTTTCAGGCAGGTTGTGACCTGTTGTTGGGTGACTTCTAGCATGTTAATGAAACAGGGAGACCTGGATTAGCCCTGGTTGTAGCCTTCCCAGCTCAGGCGTAACTGGTAAAGCTCTTTCTTCATTCCTAGATATTCCACCAGCTTGATGATCGGCTCATTGCCTAATAAAATTTGCGTTTCAATCGAGTAGACATTCTGCGCGCGGCACCATTCGATTGCCAGGCGTAATAATTTCTCGCCGATGCCCAGACGTCGCACAGATTTCTCGATCCACATATCTTTCAATTCACCGACCATCACGCCGCCCAGGTATTCCGGTACTCGTTTGATGCGGGCGACGATGAAGCCAACTACCTCGCCGCGATGTTCTGTATCGCCGCCCACCTCGGCAACATATAATACGCTGAAGCGTCCCAGTGTACGTCGGAACATATCCATCCACAGATGGCCGACATTATCTACGGCTGGAAATGCGTAGGTATATTGGCGCAACAACTCGTCCAGCTTGGCGTACATTGCCTCAACTGCGGGAAAATCCGCTTCGACGGCTTCCCGGTAAATAACAGTCTGTTGGGGTGGGGGCGAATAAAGTTGCTCTGTGCTCATAGGTTGCTCCTTGGGAATGTCAGAAAGTCTGATTATCCCGCCATTTCGCGCACGGCTGCGGGCCAGCGGGTCGGATCCAGACCATATTGCGCCACAAAGGCAAAGGCCATGCGCTCGAGACCGAAAGCAACGCAGCCGGTATGGGCGGGCGAACCGTCTGGTAGGGTGATATTCAGGCTGCGTCCGAAAAAGTCCTGGTGGTAGTTATACGAGCCGACAGCCAGGGTCGAGTTTTTGAATGGCAGGCGGGCGCGAATTTCAAACTTAAGCTGGAAGGCGCTTTGGAAAGCGGCCTGCTTGCGAAATTCGCCGATGAAGAAGGGGTCATTCGCGCTCTCCACCCGGTAAGCCAGGCCGATATTCTCAAACACCTGGCTCATCCGCTGGCGGGCAATTTCACGGTTCTGCAGCACGAAGTCTTTGTTGCCCACGAAGATCACTTCACGCATCGTGAAGTTCCACAGGCGTTCCAGCGTAGTCAGGTTTATCGCCTCGTAGCGAAAACAGTTGCCTACCGCAGTGGCAGTCATCTGCCCGCCTGGCAAGGGCCGGTCTGCCAGGGCAAAATACAGGTGATAACAGACTGCCGGCGAGAGCAGGGCCTGGATGGCGGCGAAAGAATCGGGCGGCGATTGCAGCACAGACTTCCCATCAGCAGAATGTTCGCAAGCGGCGTGTTGGGCAAACTCGTCAATGACCTTCAGGTCTTCGCGCAGGTGGGTGGCGAAGGTGAGCGAATGAGGAAAAGCCCGGAAGTAATTGACCCGCTCAAGATAACTGGCCGGAATCAGAGTCGGGAAGCGATAGGGCGCGGCCTGGAAGCTATCCGCCAGGGCGACGAATTGCGCTTCGAAGTAAGCAATGAGCCGCGTAAGCAACGGACCCACGACAAATAAGCCGTTAGCCTCCTGGCTGACCTGCCCACTTTCCATCAGCGCCGCCATCGGATCATCCCCGTATGGTACAGGTCGCTCCAGGTGATCTTCCAATATCTGGATTTTGGGCTTGAAGGCGCCTTTTGCCATCGAGAGGACTACCCGCTGGACTTTCTCAACCAGTTCCGCCTGGCGCTCGGGCGACAAGTGGACCGCGCCGGCGGTTTTCAGAACGATCTGGCTTTGGGTGACCTGCGCGGCCAGGATTTGCTCATCCACGTAGGCCAGCTTAGATTGAATTTCGCCGGTCAGAAAGTCGGGGATAGCTACCGCGGGCGCAAAGGCCAGTTCCATGCAGCCATCGGCTGGCTGCATTTCGACGAAACTAGAGTTTCGCCCGAAACCAGTTTCGTCTGACGAGGCGTTACTGGACATTGCCATTATCCTTCAGGAAGCGGCAGATTTCAGGAATTGAAATTAATTGGGCAATCAAATCAGCGTCAATGGCAACGCCGAACTCATCTTCCAGCTTTAGAATCACTTCCATGTGTCCCAGCGAGTCCCATTGCGGCAAGTCGCCAAAGGCCAGCTCCGGGGTGACCATCTCTGCCGGCGCCTGGATCGCTTCGGCTAACAAAGATTGGACACGGGCGGATAAAGTCGCCTGGCTCAGATCAGATATTTCGTTTATGCTCATCGTTAAATTCATCCTCTGTGGTAAGTCTGATAGTTATATAGACTGATGCATCCCTATCCGACTATGGGGCTAATCTACGTGACTGTATTTTTTATCTTACATACCCCGACTGGCTGATATTCGGGGTTCCACACCCCCTGCGGCATGCCTTTATCGGCGGCCTGGTAATAAAAACGCGCCAGGTTATCGCGCAGCTCGGCGCAATCCTTTAGCGCGCGAAATAACTCGTCATATTGGGTATAGTTTGAAGGCGTTTGTGCCGGAAGCCGGAAAAGCTTACGCAAGCTGGCGTCGGTATAGCACCAGCCGCTGGAAGCAGCATGCCACCAATCCTGATCGCGCCCGGCGGTCAGCGTTGCCAGCAGCACGCCGCCGGGTTTCAGCACGCGCATTAATTCGGCTACTACCTGTTCTAATCCTTCGGGGGTGTTATGCTCCAGGGAGGATATGGCGACGATTGCATCCAGCGTATTATCGGCAATCTCTGTCAGGTCGGTAAGGTCCTGGTTGTAGACGCGCACCTGACCGGCGCTTTGCACAGGCGAGAGGTAACCGGCAGCCTCGCGCGCCAGGGCGGTCAGCCGCGCCGCCCCCCGGCGGTAAATTGGCCCACGGATTGGGCGATCCAATATCTGGCGGAAGGCCTCTCCCAATGGGGATAAATCTCGCTCGCGCAAACCCTGGACGCGAAAGCGTCGGCGAAAGCGTGGCGGCAGCGCGGCCCGACTCAACCGGTCCACGCTGTAGACTGTTGCGCCCTTATCCGCCAGGTACCATTGCAAGATACCCGTTCCTGCGCCGGCGTCCATGATCTGCTTGCCCTGGATGGCGGTCGGCGTGGCGAAACCAGTTTCGCCAGCGCCTAAATTCGCTATGACCCAGCTCAGATCGAGCAGATAGTGCCAGCCAAATTCCAGGCGCAGCGTGCGGGCCAGTTTTTTTAGCTCATCTACCACCGGACGATTTTGTTCCAGCAGGTCCACCGATAGGATTTCAATCCGCTGGGTAGGCAGCGTATTCTCTGCTGGTTGGATAGCCGGGGAGGCTGATTGTCTGATAGTCAAATAGCTTTATCCTTGGCGAAACCCGTATCGCCCGAAACTAGTTTCGCCCGATACGGGTTTCGTCTTCATCAGTATAGAAAGTTCGTTCGACGTTCTCGGTGGATTGGGTTCTTAGCCTGGTTTTTTGCTGCACATCTTTGCCCGTGATCCCTCTGACCAGAGTCTGGATCGTGGCTGAACGCTCAGATTTTAATGCCTGCCAGGAGAAGGGATTCAGCTTAACATAGCCCTTGCGGTAGCCATCTTGAAGATACGCTTCAAAGCTGAGCGAAGAGCGGAAGAGTTGATAGTAAAGGAACCGGCGGGCATTGTGCTTGAATTCCGCCGGAATCTCGATTCGGTCTGCTTTCAGGAATTGCTCGGCGGTCTCCTGGTGCTTTTGGATTGTCTCAGGTAAAAAGACCATCGGGTATTGCGTATAGCGCGCCCGCCCGCCGCATAGCGCCGGCGCGCCCATCAGCGCAGCTTCCAGCCCAATGGATGAGTTATAGACCATCACAAACTTTGAGCGCTGGATCAGCTCATACGAACTGACATATTCCCGCGAATCGACAAATACAACGTTTGACAGTTGATCTACCCCGCTCTGGGCGACCCAGCTTCGCACGCTCTCGCGGCTTTGTTTGGCTGTTCCAGGGCGCATTTCATCCGGATGAGCGCGGATCACAAAGAGAGTTTCAGGATGGGCGCGGATGAGCTCAAGAACGCTATCCAGCCAGATAAACATGTGCGAGAAGATCGTGTTGGCATGCACCTGGCTGGTGTCGTAGACCACGTTGGTAAAGACCGGCACGATCTGGCGGAAGCCAGAGGCTTTCTGCAAAAATACTTTATCCAAGCCACGCATTTCCGGCCAAAAACGAATGCCGGCCATGGTGAACTGTCCCTGAAAACGTTTTTGTAAATACTCGTCCAGCCGGGCGTTCTGTTGTTCATTCAACTCAAAATCGGAGGGGATGGCGATTGGGTAGGCTGTCGCCTCGCCTTCGGTGAAGAAGGCAGAAAAGCGTTGGAAGCCGACTTCGTAAGTAACCACTCGTAGGCCGCGCGCCTGCGCCGTCCAACGCGCTGTCGCTTCCGGGTACATCATACCGTTGAAGATGACCGCCACAGCCGGTTTGACCTGATCCAGGAAAGTCGAGAACTCCTGGGCGATGTTGTAGGCCGAGAGGATGTACTCTCGCATTAAGTACCGGGTTGGTTCGTCGTCTGACAAGGTATGCCGGCGTAGCGCCCAACGGATGGATGGCAGAACCAAACGACCGAGTGGGATCGAAAGCCCCGGCATGACCAGCGAACCTTTCACTTTGCTGTATTCGAACGCGCCTAATTCATCCACGCTCAACTCCTGGAGCGCTTCAGCCAGGTCGTGATCGGGTTGATAACCAAACCAATAGGCGTCGGCGTGGCTATAGAGCCGTCGGCTTTGCCTCAGGCAGGCCGCGCAAGGAGGCGGGTGATGGAAATCATCGCGGTTGGCGCCTAAGACGCAATGGCTCATTCCGCTCTGACAGACGAAGTGCCGCACCAGCGCGCCTTCCAATCGCAATCCCCAACTGGTCAACAAGGCAAAGGCGGCATTCTGGCTAAGACCAGTGATCCGCGCCGAGGCGTTGAAAAACACCACGGGCTGCTGGGTAGACGCGCCGGGCGCGTGGGCGGCAACCTGCCGCGCCAGACGCAGCACGCGCCAGTGGTTTTGCCATTCCAGGATGCGGGTGAACAGGTTGATTTTTGGCATATGCGACTATTTGACTATTTCGCTTTGATCTTTATCATTCTGGCTGACAAAATAAGCCTCGGAGAGGCGCTGGATGGCGATCAAGAAGCCTTCGCCCTGGCGTTGATGACCGCGCCAGATTTCCGGGATCATCGTCCCGCGGTAATTGCCCAACACGCGGAAGAAACGCGTCCAATTAATTGACCCCTCGCCGATCTGCAATCCCTCACCATCCAGGCCGGCGGCGTCGGAGAGATGCAAATGTCCGATGTATGGCAGCAAAAGGCGCAATTGTTCGTAGAAGTCTACATGCGCCCAGTTGCAATAGAGCTTATGATGCGAAGAATCGTAGCAGAACTTCAAACCGAGTGGGATCAGGAAATCGCGGATTTCCTCTGCATCCATAAAAGCGTTGGTCAGCCATTGACCGCCGAAATACCAGGGATGCGGAGGCAGGTTCTCGAGCAGAAGCTCGACGCCGGCGTAATCCAGTTCATCCACTGACCGGCGCAGGTTGGCGTATAAGGTTGCCTTGTCATGAATTGGATGATCCAGGCTCATCGCGCCTGGGTGGATGACCACTTTCGGCGTACCTGTAAAGTACGGCGCCATTTTACGCGTCAGGTTGATGGTTTTTTGCAGCAGATCGCGTGAGTCAACACGCTGGCGTTCGTCTAACGCGCACAGATCAACCAGCGTGCGCTCCCAAAATTCCGGCGCGTGAACAACCAGCCTGAGCGGGTTTTCTGCAGCGGCGCTGTAGTCATCGCCGGGGTAAGGTTCATCCAGGTCCTGGTCGGTAAAATGAAACTCCAACAAGCGCGGCTTATATTGCAGCATCTCGGCGTAATCTCGGAAGCGGACGGTGAAACCGATATCCATCGGCAGCAGGTGTGCAGTTTCAAGCGAAACGTGCAATCCCAGGTCGCGATCCAGGAACGGCTCATCCTCCTCGATCTCGCGGCTGACCAGCTTGCCGATTAACTTTTTGTAATTCTGGGGCGAGATGCCCAGCGCGGGTCCCTTGACGGTCACCATATCCGCCGTGATGGTTTCGCCCGGCAGGATGCGCCGCGCGGCAACCAGGCTTTTTCCCAACACCTCGCGGTTCAAAATTTCACCGCGCGAGATGAATTTCTCTTCCCCGCTGCCCATCGCTAAAAAGACCTGGCGAATATCGCGCACCATTTTGTGAAAGCCTTGCGGTTCCAGGCTGGCGGCGTGATCGGGGCCTTCCATCGTGCGATCGAGGGTCAAGTGGCGCTCGACAATGGCGGCGCCCAGCGCCGCGGCTACGGTGGAGACGGCGATGCCGCGCTCGTGACCGGAATAACCTACCGGCACACCAAAACGCCGTAACTGGTTCATAAAGCGCAGGTTGATGTCGTCGAAAGCGACCGGGTAGGTACTGTTACAGTGTAACAGCGCAAAGCGCGCCCCATGCTGCTTCAGGAAGTCTACTGTGGTTTCTACCTCGTGCATATGCGACATGCCGGTGGAAAGCAGCAGCGGTTTACCCTTGCCCGCCAGATGCTCCAGCAGCGGCAGGTTGGTCAGGTCGGCGGAGGCGACTTTGTAGGCCGGTACGCCCAGGATTTCGAGCAAATCGGCGCTATCCGCGTCAAACGCGGAGCAGAGGAAGGTGACGCCGCGCTTGCGGCAGTGTTCAACGATGGTGTAGAAAGCCCCTTCTGATAATTCCACCTGTTGTAAGATCGGCAGCAGGTAACGCAGGGTTTTTTCGCCCGAGTTGGCGTTCTCGAGATATTTCTTGGGGTAGAGTTTTGCCAGGTTGCGCTTTTGAAATTTGACCGCGTCAACGCCGGCTTCCACTGCGACATCAATCAGCTTTAGCGCCAGATCCAGGAAACCATTGTGATTGACGCCGATTTCAGCAATAATATAAGTTGGCTGCTGGTCGCCGATCAGTCGGTCGCCGATCTTTATCGTCGGCGTCGCTTCGCTCTCTGTCGGACAGGAAGTCCGGGGTAAATTCTGCGTCCACTGTTCAGCAGGCATTGTGTGTCTCCTTGTAGGGGCTGGCGAAACGAGTTTCGCCTGGATCACAGCCGGAAGCCCAGGTCTTCAAAAGTAAGCTCTCCGCTTTCCAACATACGCTCGGCGCGGCGCCAGTCATCCGGCGAGTCGATGTCAACCCAATCGCAGGGGGGGATGATCAGCGGCAGGATGCGCTCGCCTGTCATGGAGCCTTTCTCCAATATAGTATCTCGCCAGGCGGCATCCACGTAACCGGTCTGCCAGTAAGCTTCGGGCAATAGCTGGCGCGGCATGTTGTAGGCCTCTGGATATTCGGTTTGAATCAATGGTCGCATGAGGCCATCCGCGCCAATCTGCCACATTTTGAAAGGGTTTTGGAATGGGATACATACGGTGCGGATGGCATCGGCATCCGGGTGCGCCAACAACTGGTAAACTGCCTGGTCAATATGCCAGACGCGGCGTAACGGCGAGGTAGGCCGCAGTTGCACCACGATCTCGGCGCGGTAGCCTTCATGTTCCTCCAGCCACTCTAAAGCGTGTTGGAAGACTGGCAGATCGGGCGTGTGATCTTGTGAATGCACTGCCGGACGTAAAAAGGGCGTTTCTGCCCCGTACCGGCGGGCGACGGCGGCGATTTCCTCGCTGTCGGTCGAAACCAATACACGCGAGACGCTTTCAGCGGCCAGTCCCGCCGCGATGCTGTAGGCAATCAACGGATGACCGGCAAGAGGGTGGATATTTTTGCGCGGGATGCTCTTTGAGCCGCCACGCGCCGGGATCAGTACCAACACTTGGGTCATTTTTTAATCACCAGGTCGTCCAGCCGCCATCCACTACCAGATTGGCGCCGGTCATGTAGGCCGAGGCGTCGGAGGCCAGGAAAAGTAAGGCGCCGTTCAATTCGTCCTTTTCTGCCATGCGTCCCAAAACAGCCCTGGCAGAATAAGCCTGCACAAAGCTTTCGTCATGACCGTTATAAACGCCGCCGGGGGTTAAAGCGTTGACCCGGATGTTCTTCCCGGCGTAATAGGCGGCTAAATAGCGGGTCAATCCCAGGATGCCGGCCTTGGTGACCGAATAATAGACCGGTTTGTATTGTGGCTCTGCCTGGCTGCTGCGCTGGTACAGGCGTTGGTCCGGGCCGGCCAGCCCATAGATTGAAGACAGGTTGATAATTACGCCGCGCTCCTGCGCCAGCATAGGCTGAACAGCCGCCTGGCAGCACAAATATGCGCCAGTCAGGTTGACCGCCAATGCCTGGTTCCAGGATTCAAAAGGAAAACTTTCAAAAGCGCCTGTTCCAGTTCCGTGCAGATGGGCCGCTGATTGATTTTGGGGGTCGAATTTGGGATCGAGCGCGGCGCTGTTTACCAGGATGTCCAGCCGTCCGTAGGTCTTCAGCGCTACCTGAACCATGCGCTGGACTGAGTCGGGGTTGGTAATATCCACCTCGCTTGCAAGCGCCTGATAGCCTGAAGCAGACAGCGTTTGCGCCAGGTCTTCTGCTGCAGCCGCGTGGATGTCTGCGATCAACACATTAGCGCCAGCCTGACACAGGCTGCGGCTGAATTCCGCCCCCAGCAACCCGGCCCCGCCAGTAACCAGCGCTACCCGCCCCTCCAGATTAAACAGTTCCATTACGGTGTGCTGGGACTCAGGCGAAATTCGTTTCGCCATTGCGCCCGAAGAAACGGATTCTGTCATTTGTTAGACCGGAGCGAGGC
>Ga0172371_10006903_pt1 | contig 16330 bp, 8 predicted proteins | sample Lak12m_FD_114543 | JGI IMG/M metagenome (GOLD analysis project Ga0172371, IMG submission 114543) | Freshwater microbial communities from Kabuno Bay, South-Kivu, Congo - kab_022012_12m | ecosystem: Environmental > Aquatic > Freshwater > Lake | place: Democratic Republic of the Congo: South-Kivu...
GGTATCGTCACCCGCACCGATATCCTGCGCACCCTGCACCACGCCGAAGCCGAGGAAGAAGCGCTGGTGCGCGCCAATCTCGAAGAGGTGGATTTTGCCGCCCGGCTCAACCGGCTGACGCATCTGGCGCCGCTGTTTGAGGCGGTACAAAAGGTATCCGTCAACTATCGGGGGGTTTATCTCGTCGGTGGTTTCGTGCGTGACATCGTCATCGGGGAGCCGAACTACGATGTTGACATCGCGGTAGAAGGAAACGGTATCGAGTTCGCCGATGAGCTGGCGGCGGAGCTGGGCGGCCGGGTGCGGGCACACCCGAAATTCCACACCGCCATCGTCATCCTCGATCAGACCCGGCCGGTACGGCGGATCGATGTGGCCACCACCCGCACTGAGTTCTACGATTACCCGGCCGCGCTGCCGACTGTCGAGCATTCTTCTATCCGGCACGATCTCTACCGCCGTGATTTCACGATCAATGCCATGGCGGTTTCCCTGGCGGCGCACGATTTCGGCAGCCTGCTGGATTTCTTCGGGGGGCTGAAGGACATCGAGGGCAAGACCATCCGGGTGCTCCATAATCTGAGTTTTATCGAGGACCCGACGCGCATCTTCCGGGCCATCCGTTACGAGAACCGTTACGGCTTTCGCATGAACCGCCACACCCTGGGGCTGGTGCGCGGTTGCGTGGAGATGGACCTCGTCGGCGATCTGTCTTCAGCGAGGCTGCGCGATGAACTGATATGGCTGCTCTCGGAGCCGGAAGTCAAGCACACCATCCTCAGGATCGGCGAGCTGGGCCTGGGGCCCTCGATTCATCCGGCGCTGGGCGTCGATGAGGCCGCGGCGGAGCTGGTCCAGCGCGCCGATCAGGCCGCTCGCGAGTTCCAGATGCTGGGAGAGATCAAGCTCTGGCGCCTCAGGTTAGCCTGCCTGGCGCGGAAGATGGACGCCGAACGCCTGAGCACCTGGACCCAGAGGCTCAAGCTAAGAGCCCTGGACGCGGAAGCGGTGACAAGCGCTGTGGTGCTGGCGGGCAAGGCGCTGCAGCGGCTATCAGGAGGTCTGCTTTCCCGGGGAGCGGTCTATGAGTTGCTGTCTCGCCTGCCGGGCGAGGCCCACATCCTGGCTTATGCCCTGACCGCGGATGAAAGCGCCCGCGAGGCTCTGCAGCTGTATCTCACGGAACTCCGCGATCTGAAGATCAGTATCACTGGGCAGGACCTCCTCGGCATGGGCCTGGGCGAATCCCCCGCGGTGGGCGAGATTCTTGCTAAAATCCTTCTTATGAAGATCGAAGGCAAAGTGGACGGCCGCGAATCCGAGCTCCAGGTGGCGCGGCAACTTGTCAGTAAGGTGAAAATGTGAGGGAACAGATCCTGGAGTTCGCCGTGACGCTGCCGGCGCTTCTGATTTCCTTGGTATTCCACGAGGTCTCCCACGGCTATGTGGCCTTCCGACTGGGGGATAAGACCGCGAGCGATCGCGGCCGCCTCTCGCCCAACCCGCTCCGTCACCTCGACCGCTTCGGCACGCTGGTATTGTTTCTCACGTTCTTCAGCTCCGGCGGGCAGATGCTGTTCGGCTGGGCCAAGCCGGTGCCGATCAATCCCCGTTTCTTCAAGTCGCCGCAACGGGGGATGGCCTGGGTCGGCCTCGCCGGCCCCACCGCCAACTTCATGCTGGCCGCGACGGCGGCTTTGGTGCTGGAACGGTGGGCGCATGCCGACACACTGCTCACGGTCGCCATCTTCCGGGTGTTCCAGCTGAACATCATCCTGATGCTCTTTAATCTGTTGCCGGTGCCACCGCTGGACGGCTCCCGCATCGTGGGCGGTTTCATGCCGCCCCAGATGTACATGCGCTGGATCAGCCTCGACCGCTACGGCATGCTGTTCGTGATGCTGGTGCTCTTCTTCCTGATCTCCGTCCCGGGGCCGTTCTACGATGTGATCCGCGCCTGCTACCGGCTGTTCTTGCCGTCCTTCGGATTCTGACAAAAAAAGGACGGCCCGAGGGCCGCCCTGGTTCACTTGCTATGCAGAAGATTATTAACTGCCAGAGGCTTGACGGCTGACCCGCTGAGCTCCCAGCTCCTCGAACCGCCTGGTCATCGCCGTATACGGGATATCCCAGATCGGCTGCAGCTGACCGTCGATCATGATCTTCCCTGGTTCCAGCTCGCGGGAATTCACCTTGGTGTGCACGTCGGGGTATTCCGCCAGTTCCGCGCTGTCGAAATCCACGTACCGCAACTGCGCGGTGCCGCCAAAATCCTCATCGAGCTGCCGGTTGATCGCTTGCGTGATCTCTTCCAGAGACCAGCTGGGGCCTCAGCCGCCTGAACAGGAATCGAGGAATCTCGATCCAAATACTGGAAAGATGATGATTTCCGGAGCCATGCTAACCGCCTTCCAAAATTTGAGATAAAAGGTAGTTCCCTATTCGGTAAAGTGCTTCTATATCCTTAGATACCCTATAGGGGTAAAAGTTTCAAGTATTAAATCCGCTTCAGGCTTTCTGAGAGGCGCCAGCCGGTGGCGGGGGAGATGGTGAAGGTCTGGCGGTCAGGGCGGGAGCAGCTGGCGCCGCCGGTTTCGGAGGTGTCAGCGGCGAGCCACCATTCGACAGTGATTTCCTCATCGTCGCGAGCCTGGCCGTAGCGGGCGGTGAGAGCGGCAGCTTCCTGCCTGGTGGCGCCTCCGATCGGTGAGCCATTGCTTTTCACGACGGCTGTCGGTCCCATGATGTTGTGCCCCTGGATGATGAGATCGCCTGGCTGAGCCAGTGCCAGCAGCCGTTTGTCTTCATCCTCGGTTCTGGGGATCATGATGCGCCGGCCCTCCGAAGAGAAGAAGATCCTCCCCAGCTTGAGTGCCATGATCTCGGCTACCGGCGGGTCGGGTGACTCGGCCAGTAGTGCCTTGAGGCGCACCGCGAACTGGGGCTCGGTGAGCAGGCAGCCACCCGCGGGGCAGGGGTAGTCATTCACGCCGATCTCCGTAGCCAGCTGCATCTGCGGCTTGCGCGAGCGGCCCTCCATCGCCATCAGGCGCGAGCGGTCGACCCAGCCTTCGCGCTCAGGGATGGTAGTTTCGAACTTCAGCGCCGACAGCGGCCTCAGCAACAGTCCGGAGAGACCCGATTCCTCTTCGATGATGCGCATGGCGTCCGGCCGCTGCGACATCGGGCGTTCGCCCCAGACCTCGCCGGTGATGATGAAGTCGGCGCCGGTCTCTTCCATATATTCCTTAGCCTTGCGGAACATGTTGATGCGGCAGTCCAGGCAGGGGTTGAGGCCGCGGCCGTAACCGTGCTTCGGGTTTCGGACCGCGTCCATCAGGTCGCGGGTGGCATTGAGAACCTTCACCGGGATGCCGAAGGCCTCCGCAGCGGCGCGCGCCTCAGATTTGCAGGCCCCTTTGGCGGTACAGGTGCAAAACACAGTGGAGAAGTTGAGCGCCTCCACCTCGATGCCCTGATCGAGCATCAGTTTGACCGCCAGGCGGCTGTCGAGGCCGCCTGAAAGCAGGGCGATGGCTTTCCTTTTTGTCTCGTTCATCGGAAGGGGTCGCCTCAGATCGGGCAGACCAATAACTTACGAATACAACTAGCAAAATAGCAGATTGCTTCGTCCCAGAAAAGCTCTTCCCCGGATGGAAAATTTCCGCAAATTTCTGGAAACGAGCTTCCATACTTTGATATACTGCCCATTACTCTGCCGCGAGCCGTGAGCCGCGGGTCGGCAGGTCCCCGGATATCCAGTGGGTCCCTGATCTGCGCCAGGCTCCAACAGGGTGGTTTTTTTTGCCTGGCGCCGGGTAAATGCGCGGTGAATAAGTTATTTCAGGAGGAAGGTCAAACTGGGCCGAGAAGCGACTAAAGATTTTGCGCGGTCACCGAAAGTGCGGTTGTCTGCGCCCATGAAGATGGCCGCCGTGATCGCTGCCGCCGCCGCGGGCCTGATCCTGCTCGCGGTGTTGATGCTGGTGGTTATCACGCCGCCTGGTCTCAACGTCTCGATTGCCGATGGGGCCACCGAGGTCCTGCCGGATTCCCAGAGCCTGGATATCGGCGCCAGTCGCTGGGGAGCTTCCCTGGACAGCTTCCAGGTGACAGAGGCGCTGATCGCCGCCGATGGCAGCATCGTGAATGAGCATATCCTTGATGGCAAGATTCAGGAGGGGCGCTACGTGCTGGCTGATGGCTCCCCTCCTCTCAAAGCAGATGCCCAATATACAGTGACGGTCTCCGGCATGGTCAAGAGCTTCGGCTTGTCGGGACTGAGCGACTCGCTACAGGAGCGTTCCTTCACCTTCAAAACAGTCACCACGCCGATGCCGATGATTCCGGCGGGCGGCGTCACTCTCAAATACGGCGAGCCGTTTACTCTGGAATGGAATATTCCTGTCAGCAATTTTGAATATAAGCTCGACAGCATCAATAGCACGATGTCTCTCGATGACGAAGGCCGCATCGCGACTTTCAAGCTGGAGAAGTTCGAGCAGGGCAAGGAATTCCCCCTTACTATAACCGCCGCGACCTCCCTGAACGGTCGCGAGCTTAAAGCGCCGATCGCGACAGCCTTTAAAACCGCGGCGCCGCTTAAGGCCACTTTTGATCCGGCAGACGCCACCCCGAGTGTGAGTTCCGATGTGCATCCGGCGGTCATCTTCAGCGAGCCCATCGCGAACCCGGAGAAAGCCCAGTCGGCGGTCTCCATCGAACCGCGGGTTGACGGCACCTGGAACTGGGTCGCTCCGGAAAAGCTCCAGTTCACCCCGGCCGCTGAATTCGAGCACAACCAGGATGTCACCATCATCGTCAAGGGAGGTCCGCAGCAGTTGCGCGGCGCCGGCGGCGGTTTCCTCGATGCCGATGCCCGGTCAACATTCACCGCGGCGCCGGACAAATCGGTCGACGTCGATGTGACCAACCAGGTTGTGACCCTGATGGAGAACGGCAAGCCGATCGAGAGCTTCGCCTGCTCGACCGGCGCGGTACCGCATGAGACGCCGCTCGGTGATTACACGATCTACGCCAAGCTGCCGGCCACGGATATGCGCGGCCCCGGCTATTTTGCCCCCAAGGTTCCGTGGGTGATGGTCTTCAAGGGCGATTACACCATGCACGGTAACTATTGGGCTACGGCCTTTGGGCGCCCCAGCAGCCACGGTTGTGTCGGCTTGCCGGTCGAGACGGCCAAGCATGTCTACGATTGGGCTCCGATCGGCACGCCCATCCACATCCATACATAGGGAGTCAGCCGGCCAGCTTGCCGGCGCGGGACAATTTCCTCTATGAAAGCTCTGACCTGCCAGGCGAAGGACCGTGTTTCAGCCGCGATCTCCGCGGATGAAGCGCTGAAGAGCATCCGCGACAACCCCCAAACACTCGTCTGGCTGGATTTTGATTCCCCTCTGACCGCTGATGACCGGCGCCTGCTGGCAGCGCCGCCATTTGGATTCCATGAACTGGCGCTGGAGGACGCATCCCGTCCGGACGGCCAGCGTCCCAAGGTGGAAGAATACGAGGATTACTTCTTCATGGTGATGCACGCCCTGTCTCACAAACAGGTGGAGGGGCAATTATCACTGGAGTTGGACTGGCATGAGATCGACCTGTTCGTCGGCTCCAACTTCGTAATATCCGTCCATCGGGGAGAGCTGCCGGAAATCGACCGCGTCTGGCAGGACGCCCTGGTACGGCCGGGCATCCTGGGCTGCGGTTCCGACCGGCTGACTTATTTCATCCTGGACGCGGTCGTGGACCATTATCTGGAAGCGATCGATGACATCGAGGACATCCTCGACGATCTCGAGGATGCCGTCATCAGCCCGTCCTCCGGCGAGAGTGCCGTGCAGGACATATTCAGATTCAAGCGGCAGCTGATCAACTTCCGCAAGAAGGCCGGCCCGCTGCGGGAAGCGATCAACGAGATGACATCGCGCAACTTCCCATATATCACGGAGAACACTTCCTTTTATCTGCGGGATGTCTATGACCATCTGATCCGGCTCTCGGACATTCTGGATTCCTACCGGGACATCCTCACGGGAGCGCTGGACGTGCACCTGTCGGCGGTCTCCAACCGATTGAACGTGATCATGAAGCGGTTGACGGTGGTGGCCACCATTTTCATGCCCCTGACCTTCATCACCGGTTTTTGGGGGATGAATTTTCTGGATCTGCCGGTGGGCAGCCATCCATGGTTCTGGGTGACCGTATCGGGAATGGCCGCGATCACCCTGGCGCTGGTAGTCATGTTCACTTCCCGGCAATACAAATGAATATGCTCGCATGCGTTTCTTCTCGGCCGGTGAAGGGCTGCTGATGACCAGGATCAAGATCTGCGGGCTGACACGGCCCGAAGACGCTGCGCTGGCGGCTGAGCTGGGCGCCTGGGCGCTGGGGGTCATCTTTGCCGCTGAAAGTCCCCGGTGCGTAAGCCTGGCAAAGGCTCAGGACGTATTTGCAGCGGGCATGAAGGCCGCTACTGGGGCCGGCGAGGCGCCGCTCAGGGTGGGCGTTTTCGTCAATGCCTCGATGGGGGAGATAGAGGAGGCAGTCAGGGCGTGCAGGCTCGACGCGGTACAGCTTCACGGAGAGGAGAGCCCGGAGTTCTGTACCGGGGTCCGGGAACGCCTGGGCGTCGCGGTAATCAAGGCTGTCAGGGTCTCGGGTCCGGAAACCGTGTCAGGTGTTGTCCGGTTTGACACCGACTTCGTTCTGCTCGATACTTATCACCCCGAGCGCCGCGGCGGCACGGGGGAAGCCTTTGACTGGAGTCTGGCAGCCTCTCTGCCGGAAACGGTCCGTGTGCAGCGCCTGGTGCTTTCCGGAGGATTGAATCCTGAAAATTCAGCCGCTGCCGTGCAGGCGACAATGCCCTTTGCCGTCGATGTTGCCAGCGGCGTCGAGTCCGCTCCGGGGATCAAGGATCCAGACAAGCTTCGCCAGATGTTTGAGAACCTGTCCAGAAGCTAACGCAGGAAACCAGAAGAGGTATTTTCGATGACTATCGATCAGAGATTCGGCCCATATGGAGGGCGTTACGTCCCGGAGACGGTGATCCCGGCCCTGGACGAGCTGACCGCCGCCTATGAACGCCTGAGGGATGATCCAGCGTTCAAAGCCGAGCTGGACGGCCTGCTGGACACCTTTGTCGGCCGGCCGACGCCGCTTTACCGGGCAGAACGCCTGGAGAAGCACACCGGCTGTCAGGCGCGCATCTATCTGAAGCGCGAGGACCTTTGCCATACCGGCGCCCATAAGATCAATAACACCGTCGGCCAGTTGCTGCTGGCTCGGGCAATGGGCAAGGGGCGCATCATCGCGGAAACCGGAGCCGGGCAGCACGGCGTAGCTACGGCAACCGCCGCGGCCCTCTTCGGCATTCCCTGCGCCATTTACATGGGCGAGAAGGATATCGCCCGCCAGGAGCTTAATGTGGTGCGGATGCGGCTGCTGGGCGCTGAGGTGATCCCCGTGAGCTCGGGCAGCCGCACACTCAAAGATGCCATGAACGAAGCGATCCGGGACTGGGTCACTAATGTGGAAAATACCTATTACGTGATCGGTTCGGTAGCGGGACCAGCGCCCTATCCGGCACTGGTACGTGATTTCCAGAGTGTGATCGGGCGTGAGGCCCGCGGGCAGATCATGGTGGCGGAGGGCCGCCTGCCGACCGATATCGTCGCCTGTGTGGGCGGCGGCAGCAATGCCCTGGGCCTCATGGAGCCCTTCTTAGATGTGGAAGAAATCCGGTTTACGGGGGTCGAGGCAGCCGGCGAGGGGCTGGATAGCGGCCTGCACGGCGCTTCGATCGAGCGGGGCCACCCCGGAGTCCTGCATGGCTCGATGTCCTACGTGCTGCAGGACGCCTTCGGTCAGATCCTCGAGGCTCATTCCGTCTCCGCGGGTCTGGACTATCCCGGCGTCGGGCCGGAACATTCCTGGCTGCACGACCAGGGGAAGGTCAGATACGACTCCGTGACTGACAAGGAAGCTCTGGCCTGCTTTACGCTGCTTTCTGAGACCGAGGGGATCATCCCCGCACTGGAAAGCGCCCATGCCATCGCCTGGGTCGTGCGAAGTGCCGCCGGGTTTACCGATCAGGATCTGGTTATTGTCAATCTGAGCGGCCGGGGTGACAAGGATGTGCATCAGGCTGCCCGGGCACTGGGGTTACTGAAATGAGGCCGCTGCTGTGAGCAGGTTAGCTGAGCTCTTTGCTTCCAGGAAAAAGAAAGCTTTACTGATGCCGTATATCACCGGGGGTTTCCCCACGATTGACGACTGCCGCCAGGTACTCAGTGCCTTTATTGCCGGTGGCGCCGACATGATCGAACTGGGGGTGCCGTTCTCCGATCCGCTGGCGGATGGTCCCGTGGTCCAGGCCTCGACACAGCAGGCGCTCGACGCCGGTGTCACCACCGATGACGTGCTGGCTCTGGCCGGCGAGTTCAGCGGCCGTCTGCCTGTCGTGCTACTTGTTTATTACAACTGCATCTTCGCGTACGGGCAGAAGCGCTTTGTTGCTGCCGCCGCTGCTGCCGGTATCGACGGTCTGATCGTCCCCGATCTGCCGGTTGATGAGTCGGAAGAATATGTCGCAGTCTGCCGGGAGCATCAGGTCGACCCGATTTTACTCGTCGCGCCGACGACCCCCGACACCAGGATCAAATTGATCGGTGAGAAAGGATCGGGTTTCCTCTACTGCGTATCCGTCACCGGGGTGACCGGCGCGCGGATCTCGCTCAGTGACACTCTGCCGGATTTCATCGCCCGCATTAGAAAGCAGATTGACCTGCCGCTGGCCGTTGGTTTCGGTGTCTCTTCTCCGCAACATGCTGAAACCGTTTCCCGGTTTGCGGACGGTGTGATTATCGGCAGCCGCCTTATCCAGTTAGTTGCGGATGCGCCGGACATTGTTACCTCCCAGCGCAAGGTGGAAGCATTCCTGAAAGATGTGAACCGGGTCATTTCGTGATCGACGAATCATCCCCGGAGGTACCAAATTCCACCGCCCGGTTTCCGGAGGCGCTCAAGGAACTGCTCGTGCGGAGGAAGATGAGCTACCGGCGTCTGGCTACTCGCACGCGGCTCTCCGCCGGGTACCTGAATCATCTGGCTTGTGGCACCAGGCCTGTACCGTCTAATCAAGTCATAAAAATACTCGCCAAGGCACTGAGGGTAAAGCCCGATTTCTTCTTTGAATACCGTCAGCGGGAGCTCCAGGAAGAGCTGTACAAATCCCCCGCGCTAGCCGATCAGCTATTCGATTATCTGGTGGCGGACAAGGGCTTTCCGAAAGACTTCAGGAGCGTACTGGAATCTGCAAGAAAGTCAATGAAGAAATGACCGCTATATGTTGTTATAAATCTACCGGTAGGGCAACGATAATCCATGCTCTGGAGGTATCCCGTAGACTCCGGGAAACTTAATAAAATCTAAAATCAGCTCAAAAAGTGTGCCAATTGCTTAAATTTCGTATCAGGGAAAACCCTGATATTTTTTTGCCCTGAAAGGCGGCGATCTGTCCAGCCAAATGCCCGTTTCGAAGCCGTATATCAATATGGAGCAGGTGATCGGAATATACGGTGCAGTCAGGCTTCCCCTGCTAATCAGCTAATTTATTCCCGCCTATTATTTCACAATGGTCTGATTACCCTGTGGGGGTATCACTGTACCAGTGTTTCCCGGAGGCAGATCGCTACCCCACAAAACCCCCAACAAAAGGAAAAAGCTGGATTTGTGGGCCCTCATGGTTGTTTACATAAGCAAAGTGAAAGGTTACAATTTTCAAGCATTTTTGCCCCCCAGCAAAATTAACGGAAAGGAACTACGGGTGAAGGAACAAAGTCAGCATGCCAAAGGTCAGGTCAGAAGAAATTACGCACGAAATCGATTCACAGTTTTTCTATTTTTATTCTTAGCTACGCTACTCTTTACATTGCTATTTGCAGGCTCCGCGTTCGCGGCAGTTAAGCGTATTTCCAACTCCGCGACTGGTGGTGATTGCACCACGATCGGAACGTGGGATGCCGCCACTAAAACCTGTACATTGAATGTTGATGTCAACTCCGGTGCGAGCAACGGTTTTGACATCACCAGCGACGGGGTTACTCTCGATGGTAACGGACACGTGCTGACCGGGTCCGGAAGCACTGGAACTTATTCCGGTGTCACCATCACCTTCAGGACAGGCGTCACCGTCAAGAATCTCTCCATCACCCAGTTCAAAAATGGCGTTTACCTGACTTTCGCCACCAATAGTTCCGTCTTCGATAACAACTTCCTTGTCAATGGTACGCAGGCAGTCGTCTCGGGCGGCTCCGGTAATCGCTTCGATGTTCCTTCACCCGGATTCGGAAATTACTGGAGCAACTTCGACACACCTGCTGAGGGTTGTACCGATGGCAACAACGACCGCAACTGCGATGCTGCTTACGTGTTCACCGGGGGCCGCGATAACAAGCCGTGGAATATCGAAAGCGCATGGACGTTGCCGCCTCCGGAAGATCCACTAGCGCCAGTCATCTCCGCCGTCGCTCCTTCCGGAATAATCAACACGAACTCGACGACGATCAGTGTCAGCTATAGCGACCCGGCTCCGTCGAGCAACATCAACACGACGTCCGGTGTCAACGTCCTGCTAGACGGTGCCAGCGTGACTGGTTGTACCGCTACGCAGACCGACGTCACCTGTCCCGTATCTAATCTGCCGGTCGGGATTCACAACATCGGTGGCACAGTAGCCGATAACGCCGGCAACGCCGCGACCATCTTCGGTTCCTTTACGGTCACCGATAATACCAACCCCGCAGTCACCAATCTGCAGCCGAGTGGCGCCAGGGCCTCGACCTTAGCGACCATCAGCGCCAGTTACTCCGACGATCTGTCAGGTATCGATGTTTCGACCGTCGCCGTCACACTTAACGGCGCGGTTGTTCCGGGTTGCACCGTCGGCGCTTTGAGCGTCAGCTGCGACGTAACCGGGCTTACCCAGGGCGCTCATCCGATCAGCGTTACCGTGCGTGACAATTCCGGTAACATCGGCACGGCCTCCGGCACGTTCACAGTAGACACTGCCGCGCCGGTCGTGACTAACGTCCAGCCGAACGGAATAATCACAACTTCTAATACCACTATTAGTGCCAGCTACTCCGATACGGGCACCGGCATCAATACTTCTATGGCCGTCGTTCGCCTGGATGGCGTCGTCATGTCCGGTTGCACGGTGACAGCGGTTAACGTCAGCTGCGCCGCCTCCGGCCTGTCTTCCGGTGGTCACACGATCAGCGTCACCGTCGCGGATAACGCCGGAAACACCGGCAGCGCTACCGGTGGCTTCACCATGCAGGTTCCTGACACGCAGCCGCCGGTTATTAGTAACATCACGCCGACGGGTTGGATCGGAGTCACAAATCCGACCATCAACGCGGATCTATCTGATAATGACTCGGGCGTGAACACCGCTACGGTGACAGTTCGTGTCGATGGCGCGGCTCCCCTGACCGGCTGCACCACCACGGCAGCCCACGTTAGCTGCCCCACCAGCGGGCTTTCGTCAGGCAGTCACTCTATTACTATCAACGCCAGTGACAATGCCGCTAACGCCGGCTCCAACTCTGGCTCAGTTTCCGTGGACGTGAACGTTCCTACTATTAGTAACGTCCTGCCAACGGGCACGATCAATGTTAACAGCACAAATATAAGCGCGAATTATGCTGACACCGGTTCAGGCATCAATACCGGTTCTGTCGCCGTCACCATCGACAGCGTGACCGTTTCCGGCTGTACTGTCGGCGCTGGCAGTGTCACCTGCGCCGCTAGCGGCCTTTCCGAAGGGATCCATTCCATCGGCATCGCTGTCAGCGACAACGTAGGCAATGCGAGCAACGGCTCCGGTTCATTCATCGTCGATACGCTCTCCGCGCCTCCCATCACCGGTGGCCCCTTTAATATCTCCTATAATGCTACCGGCGGCGCCTGTGCCACGCCGGTGGTAGTCAACGGACAGACCATGACCATCGGTACCTGGGATCTGGCGACCAAGACCTGTACGCTGACCCATGACCTGATCGTCAGCGCCGGCAAGAACGGCCTGGTTATCCAGAGCGATGGCATCACCATTGACGGTAATAATCACACGATCACCGGGCCGGGCGGCACTACCTCCGGCGTCATGATGGCTTTGAGGAATGGCATCACCGTCAAGAACCTGACCATCACCGGTTTCAATTACGGCATTAACGTCACTTCTTCGAATAATACGGCCATCTACAACAACAACTTCCTGGCTAACACGACTCAGGTTAGCGCTTCGGGTACAGGCAATACCTTCAACTTACCGTCACCGGCGGGTGGAAATTACTGGAGCAACCACGACACGCCGGCTGAGGGTTGTATCGATTCAGATAACGACCACATCTGCGATAGCGCATTTGTGTTTGGCGGCGTCACCGACAACTTCCCGTGGAATGTGCCCAGCGGCTGGGATAATCCGCCTCCGCCAGATACACAGGCACCAGTAATCAACAGCACGCAGCCATCAGGCGTAATCAATACTGGTTCGACGACGATCGTCGTCAGCTATGTCGATCCTGAGCCATTTCCCAGCGGCATCAAGACCAGCACTGTCAGCATCAATGTTGATGGAACAACACTGACAGGCTGTGCCATCTCCGCCACACAGGCCAGTTGTCCCGTTTCGGGTCTCACAACCGGCGGTCACACCATTGGCGGGACGGTCGAAGATAACGCTGGCAACACCACGACATTCAATGATGGCAGCTTCGCTATTGTAGATATCGCGCCTCCGACGGTTGGCAGTCTGCAACCAACGGGCGCTATCAATACGGATTCGCCCGTCCTGAGCGCCAGCTACAGCGATAGTCTCGCCGGCATTAACACCGCAACTGTCGCGGTAACGCTGGATGCGGCTCCGGTCGCCGGCTGTACGGTCACAGCTACCGCCATTAGCTGCCCGACTACCGGTCTGGCTCAGGGAACCCACAGCTTCAATGTGGGCGTCGACGATAACTCCGGTAACCATTCAACCGGTTCAAGCACCTTCCAGATCGACACAGTGGCTCCGGCAATCAGTAATATAATGCCGACCGGCATTGTCACCGCCGTTTCCACTACCATCAGCGCTGACTTCTCCGACGCAGGCACCGGCATCAACACCGCCACCGCCTCGCTGAGGCTTGACGGCGGTTCGCCGCTGAGCGGCTGCACGGTGACAGCTGGCAATATCACCTGCCCGTCCGGCACGCTCGCTCCAGGTACGCATACGATCATGGTGGCGGTTGACGACAATGCCGGCAACCACGGCACAGCCACCGGCGGCTTCACCTCCGATGTTCCGGACATGATTCCGCCGACTATCAGCAGTATTCTGCCGACAGGTTGGCAGAATACTAATAGTCCAACAATCCAGGCTGACCTGTTTGATGCAGATTCGGGCGTTAACACCGCTTCCGTTCAGGTATCGCTGGATGGTGCTCCGGCATTGACTGGTTGTACGGTGAGCACGACTCACGTCAGTTGCCCCAGCGGCGGCTTGGCCGACGGCGTTCGTTCCATCAGCGTCACCGCGGCGGACAATGCCGGCAATACCGATACTCAGTCCGGATCTTTCACGGTAGATCAGACCGCTCCGGTAATCACTAACATCCTGCCAACGGGTGTTACTTATCTAACAACAGCGTCGCCCAGCGCCAGTCTTTCTGATGGCACTGGTGCCGGCCTCAACATCGAGACCGTTCAGGTTACATTGGACGGCACAGTCCTGACCGGTTGCACGGTCACCACTACGAGCGTGAATTGCCCATCCGCGTCGGGTCTAACTAATGGCGCCCATACGGTCGCAGTCTCTGTGAACGACATGATGGGCAATACGGGCAGCAATAGTGGCCAGTTCATTGTCGATACCAGCGCGCAACCGCCGCTGCCGATTTCGACAGCGGTCTATATCTCGAATAACACCACCGGCGGCGGTTGTGCCACAACCATTCAGGGCCAGTGGGATGTTGCTACCAAGACATGTACATTGAGTCGGGACCTGAGCTTTGCGTCCGGCAAGAACGGTCTGGTAGTGCAGAGCGACGGTATCACCATCAATGGCGCTGGCCATAAGATCTTTGGTACTGGCGGCTACACCTCAGGTGTGCAGCTGACCTTGAGGAACGGCGTTGTTGTCAAGAATCTGACCATCACCGGATTCGGCTACGGCGTAAACATGATGTCGTCCAATACATCCAGCATCTTCAATAACAACTTCGTAAATAACACGGTGCAGGTAACCGTATCCGGTGGCACCGGCAATTCGTTCTCCCAGTCCGCGCCAGCTGGCGGTAATTACTGGAGCAACTTCGACACGCCAGCTGAGGGCTGCACCGATGGCAATTCTGACGGCATGTGCGATGCCGCCTATGTATTCACCGGCGGAACCGATAGCCTGCCCTGGAACCTCCCGAATGGATGGGGCAACCAGGATCACTTAGGTCCCGCCATCTCAAGCGTGGCTCCGTCTGGTGAGATCGGATTCAACTCGACGAACGTTGTGGTTAACTACTCCGATCCTTCCGGGATCAATCAGTCATCAGTAGTCGTGACCTTAAACGGCTCAGCTTTGACCGGGTGTACCGTTGGCCAGACCAGCGTCAGCTGTCCCGTCAGCAATCTTGAGCTCCAGACATATACGATCGGCGGTCAGGTTGTTGATAACTACAACAACTCGTCGATGATCTCCGGCAGCTTCACGGTGATCGATGGCACACCTCCGACGGTAAGCAACATCCAGCCGTCGATGATTCTGACCCAGACCGTGGCCACCATCACGGCTGACTATAGTGATTCAGGTTCCGGCGTTAACGCCTCTTCGGTGGTTGTGTATCTGGACGGCAGCATCGTTCCGGGATGCACGCCTGGCGCAAGCTCCGTGAGCTGCTCGGTCAGCGGCCTGACGAATGGTATCCATTCCATCACGGTCAACGTGAATGACATCTCCGGAAACCTCGGTACCGGCACAGGATCATTCACGGTCAATTCAGATGTGATTGCCCCGATTGTGAGTAACCTGCAGCCGACTGGTATTGTTAATACCACCAACGTAACGATCAGCGGTAGCTATTCTGACAACAGTGGCGCTGTAAACCTGGCTACCGCGGCTGCGTATCTCAACGGAACTAAACTTAGCGGCTGCACCGTGACGGCATTGTCGATCAGTTGCCCCGGTACCGCTGTTAATAATGATCTGAATACAATCATGGTGATCGTGGCGGACAATGCGGGTAATACCGGATCGCTTTCCAGTTCATTTGTGGTCGATACCGCCGCGCCACATATCACCAGCATTACACCTAACGGCGCGATCAATAGCACCTCGGCCACGGTTACGGCCTACTTCAACGATGGCATGTCTCCGGGCGGTCCTGCCGGAATCAACGCGGTATCCTCCGTAGTATCAGTCGATAGCGCGACACTATCGTCCTGTTCCAGGACGGCAACGTCCGTAAGTTGCCCAGTCAGCGGTCTGTCCCCAGGCGGCCATACCATCATGGTGCAGGTCGATGACAATGTCGGCAATCGCGCCAACAATAATGGTACATTCACTGTCGACATGGCCCAGCCGACGATCGGCGCTATCAGGCCGACAGGCACAATATCTACCAGCAGCACGATTCTGAGCATCGACTATTCAGACACGGGTAGCGCGGTAGACACCGCGTATGTGAACGTCACTCTGGATGCCTCGTTGGTAACAGGTTGCATGGTCGGCCCGAACAATGTCAGTTGTCCGGTAAGCAGCCTTACGGACGGCACACACAATATAGGTGTGACAATTCGCGATCTGGCTGGCAATAGCAGGTCCGGTTCTGGTTCCTTCTCGGTTGATACCAGCGCTCCGGTTGTCAGCAACATCCTACCCTCAGGCGTGATCACGGTGACCGACGCCACGGTAAGCGCGTACTACACTGACGGCTCTGGTTCAGGCATCAACGCCGCATCGGTAGCTATCAGCGTGGATGGCACTATTATGACCGGTTGCAACGTAAGCGCTACTTCAGCCAATTGTGACGTATACGGTCTGGCCCAGGGTACGCACGCGATTTCGATCAGCGTTGCGGATATGGCCGGCAACATCGGCACTGGCGCCGGCTCGTTCGATGTAGCAACTAACGCGCCGACCATCACCAGTATCGTGCCGGCGGGCAACCTCACCACCACGGACGCTGACGTGGCCGTCTACTACACTGATAACTCCGGCACCGGCATCAATGCCGCTGCTACGATCGTCTACTTAAACGCTGAGAACGTCACC
>Ga0172371_10006904_pt1 | contig 16328 bp, 17 predicted proteins | sample Lak12m_FD_114543 | JGI IMG/M metagenome (GOLD analysis project Ga0172371, IMG submission 114543) | Freshwater microbial communities from Kabuno Bay, South-Kivu, Congo - kab_022012_12m | ecosystem: Environmental > Aquatic > Freshwater > Lake | place: Democratic Republic of the Congo: South-Kivu...
AAGGCAGGCCGGCCCGTATGGGATAGGTTAAAGTTAAACGTATTTATACTCGGGCCGCTGTTATCGATGTTAATAATGTCGCGTTTCGCCAGGATAACGGCAATATTGTTAAAGAGCGGCGTTCCCATATTGGAGATTCTGGATTTAACAAAATCAACATCAGGCAATATAATAATCGCGCGCGCCATAGAAAATATCCGCGAAAGCGTCAAGCAGGGCAAAGGTTTATCCGAGCCGATGAAGGTTTCGGGATTATTTGCCCCTATTGTTGTGCAGATGGTTGCTATTGGCGAACAGACTGGCAAGGTCGATGAACTACTTTTGAGCGTAGCTGATTATTACGACCGCGAATCCAGCTATATGATTAAGAATCTTACCACTTACATCGAACCGTTGCTTATTTTTTCTTTGGCGGTAATGGTATTGATTATGGCTTTGGCTATTTTCACTCCGATGTGGAATTTGATAAAGGTATTCAGGCCGTCTTAACCATGGCGGCTTTGTTAAACAGGCGTTCTTTGACACTGGTAGAGCTATTGATTGTCTTATGCGTAGTTTTTATTTCACTGGGCAGTTTTGCGTTATACGCTAATATGACGTTGCGCGTAGCGAGAGAAACAGCCTTGCAGGCGGAGTTAAATAATATTCGCATGTCCATAGAGCATTACCGTATTATAAACGGCAAACTCCCCGGAGATTTAAGCGCCCTCTTAAATCAGGAGTTCATCTTAAAAAATAACGATGGTTCAATTATGCGGGATAATTTCCTAAAACCGTTTAGATTAGATAAAGACAAGAAATTGCTTGACCCGTTTTTAAATAGATATTATTATGATAATTCAAGCGGTGCGGTAAAGACGTCTACCAAGAAATACGAAAGCTGGTAACCCGTTATTTTACAATAAGATAATTTAAGGAGGCAGAGATGAACAAGCGTTCTGGTTTTACGCTAATTGAGTTAGTAATGGTAATAGTTATTCTGGGTATTTTGGCAGCAGTTGCCATACCCACATTTTTTAATTTGCAGGATGACGCAAAGAGATCGGCTTGCAAAGGAGCTTTGGGCGGGCTTCGCAGCGGTGTTTCTATATGGTATGCAAAACAGGCAGCCTCAGGTTCAGCCGCATGGCCGACAATAGTGGAATTAACCGCCTCAACAAACGGAGTTATGTCAGGCGGAGTTGTCCCTGCGAATCCATACACTAATTCCAAGACTGTTGTAGCAGGAACATCCGAGACTACGAATACGGCAGCCGGATGGATCTATGATGCCAATACAGGAAAAATCTGGAGTTCAGCTTCTGAGACTCAAGGGTCTGGTTATTAAATTTTTGTTTTAGATATATTGGCCGACTTTTCTGAAAAATAAGTTCTAACTTAGGATGAGAAGTCGGCCCTTATTATTTACGGAGAGGCTCGGTGAAAAATAAAAGTTTATTGAATTATATTCTGGTTTTGGTGCTTATTTTAGTCAGCATTGGCATCTATATAAATACCCTGAGAGGCGATTTCTTAGTTGATGATGAGCAGGGCATCCTAAACAATGAAAGAATACATGATATAGGAGTTTATTTTTCTGATTACTTTAAGATAAAGCCAAGCGCGCTTCTGGAAATCTCTCGTGTATTTTTATGGAGCATTTCGAAAGATAACCCTTTTTATTACCATCTGTTTAACATCATAGTCCATACAGGATGCGTTATTTTATTATTTATACTTTGCAGTATTTTATTCAACAATAAGACCCTGTCTTTTTTAAGCAGCTTGATTTTTGCTGTCCACCCCATACACACAGAAGCTGTCAGCTGGATTTCCGGAGGCCACTACGCGTTCTCCGGTTTATTTTATATCGCGGCGTTTATTTTCTACGCGAAATCATTCAATTCAATCCGCAATCTGTGCCTCTGCGTATTATTTTTTGTGCTTTGCCTGTTTTCCGGCAATGCCTGTGCCACTTTGCCGTTTATGTTTATCATATACGATTTATTCTTAAGAGAAGAAGGGAAAGAAGGATCTGCCTGCAGGAGAATCAGAATAATATTTTTGTCTTCTATATTAGTTCTTTCATTTATTTTTCTAGGCGCATTTTTTATAAGCAAGAACGATTTCATGCACAAGATATTTTATTTTAGGGGTTTTAGCTACCTGGTGGTGGCAGCCAAGGCGTTGGTTTATTACTTAAAGATTTTATACCTGCCTGTTCAGCGAGGGCTATATCATCCATTTGCTTTTGATACAACGCATATTCAGGATATAAGCCCGGCATTGTTTTATTCAATAGCAATCTTATTGGTCGCTGTCTGGTTATTTTTCAAGTTTAGGCGCAGTTTTAAACCGTTATCTTTTGGTATTATGTGGTTTTTTATTACGTATGCGCCATATTCTAATTTCATCCCTATGTGCAACATTATTTCCGAAAGGTATCTATATCTGCCGTCGGTAGGATTCTGTATAATTATGGCAGCTTTATTTCTGAAAGTTTGGGAAATTATTAATAGAACTACAACTTATAAGAGCGCCTTGAGGCTCTTTGCAATTGCGGCACTTACATTGTTCTTGGGTTCGTATATACTATTGACTATTGCCCATAATTATGAGTATGATAATATCATTACCTATTGGGAAAGCAACATTAAGAATTTTCCTGACGGCTACGCTGTTTACAATAACTTAGCCGCCACATATTACAGGATGGGCAATATTGATAATGCTATTGCCTATTGCTTGATAAATTTGATGATTAACCCGGACCAGCCGCATGTCTGGTGTAATTTAGGCAGGATTTACAGGGAAAATGGCAAGGCGGAAGAAGCAAGGCAGTGTTATAGAGAGGCAGTAAAAATAGACAGCGCATATTTTCCTGCCATAGAAGCTTTGCAGGAATTAAACATAAAAACGCAAGATGAAGACAGATAATAGAGGTTTTACCGTAGTTGAGCTTATTATAGTTTTTCTTGTCATTGGGATTATCGCTGTTATTTCTGCGGCACAGCTGCCCGATATGGAGGAAATGCGCATATCCAAAGCCGCCCAGAAAATACAGTCGGATATACGTTTTGCCCAGAGGCTGGCTATGCAGCTTCAGAGAAGGACAGCGGTTTTGTTCAGCGCAGCAGATGATAACTATTCCATATATATCGAGAATACTTATCAAGCTGACGATTGGAATGCTGATGTTAAGGCAAAGAATCCTCTGACGCAGGAGGATTTTGACGTGCAATTAAATTCAGAAGAATTCAGCGGAGTCGATATAACTTACGTATTGTTTAATAGCGTTGATTACGCCCTCGTATTTGACAGAAACGGTGATCCCTACGCAATGGATTTTATAAATCCAGCGACTATTAGCGTACTCTCTGGTGTGGGTAGAATAGTTTTAAATACAAACAGAAAATATATCTTGATGCAGCCAGTAACAGGAAGGGTAAATGTTCAGGATGCGTATCCGTAATAATTCATCCGGTTTCACTATAGTCGAATTAGTGGCGGTTATTGTGGTGTTAGGGATTTGTTTGGCGCCCATAGGCGCTATGTTTTATACGCTTATGTCAAAATATGCCAAGCCCGAAGCCATCCAGACAGCTGCGACCCTGGCAGAAGGAGAGATGGAGCGTATTACAGGGCTTGATTTTGCTGACGTAGCAAATGAAGGGCCTACGGCCTTTGCGGATTTTCCTAATTATACTTATCAGGTAATTGTCAGTATTCTTTCCGGCCAGCCGGATACCAGCGAATATAAAAATGTTGAAGTAAGGGTTGTGAATAATTCTTTAGACGTAATAGTAAGCCTTTTTACTATTGTTGCCATAAAAGAGGTTGTGAGTTAAATGCAGACAATAAGCACTATTAAAAAAGCCAAAGGTTTTACTATTATTGAGTCGATACTGGTGATTGCCATTTTGGGTATAGTGGTTTCCATAGGCGTTCCTTTAATACTGTCGGCATCGGATACAATATCGTTCTTGACTGTTAGGAATGATATGGCGCAGAACGCCGACGTGGCTATGAGCAGGATGCTCAATGATATAAGGCGTTTAAGGGATAATTTAAGCGTTAATACGGCAACTGCTTCACAATTCAGGTTTTTTGATACCGACGATATGGATATCAATTATTATTTAAACAGCGGTAATCTTATGCGCGGCTCTAATATTTTGGCTGGCGGCGTTGACTCCTTGACGTTTAATTATTATGATGAGGCAGGTTCAGAACTTGTTACTCCGTTATCCGGCATAGGCACGCAAACGGATATTTATAGGGTAAAGATAACCATTGTGTTTCAAAGCGGTTCGTATGCTTTTACCTGCCAGTCGCAGGTTGGGCCGAGGAATTTAAGATGATAAAGAATCAAGATGCGCAGGCATTAATTGCGGCAATAGCCATTATGTTGGTTCTTGCTTTATTCAGTATTGTAGCGATGTCGCTTGTCGGCGCGCAGACAAGCCAGACCGCAACCGGGTTGGTTGAATCAACGCAGGCATTTTATCTGGCGCATGCCGGTTTGGAATGGTATATGCAGCAGTTGGCAGGCGATGATGACTGGTCTGATGAGACTGCGCCTGCCGCGCAATCATTAGGCCCTGGGACATTTGAGATATCTTTATCTAATCATTCAACGGACAGTATTGATGTTAAGTCAACAGGCAAAGTTATGGGCCCGGATACGAGGAACAGGGAACGCTGGATATCAGCTACTATAAAGAGGAAACTCCCTGTAGATTACGCGGTATTTTGGCAGGATGACGGGCCTGGTTATCAATTAATATTTTCAAATTCGGGCAGCGGCACAGATGTTGTAGGCGATATGTGGAGCAGGGGCAGCGCATATATCGGTTCAAATTCCAGCATTGCCAATGGGAAAATTTATTATGCCCAAGGAGAAACAATATCTGGCAGCGGCAGTTATACCGCGCAGGTGGTAGAGCCGCCTTTCCCTCAGATCCTAACGCTTGATACCACTTACTACGACGATTTAATGACAGATTGGAATTCCCGCATAGACGCGGCAAACAGCAGTATTTCCAGCGGACGTAGAGATCTTACTCTACATAGCAATGTAGACTGGACCGGGCAGAATATCAGCCAGCGGGATATAGATACCAATGGCTTCGATATTACAGGCACTAATTTTACTGTTGCCTGCAGAAGTTTCAATTTAGAGAATAATTCGGAGATTGATTCAAACGCCTCAAATTTTACCATAAACTGCAGCGGGGATTTTAGTATGGCGGGTAATTCCCGGATAAACGCTAATGATTACAGAATAAATTGCAGCAATAATTTTTTAATGTCAGGGACTTCGACTATTAACTCAAGCGATTTCGAGCTTTATATTGATGATGATTTTGACAGCAATGGAACGGTAAGTATTGCAGGTTATGGTTATATCGTTTGTTCTAATGACGGTCAGATAAACCTTCATTCTACAACCGGCGATAGCGGGACATTTACTGCTGCTCCATCGGGAGGAAGTATTTATTTTCTTTCAGGAGATTCTATGACTGTAAATTCTACGCAGAGCGATACGGATGTTATCTTAAATAGCGGTTGTTTCTTGTATTCTCGTAACCCCTCTGGGACTAGCGATGTGCTTACAATCAGGAATGAAGATACTACAATGGATAGCGCCACTATTATTGCCGAAAGGAGAATTATCGTAGAAGACGGGGCGGATATTACGGACAGCGTATTATATGTGGATTATGCCAGTTCCAGCACCAATAATGAATTATACATAACAGATAATTCAACGACTGTTACGGGCGCTGTAATAAGCAGAGGAGCTGCTTCTCCCGCTCTAAGGATAAACAATTCTGCTTCCATAACAGGCCTTGTTTATCAGTATAACGGTATTGGCGCATCAGGAAGGACGCAGGTCAACGGCGGCTCTACTATAACAGGAGCGCTTTTGGTTAGGCAGTTTTACAATGATAGTTTTGGTCCGGCAACGGTTACCTATGACGAAGACAGCCTTCCTTCGCCGCTGCCTGAAGGTTTCCCAAAGAGTGGAGTTGAGATCGAATCTGGCACGTGGGATGGATTATAAAATTAATATAAAGTATATATTAAATTGTGCAGTGTGATATAATATTTCGAATCCATTCAAGATATGTTCAAAAAGGGTAATTCCATAATAATTGTAAGCGTCAGTTCAAAGCTGGCATTGGTGAATGTCGAGCTTTCCGGTAGAATTAGGGTAAGCGCCTTTAAGGAAATTAATCTTAATTTGCCCCAATTGTCCGTTAGCAACAAAGATGCGCTTATTGTAAGCTCTATCCAGAGTTTTCTCAAAGAAAATAACATCAGACATAGGAATGCAGTCCTTAAACCTGACTTGGACTCTCTTTTTATTAAACGTTTGCAGTTGCCGGCTGTTCCGGACAAAGAATTAGCAGAAGCAATCAGGTGGCATATTAAAGAAGATATACCTTATGATTTATCGTCTGCAGTTTTGGATTATTCAGTTGTCAAAAGGACGGCCAGAGAAGACGGCTCTAAGTTGGCAGATGTTATATCTGCAGTAGCCAAAGAGGAAGAGGTGAAGCGCTGGGCGCTGTTGTTGAAGCGGGCAGGTTTAAGCTGTTTATCCGTGGGGCTACTGCCGTTTGGTTACGAAAAGTTAATGCAGAGGTATTTTAAGGAAGAAAAAGGCAAAGCCAAAGGGATTTTGCATATAGATGACGATAAAGGCTATATTTTTATCTATCAGGAAAATAAACTGGATTTTTACAGGGAATTGCCCATTTCGATTAATAAATTCAGGGAATCTTTGCGCAGCACCTTGGTTTCCGATAAAGGGAAGATAGAGTTGTCGGCTGATGAGATAGAGGATATTTTGTTTAACGTGGGCATCCCGGGAGATAGTTTTGTTTATAAGGGTAAATTAGGCGCGGCCCAGATATTAGGAATGCTGCGTCCTCTGCTGGAGCGCCTGGTTATGGAAATAAAACGTTCTTTTACATATTACCATTCGCAGTTTAAGACGGGTGAAGTCGCCAGCATGTTGTTATCAGGATCTTTTATCGGGATGCCCAAAGTAGAAACATTCTTGAATAAAGAGTCGGGGTTGATAGTCAAAAGTATTTCCCTTGAAGACAAAATAGAATTTGCCTCAGGATTAAAAATAGGCAGCCAGCCGAAAGTCACTGAATGTTTAGGCCTAGCCATAGATTATAAACAGGGAGTGAACTTGCTGCCTTTCGAGTTTCGTACTGAAAAGCTGGAGACTGCGCAGAAAACATCCATACGCTGGCTGGTTTTTATTTTCTCATTATTCTTTATTACTTCTTTTATGCTGGCAAGGGTGTCAATTCAGTCTTATCAGTCTCGTTTAGATAATGCCAGGCTTCATTTAAATGTTTTATCCGAGGTAAGGGACACCAAGAATAAAGTGGACGGATTGAGTAATTTTATTAAAGATTTGAAGAATTCAGAGTATCCTCTGGGCGGTATGTTGAAAAAATTAAGCAACATAGCTCCGCGCGAGTTATTTATCGTTGTTTTTTCTTTAGATAATATGTCTAAAAACGGCTCTATGAGCGGCTTTGTAAAAGGCGGAAATACCAATGCCAGCACAATACTTACTAAATTTATAAACGATATGAAAAAGTCTGTTTATTTTGATGAAGCAAATATCCTTTCCGTGGAAAAAGGCCAGTACGACGGAGCAGAGGCAACAGAGTTTAATATTAATTTTAAATTATCTTGATAAAAGGTTATGGCAAGATTGACTAAAGCGCAAAAAAGCATAATATTATTGAGCATATTATTGGCGGTCTTTTTGTTATGTATTTGGTTCTTTGTCTATTTACCGCAACAGAAGAAACTTTCTTCTATTGAAAAGGAATTGTCCTCTATAGATATGCAGATTGCGCAGATAAACGAGATGGCTGGAGGCGGCGATTTAACAGAAGCGCTCAGTAATTTCAATAAGCAAGTCAAGGACATGTCGGCTATTTTTTCGTCCACCGACGAAGAAGTAATAGGCAATTTGTCTAAAGAGGCAAAAAAACTAAAAATAGAAATAGAGAGCATAAAGCCGCTGGCAAAACAGTCGATTGAAAATCCAAGTCTCCCTTTAGAAATAGAAGAATTGCCTATTGCGATGCAGTTGTCTTGCGAATTTAAGGATTTGGCTAATTATTTAAAGATATTAAGAGAGGAATTTTCGGCATTAATAAAGGTAAAAAAACTTGAGATTAAGGGCGGAGGAGAAGGCAAAGATTTGTTGAGCGTTAATTTAGAAATTTCAGCATTTTTATCCAGGCAGATTTAAAAAGTCGATAAAATTATGGGCAAAAAACGCATAGAAATAATTGTAACATCTGTATTAATTTTAATGCTTATGTTCGCCTGGCTGCATACTTTTAAGGTATTGGCTAAAAGAGGAGCAAAGCCACAGCCTGCGGCCTATTCGCCTAAAATAAAATCTAGTTTAATACAGCCGGAAGAAAAGGCAGTTGATAAGGATAAATATGGCAAGTGGCAGAAAGAGGAAGATGCGGATTTTGCAAGGTCTCCTTTCAGCGGCAAAAAATATGGGGAAGAAGAACCAGTCGATTTTAAGGTCTCTGGTTTGATGTGGGATGAAGAAAATCCGCAGGTAATCATTAATAATAAGATATCCAGGGTTGGAGATTCCGTGGACGGTTTTATCGTAGAAAAAATAGAAAAGCAAAAAGTCACTTTGTTTAACGGCAAAAAAAGGATAGAATTGAATATATAAAAGGGCTGAAAACATATGGCTAAAAAAGAGAATAAACCGACAAGACAGAATCCCTTGGACGAGCATTTATCGTCTATAAGACATGAATTGCGCAATATCCTGGTAGTAATTCAGGAAGGTACAAATCAGGTTTTGGATGGTTTAGGCAATAAAGATTGCCAGAAGTGTTATAAAATGTTAAATCCCGTATTGGAGAGCACTAAGGAGTTGGATGGATTGATAGAGCAATTGCTTAATACCGCCAGATTTGAATCAATGCTGGAGAAATATAAGGAAAACACCAAGATATCCAATGATGATCTGGAAGTGTTCAAGAAAGAGCTCATAGGCGTGATATCCCATTTGATACGCACTCCTTTGACGGTGATAAAAGAAGGCCTATCTTTAATGCTGGACGAGATACCCGGCAAGTTAACGCCGAAACAAAAGGATATCCTTGTCATGATAAAAGAAAATACCGACCGCTTGGTTGTCTATATTGAAAGAGTATTGAAAACATCTTGGGACGATACGATAAAAGAAATAGGCTCGGAGGTTTATTACCAATCCATAATCAGGAATAATAAAGATTAATTTTTAGCAATAAGGGGGATAAAATGGCTAATAAGAAGATTTTAGTAGTAGACGATGAGACTCAGCTGGTAGAGATGGTAAAGATGAGGCTGGAGGCTAATGGTTATGATGTTATTGTGGCTTATGATGGCCAGGACGGGTTGGACAAAGCCCGCCAGGAAAAGCCAGATTTGATTATTTTGGATCTCATGCTTCCCAAGATAGACGGTTATAAAGTTTGCAGGATGCTTAAGTTCGATGAAAAATACAAGAATATACCTATTATAATGTTTACTGCCCGCGCGCAGGCAGAGGATGAAAAATTAGGCAAAGAAGTAGGCGCGGATGACTATGTCACCAAGCCATTTGAGCCGCAAGTCTTGCTGGGTAAAATCAAGGCCCTTACTCAATAGCAGGATTTAGTATTTTCAATATAGGATATAGGATAAATGAATTTATCTAACCGCATATCAAGATGGATTAGGCAAAAGGTTAAGGAAGCCAAGGCTAAGGGGGTTGTGGTTGGCATTAGCGGCGGCATAGATTCTGCCTGCGTTGCCGTGCTTTCAAAAAAGGCCTTAGGCAAAAATGTTTTAGGTTTAATTTTGCCTTGCGAAAGCAACCCGCAGGATGAAAAATTCGCTAGATTATTGGCTAGAAAGTTTAATATAAAGTTAAAGAAAGTTTCTTTGGATTCAGTCTATAAAAGGTTCAGGTCTATTCTTCCGGCATCCAAGAAACTCTGTTCAGCCAATATAAAAGCAAGGCTGAGAATGATTGTTTTATATTATTTCGCCAACAAGATGAATTATTTAGTAACCGGTAGCGGCAATAAAAGCGAGTTGACGGTCGGTTATTTTACAAAATATGGCGATGGCGGAGCAGATATCCTGCCTTTAGGCGGTTTATTGAAAACACAGGTAAGGAAATTGGCAAAAGAATTAGGCATTCCGCAGGAAATTATAGACAGGGTTCCGACTGCCGGCCTTTGGCAGGGCCAGAGCGATGAATCGGAGATGGGGATTACTTATGAAAATTTAGATAAAGCGATTTTAGCCATAGAATCAGGAAGGGCGCGCAATTTCTTCTCCAAAGAAATAGTTTCCAAGATAAAAAATCGCAATAAATTATCCCAGCATAAGTTGTCATCCATACCCATATATCCGAAATAAGAGACATTTTCAAGAATTTTCTTGACATTTTGATTTAAATTGGTATATTTTAACGAAAGACAATGGCGTCTTTTCTTTATACAGTGATGTAAAGAAGAGGCGCCATTTTTTTGCCTCAAGGATATTTTACCTATAAAATTATACGGTTTGGATATATAATATCTGAAAAAGGTCTAAGGCTATGAAAATATTGTACAAAGGAACTCTAACAAATGCCTCCAGCGTGAAAGTAACAAAGTTGGAGATATCCGCTCCCGGCATAGCCAGTAAAGCCAAGACAGGACAGTTTGTCGTGCTTATGGTTAATGAAAAAGGAGAGAGAATCCCTTTGACTATTGTGGATAATAATAGCGATAAGGGTTCCATAACTTTAATCTTTCAGGAAATAGGCTTAACCACAAAGCTTTTAGGGGCATTGGAGCCAGGCGATTCCATATATTCGATAACCGGGCCGTTGGGGCATCCTACCGAGATTAAAAACTATGGCAGGATTATACTGGTTGGCGGCGGGGTAGGCATAGCCGAGATTTATCCCGTAGCAAGAGCAATGAAGAAAGTGGGGAATTATGTCATTACGATACTGGGAACACGCACAAAAGAGCTGTTGATACTTGAGAATGAACTTAAATCTGTATCTGATGAACTCCATATGGCGACTGATGATGGTTCATATGGTAGAAAAGGATTTACTACTGATATATTGAAAGAGCTTCTTTCAAATTCTAAATCTGCGAAGGCATCTTTAACTTACGCTGTTGGACCAATACCAATGATGAGAAAAGTTTCCTCAGCAACAAAGGAATTCGGCGTAAAGACAATAGTGTCTTTGAATGCGCTTATGGTAGACGCTACAGGAATGTGCGGCTGCTGCCGTGTTACAGTTGGCGGCAAGGTTAAATTCAGCTGCGTGGATGGCCCGGAGTTCGAGGCGCACGAGGTTGATTGGGACGAACTGGATAAAAGAAACAGGGTTTATCTGGATAAAGAAGCGCATATCTGCAAATTAAATAATTTATAGGATGAAGAAGGAACCTATTCTAGCAAAAGAAGCTGAAGCCTCAACAAGAAGCTCAGATTTTTCTGAGGTGGTCAGAGGATATGAAGAAAAAGAGGCGCTGGCAGAAGCTTCGCGCTGTATTCAATGTAAAAATCCAACCTGCATATCAGGTTGCCCCGTAGGTATCAATATAAAGAAATTTATACATGAAATAACAAATAAAGATTATAAGGGAGCTTATTTTACCATAAGGGAGAAGAATGATTTCCCGTCGATATGCGGCAGGGTGTGTCCTGCTGAATATCAATGCAGGAAAACGTGCGTTTTGAATAAGAAAGGTTCGCCCTTTGCTTCGAAGGATGCCATAAACATACATTTCTTGGAGCGCTTTGTCGGAGACTATGGCATGAACAATAAGCTTGAGATTCCGGTAAAGAGAAATCCAAGCCTCAGTAAGTTCAAAGCAGCTATTGTGGGCTCAGGTCCTGCGGGTTTGTGTTGCGCCGGCGAGCTTGCGAGAGCAGGAGTCAAAGCGGTAATCTTTGAAAGCCTTCATCAGTCAGGCGGCGTTTTAAGGTATGGCATACCGCCATTCCGTCTTTCCAGAAATATTCTTGATTTCGAAATAAATTATCTTGAGAAATTAGGGGTTGAAATAGTGACGAATTTTATCGCTGGAAGAGTAAAGACCCTGGATGAGCTTTTGCAGGAATATGACAGCGTGTTCCTTGGGCTTGGCGCGGGGGTGCCGTCTTTTCTGGGGATAAAAGGGGAGACTCTGGGGAATGTTTATTCCGCTAATGAATTCTTAACGCGCGTTAATTTGATGAGCGCATATAAGTTTCCCGAATACCACACGCCAGTAAATATAGGCAAGAGCGTTATAGTTATTGGCGGCGGAAACACCGCAATGGATGCGGCAAGGGCAGGTCTTAGGATGCAGAATATCAATGGCATTTTACCCAATACTTCTATAATATACAGGCGCACAGAAGTAGAAATGCCTGCCAGAAGGCTTGAGATAGAGCACGCAAAGGAAGAAGGCGTAAAATTTAATTTTCTTATCCAGCCTAAAGAATTTATAGGTGATGAAAAAGGGTTTGTAAGGAAATTAAGATGTTTGAGATGCGAATTAGGCTCGCCTGATGAGTCAGGCAGGAGAAGGCCAGTGGTGATTGAAGGGAGCGATTTTGAAATCGACTGCGACATTGCGATAATCGGCATAGGTTTAAAGGCCAATCAGGTGCTTACCAGCGTAACGCCGGGCCTTAAGACGGATAAATACGCCGATGTTATAGTCAATACGGACAATATGGAGACTTCCATAAAAGGTGTTTTTGCCGGCGGAGATATTGTAGGAGGCGAAGGCACTGTAATAGAAGCTATGGGCATGGCGAAGAAAGCTTCAAATGGGATAATTGAATATTTATCTAAGATTAAGAAATAATTTTTAAAAGGAGGAGTGGTATGTCGAAAAAGATTGAAGAGTTTATGGCAAAGGTAGTAGAAAGGAATCCGGGCGAGATTGAGTTTCACCAGGCAGTACAGGAAGTAGTAGAATCGGTAATGCCTTTTATCGAAAAAAACCCGAGATACCAGGAAGCGAATATTCTGGAAAGAATTGTCGAGCCGGAAAGAGTTATAATGTTTCGCGTTCCATGGCTGGATGACAAAGGAAAGATTCATATAAACAGAGGATACCGTATTGAGATAAGTAGCGCTATTGGGCCGTATAAAGGCGGACTGCGTTTTCATCCAAGCGTAAACTTAAGCATCTTGAAGTTTTTGGCTTTTGAGCAGGTATTCAAGAATAGTTTGACTACTCTGCCTATGGGCGGCGGCAAGGGCGGTTCTGATTTTGACCCGAAAGGCAAATCAGATAATGAAGTAATGAGGTTTTGCCAGAGTTTTATGACCGAGCTATCCAAATATATCGGCCCGGATACAGACGTGCCCGCAGGAGATATAGGCGTAGGCGGGCGTGAAATAGGATATCTGTTTGGGCAATACAAGAGATTACGCAATGAATTCACGGGAGTTCTTACCGGCAAAGGATTAAATTGGGGCGGAAGTTTGATAAGGCCGGAAGCCACTGGTTACGGATGTGTGTATTTTGTCCAGGAAATGCTAAAGACAAAAGGAGAGTCTTTAAAGGGTAAAATATGCACTGTATCCGGTTCAGGAAATGTAGCCCAATACACCGTAGAAAAACTTATTGAATTGGGAGCAAAGGTTGTCACGGTCTCCGATTCCAACGGTTTTATCTATGATAAAGACGGCATAGATAAAAAGGAATTGGGTTATATAATGCATCTTAAGAATGTAGCCCGGGGGCGCATAAAAGAGTGTGCAAAAGAGTTTAAGTGCGAATACTTTGAAGGCAAACGTCCGTGGGGAATAAAGTGCGATGTAGCTTTCCCCAGCGCAACTCAAAATGAAATAAGCGAAGAGGACGCCAGAACATTGGTGAAAAATGGTTGTATTGCCGTAGGTGAAGGCGCAAATATGCCTACAACACCTGAAGGAATAAAAGTATTCCAAAAGGCTCAGATATTATATGCTCCTGGCAAGGCATCGAACGCAGGAGGCGTGGCTACTTCAGGGTTGGAGATGTCGCAGAACAGTATGAGGTTGTCTTGGAGCCGCGAGGAAGTGGATAAAAAACTGCATGACATAATGATAGCTATCCACGGGCAGTGCGTAAAATACGGCAAAGAAGGCAAATACATAAATTACGTGCAAGGCGCAAATATAGCCGGTTTTGTAAAAGTAGCTGATGCAATAATAGACCAGGGGCTTGTATAAACAAGTCTAGGCGCTATAGTTGTTAAAAAAGGCAAATCCTTAATGGATTTGCCTTTTTGTTTGAGCCACCATAAACAAAAAGACCCCTAATTTTTAGGGGTTTTTTTGTAGGTGATAGGCCTCATAGCTTGCGCTATCAGTCCAGCCTCCTTATTTAATTGTCTATGGAAAGCATAGCATATGTTTTTCAGAAATTCAAGGGAGGCAGAATTTTTTTCAGTTAAAAACCGCTATTTTATTTAATCAATCGCCTATAGTAAAGGCAGATACTTTTTGATTTCGTGTTGCGTAATCTGGATGCGGTATTCTTCCCATTCTTTTTTCTTGTTAAATATGAATCTGCTGAATATATGTTCGCCCAAAGATTCTCTGACAAATTCGCTCTTTTCCGTCTCCTGGATAGCCTCAAACAGGTTGCCCGGCAGAGAAATAAGGCCCCGGCGTTCCCTTTCTTCCATGGCCATGTGGTAGATATTTGGCTCAACAGGGGGCGGAAGGGTATATTTTTTCTCGATACCCTCGAGGCCGGCAGCCAGAGTTACCGTAAATGCCAGATAGGGGTTGCAGGCAGGGTCTGGGCAGCGCAGCTCCACGCGCGTTGCCTTTTCATTCCCTGGCCTATATAAAGGAACTCTCAGCAAGGTGGTGCGGTTTTTCTGCGCCCAAGAAGCATAAACAGGGGCTTCGTAACCAGGCACTAGCCTTTTGTAAGAGTTTACCCACTGGGCAGTCAGAGAGCATATTTCTCTGGCATGCCTTAGCTGCCCTGCAATAAACTGCTTGGCGATAACAGAAAGATGGTGCTTATCTTTTTTGTCGAAGAAAGCATTGTTATTGCCTCTGAATAGCGATTGATGCGTATGCATGCCTGAGCCGTTTACGCCAAAAATCGGCTTAGGCATAAATGTAGCGTAAACACCGCTCTGCTGGGCTATTTCTTTGATGACGTATTTACAGGTTATCACATTATCCGCCATAGTAAGCGCATCAGAGTATCTAAGGTCGATTTCGTGTTGGCTGGGGGCAACCTCGTGATGCGTTGCTTCCATGGGTATACTCATTTCTTCCAGGACTCTCACTGTTTTATTCCTTAATGTATTAGCCAGGTCATTCGGTATGAGTTCAAAATAAGAGCCGTCGTCGATCGTCTCGGGTTTTTTATCAGACTTGAGATAAAAATATTCTATTTCAGGGCCTATATAATAAGTAAGGCCTAATTTTCTTGCCCGTTCCAGAGATCTTTTTAAGGCATATCTTGTATCTCCTTGATAAGGGCTGCGGTCAGGATTTAATATATCGCAGAACATCCGTGCCGTAGGGTCTGTTCCTAGCGTCCAGGGTAATATCCTGAAAGTTTTTAAGTCCGGCTGGGCAATAATATCGCTTTCTTCAGCCTCGGCAAAGCCGGTAACAGATGATCCGTCAAAGCCTTTGCCGTGTTCCATAGCTTCCATTAACTCGCCTTCTGTTATGGATACGCATTTTAGGATGCCCAGTATATCTACGAACCATAGCTGTATAGTTCTTACGTTATATTCCTTTATCTTTTCCAGGATTTCTTTCTTTGCCTTGGTTTTAGTTACAGCAGAAGGAGAGGAGGCGCTTTGTTTTATTTTAGCGTTGCTTAGTTTAATAGAGGCCTGTTTGATTTGGATCTGGTCAGAGGGTATTATATATTGCCTGCCGGCTTTTTCAGCGTTTAGGCTGCCGTGTTTTATACGGTCTATTACCGCCTGACGCGAAATCCCTAATATTTTTGCCGTTTCTGTGGGGCTTAGGTATTCTTTCTTCATTTTTGCCTCCTTAGGGTTTGGTTGCTTTACAATTGTAAAGTATACCATCTGTTTTACGTTTGTCAAGTATTTTTATTTTATTTTTGGAGAGGCATTTGGTTGCCTGCAAGGCATTTATTATTTATACTTGCTAAAATATTTAAATAGAGATACAATATTTTCCATAATTGACCATGCCAAAATACTCCTATAAAGCCTATATAGATACCCTAAGCAAAATAAGCAAGGCCATCACTTCAGATTTATACCTTGAGGATGTTCTTAAGCTAATTGTTACCCTGACT
>Ga0172371_10006905_pt1 | contig 16328 bp, 10 predicted proteins | sample Lak12m_FD_114543 | JGI IMG/M metagenome (GOLD analysis project Ga0172371, IMG submission 114543) | Freshwater microbial communities from Kabuno Bay, South-Kivu, Congo - kab_022012_12m | ecosystem: Environmental > Aquatic > Freshwater > Lake | place: Democratic Republic of the Congo: South-Kivu...
CGAACAAAACGACTGAGCCTGCCCCCCTCTCCCGCCGCACGGGAGAGAGCGGCCTGAGCGCAAGGAGTGCCTATCCGTGGCCTTAACTCGATCCTGTTCCAGTTCCTTCGACAGCGCCACCCGGACCCGGGGCGCGGCCTACTACTACGGGCGCTGCGTCGAGATCACCAACCGCCGCCGCACCGGGGTGACCGCCTTGGTCACCGGCAGCGGACCGGAGCCCTACGAAGTGGATCTCGACTGGACGCGGGCGGTCGACGGCGCCGTGGACGCGTACTGCACGTGCCCGCGGTACGCGGAGGGGACGCTTTGCAAGCACGTGTGGGCGATGATCCTGGCGGCGGATGCCGCCGGGCTGGCGCCGCACATCATCGGCGGCCCCAATCTGGTCGTGTACCACGAGCGCGAGACCGAGGAAGACGCTCCGAGACAGGGCCGGCGGCCGCCAGTCCTGCCGTCCCCGGGTTACCCGGGTCGTCCGCCGGCGCCCAGCCAGCCGATCGCCAAGCCCGCACGCGTCCCGCCCTGGAAGCAGCTGCTGGCACAGGCCCGGGGAAATGAATCGCCCCCCCAGGGATACGCCGTGCCCGGCCCGCCCCGGGCGGAGGTGCTCGATGCCAACGGCCGCAAATGCGAAGCTTGGTACCTGCTGAACGTCGCCGCGAGCCTGGAACGGGGACAGCTGGTCATCGACTTCTATTATCGGGAGACGAAGAAGAACGGTGCGTTCGGCAAGATCAAGCGGTTGAACGTCCGCCGCACCGATCCTCTGGGCGGCTACGGTCCCGAAGACCGCCAGTTGCTCCAGCTGTTGCTGGGCAATTCGGTGCAGAACGACTCGTATTACGGTTCCTACTACGCCGGCTCGTTCGCGGACTCGCAAACTTTCAATCGCTGCGTCGCCTCGCCGGCGCTGTACGACACCTTGCTGCCGCGACTGTGCGCCACGGGGCGGTTCGTGTGGCTGCTGAACAATACCGTGCCAATGGAAGAGGGCCGCGCCGTGGCTTGGGACGCGGGCCCACCTTGGCAATTCCGCTTGTCCATCCAGCCGGACAACGCCCGGGAGCGCTGGTCGGTCCAGGGCCAGTTGTACCGCGGCGAACAGGCGATGCCCCTGAGCAACGCCGTGTTGCTGCTGTCCAACGGCCTGGTCCTGTTCCCGGACAAGCTGGCGCGGTTGGCGGCCAGCGACGAATTCTCCTGGATTTCCGCACTCCGCAAGCACCCGGCGGTCGAGGTACCGTACGCGGAACGCGGCGACTTGCTGGAGTACCTGTGTGCTTCGCCGCGGCTGCCGGCCGTCGACCTGCCGGCCAACCTGCAGCTGGAACAAGTCCGCCTGGAACCGCTGGGCAAGATCTCGATCCGCTCGCCGCAGCGTTACACGGGAAACCGCTACCTGTTTGCCAACGTCGCGTTCCGCTACGGCGATCGCACGGTGCCGCTGCGGGAACGCCAATCGGCGTGGCTCGAAGTCGAGCAGAATCGGCTGATCCTGCGTTCGCGGGACAAGGAGCAGGAGTTGCTGGGCCAGCTGGCCGGGCTCGGCCTGGAGCCGTTCACGTCCACGTACTATCGGGGTGACGAGCCGGACCTGCGGTTTCTCCACAAGCAGCTGCCGCAGATCGTCGAGCAGCTGACAGCGAGCGGTTGGCTGGTCGAGTCCGACGGCCGCCTGATCCGCCGCCCGGGCCGCGTCCAGCTGAGCGTCGCGACCGGCATCGACTGGTTCGAATTGGACGGCAAAGTGGATTTCGACGGCGTGTCCGCTTCGCTGCCCAGTCTGCTCCGAGCCCTGAAGAACAACGAGAAGTACGTCCGCCTGGACGACGGCACGCACGGGATGCTGCCGGAAGACTGGTTGAAGAAGTACGGCAGCCTGGCCGACTTGGGCCAGCAGCACGAGGGCAAGCTGAAGTTCGGTTCGTCCCAGGCGCTGTTGCTGGACGCCCTGCTGGCCGCCCAGGACGATGTCCAGGTCGACGAGCGGTTTGACGAGTACCGCCGCAAGCTGCGCTCGTTCGAGGGCGTCCGGGCTGTCTCCGCGCCGGAGAACTTTGCCGGCACGTTGCGGCGCTACCAGGAGGAAGGCTTGGGCTGGCTGAACTTCCTGCGCGAGTTCCGCTTCGGCGGCTGCCTGGCTGACGACATGGGCTTGGGGAAGACGATTCAGGTGCTCGCGCTGCTGGAATCCCGCCGTACGGAGCTGTTGCCGGAAGGCCAGGCGCGCAAGCCGTCGCTGGTCGTGGTCCCCAAGAGCCTGGTCTTCAACTGGATCGAGGAAGCCTCCCGGTTCACGCCCCAGCTGCGCGTGCTGGACTATTCGGGGCTGGACCGGGCGGCGTTGCGCGAGCAGTTTGACAAGTATGATGTGATCGTGATCACCTACGGAATCCTCCGGCGGGACATCGTCGAATTGCGCAAGATCCCCTTCGACTACGCGATCTTGGACGAGTCCCAGGCGATCAAGAACTCCAACGCCCAGGCGGCCAAGGCGTCCCGGCTGCTGCAAGCCGACCACCGCCTGGCCATGACCGGCACGCCCGTGGAAAACCACTTGGGCGAGTTGTGGTCGCTGTTCGAGTACCTGAATCCCGGCATGCTGGGCCGTTCCGGCGCCTTCGCCGCCTTGACCAAGAACGGCCGCAATCGCGAGGAAGGCGATACGGCGCTGCCGCTGTTGGCCCAAGCCCTGCGGCCGTTCATGCTCCGCCGCACCAAGGAGCAGGTGTTGACCGAACTGCCGGAGAAGACCGAGCAGACGCTGTTCTGCGAGATGCCGCCCAAGCAGCGCAAGCTGTACGACGAACTTCGCAACTACTATCGGTCGAACCTGAACGAGCGGGTCGCCGAAGTCGGCTTCAACAAGGCCAAGATCCATGTCCTGGAAGCCCTCCTGCGGCTGCGCCAGGCGGCTTGCCATCCGGGCCTGGTGGACTCGAAACGCGCGGGCGAAGCCAGTGCCAAGCTGGACCTGCTGATGGAGCAGGTCTCCGAGATCGTCGCCGAAGGCCACAAGGCGCTGATCTTCTCGCAGTTCACCAGCTTGCTGGCCATCGTCCGCCAGCACTTCGATGAACAGGGCATCGTGTACGAGTACCTGGACGGCCAGACCCGCGATCGGGGCGACCGGGTGAAGCGGTTCCAGCGGGATGCCGACTGTCCGGTGTTCCTGATCAGCCTCAAGGCCGGCGGGCACGGCTTGAACCTGACCGCGGCGGATTACGTGTACATCCTGGACCCCTGGTGGAACCCGGCCGTCGAGGCGCAGGCGGTCGACCGCGCCCACCGCCTGGGCCAGAACCGGCACGTGTTCGCGTATCGGCTGATCTGCCGGGATACCGTCGAGGAGAAGATCATCGAACTGCAGCGGGAGAAACGCGAGCTGGCCGACGCCATCGTCTCGGCCGATAACAATGTGATCGGCAACCTGACGGCGGAAGACCTGCAACTGCTCCTCAGCTGACCGCGGGCAGGCCGCTTACGCCTTGCCGCCCGCCTTGGCTTTCTTGGCCTTGGGCCGTTCCTTCGGCGGCTCCGGCGCCAGCGGCGCGGGCCAGCCGTCGGCGCGGATGCGGCGGCCGACTTCGCGAAGTGTCCGGACGTCGACCGGATGGATCGACCCGTCCGGCAGGGGGCCGGTGTTCATCAGCAGATTGCAGTTCTGGCCGAAGGCCTGCCCCAGCCGCCGCAGGGTCTCGGCGGCGTCCAGGTGCTGGCCGTCGTCGGCCTGCTTGTAGCCCCAGACTTGCGGCTGCAGCGTGTCGCAGATCTCGTTGTGCTTGGATTGGTTCGCAGCCCAGGCCTGGGCTGCGACCTGGGCCTTGGCGTCGCCATACTGCTTGCGGACCCGCTCGGCCAGCGATTGGCCCGTTCGCTCGGGTGCGGCAAAGTCCTCCGTGCCGTTGGCACCCTGCTTGAAACACAGCAGCGCCTGCGGCTGCAGCCGGCGGATCATCGCATAGGTCTCGGCGATCGGGAACAGCTCGGGCCGCGCGTAGTAGCCCATGATGGGATCAAACCAGATCCCGGCCAGCGCCCCGTAATTGGTCAGCAACTCCTGGATCTGGCCATGCACGAACTCCAGGTACCGGGCAAAGTCCTCGTCCTTGGTCCAGCGATACCGCGGCTCCGGCTGCTGGTACGCAGGCCGGGCGATCGGGTTGAACTCGCGCGGATAGAAATCCGGATGCCGCCAGTCCAGCGCATAGGAATAGTACAGGAACAGGCCCAGCCCCTTGCTCCGGCACTGCTCGGCCAGTTCGCCGACCAGGTCCCGCTTGGCCGGGCTGCTCATGCTGTTGTAGTCCGAGTGCCGCGAATCGAACAGGCAGAAGCTGTCGTGGTGGCGCGCGGTCAGGTTCACGTAACGCATCCCCGCGGCGGCGGCGAGGTCCGTGATGAAGTCCGCGTCGAATTTGTCCGCCCGGAACTGGTCCTTCAGCTTCTCATATTCAGCCACGGGGATCTGCTCGTGATACATCACCCATTCGCCGCGGCCCAGGATGCTGTACAGGCCGTAGTGCATGAACAAGCCGAAGCGGGCTTCGCGAAACCAGGCCAGCGCCGCTCCGTGCGGGTCCTGGGCGTACAACGCCGCGTGATCCCGCAGATAGGCGGGCACACCGGCGTCGGCCGCGCCCCATGCCCGGCGAGTGGCGGCGGCTGCCGCGGTTCCCCCCAGGGCGGTAATGAACGCTCGGCGGTCGATCGGCTGACTCATGACGGTGTCCTCCTGGTTCCAGGGTGCAAGGTGATCGCTGACCCGGTGCGCGGCTCGGCCCCTCGTCAGTCCGCATCCTGGCCGGGCAGGCCGGCCCGGAGCCGTTGGCGCCCTTCGCGGCACAGGTCCAGCAGCGGACAGTCCCGGCAGGCGGGCTTCCGCGCGGTGCAGACGGTCCGCCCGTGACGGATCAATTGGATGTGGAACTCGAGCACGTGTCCAGGGGGGACCAGGCGAGCCAGCTCCCGCTGCGCCTGGGCCGCGTCCGTACGCGATCCGATCAAGCCGATCCGCTGGGCCAAGCGATGCACGTGGGTATCGACCGGCAAGACCGGCTTGCGGCAGGCGAACAGCAGGACGCAGGCCGCGGTTTTCGGCCCGACGCCTGGGAACGACGCCAGGTACTGTTCGGCCTCGCCAACCGGCACGTCATGCAGGAACTCCAGCGACAGATCGCCTCGTTCCTCGTGGATTCGCTGCAGGATCTCTTGGATCCGCGGCGCTTTCCGGTTGGCTAGGCCCGCTTGGCGAATCGCCGCGGCGATCCGCCCCACCGGCGCTTGCCGCACCTGCTCCCAGTCGGGAAACCGCCGCCGCAGTTCCGCGAAGGCCGGCCCACTGTTGCTGTCCGAGGTGTTCTGTGACAGGATGGTGGCGATCAGTTCGTCCAACACGGGCCACTGCTCCGGCCAGTCGACCGGACCGTACGCCCTGCGCAGCCGCCGACAGATGGCGGTCACGGCGGCACGGGCGGTCTGGGCGGCGTTACTCATGGTGCGCGGCTGTGAGGGGACTGAAAACCGCTTCGGTGAGGTTGTCCAGTTGGCGAGACGACCGCAATATTCGCCAGTCTCCGGCGAATACATGCCCGTCTGCCATCGCTTGGCAGTGTCCGATTCGCGACCCCGAAATCGTAGCAGGGAGATTCGTCCATGTCGATTCTGCAGTGCCAAGCCTGCGGAAAGAAATACCGCCTCCAGACCGCCGGAGCGGCAACGAACCAGCGTTGCCCCACGTGCGGCGGGACGTTGATCCCGGAACTCGGCGAGCCCTTCGTCGAGGCGGCCGTCGTCACGGAGGCCAATCTGCGGCGTAGGTCGCGGGCCGATGAGATCGACTATCGGCTGTTCGGCGATGACATGCAGTACTGCGAAATCACGCTGGATCCCGGCGAGACGGTGATCGCCGAAGCCGGCGCGATGATGTATATGACCGACGGCATCCGCATGGAAACGGTGTTCGGCGATCCCTCGCAGCAGAATCAGGGCTTTCTCGGCAAGCTGGCTTCCGCAGGCAAACGCGTGCTGACGGGCGAATCGTTGTTCATGACCATGTTCAGCAATGCGGGCCGCGGCCGGGAGATGGTGGCGTTTGCGGCGCCGTATCCCGGCAAGATCCTGCCGCTGCACCTGGACGAACTGGGCGGCGAGATCATCTGCCAGAAGGACTCGTTCTTGTGCGGAGCCCGGGGCACCCGCATCAGCATCGCCTTTCAGAAACGAATCGGCGTCGGCCTGTTCGGCGGCGAAGGCTTCATCATGCAGCGTCTGCAAGGCGACGGGATCATCCTGGTCCATGCCGGCGGCACCTTGATGCACCGCGAACTGGCGGCTGGCGAGCGGCTGAAGCTGGACACGGGCTGCCTGGTCGCTCTGGCGCCGACGGTGGACTATGACATCCAGTTCGTGGGTGGCTTCAAGAACACGCTGTTCGGCGGCGAGGGCCTGTTCCTGGCCAGCTTGACGGGCCCCGGCAAGATCTGGTGCCAGTCGCTGCCCTTCTCCCGGCTGGCCGGCCGTGTCCTGGCCAACGCCTCGCGAAGCGGCGGCAAGGACGAAGGCTCGCTGCTGGGAACGTTCGGCAAAGCCCTGATGGGCGACGGGAACTAATTTCATGAGCGTTGCCAGGTGAACGATGAAACGCAGGCAATTCCTTTCCGCCACCGCGGCCGGCGCGGCCGGGTGGCTGGCCGCACAACCCCGTTTATCACAGGAGGCCCACCCGGCGGCGGAGCCGGCGCCGGCGGACGCGAGTCGCGTCGCGGACGCGCCCACGGCGCCGGGCGCGCCGCCGGAGATTACCTGGAGCCGCAAGGTCCCGGTCCGCTATCAGGCAGACGTGGCGGTGATCGGCGGCGGCATAGCGGGCGTCTGCGCCGCAGCGGCCGCGGCCCGCTCGGGGGCTCAGGTGATCCTGGTCGAGCGGTTTGCGGTCACCGGCGGGATGCTGACCGCGGGGGGCGTGTCCAATTTCTGCGACGAGACCCAGGTGCGGCAGCCGCTGGGCGAAGTGTTTTCCGAGATCGTCGCCGATCTGGACGCCTGGCAGGCCCTCGGGCACGGCAAGTCGTCGGTGTTCCACTACGAGACCATGGCCGTGATCTTGCAGGAACTGCTGCTGCGTCGGGGTGTCAAGCTGCTGTTGCACACGCGGTTCGTGGACGCTCGCGTCGCCCAGGGCGGTCGGATCACGGAGTGCATCGTCTGCGGGGCGTCGGGCCCGGAGGCGCTCCGCGCTGCCCAGTTCATCGACTGCAGCGGCGAATCCGTGCTGGCTCGAGCGGCCGGCTTCCAGACGCAGGAGGACTGGTACGCCGGCCGTTGGCGGCTGCCGATGTCGCTGATGTACTTCGTGCGCCATGTCCAAAACGACGAAGTCGAGCCGTCTCGCCCCGAGGGCTGGTTCCAACCGATTGCAAACAAGGCGGGCCTGCCCATGACCAGCGTCTGGCCGGACGGTCCGGGCGGCAACGCGATCAAGATCAAGATTCCCATGTTCGACGCGACCGACACGGAGAGCTTGACGGCCGCCGAAATCCAGGGCCGGCGGCGGATGATGCAAGTGCTGGACTACCACCAGCGTGTCGAGAACAAGCCCTGGCGGCTGGACCACTGTTCGCCGATCATCGGCATTCGCGAAGGGGCGCGGATCGTCGGCCCGCGTCTCGACCAGCGCCGCCATGATGGGCCAAGCCGCCGGAATCGCCGCCGCGCTGGCGGCCAGCCGGGCCTGCGACCCGCGCGACCTGGATCCCGCGGACGTCCGCCGAGTGGTCGTCGAGCGTGGGGCGGATCTGGCGGTGTGACGGGTTCGAGCGACTGAACGGGACAGGTCACTCCAACGAATGCAGGGATCAACGAATTTCGCCACCTCTGAGCGCACTGACTCTGGGCGACACACGCTGCCCGATTCGATGGGCCGGAGTCTCCTGCTGCGCGTGGCGATCCGGAACGACTTTGGCCCGAATGCCGGATCGCTGCCGGGCTCGGATTGACGTGCCCGCAGCGATGCGCCGTTGGTCAGATTGCGGAGCGAATCGCGTGAGCTAGAATGGTCGCGAGCGTTTTATGGCCGCGACGAAGGGAATGTTGCCAGTGTGATCGCGGCGGGCGGTAGCTCAGTTGACTCTCTGTTTGGGGAGGTTGCCATGAAATTCAATAGTTTTCGGGACACGGACAACAATCCCGCCGTGCCGTACCTGCTGGCGTTCCAGACCAAGGGCAATTGACAGGTGCCGACGGTGACTGAGCGGCGTCCGCGCGAGCAGGCAGGTTCCCGCTCGCTCGACTGGCTTGTTCGACACACCGGCGTCAGGCGCCGTTTCCCGCAGCGTGTCCTCGCTCCCACCTTTCCTCCTCGAAGGAATCTGCCATGAAAACCCTCATCCCCAACTCGATCGGGCCGGCCGTGGCCCTGGTCCTGGTCGCGGCCAGCGTCTCGCCCGCGGTGACCCTGTACGTGGCGCCCAGCGGCAACGACGCCTGGTCGGGGCGGATCGCCGCGGCCAGCGCGGACCAAGCCGATGGTCCGCTGGCCAGCTTGGCCGGCGCTCGCGACGCCGTGCGGCGACTCAAAGCCCAGGGGCCGCTCGCCGAGCCGGTCCGTATCGTCGTGGCCGACGGGGTCTACTCCCTGCCCGAGACGCTGGTGCTGACGCCGGACGACAGCGGTTCGGCAGCATGTCCGATCGGCTACGAAGCCGCGCCGGAGGCGAAGCCGCAATTCACGGGTGGCCGCCCGATCACGGGCTGGACGCGCGGCGCCGACGGCGTCTGGACGGCCCGCGTGCCCGAAGTTGCCGCGGGCCAGTGGTATTTCGAGCAGCTGTGGGTGAACGGACGCCGAGCGGTCCGCGCCCGCAGCCCCAACAAGTTCTACTATCACATCGCGGCGAAGGTGGATCGCGGCGTCGATCCCGCCACGGGCCAGATGGCCGACTTGACCAACCGCGCTTTCCGGGCGCGGGCCGAGAACCTCGCCGACCTGCGCGCCGTCCCGGCCCCGCGGCTGAACGATGTGACGTTGGTCACCTACCATTCCTGGGAAGTGTCCCGGTCGCGGTTGGCGGGCGTGGATCCGGACACCGGCACGGTCGTGGTCACCGCGGGCGTTCCCTGGGGCTTTGCCTACTGGGGGCCCAATTGCCGCTACCACCTGGAGAATTTCCGCGCGGCGCTGGACGAGCCCGGCGAGTGGTTCCTGGACCGTGACGGGACGCTGGCCTATCTGCCCCGGCCCGACGAGGACATGGCGACCGCCGCGGTCGTCGCGCCGGCACTGGACCAGTTCGTGCGCATCGCCGGCGAACCGGACGAGGGTCGGCTCGTCCAGCACCTGACGATCCGCGGGCTGACGTTCCAGCACGGCCAGTATCTGCTGCCGCCCGCGGGCCACGCGGACGGCCAGGCCGAGGTCACGATCCCGGCAGCGATCGTCGCGGACGGGGCCCGCCAAGTGGTCATCGAGGACTGCGGAATCCAGCACGTCGGCACCCACGGCGTCTGGTTCCGCCGCGGCTGCCGCGAGTGCCGCGTCCAGCGCTGCTGGCTGGACGACCTGGGCGGCGGCGGCGTGATGATCGGCGAGACGCGCGTGGACCCGGACCAGCCGGAGACCCAGACCAGTCACATCGTGTGCGACAACAACATCATCCACGCCGCCGCCCGGCTGCACCACGGGGCCATCGGCGTGTGGATCGGCCACAGCGGCCACAACCAGGTGACGCACAATGACATCAGCGATCAGTACTACACGGGCATCTCCGTCGGCTGGAGTTGGGGCTACGCCCCCACGGTCTCGGTGCAGAACCAGATCGACTTCAACCACATTCACCATATCGGCTGGGGCGTGCTGAGCGACATGGGCGGCGTGTACACGCTGGGCCTGGCCCACGGCACCACGGTCAGCAACAATGTGATCCACGACGTCTATTCCTACGACCGCTACGGCCGCGGCGGCTGGGGGCTGTACAACGACGAAGGCAGCTCGGGCATCGTGCTGGAAAACAACCTCGTGTACCGCGTCAAGACGGGGACGTATCACCAGCACTACGGCCGCGAGAACGTCGTCCGCAACAACATCCTGGCCTGCAGCATGGACGGCCAGATCCAGCGCTCGCGGGTCGAGGAGCACCGGTCGTTCACGCTGACCAACAACCTGGTCTACTGGGACCAGGGGCCGTTGATCGCCGCGGGGCAGATCAACGACGACCAGGTCAAATTCGAGCGCAATCTGTACTTCGACGCCTCCGGCGCTGCAGTGGACTTCCAAGGGCTGACCTTGGCCCAGCGGCAGGAGAAAGGCTGGGACCTGGGCTCGATTGTCGCCGACCCGCAGTTCGTCGCCCCGGCCCAGGGAGACTTCCACTTGAAGCCCGGTTCGCCGGCGGCTCAGGTCGGCTTCCAGCCGTTCGACTACTCCCAGGCCGGTTTGTACGGCGACGCGGCCTGGGCGGCGATCCCGGCGCGGTTCGAGTACCCGGCGGTCGAATTCGCTCCGCTGCCGCCGCCAGCGCCGCCGCTGGAGGTCAGCGACGACTTTGAGTTCACTCCCGTCGGCGCGCCGCCGACGGACGCCGACGTCAACGTGGAGAATCGCGGCGACCTGATCCGCGTGACTGACGAAACCGCGGCCGGAGGTTCGCGGAGCGTCCGGATCCAGGACGCGCCCGGCCTGCAGGCGGCGTTCAATCCGCACCTGGTCTACAAACCCAACTACACCGCCGGCCTCGCCCGAGCCGGCTTCGACCTGCGGCTGGAACCCGGGGCGATCCTGTTTCACGAATGGCGCAGCTGGGATGTCGATCCGTACCGCATTGGACCGTCGCTTTGGATCCGGGACGGACAACTGACCGTGGGCGGCCGTCCGCTGCTGGACCTGCCCGTCGGTCCGTGGATTCACGTCGAGATCACCGCCAAGGTCGGCAGCGCCGCCGACGGCAAATGGGACCTGACCGTCGTCCTGCCGGGCGAACCGCCGCGGCGGTTTGCCGATTTGGCGGTGACCAGCCCCGAGTTCAAGAACTTGACCTGGGTCGGTTGGTGCAGCATGGCTACCGACAAGACGGCGTTCGGGTTGGACAATCTCCGCATCGCGAATCAGGCCCAGGCAGAGCGATAGGGATGACGAAGAAATCGCGGTCTCGTTGCGCGCTCGGTCGGGGATTCCGTCGAAGCACGTGTTTCGACGAGTCTTGTCGACCTTGATTCCCACGCCCTTCAGGCCTGCGTCGCCGACTGGCGAACGTCAGCGCCGCGGCGAGGTGACATACCCCAGGATCATTCCGGCCAACAAACCGCACAGGTGGGCCAAGTTCGCCATCGGCATGGTGTCTTGAAAAACACCGGTCAGGCCCAGGGTCATCCAGCCCAGCAGAAACACGACCGTCCCGGGGTTGACGAACAGCCCGCAGCCCGGATGGTACACGGTCTTCATCCAGAGGTAGCCCAGCAACCCGTACACCACGCCGGACAGGCCCAGGAAATCCGGGCCTCCGCTGAGCGGTCCCCAATTCGCCGGCGCCAAGCCTTGGGCCGTGTTGGACGCCAGGGCGATCAGCAGGATCAGCAGGCCCAACGCACCTGCGCCGCTGCGTGCCTCAATGACTCGGGCAAAGACATGAAACATGATCATGTTGAACAACAGGTGCAGCAGATCGCCGTGCAGGAAGATCGGCGTGATCAACCGCCACCATTGGCCCTGGCGAATATCGATCAGCCGATCCTCCAGACGCGTCGCGTCCCAATCGCGGTCGCGGGCATGCTGGAGATCGCAGAACTGGAGCGCGCGCATGGGGCCGCTGGCGGGCTTCTTTCCCCAGCCGGACAGGAAGAACAGCACGACGCACAGCCCGATGATCACGGCGGTCAGCGGTGTCGCGCGTCCCGCCAGCGGCCCGCTGCGGGCGCTCATGGTGACCACGTTCTTGCGCGCCGCCTCCCGCCGCTTGGCTTCCTCCTGCAGCACTGCGTTCGCTTCGCGAATCGCCCCGCGATAGCGGGCATCGTCGGGATTGCGGCGGAATTCCTCCAGCGCTTCGCGGGCCGTCGGGACCTGGTCCTCGTCCCGGACCCAGACGGCCCACCAATCCGCTTCCGGCTCGGCGACCGCCGAGATGCCTTGGGTGATCAGAAAGGCCGCGAAGCGGTCGGCTTGGGCCTCGGTCTGTAAGGTGCCGATCTGTCGCATGACTACGAATTGCCGATTCCCAGTTCGCAAAGTTGGCCGGTCTCGAGCAGGGTCTGCGCCCGCTCGACCTCGGCATAGTATTCCCGCCGCGTCAGCCAGCTGCCCGCTTCCTCGTCCAGGACGACAATCACGTCCTGGTGCAGCTGCAGCGCCGAGGCGGTGATCTGAGCCGTGACCGGGCCCTCGATCGTGCTGCGGATCGTGGCGGTCTTGGCGGCGCCGGTCGCCAGCAGCAGGCAACGGCGGGCTTCGAGGATCGTGCCCACGCCCATCGTGATGGCCAGCCGAGGCACCTGGGCCTCGCTGCCAAAGAATCGGGCGTTGTCGCGGATCGTCTCGCCGGTCAGCGACTTGACGCGCGTGCGGCTGCCCAGCGACGAGCCCGGTTCGTTAAAGGCGATATGCCCGTCGCGGCCGATGCCCAGGACCTGCAGGTCGATGCCGCCCGCGTCCCGAATCCGCTGCTCGTACCGCCGGCAACTGGCTTCGAAATCCAGCGAACGGCCGTCCGGCACGTGCGTGTTTGCCTGAACGATATTCAGGTGCCGGAACAGGTTCTCCTGCATGAAGTACCGGTAGCTTTGCGGATGATCCTCCGGCACGCCGACGTACTCGTCCAGGTTGAACGTGGTAACCCGCGAAAAATCCAGACCCTCGTCCCGGTGCCAGCGGATCAGTTCCCGATACAGGCCCAGCGGTGTGCTGCCGGTGGCCAACCCCAGTACGCAGGCGGGGTTGCGGCGTACCAGGTCCGCTACGAATCTCGCCGCCCGGACCGCTACCGCGTTCTCGCCCTGCTCGATGATTACCCGCACTCCGGTTGCTCCTGTTGCAAGAAAGGTCGAAAGGTTATCCCGCCGCTATGTTTTAGCCCATCTTGCCTCAGAAACCAACGGGTGCTAGCGGAGCACCCCAGGATTCGTCTGGTGCGAATCGGGGCGTCGAGTCTATAATCCCCCGACGAGATCGGCGGCAGAAGCCTTTCCCGATCTGCGATCCATGTCCGCACCCGACGGAAACGGAGTTCCCAAGATGCGAACGATTGCCATCATCAATCAAAAAGGGGGCGTCGGCAAGACGACGACGGCCGTCAATCTGAGCGCGGCGCTGGCCGAGCGGGGCCAGCGGGTGTGCTTGGTCGACCTGGACCCCCAAGCGCACGCGTCGCTGCATCTCGGCGCAGCGGTGCGCGAGGACCACCCTTCCGTATACCAGGTCCTGACGGGGGACACGCGGCTGTCCGAGGTCCGCTTGCAGATCGACGAGCGGCTGTGGCTGGTCCCGGCGCACCTGGACTTGGCCGCGGCCGAATTGGAACTGGCCGGGGAAGTGGGGCGCGAGCTGATCCTGCGGGACAAGCTGGTGCTGGACGACGGCGAGTTCGATTACCTGATCATCGACTGTCCGCCGTCGCTGGGGGTCCTGACCCTGAACGCGCTGACCGCGGTCAAGGAAGTCTTCCTGCCGCTGCAGCCGCATTTCCTGGCCTTGCACGGGTTTGGCAAGCTGCTGCGGACCGTCGACATTGTCGCCCAGCGGCTGAATCCCGGCTTGCGGCTGGCCGGCGTCGTGCTGTGCATGTACGAATCGGGCACGCGCCTGGCGGCGGAAGTCACGTCCGACGTCCAGGAGTTTCTCCGCCAGCAGCGCTCGCCCAGCGCCGTGTGGGCGGGAGCCAAGAGCTTTGCCACGCGGATCCGCCGCAACATCCGCTTGGCCGAGGCTCCCAGCTTTGGCCAGACCATCTTCCAGTACGCTCCGGATTCCAACGGAGCCAAGGACTATCGCCAGCTGGCCCGCGAGGTGCTCGGGCTGCCGTTGGACGAACCGGCAGCGCCTCCCGGTCTGGGCCGGACGACGTCCGCGGTGGAAACGGTGGAATCCAGCCTGCTGTAGCAACGCTCACGAAATCACTCTACCACGGAGGCAAGCTCCGTGGTGGGACGAGCCCCGCTATCCCAACGAGGTGCCGCCACTGATCTTCTGCCATCGCTGGGCGATCAGCTGGATCTTGAATTGCACACTGCGGACGCCCACGCCGAGCGCGGCCGCAATCTCCTCGTTGGTCGCACACAGCACGCGCATCAAGGCCACTTGACGCAGCTGGTCGCTCTGCAAGGCGTCCAGCAGGCGCGTGAGTTCTTCGCGGGCCAGCAGCGGCAGTTCCGGCGGGTTGTCCGGCCCGGGCAGGTGATCCATCCCCTGGGGGGTGCCGGCGCCGCCGACCCCCAACGGCAAGGCGGATTCGCCGGCTTCGTGGACCGTCCGGAACTCGTTGCGCCGCGCCGCGTCGATCGCGCGGCGCTGGGTGATGGTGATCAGGATCTGCTGCAAGTCGTCGCGATCGGTCCGCTGGGCGAAGCGGCCGTCCTGGTTGCCTTGGAACAAATCCCGGAATGCTTCCACGACGCTGTCCTCGTCGTCCGCCAGCGGCTTCCGCCCGTCGCCCACATACGGTCGGGCCAGGGCCTGCATGACGGGCGCATAACGCTCCCAGAGACTCCGCCAAGCGGTGTCCGCCTCACCGTGGGCGTCGCTGATCGTGGTCAGCCAATCCGTGACCGAGCCGTGTTCGCCGGTGTCGTACATACGGTCCTCGCCTAGGGCTTCTTGGAGACCGCCATGATGCTGTACTGGCGGCGGTACTCGGATTGCACGTGATAGGCGCCGCCGAGCTGGACTCGCTGGCCTTGCATCTGGCCGTCGCCGGTCAGGATGCTCATCCGCGCGTCGGGGGCGTCCTCGAACTCGACCGCGCCGGCGTTGGGTGCGCCCGCGGCGTCGCCGTCGTACCAGCCGAAGTAGTAGCCGTCGCCGACCTGGTCGGTGCCGGCGACCGGCTCAAAGTCGAAGGTCTGCAAGCCGGTGCCGGCGTTCACTCGGGGCTTGCCGACTGCGGTCAACTCGTAGGTTTCGCCCTGCTTGTGGAACAGCAGCGGCGTCAGCTGGCGGCCTTGCTGTTTTTCCCGGTTGTCGTTGAAGAAGCTCCAGGTCTGCAGCCGATAGCCGCTGCCGGCCAGTTCCTGCTCGTAGCCGGACATCTCGGCGACCAGCCAGATCAGGCCCGCGGCGCTGTCCACCGTGGCCCGCGACTTGAGCACCTCCGGGGCGCCGACCAGTCCGGCGGTCGGCGGCGTGGGGACGAGCGTCCTGGCGGCCGCGAGCACGTGCCGCGGGGGACCCGCAGGCGCGGCGGCTTCCAGCTCGTCGGTCAGATCGCGCGGCCCGAGCACGCGCAGCGCGTCCGGACTGTTCAACAAGCCGTAGACCGACGTGGTCCGCGTGGCGACCTGGTCCAAGCCGGTGCGCGGCCAGCCGTCGGTCAGCCGCACGACGGCCAGCGGGCGCGGAGCCAGGGCGGCGTACACGCAGTCCCAATCGGTCACGTTCGCCAGCGCGGGGAGGTAGGGCATGAGGTGAAAGAAATGCAACTCGCCCGGCGCGACGTTCAGGGCCCAGTCCCGCAAGGTCGTCACGTTGACGGCGGCCACGGCCGCCGCTCGCTCGTCCAGCAGGGCGGCCAAGCTGGCATCGAGCCCGCCGAGGCCGGAACCCGCGATCACGATTTGCGCCGCATCGACCTCGCCGCGGCCGGCCAAGTGACGAAAGGCCGCCAGGTCTTCCGCCACGCGCAACGCCAAGGGCGATCGTCCCACGGCGTCGGCCGGGCCGACCAACCGCTTCGCCTCGTCGCCATAGAAGCTCGGCTGGTCCGCGTCGGCCAAGGTCTGCAGGCTCTGCGGATCCACCGAGGCGTGTTCGGGCACGAGCACCCAGTAGCCGGAGACGGCCAAGCGCCGGGCTGCGTCGGTGATCCGGGCTGTGGCATAACACTGACGGTCATCAGGCGACAGGACGACGCCCGGGCATTTACCGGTCGAAGAGGCGGGGCGGACGAGGACCGCGGGGCAGCGGAAGCCTGCGTCCACGCCGAGCGCCAGCCGCTCGATCACCAAGTCATCGCTGGGATCCGTGGCCAGAACCTGGTCGTCCGGCGCCGTCTGCGGCGCCGCGTCACAGACCGCTCGCAGCCCGTCGACGACCGCTTGCCGGTGGGTATTCCAGGCTGCCTCGGTCACCGGTCCGCCGTGCCGCGCCGCGACCGTGTTCTCGCCCCGCCCCTGCCGGTCGCCCA
>Ga0172371_10006907_pt1 | contig 16327 bp, 12 predicted proteins | sample Lak12m_FD_114543 | JGI IMG/M metagenome (GOLD analysis project Ga0172371, IMG submission 114543) | Freshwater microbial communities from Kabuno Bay, South-Kivu, Congo - kab_022012_12m | ecosystem: Environmental > Aquatic > Freshwater > Lake | place: Democratic Republic of the Congo: South-Kivu...
TCTGGTTTGCCTTCTTCGACTCGCCCTGCTTGAACAGGGCCATCGCTTCGACTTCCATGGGATGATCATCGACATTCATCATCTACTCTATCCTTTCCCGTGGGCAACCGGGACGAAGGGCCGGCCCCAGCGCCAACTCTTGCCAGTGTACATTGTACAGGTCTGACCCTCTTCCGGGGCCGTTCCTTCCGCGCCGGTGTTGATACAGATAGGGGTTCCTGCGGGGAGTGATATTCTGTACTGTTTCCCGGTCATGAACATCGAACGGGCAAAGGTTTCGGACTTCCTCGAGATCGCTGCACTTGACCGGGTCGCGTGGCAAGGGAACAGGAGAAGTGAGTTCATCCCGGACGGGGAACATGTCTGGCGGATCTGGTGCGAACATGCGTTTGTCTTTGTCGCCAGGGACACCGCTGTCCGCGGAGCCATCCTCGCCTTCATGTGCAACTCGGGCCTCTGCTGTCTCCACAAGATATTCGTCGCCGCAGATGCGCGGGGACACGGTATAGCAACAACACTCTTCGAACGGCTCCTTGCCGAGACGGATGCCCGCGGGCTCACTTGTTTCCTGACCGTCGACCCGACAAACTCCTCCGCACGGGCACTGTATTCGAAGATGGGGTTCACCCGTTTCGAATACGTCAAGGGCTACTACCGGCCGGAAGAGGACCGGATTGTCATGGTTCGCAAGCCGGGCGGGGTATCTGAAGCGAAACAGTCAGGGTGAGGTCACCAGCACAACGACATGGGTCAAATGACATGTAGGCCGGGGCTGTGCCCCGGCGCTGGCCGCGCAGGGCCGGTCTACAGCAAGAAACTCAAGCTGTTCGTGCCAGGCGCCCGGGTGGATCGCGGAAGCGTCACAGAGTGACGCCGCTACACCAAGAACCCGGGATGTAGTGGCGCCAGTCCACTGGCGCAATGCTCATCGCGGGGCAAAGCCCGACCCTCCGGTGGTAAGCAAGAACACTTTTCTTGTTGACCCCGGCTGAAACAAAAGTTACATTAACGGCCATAGTGTTGTAACAGAACTGTCACCACTGCCATGGCAAACGGGCTTATCAATATCCGGGCGTTGAGAAACGGCTTTTCCGGGACGAACCGCAAGGTGGCGGATTTCATCGTGTCTCACGCTGGGGAAGTGCCGTTCATTTCTGTCCACGAGCTTGCGCGCCGAAGCCGTGTGTCGGTTGCCTCGGCCAGCAGGTTCGCGCGGACCGTCGGCTACAGGAATGTCCGCCAGTTCAAAGCCGAACTCGGGCGGGACGCGCTCAAGCAGATCAGCGGCACTTTCGAGGTGGTGGGGCAGGCGGGCGAGGACCGGGACATAATCGAACGTGTATTCCGGGGCAATATCCGGAGCCTGGAGGAAACACTGCAGATCCTGGATGCCGATGCCATGACCCGGGCAGCCCGGGCAATGGCGCATGCCCCGCGGGTTCTCTTCATGGGCATCGGCGGCAGCGCGAGCATAGCGCGAAACGCCGCGCTGCGCTTTACGCAGCTCGATGTCGAGGCGCGCGCCTATGCGGATGCGTACGAGATGGTTCAGATGATGGTCAATATGAAGAAGGGCGACGTTGCCTTCGGCATATCGCACAGCGGCCGGTCCTCTGTTACGGTGAACGCGCTGCGGCTGGCGCGGGAGGGCGGCGCCCTCACCCTCGGCATGTCGAACTACCTGAAGTCGCCCCTTCACGACGCAAGCGACATCTTCTTCCTTACATCGTTCCCGGAAAGCAGTGTCAAGGCCGCGGCGCTGTCGTCGCAGATCGCCCAGTTGTGCATAGTGGACGCGCTCTACCTCCTTGTGGCCCGCTACCGGCGGGTCTCGCCGCAGCGCGTGGAGCGCCTGAACCGTTGCGTGGAACAGTTCCTCAGGGAGGATGCGTCATGAAGCAGAAAGCCTATCTTGCCCTGGATCTCGGAGCGAGCAACGGACGTGCCGTCCTGGGTCGCCTGAAGGACGGGCGCCTGAGCATGGAGGAAGTCGGCCGTTTCCCGAACGGTCCGGTCACTCTCACAAGAACCATGTACTGGGATGTCCTGGCTTTGTGGGCGCATATCCTCGACGTTCTGAGAAACTGCGCCCGGTCCGGCCTGCGATTGTCCAGCATCGGCGTGGACACCTGGGGCGCGGATTTCGGCCTGCTTGATCGGAGCGGAAGGCTGCTTGCCAACCCGTTGTGCTACCGGGACAGCCGGACCGAGGGCATAGGCAAGATACTCGGCCGCAAGTTTCCCCACGAGAAGTTCTATGGAATATGCGGACAGGATTTCAACCGGATCATGGTCCTGTCGCATCTTGTCGCGGTGAAGCGCGACACGCCGCGTGTTCTCGACGCCGCGGCCAGCCTGCTGATGACACCGGACCTCATGCGTTACTTCCTGTGCGGCCGCAAGGCGACTGAACTGACGATGGCCGGCACGTCCCAGCTTATCGACATCAGCTCACGCCGGTGGTCGCCATCGATCCTCAGGGCCTGCGGCCTGCCCGCGCGCATCCTTACCCCGCTGACCCGTGCCGGCCATATTGCAGGTCCCCTGTCCGCGGACGTGGCGGCGGAAACCGGGCTCGGCGGAGTACCCGTGGCTGTTGTTGCCGGGCATGACACGGCCAGCGCGGCGGCGGCAGCGCCGCTGGCGGGGGACGACACCGTCTTCCTGAACAGCGGCACGTGGTCGATCTTCGGCCTCGCGATGGACAAGCCGCTGCTTTCCGCCGATGCGCGGCGGATGGGTTTCATAAACGAGCTCGGTTTCGATTCCGTGCTGTTCGTGAAGAATCTCGCCGGCCTGTACCTCGTTGAGAACCTGAAACGCGAATACGCGAAGACGGGGCGTGAGTTCACCTACGAGCAGATCATCTCGGCTGCGTCGCGGGCTACGCAGTTCCGGTTCTTCATAGACATGAACGCGCCGGTGTTCTTCTCGGGCCGCGATGTCGAGGCATCGTCCCTGTCCTTCCTCCGGGCAACGCGCCAGCGCGGGCAACCGGGTTTCGGGGAGCTCGTGAGGTCGCTTCTTGAGTCACTGGTCTTCTCCTACCGGGAAACGCTCGTGCAGCTGGGACAGGTAACGGGCCGCACCTTCAGGCGGATCTGCATCGTCGGCGGCGGCGTGCGCAACCGCCTCGTCTGCCAGTGGACGGCAGACGCCACGGGGTTGCCCGTGTTCGCCGGGCCGGTGGAGGCAACGGTGGCCGGCAATCTCGCTTTCCAGGTCATGGCCGATGGCGGGGCGAAGAACCTGGAAGATATCAAGTGTCTTATCGCGCGATCGTTCAAGTCGCAGGCATACATGCCGCGCGGCACGGATGAATGGAAGCGGGCATTTGACCGCTTTGAATCAATACGACAACAGAACAGAAAGTGAATAGGAGAACAGATGAAACGCTACTATGACCCCGAGATATTCCACCAGGTGCTTGACGGCATCGACCTGGACAACCATGTAATCGCGTCCTACTACCTCCGCGACCGCCTCGAGGGCGAGAAGTTCCTCGATCACCTCGCGCTCGTGCAGGCGATGGGACTGGAGGGGTCCACCGGCACGTGGGAGAAGGTCGAAGAGGACACCGAGGAAGTCCGCAAGGCCATGTCCAGCAAGATGGTGGGCTACCACGAGATCCCGTCGGAGGATCCGTACACCAAGTCGGCCGTTGTCCAACTTGCGTTCCCGATGCGTGCCTGGGGTGACAACATCACGATGATGCTCCTGGCCATTGCCGGCAACTGCTTTGCCTACTCAAAGCACATCATGCTGACAGACCTCTTCATCGGCAAGAACCTGCTCAAGAAGTTCAAGGGTCCGAAGTTCGGCGTGGACGGCATCCGTAAGCTTACCGGTGTGAAGGAGCGGCCGCTCTCGCTCCACATCATCAAGCCCAAGATGGGCATGACGCCTGAACAGACCGCGCACCAGGTGAGCCTGACGATTGCCGGCGGCGCGGACATGTGCAAGGACGACGAAATGCTCGGTGACGCGTACAACAACACGATGGAACAGCGGGTTCCGCTCGTCATGGATGTGATCAAGCGGCACGAGGACAAGACGGGCAAGAAGATGCTGTACATGTGCAGCATCACCGACGAGAGCCACGCGATGTTCGACAAGGCGCGGCGCGCAATCGACCTCGGCGCAAACGGGCTGCTCGTTACGTATTCTGCCGGGCTTGCCGCCCTGCGCTACCTTACGTCACACCCGGACATCAACGTGCCTGTGATGCTGCACGCCTCTCACATGATTGCCATGATGAAGCAGATCGCTTGGCCCGTGCTTGCCAAGTTGTGCCGGTTATGCGGCGCCGACCTGATGCTCACCCCGACCATGTGGTCGTCGATCCCGATGGTGTCGATGGAAGAGGGCATCCGGACATCGTTCATGAAGCTTGCGCCGTGGGGGCATATCAAGCGGACGTTCCCGATGCCGTGCGCGGGCGTGTATCCCGGCGTGGCGGAAGTGATCATCGGCGAGTACGGCCCGGATATCATCATCCCGGCTGGTGGCGGTATGCTCGGGCACCCGGACGGATACACGGCCGGCGCGCAGGCCTGGCAGCAAGCGATCGCGGCGGTGATGGCGGGCGTTCACCTGCCGGACGCCGCACGCAAGCCGGCCAACAAGGCGTTGCGCCGGGCCCTGGAGAAGTGGGGCTACATGGAACGGCCGAAGGCGCCGTGGCTGCGCCTTGCTCCCGAATACCAGCCGAAACCCATGAAGTTTGACTGAACCCGGGAAGGCACGAGGAACGGAGAATGGAACCGCGGATGGACGCAGATTGTCGCCGATTGAGGAAACCGGACAGGAGGCGTAGTTCGGCTCACCGGACGGTGAGCCGAAAGAACTGCAATCCCGTTCCCGTCCCCATCTATCCCCATCTGCGTTCATCTGCGGTTAACTCCCTCTCCGGACATGTTGTTCTCTGCGGCAAGTAGACTGAAGGGGAAATATGGCTACTGCGATAAAGGTTCCGGATATTGGCACCACCGTTGACCACGTGAAACTGGTCAAGTGGCTGAAGAAGGAAGGCGATACGGTCAAGCGCGGCGAAGCGCTGTGCGAAGTCGAAACCGACAAGGCGGTGAGCGAACTCGAGTCGATTGCCGAAGGCACGGTGCTGAGAATCGTCGCCGCCGAAGATACCGAGGTTGAGCAGGACACGATCATAGCCTACGTGGGGCAAGCGGGCGAGCAGATCTCGGAAGAGAGCTCAGGGTTCAGGGGTCAGGGTTCAGGAGGGGGAAACGAGCATGAAGCGTCGGCCACTGAACCCCGAACCCTGAACCCCTCTGTTCCGCCTATGATTGTGAACCTGGCCCGGAAGCTTAGCGTGGACCTTGCGAGTGTGAAGGGGACTGGGCCCGGCGGGAGAATCACGAAGGAAGACGTGATGAAAGCGCAGGGGCAACCCGCCGCTGCCGCGCTGGCGGGCAAGCCGCTCTCGCAGAACCAGCTGGTGGTTGCGAGGCGGGTTTCGCGAAGCCAGCGCGACATTCCACCGATAGATATCACGGCCAGGTTCGACATGTCCGCCGTGATTGCCGCGCGGAAGCGGATACGCGAAGAATCGGGCGTGAAGATAAGTTTCGACGCGTTTCTTGTCATGGCAGTCACAAAGGTGATGAAGGATTTCCCTCATTTCCGGAGCCGCCTCGAGGAGGAACGGGCAGTGGAGAGCGAATCGGTCAACGTCGGTATCGCCATCGGGGTTGGTGAGCAGCTCTTCACGCCGGTGATCCCGGGCGCCGACGGCCTTTCGCTCAAGGACACAGATGCCGCGATACAGAGGCTTCAGCAGAAATCGGAAAAGGGCGCGTTCGAGCCTGTCGATCTCAAGGGAGCCACGCTGACCGTGAGCAACCTGGGCATGTACCCGGTGCTGGCATTTTCAGCGATTATCCCGCCGGACCAGGTGGCAATACTGACGGTCGGCACTACGGAAGAGACACCAGTGGTCAGGTCCGGCGAGGTGAAGGTGTTGCCCATGGCGACGGTGACCCTGTCGGTGGACCACCGGCTGATCAACGGGCGCGAAGGCGCGGAGTTTCTGACTGCGCTCAAGAAGAGAGTGGAGGAACCATGAAAGCCGACGTTCAAACCCCGGAATTTCTCCTGGGGCTATACAGGAAGATGCTGCTGGTCAGGAAGTTCGAGGAACGGGTGAAGTTCCTGTTCCTGGAAGGCGTGATGCCCGGAACGATCCACCAGTACCACGGGCAGGAGGCCTGCGCGGTGGGTGTGTGCGCGGCGTTGCGGACGGATGACGTCATAACCAGTACCCACCGTCCGCACGGCCATGCCCTGGCCAAGGGTGTGGGAGTGCAGGAGATGATGGCCGAGCTCTTCGGCAAGGCGACCGGGTGCTGCAAGGGAAAGGGCGGGTCGATGCACATGGGTGACCTTGCCCGCGGCATGGTGCCGGCCGTGGCGATTGTCGGTGGCGGTGTGCCGATTGGCACCGGCTGCGCGCTGGCATTCAAGATGAAGAACGAGCCGCGTGTCGCGGTTTCTTTCATGGGCGACGGCGCTGTAAGCGAAGGCGCTTTTCACGAAGCCGTGAACATGGGCGCCATATGGAGCCTGCCCATAGTCTACGTGGTGGAGAACAATCTGTACGGCGCTTCAACGCCATACCGGTCGGTGATGCGGGCGGAAACCATAGCCGAACGCGCGACCTCGTACGGTATCCCGGGCCACCGGATTGACGGGAACGACGTACTGGCCGTGTACAACGCCGCGCAGGCCGCGGTTACCCGCGCGCGTGAGGGCAAGGGGCCGACGCTGCTTGAGCTCATGACCTACAGGATAACCGGTCATTCGCGCCGTGACCCGTGCCTCTATCAGCCAAAGGAAGAACGCGAGGCCGCGCTCAAGAATGAGCCGATAGGCCGATTCGCACGTCACCTGCTTGCCGGTAAAGTTGCGGACCAGGCGGCGCTCGACAGGATCGGGGCCGAACTGGATGCGGAAATCGAAGTGGCAGTCAAGGCGGCAATGGCGGCGCCGGAGCCGCGTCCTGAGGATGCGCTGAAGGATCTGTTTGTTGATCAGCAGGGGGTGAAGACATGCAACGCATGAGCATAGCCGAGGCCCTGCGCGAAACGATCAAAAGCGAGATGCGGCGCGATCCGCGTGTGTTTTGCATCGGTGAGGACATTGCCATCCCGGGCGGATGGGGCGGCGCTTTCACCGTTACGCTGGGGCTGGAGAAGGAATTCCCTGACCGCATGATCAATACCCCCATAGCGGAGAACGGGTTCACCGGTGTTGCGCTCGGCGCGGCCCTCATGGGCATGCGGCCCATTGCCGACGTGCAGTACGGCGATTTCCTGTACTGCGCCATGGACCAGATGGCCAACCAGATTCCGAAGATGCGTTACATGTCCGGCGGCAAGCTCACCGTTCCGCTGGTAATGCGTGTGCCGGTGGGTGTCACCGGCCGTGGCGCCCAGCATTCCCAGAGCATGGAAACGCTGTTCATGCCGGTTGCGGGCCTCAAGCTCGTTTGCCCGGCAACGGCATATGACGCCGTCGGATTGCTCCGCACGGCAGTGCGGTCGGACGACCCGGTGATGATCTTCGAGCACAAGAAACTATACGGTTCAAAAGGAGCGCGCGCGGAGAGTGGCGCAGTGGACGGGTCCAGCGACATACCGGACGAGGACTACACTATCCCGTTTGGCAGTGCCGTTGTGAGGCGCCAGGGTACGGACGTAACGGTCGTGGCGACGCTCATGATGATGCACCGCAGCCTTCAGGCGGCCGAGTCGCTGCAGAAGGAGGGGCTAAGCGTCGAGGTGATTGATCCCCGGTCGCTTGTTCCGTTTGACTGGGCAACGGTCAAGGCTTCGGTTGCGAAGACGGGCCGGCTCGTCACGGTTGAGGAGAACCCGAAGCAGTCGGGGATCGGCGCGGAGATTGCCGCAACTGCTGCCGAGGAGATGATGGAAAGCCTCGTGGCGCCTGTTTGCCGTGTGGCGGCTCCCAACACGCCGGCGCCGTTTGCGCCCGTGATGGAGGAATTCTATGTGCCGTCCGTGGAACGCATCGCGGCGGCAATCACGAAGGTTGTGAAGGGGTGAGTGCGGTTCGAACCCGGGGAAGGAGACCACCATGGCGGCGAAACAGGTCCAGATAGAAGCAAGCATGGGCTCAGGTTACAGGATTGAGTGCAAGGCAGGCGGGCACACGATCCTCATCGATCAGCCGGCGCCGGCCGGCGGAACGGATGCGGGACCGACGCCGCTGCAGTACCAGATGGCCTGCCTGGCCGGGTGTATCTGTTCCATCGCAAGAATTGTAGCCTCGCAGAGGCGCATCGCGCTGCGAGGGATGAGCGTGAAAGTTGACGGCACCATCGATACGGCGGGCCTGCTCGGCAAGGGCGGGGGGACACGGGTGGGGTTCTCCGCCATCAAGGCCATTGTCAGCGTTGACGCCGACATGTCGCAGGAGGAGAAGGCGAAGTTCGTTCACGAAGTGGACCTGCGGTGCCCCATCTCAGAAAACCTTCTTCACGAGACACCGGTTACGGTTGAAGTGGGATGAGTTGCGTGTTGCAGTCGTTGATCGGCAAACAATTGGACGGTAGGGTCGATGCGCTGCCTCGACCTCAGACCTGCCAGGGGAGGGAAGAACATGATAGCGAAGCATCCGTTCGGAGCATGTCTGCCTACATTCGGTAACTGCGCGGACCGGTATTGCCTCGGAGGCTACGGCGGCGGCGGGAGCACGATGGAAGAGATGTTGGACCTTTCCCTTAAGGTCAAGGGGCTTGACGGCCTTGAGCTCGTTGGCAACTGGCACGTGAACGACAAGAACATCCGCAAGGTCGCGAAGATGTTCAAGGATCGCGGGCTCAAGATAAGCATGCTCGTGCCGGATTTGTGGACTCAAGCCAAGTGGGGCAGGGGGAGCCTGGCCGCGCCCGATGCAGCGACCCGCAAGGCCGCTGTGGCCGAGGTAAAGAAAGTGATGGACTGGGCCGGCGAACTGGGATGCCCGTACGTGGACGTGTGGCCCGGACAGGACGGATTCGACTACTGTTTCCAGGCCGACTACACGGAGGCATGGAAACAGCTCGCAGACGGGCTGGCCGCGTGTGCCGACCACAACCCGAAGGTGAAGGTGTTGGTTGAGTACAAACCGCGCGAGCCCAGGACGCATTGTTTCGTGGATCACATCGGCACGGTGCTGCTTCTCCTCAAGGACCTGGATAGTGTCGGCGTCCTGATTGACGTCGGGCATGCCATGCAGGGCGCCGAGAACGTGGCAAGCGCGATCGCGCTTGCCGCGCACTACGGCAAGCTTGACTACTTCCACCTGAATGACAATCACGGTGACTGGGACGAGGACATGATGGTCGGTTCAGTGCATCTTCTCGACTACCTCGAGATCGCCTACTGGCTCAAGAGGGTGAACTACAAGGGCTGGTTGACGCTCGACATATTCCCGTACAGGGAGGACGGCGCGCGAGCGGCGAACGAGTGCAGGGAATGGATGGAGGCGATGTTCCGTGCAGTGGATCGCGTGGGCATGGACCGTTTCGCGAAGGTGATTGCCGGTGCGGACGCCACCGCGGCCAGCAAGCTAGTGCGTGAAGCGCTGAATGTCTGAGCAGAAGAAGTAAGGAGTCAGAAACCAGGAGACGGAGGCCGAACGTTTTCTTCTGACTCCTGACTTCTGTCTCCTGCCTGCTATCCCGCCAGCGCCGCGCGGACAACCCGGCCCACGTTGCCGCGGGTGGTGGGAAGGCTCAGTATGTTGTCTTTTTCCTGAACGTCGCCGCATGCAACCAGGTGAGCGCGCGGGAAACCCGAAGAAAGAAGCACCCGCAGTCCCGGCCTCCTGTTCATTGCCTCGCGCGCAAGCTGCCGTCCGTCGAGTCGCGGCAGGACCATGTTGACTATCAGGAGATCGAGCCGGATGTCGGGACGATCAAGGACGTCCCTTGCCTGTGCATCGTCTTCGGCTTCGTACACTGAGTACCCGAGCTCCTGCAGCAGTTTGACGAGGTAGGTGCGCGACACGCCGTTGCCCTCTACGACAAGTATTGTCTCCTTGCCGGCGGGAACGCCACCTGCATAGTGGGGCGGCGGCTCGAGCAGGGGGAGGTAGATGCGGAAACATGTTCCCTTGCCGGGCATGCTGTAGCAGGTTATGTACCCGTGGTGGTTCTTCACGATTGCATAGCTTGTGGAAAGCCCCAGCCCGCTGCTCTTGCCTTTGCCCTTGGTCGTGAAGAACGGCTCGAACAGGTGAGTCTGGAGATCTTCATTCATGCCGATGCCGTTGTCGCTGATGGAAAGCAGGGCATAGTCTGTCGTTTCACGGTCCTGCCTGCTTGCGCCGATAGGCAACTGTATGAAATCTCCCCGCGCCATCGAGGCGGTCTCCGTTACGATGGTTAGATGTCCTCCGTCGGGCATGGCCTCGCAGGCATTGATGGCAAGATGGATCAGGGCCTGCTCGAGCTGTGACGGATCAACTTCGACGATGTGGGCTTCATGTACCGGCAGGAGGTGCAGGTTTATCCTGCTGTCAATCGTCCGGCGCAGCATGTCTTCAGTGCCCCGCAGGGCCTTGTTTACGTCCATCACGTGCAGGGAAAGCGGTTTCTGGTGCGCAAAAGCCATAAGCTCTGTGGTCAATGCGCCCGACCTTTCTGCTGCCTCGATAATCCGCTTCATGTGTTCCGAGGCCTCGGAGTCGGGGGGCAGTTTCTTCCGGGCAAACTGGGCGTTGTTGAGGATCACGACAAGCATGTTGGTGAAATCATGGGCTATTCCGCCGGCCAGTCTCCCTACGGCCTCCATCTTCTGGGAGTGGCGCAGCTGGGTCTCGAGGGCCAGTTCCTGCGTCACATCGCGTTTGACAGCGACGTAGTTCACGATTCGACCGTTGGCGTCTTTCACGGGAGATATGACGGCATCCTCTTCGAAGAGCGAGCCGTCCTTGCGGCGGTTGGTGAAGCGTCCCTGCCAGACCTGCCCGCTGGCGATCGTTGCCCACATGTTCTGGAAGAAGGCCTTGTCATGCTTGCCCGAGCCTACGATGCTCGGCTTCTTCCCGGTTACCTCAGCGCGGGAGTACCCGGTCATGCGTTCGAAGCAGGGGTTCACGTATACGATGAGGCCCCTCTCGTCCGTGATGACAATGGACTCAGCCGCGGCGTTGATCGCGGCTGCAAGCCTGTGGAGTTCCACCTCGGTGCGCACACGCTCCGATATGTCACGGAAAAGTCCCTGGACCACCACACGGTTTCCGAGCGTGGTCCGGCTGGCGCTTATCTCCACGGGGATCCATCGTCCATCGTGGTGGACCACATAGAGGTTGCTGCCCAGCATCCCGCCCTTGCGCGCATGGTCGAAGAACAAGGCGCGGTAGTGTTCTGCGTGTTCCTGCGGATGCAGGATCGTGTGCGGCTGACCGATAAGTTCGGTACGCGGCCTGCCTACCAGCTGCTCAGCCCTGCGATTCACCTCCAACAATGCTCCGGTCTCGAAGTCGGCTATGAAGGCGGCGTCGTTGGCGGTCTCAAGCAGGGTGCGGTATTTTGCCTCGCTGTCGCGCTGGTCGCGGATTGCCCGGAAATGCATGTCCGCGAGGGAATATGCCATGCTGAGGATCAGGAAGAGATACGAGAACTCGATGCAATAGTAGAAGTTGTACAACCCGCTGCTTACCGCGGAATCATTTGCCACGCCGGCGGCGAGGACGAGCATGCCTATAAGCACGGCGATGATCTGGTTGCGATTTTCCGGCTTGTAAGCCCGTCCAAGCGAAAACAGCAGGTAGACAAGGGCAATGATGCCCACCATGGTCTGAATATTGACAAGCAGACCGGGCTGCATCTCGTAGTACACCATCATGTTGCCGAATTGCATCACCTGCTTGACTGACGGGAGCCCCGTGCAGATCAGGTCGTGTTTGCAGACGTTCAGAAGAACAAGCTGCAGCATCCAGTATGCAGTGAACAGGTAATCCCAGCGCCGTGATGTCCGCTTGATAAGGTCGGACACGAACATCAAAAGGAAGATGCTGGCGGCCGCAAGGGCGGCGTACTGCTGCACCTGCCACAAGTGGCCCTCTTCGGGGGACACGGAAAGATACAACCGGACACTGGCAAAGTCATAATAGGCTATGGTCAGGCACGACAGCGCAAACGAAAGGAATTCCCTGCGGTCTCGAAGGAGGGTGTAATAAAGCAGGTGATGCAGCGCGACGTAAAGCGCTATTGCTCCCAATGCGATAACTGAAACTGCCTGAAAGTTCATCGCTTGCTGTTGCCTGTCGCGCCGGGTCTGGATGCGCGTTACGGCCCATGACTCTAGGCCCGGATGCCTGCAATGACAAGACCAGACTTGCCGGCGGCAGCGGCTGAAATGGCCATGGGTCTCCTCACCGCCACCGGTGCGGCCCGTCAAGCCCGCGCACTCCAAAACGCTCCAAACTCGGTAGCAGTAAGCGTTCTTTGCGTTAGGTTGACGCGTATGCTCGGAAGGGCAATATCAAGGCTGTGTTTTGAGCAGCCGCTCCACCGCGTTTGAGAACCACCCGCTGCTCCAGTTGTGCTCGCGTTTTGTCGAGCTGTCGTAGGCGTGGGGGATCCTGAGCTCGGTCATGAGTTCGTGTGTCTTCCGGACCTCGTCCGGGAACAGGCTGTAGCCCAGGAGCACAAAGCGTTCGGGCCCGGACCGGAAGACATCCGCTTTTTCCCGCAGGAGTCGCAACGGGGCGTACCGGTCGTAGTTGTCCTGCGTCCCGTAAACGCTGGCCATGTCCCAGTGGTCCGGCTTTTCCAGGCTGAGCGGCGCATCCCAGGCGGCCGCTTTGGCGAACAGGTCGGGATGCCGCAGCAGGAGCGTGAAGGCGCCGAATCCCCCCTTGCTGTAACCGAGAAGGAACCGCCCCGACCCGTCCGCGCGGGTTGGGAGCTTGCTGTCAACCAGCGGGATGGCGGCTTCGAGAAAGAACCGCTCCTGCTGAAGCCGGGGATTGTCGGGATGATTCGCGTACCAGGGCATGCCCGGATAGCCGACGTTCACACAGATCACCTGGTAGGTGTCGAAGATCTTCAGGCGCTCCGCTTCCTGGAGGTTGGGGCAGTTTCCCGCGTACTCATTGAGCATGTAGAGCACGGGATAGAGCCTTCCCTGTTCCATCTTCGTGGGTGACTGAACGATGATTTTGACGTCCACGCTGGTGACGTACGGGCTCCGGAACACGTACACAACCTGGTTGGCGGGAAGCCCCCGCAACTCCCGCAGGTCGGTATACGGTGCATCTGATTCCTGTGCTAACAGAGGCAGCTGCATGGCCGCGCACAGCGCGCCCGCGATCCCCACCGAAACGATGCGCTTTGTGGTCCCTCGCATGTGAGGCCGATCCTTTCGCTCCGCGTGTGGCCGGCTTCGGCGAAGCCGGCTCCCATGGTGAGCCGCTGTCCATCCCCTGACGCCGGGGACATAGCCCCGGCCTACAACGTCCCGTCCGTCCCCGTCTTCGCCGGTATCCGCGGGCGTCGACTAGCGACGCCCCTACATGCGCGTTCGAGCCGTCCCAAAGCGTCCACGGGAGGGCTGGCATCGACGAGTCTGCGTGTCGTGCCGGCCGATCCCCCTCATTTCACCGGCGTGTAGAGGAATCCGCGGCGATAAAGCCCGCCGATCTCTGCGTCATTCCAGACGCGGATGGCAATCGTGTTGGGTCCTGCCTTGACCTTGCCTGTGGCATCCACGTCCATTTCCAGCGCATCGCGGCCCGCCCACCAGAGCTTGTGTTCGCGATGGCCCGCGTAATTGCCGTTGATCCATACCCAGCCTTCGTTGATCACTCCGCCGAGATAGATCCTGAGCGGCTTGTCTGCAGCGTTCTTGGGGATGTTTATGGTCGCGCGATACCACCCGTAGCCGTCGTAGTCGTGGCCGGTGGCATCCTCGGGCGGATCCTGCTGGTCCCAGGTGTAGAAGGTATTCTTCGTTCCCCAGGCTGCATCATCGAAGGTCGGTGCATACCATTCGGCCAGCACGCCTTCGTTGAACCGATCGCGCATGAACTTCATGTCCACGGGCAGGGCCACCACCAGTGCCCCGTTGGTACCGGCGGCCTTCGAACCTACCTTCCGTAATTCCGCCGCATTCCCGTCAGGGGGAAGCTCCTTGCCGCCTCCCTTTGCCGGCCTGCCGATGACAAAGAAACTGTCCTTCGCGACCAGCTTCTGCCGGTCTGCAAGCATGCGGTCCGCGGCTGCCGCGGCCTTGACATAGTCCAGGCTGCTCTCCGCCTTGTGCATCGCGGCATAGGCTTCGAGATGATCGGCGATCATGGCAAACGTCTGGATGCGGCCCAGGCGTTCGGGAGTTGACTTGACCTTGAGCGCGGCATTCACGTGCTCATGGAGCTTCTGCGTGAACTCGACTGTGTAGACGTGGTTCACGAGCCAGTCCTCGTGCGCATGGCAGGTGGACTTTGCGAGCGCTTCCTCGCACATGTCCCACCAGGCCTGCACGTGGGGCCCGGCTTCCGGCCCGAAGAACGTGGCGTAGAATTCCTGCTTGAGAGCCGGAACGTCGACTGCCGTGTTCCACAGGAGCTTTGCCCGTACGTAAGAGCTGAGCCAGGTGGACATGAACGACGGGGCCCCCTGGTTCCACGAACCCTTGATTCCCATCTTCTTGAGGAGAGGCGCTTCCGCGGCGAACAGGGAAATGTCACGCTCGGGCACGTATGAGCCTGAGGGACCATAGACGGAGAGCATGCCGGGCGTATACCCGCACATCACCACATGGGGCGTGAGGTCTCGCCAGCTCTGCGCGATCTTCATGGTTTCCTGGCGGCGCCAACAGGCCGGGTCATTGCCGGCGTGCAACACGCAACTGCTGATTGGCCAGATCGATACTGCCACGTTCGGCGGCAGCACCAGGCCCTGTGGCGGTATCTCGCGCAGTGAGTATGCCGATAACGAGACATACTTGTCGGGAAAGGCCCTGGCGAGCCCCGCGGCGAACCTGCAGTACTCCTCGCTCATCATGCGCTCCGGGAAGTAGCCGGGGTAAAGAAAGCTCTGGCTGCTCGCCAGGCATTTGTCGCAGTAGCAGAACGGCATGCCGTCCGGCGGGCTGATGCCGACGCCGTTCGCCGTGACGATGCCCGACTTCTTCTGCCCGGCAAAGGCGGCTTTCAGGCTCTCGATGCTCGCGGCAAGCACGTCGGGGTTCGAAAGGCACAGCATGGTGGCATGCTGCGGGCTCTTCGGGGTTACTGTACGCTTCCCCGACTTGTCCATGGCGTAGTATTCGGGATGTGCCTCGGCATATTCGCTGGCCGGCAGCAGGCCGGCCAGGAACCCGTCACCCGCCACCGGGTACAGATCGCGGCTGACGCTCAGACCCACCTTCAGGCACCACTCGGCATAGGCCCTGGCATCCTCGGGGGGATTCCAGCACGACAACCACATGCCGCGAATCGCAAAATCGGGCCGCGCCGCCATCTCCATCTCGGGGAGGCTGACCGCCTTCTGCTTCGGGACGACCTCGCCCCAGTCGCCCGGGAAATACCAGCGGCAACCGAGCTTCTCGAGCAGGGCATAGGCGGCGTAGAGCGTGCCCTGGTAAGGGCCGTCGGAGTTACCGCCAATCACCAGGGTATTGCCCTTGGCCTTGACCACGTAACCTTCTTCTTCAAAAGCATCCGGGCGGACCGCGGGGTTGAAGCCGGATGGAACGGTGACGCCGAGACTCTTTGCCATGGCAGTATGGCCCACGGCAATCTTCACCGGCAGGCCGGTGTTGTCGGCATCCGGCTCGTTGACCATCGGCAACTTCGCACCGCTCATCTTCTCGATGTACTTCTGGATCTCTCCCGCGGCCTTGACCGCATTCGTCTCGCCCGCGGCAACAATGATCGCGGCGTTCGGTTTGCCGTCCATTACAAGGGTCAGATCGGCCGACCGGGCGGGGAGCGAGAACATCACCACACTGCCGACGATAGTGAACCACAACGCATGAATCTTCATTCGATACCTCCGTTTGCTCTGGGAGAAAGTCCGGCCAGTGTGGCGAGCCAATGCCGATTGTAGATATTGGCCGGACAACACAACGCAGGAAGTCGACTGTAGGGGCGCCGCTAGCCGGCGCCCGCTCTGCAGTATGCGCTTCGCTTCACCGCAGGGCCCGCGGGCGTCGACAAGCGACGCCCCTGCGCACCATGGACTTCCGACACTTTGTATAGAGCGGGAGGATTATATCCCAGATTGGAGGTGCCAAGTCATCCCTTTCCCGCAAACGGTTGCTTCCGCCAGGAGGTTGGCAGAAAAGTCGGCTCA
>Ga0172371_10006908_pt1 | contig 16326 bp, 21 predicted proteins | sample Lak12m_FD_114543 | JGI IMG/M metagenome (GOLD analysis project Ga0172371, IMG submission 114543) | Freshwater microbial communities from Kabuno Bay, South-Kivu, Congo - kab_022012_12m | ecosystem: Environmental > Aquatic > Freshwater > Lake | place: Democratic Republic of the Congo: South-Kivu...
GATGCCAAAAACATTCTAGGGCTATTGATAAACCTGATCGAAGAAGCCCCTGATACTTCGCCTTGGCTTAAGACCATTGATGCCTGGAGGAAGAAGCACCCGTTAAAGTATAAACATACCGGAAAATTCCTTAAGCCCCAGTATATCCTGGAGCAGCTTTGGGACTTGACCAAAGGGGACGCGGTGATCTGCACCGAGGTAGGCCAGAGCCAGATGTGGGCCTGCCAGTGGTATAATTATCTGACCCCGCGGACATTCATTTCATCCGGAGGCCTGGGCACAATGGGATTTGGTTTCCCGGCGGCAATCGGGGCAAAACTCGGCCGGCCGGAGAAAGAGGTCTTTAATATCGCCGGAGACGGCTCGATACAGATGAACATCCAGGAGCTGGCTACCTGCGTGGCAAATAAAATAAACGTGAAGGTGTTGATATTCAACAACGGTTTCCTGGGAATGGTCAGGCAATGGCAGGAGCTGTTTTACAAGAAGCGCTATTCCTATACGCCGATCACCAGCCCGGATTTCGTGAAGCTGGCTGAAAGTTACGGGGCTATCGGCATGCGGGTAACTAAGAAATCCGAGGTGCGTAAAGCCCTTGAAAAAACGATCGCTGCGAAAAATACGGTGTTCGTTGATTTCCGGATAGAGCCGGAGGAGAATGTCTGGCCGATGGTCCCTGCGGGCCAGGCGATAAACAAGATGATCGACGGGTTGGCATGATGAGGCATACTATATCGGTATTAGTAGAGAATAAATTCGGCGTCCTGGCGCGGATTGCCGGGTTGTTCAGCGCCCGCGGCTATAACATCGCCTCTTTAGCGGTAAGCGAGACGATGGACCCGACTATTTCCTATATGACCATGGTGGTAGAGGTAAAGGATGAGGATGTGCTTGAGCAGATAAAAAAGCAACTCAATAAGCTCATCGATGTCATTACCGTGACCGACTTTACCAAGCGGGAGCATATTGACCGCGAGCTGGTCCTGGCGAAGGTAAATTACGCGCCGAAAGATAAGGATAAGCTTGAGGCGATCTTCAATAAATTCGTCGGGAAAATTATCCATCATAAAGAAAATACCGCGATCATCGAGGCGGTCGGTGATGCCCAGCAGATAAAGCTTTTGCTTGAGGAATTGAGCAAATTCGGGATAAAGGAATTAGTCAGGACAGGCAAGTTAGCCATAAGTAATTAATAAGATAGGGACGGTTCTCAACTCAAAGCAGAACTGTCCCCGAAAAAGGGACAGTTTTCCTTTGTTTTGAGAACCGTCCCTAAAACTGGAGGAGAAATGGCAAAGATTTACTATGATAATGACGCGGACTTGAATATTCTGAAAGATAAGGCGATCGCGATAATCGGATACGGCATACAGGGTCGCGGGCAGTCATTATGCCTTAGGGATTCCGGATGCCGGGTGACCGTTTCCGAGACAGAGGGGACCCCTAACTTTGAACTGGCGAAGAAGGATGGTTTTACCCCGGTAAGCGCAGCTGAAGCGGCAAAGGCAGCCGATATCATTCAGATACTTACCCAGGACCATGTGCAGGCCAAGGTGTATAAAGAAGCGATCAAGCCATACCTGAAAAAAGGCAAGGCGCTTTGTTTCTCGCACGGGTTCAATATCCGTTTCAAGCAGATCAAGCCGCCGAAAAATGTGGATGTGTTTATGGTGGCTCCCAAAGGCCCGGGCGCCTTGGTAAGAAGGATGTATGAAGAAGGTAAAGGTGTGCCTTCCCTGGTCGCGGTTTATCAGGATGCCAGCGGCAGCGCCTTAAAAACAGCTTTGGCCTATGCCAAAGCGTTGAAGGCAACTACTGCCGGAGTGATCGAAACGACCTTTGAGGAGGAAACGGAAACCGACCTTTTCGGCGAGCAGGCAGTGCTTTGCGGCGGAGTGAGCGAATTGATCAAGGCGGGTTTTGACACGCTGATCGAGGCAGGTTACCAGCCGGAGATCGCTTATTTCGAGGTTTTACATGAGTTGAAGCTCATTACGGATCTGATCCAGGAATATGGCATAAGCGGTATGCGCCGCAGGGTTTCCAATACCGCCTGTTACGGCGACCTGACCCGCGGACCGAGGATCATCACCCAGAGGACGCGCAAGGAAATGAAGAAGATGTTGAAGGAGATCAAATCCGGAAAGTTTGCCCGGGAGTGGATCAAGGAAAATGAAACCGGTCGCAAGAATTTTGACAGCCTGATGAAGGCCGGCGAGGAGCATCTGATCGAGAAAGTAGGAAAACAGTTAAGGGAAATGATGCCCTGGATGAAAAAATAAAATAATGGAAAAGATTATCATATTTGATACGACATTAAGGGATGGAGAGCAGGCCCCGGGTGCGTCTTTAAACCCGCAACAAAAGCTTGAGATCGCCTTCCAGCTTGAAAAACTGGGGGTGGATGTGATCGAGGCCGGTTTCCCCATTGCCTCACCCGGAGATTTTCAGGCAGTAAGTGATATATCCCGGAAGATAAAGAAAAGCGCTGTCTGCGGCCTGGCCCGTTGTTTGAGCCAGGATATTATCTCCGCGGCTAAGGCGGTAAAGCCGGCAAATCACCCGCGCATCCATATATTTCTAGCTACCTCTAAGATCCACCTGCGATATAAATTCAGGAAAGCCGAAAGCGAGATCCTTAAGATCGCTAAAGACGCCGCGCGCTTAGCGCGCAGGCGCTGCGTGGATATAGAATTTTCTCCGGAAGATGCCACCCGTTCGGACAGGCAATTTATTTACCGGGTAATTGAAAGTGTCATCGATGAAGGGGCGACCACGATCAATATCCCGGACACCGTAGGGTACAGCTATCCCCAGGAGATCTATTCCCTGATCACGGATATCAGGAATAACGTTCCCAATATTGAAAAAGCAGTCATCGCTATTCATTGCCATGATGACCTGGGCTTGTCTACCGCTAATTCCTTGTCTGCGATATTGGCCGGGGCGCGGCAGGTACATTGCACCGTCAACGGCATAGGGGAGCGCGCCGGCAACGCCTCCCTGGAAGAGGTCGTCATGGCTTTAAAGACGCGTAAAGATGTATTCGGAGATTTCTTTACCGGGATCAACACCAAAGAGATCTACCGCACCTCGCGCCTGGTGAGCAACCTGACTGATTTCGTTATCCCGCCGAATAAAGCCATCGTCGGAAGAAATGCCTTTTCCCATGAATCCGGGATCCATCAGGACGCGGTCTTAAAGAAGCGCTCTACTTACGAGATCATGGACCCGCATGATGTGGGTATATCCTCCAGCCAGCTGGTCCTGGGCAAGCATTCCGGAAGGCACGCTTTCAGGGACAGGCTCAAGAATATGGGTTTTAAGCTTGATGAAAAACAGCTGAATCGCGCTTTTATGCGCTTTAAGGAAGTGGCGGATAAAAAGAAGGATATTTACGATGACGACCTAAGGATCATTGTTGAGGATGAGATCCGGGTGCTTAAACCGGCCTGGAAACTGGCCGGCTTTACGATCTCCTCCGGCACCGATATCAAGCCGAGCGCCAGGATCACTCTGGATAAAAAAGGCAAGCTTCTTACCGTTGAGTCCAGCGGGGACGGGCCGGTAGATGCCTGTTTCAGGGCCTTGGATAAGATCACCCGCCTTAAAGCCAAGCTTGAGGATTTTCGCCTGGAGGCAGTCACCTCCGGGGAAGACGCCCTGGGCCACGCCAACCTTAAGCTTAAGATAAAAAGCGTTATCTACAGCGGCAGCGGTTCAAGCACCGATATTATCGAGGCCTCAATATTAGCGTACCTGAATGCCGTAAATAAGTATGCGATTTAAAAGGCTCCTGCCAAAATTCCTGCTGTTTGTCGGATTTCTTTCCCTCTTTCTTATCATCATATACCAGTCCCGGATAAAGGATTTCCTGGGGGTAAATTACGATAAAGCCAAAGAGTATGTCGACTATATTTCCTACGACCTGAACTTTGAGTTTAAAAGGAACAGGCCCCTTACCCTGCTTCAGATGGAAACCGAGCTCAAGCTTTATATCGGGCAGCCATTCAGGGATTTCAACAGAAGCGATTGGAACAAATTCTGGAATATAATTTACGGTATCTTCCCGAAGAAGGACCCGACGCAGCCGGGCCTGGTGGGTAAGAGAAGGCAGCTGACCGAGGATGAGATCGTCTATGAGTTAAGGGAGATGTACCCCCAGCCGTTCACCTATTTCCGGCCGGAGCACTGGAAGATATTTTTCAGCATAATCAGGGTAAAGTGATGGATACGGCGAAGATGATCTACGGCCTTGTGGGTTCCCCTGTTTCGCACAGCCTCTCGCCGCTGATGCATAATGCGGCCTTCAAGGCATCAGGCATGGACGCGCAGTACCTGCTCTTTGAATTGAAGCCAGAAGAGCTGAAAGGCTTCTTTGCTTCCCTGCGCGAAAAGAACATCTACGGATTGAATGTGACCGTGCCTTATAAGGAGAAGGCCCTGCTTTATCTTAAGAATATATCGCATGAGGCCAGGCTGATAGGCGCGGTCAATACCATAAAGGTTTCAGGCGGGATCCTGGAAGGGTATAATACCGACGGAGAGGGCTTTATAAGGCATCTGAAGGATGATCTGGGTTTTGACCCGCGGTCAAAGCATATCGCTATCTTTGGGGCAGGCGGGGCCTCCAGGGCAATATCGGTCTATTTAAGCAAGGAAGCCCCTGCTTCTATCTCCATCTATGACGTTGACAGCGATAAGGCCTATAAATTGGTGAACTATCTGCGGGAAAATTGCGATGACGGGGTCATCAACTATGCCGTTTCCATAGCCGAGCTTCATTTGAAGGAAGCTGGCCTGGTGGTAAATGCCACTACCGTGGGCATGAAGGAGGATGACCCTTGCATAATTGACGTGAATTACCTTAACAAGGGTGCTTTGGTTTATGATCTGATCTATAATCCCAGGGAAACAAAGTTATTGAAGCTGGCAAGGGAGAGGGGATTGCGCGTCTCAAACGGTCTGGGTATGCTTCTGTATCAGGGTATGGCTTCCTTTGAGATCTGGACAGGTGAGCCCGCTCCAAAAGAGGTAATGCGAACGGCCTTAGAGGGGCATATTTAAAAAAGGAGAGATTATGCTGGCACGGATAATCGTTTTTGTTTTCGGCTCTATCGCAGGTAGCTTTCTGAATGTCTGTATCCACCGGATGCCCAAGGGAGAGTCAGTGGTTTGGCCGCGCTCGCATTGCCCCAGGTGCCAGAAGCGGATCCCGGGCTACGACAATATCCCTTTTATCAGCCTTATCCTTCTGGGCGGCAGGTGCCGTTTTTGCAAAGAAAGGATATCCCTGCGTTATCCCCTGGTTGAACTGGCCAGCGCGCTTTTAATGGTTGCGCTTTTTGACCGTTTCGGCTTAAGCTATGATTTCTTCTTTTATATGGTCATGCTCTGGGGCCTGATCATCGCCACCTTTATCGATATTTCTCACCGGATCATTCCCGACGAGATATCGGTCGGCGGCCTGCTCATCGGCTTTATCATGGCTTCAGTAAAAGGCCTGACTGTCAATCCCCTGAAATACAGCTTTTTGCCCATGCTGCGCTCTTTCTCGGGCATAATCGTCGGCGGGCTGATCATTTATTTGACGGGACGGCTTTTTGACCTGGTCTATTTCAAATGGCTTAAAAGGCCGGCGATCAGCGGTGAGACCGAATCCATGGGCGGAGGGGATGTAAAGCTCTTGGCGATGATCGGCGCCTTTATGGGCCCGCAAAGGGCATTGCTTACTTTTTTCCTGGCCCCGTTTTTAGGGCTGGTTACCGGTATCATCAATCTGGTCACGAAAAAAGACCACACCATGCCTTACGGCCCGTTTCTCTCTATAGCAGCTTTGTTATCTTTATTCTGGGGAGACAAGATAATCAGATTTATCTTTCTCGCGATGTAACTTAAAAACATGCCGGAAAATCCGCTGACAAAACACCTCTCTATCAGTATATCCAAAGATAATTGGAAACATATCGGCTTTAAAAAACGCTCCGGGATCTTGGTCCCGCTGTTTAGCGTGTATTCCAAAGACAGCTATGGTATCGGAGACCTGGGTGACCTGAAGCTGGTCATTGACTGGGCGAAGTCAACCGGTAATTCCATAGTTCAACTGCTGCCGATGAACGAGGTCGGCCCGCTATTCTGCCCGTATGATGCCGTCAGTTCATTTGCGTTTGAAGGATCTTATATCTGCCTGCGCGATTTTTCCGGATTAAGAGGGAAAAAATTCAATCCTTCTGCCGGCGATCCTGCGCATGTTGATTACTCGGTAAAAGAGAATAAATTACGCCTGCTCTGGGATGTTTACCTGGATCTGGATTTAAGCAGGGCGCTGGATTTTGAGGAATTCCAGCGCAAAAACGCTTATTGGCTCCCGGATTTCGCGCTTTTTAAGGTGCTCAAAGAGCATCACCAGGGCAAGCCCTGGTATGAATGGGAGGAGAGGTTTAAGAACCGGGACAGGCAGGCATTGCAGGATTTCCAGCAGGATAACATTGAAAAAATAGTTTTTCAAATGTGGCTGCAGTGGATCATTTTTAAGCAATTTAAGGCTGCTCGCGATCATGCCGCCAGGAATAATATTTTTCTAAAAGGGGATCTGCCGGTATTGGTCTCCCGGGACAGCGCGGATGTCTGGGCTCATGCGGAATTTTTTAAATTGGATTTTGCCGCCGGAGCGCCGCCGGATATGTACTGCTCCAAGGGCCAGCGCTGGGGCATGCCGGTCTATAACTGGGAAAATATCGCTAAAGACAACTACCGCTATATAAAAGAAAAGCTGGGATACGCTCAAGAGTTTTACGATATCCTGCGCATTGACCATGTTGTCGGGCTTTTTCGCATCTGGAGCATTCCTTATAATGAGCCGCTGGAGAACCAGGGTTTAAACGGGGTTTTTGACCCGAAGGATGATTATCTCTGGCGGGAGCACGGCCGTAAGATTTTAAGGGTTTTGATAGAAAATACCAAGATGCTGCTTTGTGGAGAGGACCTGGGAGTGATCCCCGGATGCTGCACCGATGCCCTCTATGAATTCGGCATCCCAGGAAATGACGTACAGCGCTGGGTAAAGGATTGGTCGGTAAAACATGATTTTCTGGCTCCCGCCGACTACCGGCATCTTTCCGTCGCCATGCTCTCTACGCATGATACTACTAACTGGCCTGCCTGGTGGGAGAATGAGGCAGGGACCGTGGATGAGGGGCTGTTTATCAGGAAATGCGGCGGCCACCGCAAGATCGATTTCAGCAAAATTAAAGACAAGCTCTTTGACCCTGCGCGCTCTAAACACGGCAGGTTGCGCTGGCAGGAGGAAGTGGATTCGATTGATAAATTGGTGTCCATAATTAATCAGGGACTGCCTCCGCAGGTGACTATTCCTAAAGAGCATTTGTTGGATTTTATTGATTTGTATGAAAATACTTATCGGGAGAAGGAAAAATTCTGGATGCAGATAGGGTTTGCAGGCCCGCTCCGGGAGAAATGCGACGAGGAGATCATGCGGGTGGCGTTAAAGATAAGCGTGGATGCAAGCGCGATTTTCTGCATAAATACCATTGTTGACTGGCTGTATCCCGCAGGTGTCTTTGAGGGGAATCCCTATCAATGGAGGATCAATACCCCGGGAACGATCAGCCCCAAAAACTGGTCGCTGCGTCTGCCGATCTCACTTGAGAAGCTGCTTGGGCATCCGATAAACCGGCAAATCCGCAAGATGATTACCGATTCCAATCGGTTTTAGCGGTTGCCGAGGGTTGGCTCTCGCAGCACCGCTCGCCCGCCCCAGCGTGGCGGGCTTCGCTTCAGTAAAATTCTCGCTCTGCCCGACTCTTTTAGCGGGCATCCCTGCCCGCTCGAATTTTAAGATGCTGCTCGAGCCAACCCTCGCCACCCGCTAAAATTATTTTATTCCTGTTTTTGGATCTATTAAGTATTTTGTAGATATAGAAATACTAATCCTTCTAGGTAAATACAGATTTACAGGCCTAGCGAAGCATGTTATAATTAGAAACAAATGAGACCATACTAATATGCAAGGTTTATACCGCCCAAGTAGACTTAGATATTTAAATGTCATAATATTCATTATTCAGAGTTACCTTATCCCGTGTGCTTTCGCAAACAAACTTATTTGGTTCGACGCCGTATTAAAAAAAGAAGTTTCTGAAAATTTTCTAAATCACTATTCCGGTCCTTTAATACTAATTTTATTGTTCTTCTATATTGTATTCTTTATTTTGATTGAAAAAAGAGAAAAAGAATACATCGCTCAGGTTATTTATAATAATATTTGCCAAGAGATATTTGCTCGCTTTATTAAGCCATACGGAGATGTTAGCAAGCAAATGAAGGTTTCTTTACTAAAAGCATATAACCCTGAGTCGGAATCCCCCTTTTTGAAGACCGTAGGTAGATATCAAACAAAATCTCCTAAAAAGAAATGTAGAGTTATTTTTAATGTAAATGAAGGATGTGCTGGTTTGGCTTATGCGGTAGGGTCTATTATTGTAAAGGATATACCAGAATATGACAAAAATCATCCAGAGAAATATTTCAGCGATAGCGAAAGTAACTTTAGCCTACCAAAGAAGAAAGCAATACAACTAAATGATTTTGCCAGCCAATTTTTGTGTATTCCTGTTAAATATTATGGGAAAGAAGATGTGCGTTGGGGAGCTCTTTCTATAGATTCAATGAAACACTATGAATTCTTGAAGAAACAAGAATATGCGCGAGAAATTGAAAATTGAAGATTTATTGAGTTGCTTCTCGGTATTCTTCGTGCTATAATATTTTATTAAGAAAGGAGGCATAGATGGAAATTCAGTCGACCCCCATATTACAAAATAGATTAAATAAATATTTTGATTCTTTTCGTGAGGAAAGTATAAATGGGGTTCCATTTAATATAATGCCGCCTAAAGACAAGGTCCCTTTGATTAAGCAATGTAACTACAATAAAGAAAATGATATTTTTGAAATTATCTTTGATTATCAAGCAAATGTGAGGCGTAATCGTAAAGGCAATGTTATTTTTATTGAAGACGCTCAAGGCCGTTTAGTTGGCATTCAAGTAGTGGGACTCAGAGAAAAAAGCATTGCAAAAATTACTTTAGAAGTTATTGCAACTTTAGATAATTTTATCAAAGCTGCTCGTATAAGCTTTACAAAGAAAACCGATCCGGAAGAAATAGGAAAGATTGATTTGGAAGAAAGGAAGATGGATTTCTTTAAGGAAGTTGTAACACAGGAACTTCCGAATCTCGTAACAACTTAGCCCGCCAATTTTTGTACCCAAAATGTTTTTATCTAGCTGGATTTGCGTGCCTTAAGGTTTACTAACTTGAAATCACAAATTGTGATTTCAAGTTTTCATATTCCTTAATTGCCTTCCGGCATTAATCATTTTATTTTTGACCCCTTTCTACTATAATTGACATAAGAGAAAGCAAAGCCTAACTAAGGATTCCAATATATGGGAATACTGCAGGGCACGGAATATTATATCTCCAAGCGCATGGGGAAGGCGATCATGGATTATAAGATGCTCGCCGACGGGGATAAGATCGCGGTGGCTGTATCGGGCGGCAAGGACAGCTTGACCTTATTGCGCCTGCTGCTTGATCGCAAGGCATTTGTACCCATCAAGTATGATGTGATCGCTCTTCACATTGATATGGGCTATCCCAAGTCCATTTCCGCAAAGCTTGAGAAGTATTTCAAGAAGCTGAAAGTCAAATACCGGATCATAAAGAGCGATATCCTCCAAAAGACGGATAAGAAAAAAATCAATTGCTTCTGGTGCTCCTGGAACAGGAGGAAGGAGTTGTTCATTGCCGCTAATTCGCTCGGCTCTACCAAGATCGCCCTGGGCCATCACATGGATGACATTATTGAAACAACCCTTTTAAACCTTTTTTTCCAAGGGGAGATCTCAAGCATGGCTCCCAAGCAGGAGTTGTTTAAGGGCAAGATCACCCTTATCCGCCCGCTGGCCTACGTGGAGGAGCGCCTGATCATCCGTTTTGCCAAAGAGGCAAAATTAGGGCACGATACCTGCGTCTGTCCGCATTCGGTCACCTCTAACCGCGCTAGGGTCGGCCGGATCATCCGGGAGCTGGAAAAGGCCTGCCCGGATGTAAAAAAGAATATCTTCCGCTCCCTTAAAAGGGATTTGCTTTAATTAACGCCCTCCCGGTGGTATAATAATTTTATGATTATCTTAGCCGCGATACTATTCCTGGCATTAGCCGCGTTTATCCTCCTGGTAGTCCTCAAGATCTCTTCGCAGGTCAATGAACGTCTCAACCAGATGAGCCAGTCCCTTCAGGAGGCCAATAAGATCATCGGCCAGAACCTGGGCAGCGCTACTTCTGCTTTCGGCAACGTAAGGGAGCAGCTGGGCAAATTAGAGGAGACCAATAAGCAGATCATCTCCATAAGCAAGGATATCACCAGCCTTCAGGAGCTCCTGCGCGCACCGAAGTTCCGCGGGGCAATGGGGGAGACCTTATTGGAAAACTTGCTCTCCCAGGTCCTGCCCAAAGAGCACTACCAGACGCAATACCGTTTTAAAAGCGCAGACGCCGTGGACGCGGTTATCCGCCTGGGTGAGCGCCTGGTGCCGGTGGATGCCAAGTTCTCCCTGGAGAAGTTCCAGAGGATGATGGAGGCAGGGGATGAGCCGGCAAAAGATCTTTTTCGCAAGAAATTCATCCAGGATGTGAAAAACCGGATCAATGAGATCTCCTCCAAATACATTTTACCGGCGGAGAATACCTATGATTTTGCCCTGATGTACATTCCGGCGGAGAATGTCTATTATGAAGTGATCATCAAGGAGGACATTTTTTCTTACAGTATGTCCAAGAAGGTGATCCCCGTCTCCCCGAACACCTTTTACGCGTATCTGCAGGTGATCTGCCTTGGCCTGCGGGGACTGAAGGTCGAGGAGAACGCCAAGATGATCCTGAAGAGCTTAGGCGGGCTTGCCGTTGAGACGGATAAGCTTAAAGAGGATTTCAATATCCTGGGGAGCCACCTGTTAAACGCCGCTACCAAGTATAACGACGCGCAGAAGCACTTGGACAAGGTAAGCAGCCGGCTTACGGATATCCAGGACACCAAACAACTCGAATCTACCGCCGATAATAAAACCAGCCAATGATCTTCAATGTCCGGGTCATCCCGCGCTCAAGCCGCAGCCGCATCCAGCAGGAGGGAAATAACCTAAAAGCCCATCTTACCAAGCCGGCGCAGGAAGGCATGGCTAATCAGCAGCTCATTGAGCTCTTAAGCGAACATTTTAAGGTAAAGAAATATCAAATAAGGATAAAAAGCGGAGAGGGCTCGCGCAACAAATTGGTGGAGATAGATGCCAAGCTATGATCCTTTAGAAAAATTCGGCTTAAAAAATGTGACAGCGGCTTTCAGCAGCCGCAGCTATGGGAATATGTCCTTATCTTACGGGGATACCCGCGATTCCCTGAAAAACCGCAAGGTATTCCTGGATAGATTGGGCATTGACTATCGTTCTCTGGTCTGCGCCAAGCAGGTGCACGGGAAAAATGTCGAAGATATCACCGAAGAAAAGAAAGGCAGCGGGGCGCTGGATTATGACAGCTCCATCAGCGATACCGACGGATTTATCACCGATAAAAAAAATATCCCGATAGCCATATTGACCGCTGATTGCCTTTCGATCTTTCTTTATGACCCTGCCAGGCCCGCGATCGCTATTTTACATGCCGGCTGGCGCGGAACCGAGAAGAATATCGCCGCCGAAGGGGTCAAATCCATGCGGGAGAGGTTCGGCAGCTCTCCGGAGAAGCTTTTAGCCGGTTTTGGCCCCTCTATCCGCTCATGCTGCTTTGAAGTAGAGAAGGATTTTAAAAGCAATTTCCCCTTTGGCCTGGTTAAGAGGGACGGCCGCATTTTTATGGACATCGCCTTGATCAACCGGGAGCAGCTAAAGGCCGGCGGGGTCAGGGAAGAAAATATATTTGACCCTGAACTATGCACATTATCCCAAAATAAGGATTTTTTCTCTTTCCGCAAAGAAGCCGACTCAGCCGGCAGGATGATATCCGTAATAACGCTAAGATGATCCCCAAATATACATTAGAATTTATTTTACATTCAAAGAACAGCTCCCCGAAGACGATCAAAAGTTCCCTGGAAGAGTTTGGAAGCGGTTTAACAGTCCACCAGTGCCAGAAAGAGGGAGGGGCTTGCGATTACAAAGTGAACATGACCACCGAGGACCCCACCCTGGTTTTTGACCTCTGCTCGCAGATAGGCAGGATCAGGTCAATAAAGGTCCATGAAGGTTAAAGGAATTGTGGTATAATTAGGCGAAAGGGGAGGTTAGATCAAGATATGCATATAGTTGTGTTCGTTACCGCGGGTAATAAAAAGGAGGCGCAAAAGATCGCCTCGGGGCTGATAAAAAAGAAGTTAGCCGCCTGCGTCAATATTGCCAAGGTTGATTCCATGTTCTTCTGGGAGGGCAAGGTCCAGAAATCCAAGGAATCCTTACTCATCATCAAATCAACAAAGGCGAAATTCCCGCAGCTGGCCAGGATGGCCAAATCCCTGCACAGTTATGATCTACCGGAGATAATCGCCCTTCCGGTAGTTGCCGGGGACAAATCTTACTTAAGGTGGATAGATGAATCTGTCAGGTAGCCCATTTGATTTTCTCATTGCTTTTGGCGGCGGGATCCTGGCAAGTCTTACTCCTTGCGTTTACCCGCTTATCCCGATCAGCGCCGGTTACATCGTCGGCCATGCCCACGGCCATAAAAGCAGGGGCCTGTTCTTAAGCTTATTTTACGTTACCGGCATGGCGCTCACTTATTCGGCGCTGGGGGTCCTGGCGGTATTGACCGGCAGCATGTTCGGGAAGTTCAGCTCCAGCCCCGTAGTCAATCTTGCCAGCGGGATAATCATCTTTATTGCGGGGCTATCCATGTTTGACCTGTTCAATCTGAATTTCGCCGTAAATTTTAAATTGCCGGCAGGCCATCATAGAACCTATATCTGGGCTTTATTCCTGGGGATTGTTTCGGCTTTAATGATCTCTCCCTGCCTAGTGCCCATACTGGGGGCGATACTGGCGTATTTAGCGACCAAGGATAACCTGTTCTACGGCGGTTTTCTGCTCCTTTGTTTTTCATACGGCATGGGGCTTATTTTCATCGTCATTGGCACCTTTGGTTCGAGGTTTGTCCATTTGCCTAAAGTCGGCATCTGGATGCTGGTAATAAAGAAGATCGCTGCAGGGATCATTCTTTTAGCCGGCGTTTATTTTATTTATACTGCGATAAGGAGATTTTAATGCTTAAATTAAAAAAAATACCTCTGTTTTTATCGCTGGTTTTGATCCTTCTGGTTTTGGCTGCTCCGGCAAGCGCCGATAGCGTCGTATTAAACGATCTGAACGCGGAAAAAACGGATATCTCAAGCTACAAAGGAAGGCCGGTTTTGCTTTTTTTCTGGACTACCTGGTGCCCCTACTGCCGCGAAGAGATAACCATGCTGAACCAGATGGCTCCTCAAATGAAAAAGGAGGGAATAGAGCCCTTTGCCGTAAATGTCGGGGAGTCGGAACAGAAGGTGTTCAGTTTTGTCGGAAAGAATATGCTGACCTTAAGGGTGCTTTTGGACAGGGATGGGAAGGCCGCGGATAATTACGATGTTATCGGCGTGCCGACTTATATTATGCTGGATAAAAAAGGAGAGGTGATTTCCCGCGAGCATGCCTTTCCCAAGGATTACAAAAAGCTATTGAAGGAATAAAATGGAAAAATTCCATGATCTGGTAGAACAGATATGCGGCAAGGACAACCGGAGGGATAAGATATGAAGGGGCTGAAAGGCCTGGCAACCGGAGTGGGCAGTTTGCCTTTTACCGATGCCCAAAAGGCGGTAGACTTGATCTTGCGCTGCGTGTCTGGAGCTCCTTTTTGGCCGCAGCTTCCCAAGCGCAACGCGCGAGAGGGGATGATCGCCCAATTCAGCGAAAATCTGCCCGGCCTTAAAATGGATCCCGGCACCTTGCGTTTTATGCCCCAGGACAAAGAAAAGGAATTGGAATTATTTTACGAAAAGTTTATTGCCGGAGACCTGCCTTATTTTGAGATAAGCAAAGATCACGCGCAGGGTTTGTATGCTTTTTACTGGCGTTTAAAAGGCATGGATCTATCGGGAATAGAATTTATCAAATGCCAGGTTACCGGGCCTTTTACCTTTTGCGCCGGAATAAGCGACGCAAGCGGCAACTCCATACTGCATGATAAAGTATTGATGCAGGCGATGGCCAAGGGTTTAAGCATGAAGGCCCTCTGGCAGCTGGAGTTATTCAAGGGATTCGGCAAGAAAATGATCATGTTTTTCGATGAGCCGTATCTGGCCTCCGTCGGCTCTGCCTATACCACGGTCAACCGCAATGAGGTAATTGAGGTTTTTTCCGAGCTCACCGCTATCCTTAAACAGCATGGCTGCCTGGTGGGGGTCCATTGCTGCGGCAATACGGACTGGTCCATGCTCACGGATATAAGCGGCATTGATATCATTAATTTTGACGCCTTTGAATTCCTGGAAAGGTTCCTGCTTTATCCGGAAGATATCGGCAATTTCCTGAAAAAAGGCGGGATAATCTGCTGGGGGATCGTGCCGACACAGGGGTTTGACGGCAAACAGACCCCGGATTGCCTCGCGAACAGGATAAAATCCGGCCTGGATCTCCTGGTTAAGAAAGGGATCGACCGCCAGCTCCTCCTGGAGCGGCTTATGATCAGCCCGGCATGCGGCTTGGGGGCCCTGAAAGCGCAGGACGCGGAAGGGATCCTGAACCTGCTTAACCAAACCTCCGCCTTTATCCGTAAAAACCTCTAAAAATAAATTGTTTGACAAAATGGGGCTTAAGCTATATAATTAAAAAACTTTTGTTTCCCCTATCAGGAGTATTATGAAAGAGATCAGGATACACGCCCGCGCAGGCCAGGGCGCGATAACTACCGCGGCACTGCTGGGTTTCAGCTATTTTAACGAGGGTAAATATCCTTACGCCTTCCCCAACTTCGGGGCAGCCAGGATGGGCGCGCCGATGAACGCCTTTGTGCGCGTGGATAAGAACCCGGTGCGCCTGCGCAGCCAGATCTACGAACCCGATTACGTGATCATCGCCGACCCTACGCTTCTTCGCGGTTATAACTGTTTTTCCGGCCTGAAAGAGGATGGGGTAGCTATCATTAATGGCAAAGAGGATCTGGAGCTGCCCAAATTAAAGGCCAAGCAGAGGGTTTTTGTGGTCCCGGCCAATGAAATTGCCATGAAGAATATCGGCAGGCCCCTGGGAAATACCGCCTTGATCGGAGCTTTTGCCGCGGCAACCGGAGAATTGAAACTGGATAATCTTATTGAGGTAGTCAAAAAGAGGTTTGCCGGAAAGGCTCAAACGGGCAATATCCAGGCGGTTAAAGAAGGTTTTGAGTTCGTTAAAGCTAAATTGAAAGGATAAGATGTTCGGTCCGTTAACCGTTGTCCCATCCAAAAGTAAAGGGGATAAGACCGGCAGCTGGAGGATCCAGTCCCGGCCGCAATACCTGCATAAGAACTGTATCGGCTGCAGGATGTGCCTGTTTATCTGCCCCGAAGGATGCGTGCACGGAAAAGAAAAGAATACCTTGTGGGTGGATTATAATTTCTGCAAAGGGTGCGGCTTATGCGCGGATATCTGCCCGAAGGATGATATTGCCATGGTCCCCGAGGAATCAAAGGAAGAGGCTAAATGAAAGAATTTCTAGAGGGTTCGCACGCGATAGCCGAAGTGGTCAGATCCTGCAAGCCCGGGGTGATCTCCGCCTATCCCATAACCCCCCAGACGCATATCGTGGAAGACCTGGCCCAGATGGTCTCCGATGGCTCGCTTAAGTCGCAATTCGTGAATGTGGAGAGCGAGCATTCCGCGGCTTCCGTAGTTTTAGGCGGCTCGGCAACCGGGGTGCGCGTTTATACTGCCACTAGTTCCCAGGGTTTATTTTATATGCAGGAGGTAATTTTTAATATCGCCGGGATGCGTCTTCCGGTAGTAATGACCTGCGCTAACCGGGCCATCAGCGCCCCCATAAATATCTGGAATGACCAGCAGGATTCCATATCCCTGCGCGACGCCGGATGGTTCCAGATCTACGCTGAAAATAACCAGGAGGCGGTGGATTTTCACCTTATCGCCTATCGCCTGGCTGAAGATAAGCGGGTAATGCTGCCGGTGATGGTTTGCATGGACGGTTTCATTTTAACCCACGGCATGGAAGCGGTGGATATGCC
>Ga0172371_10006910_pt1 | contig 16322 bp, 11 predicted proteins | sample Lak12m_FD_114543 | JGI IMG/M metagenome (GOLD analysis project Ga0172371, IMG submission 114543) | Freshwater microbial communities from Kabuno Bay, South-Kivu, Congo - kab_022012_12m | ecosystem: Environmental > Aquatic > Freshwater > Lake | place: Democratic Republic of the Congo: South-Kivu...
GCATTTGCGGTCATTTTGGCCCCTCTTTGTCGCCTGTAGCTACGGCTACAGGCTTCGCAGTCGGGGCCGAACTGCCTCGCAACTGCACTCGCTGCCATCCCAAGCCCCAATGAACAATCTCGGTTCAATCCATTTCCAGGTGAGTGATATGTCCGAAACCCTTGTCCCCCCCATGAAGCTGTCCGGCCTGGAGCCGTTGACGATTGGTGTCCCCGTGGTATCAGTGGGGGACAGAGCTGAAGGTCTGTCCCCAATGTTCAAGTCGGTTGGGGACAGAGCTGAAGATCTGTCCCCAAGTTATCAGGTGGCAACCTTCGTCAACATCGGCGAGCGCACCAACGTGACAGGTTCCAAGGCGTTTGCCCGCATGATCCTGGCGGGCGACTTTGACGCAGCCCTGAGCGTGGCGCGCCAGCAGGTGGAAAACGGCGCGCAGATCATCGACATCAACATGGACGAGGCCATGCTCGACAGCCAGGCCGCCATGGTGCGCTTTCTGAACCTGATTGCGTCCGAGCCCGACATCTCGCGCGTGCCGGTGATGATCGACTCCAGCAAATGGAGCGTGATCGAAGCCGGTCTGCGCTGCGTGCAGGGCAAGCCCGTCGTCAACTCGATCAGCATGAAAGAGGGTGTGGACGCCTTCAAGCACCATGCCAAATTGCTGCGCCGCTACGGTGCGGCCGCCGTGGTGATGGCGTTTGACGAACAGGGCCAGGCCGACACCTACCAGCGCAAGATCGACATCTGCCAGCGCGCCTACCGTATCCTGGTCGATGAGGTGGGTTTTCCACCCGAAGACATCATCTTCGACCCCAACATCTTTGCCATTGCCACCGGCATTGAAGAGCACAACAACTACGCGGTGGACTTCATCGAAGCCACGCGCTGGATCAAGACCCACCTGCCCGGTGCCAAGGTCAGCGGCGGCGTCAGCAACGTGAGCTTTTCGTTCCGTGGCAACGATCCCGTGCGCGAAGCGATTCACACCGTTTTCCTGTACCACGCCATCAAAGCCGGCATGGACATGGGCATCGTCAACGCCGGCATGATCGGCGTGTATGACGAGCTTGACCCCGTGTTGCGCGAACGGGTGGAAGACGTGGTGCTGAACCGTCGGCCACGGATCCCCGAAGGGGAGCCTTACGTCTCCGCGGGTGAACGGCTGGTTGAGATTGCCGATAGCGCCAGGAGCGGCGTCAAGGATGAAAGCAAAAAGCTCGAATGGCGCGGCACCCCGGAAGCACCCGCCCCGGTGGAACAGCGCCTGAGCCACGCCATGGTGCACGGCATCACCGAATTCATCGTCGAAGACACCGAAGAGGCCTACCAGCAGATCATGGCCCAGGGTGGGCGGCCGCTGCACGTGATCGAAGGCCCGCTGATGGCCGGCATGAGCATCGTCGGCGACCTGTTTGGTCAGGGCAAGATGTTTTTGCCGCAGGTGGTGAAAAGCGCGCGCGTGATGAAGCAGGCGGTAGCGCATTTGATTCCGTACATCGAAGAAGAAAAGCGCCGTGACGAGGCCGCCGGGCGCGACGTGGCCACCAAGGGCAAGATCATCATCGCCACCGTCAAGGGCGACGTGCACGACATCGGCAAGAACATCGTCACCGTGGTCTTGCAATGCAACAACTTTGACGTGGTCAACCTGGGCGTGATGGTGCCGTGCCACGAAATTCTGGCGCGCGCCAAGGTCGAGGGCGCCGACATGATCGGGCTGTCTGGCCTCATCACCCCCAGCCTGGAAGAGATGGCGTACGTGGCCGCCGAGATGCAGAAAGACGACTACTTTCGCGTCAAGAAAATCCCGCTGCTCATCGGCGGCGCCACCACCAGCCGCGTGCACACCGCCGTCAAGATTGCGCCGCATTACGACGGCCCGGTGGTCTATGTGCCCGACGCCAGCCGCAGCGTGGGCGTGGCGCAAAACCTGCTGGGCGACGCCGCACCGGCGTTTGTGCACGAGCTGGGCACCGACTACGAACGCGTGCGCCAGCAGCATGCCAACAAAGCGGTGACGCCGCTGTGGCCACTGGCCAAGGCACGCGCCAACAAGACGCCGGTGGACTGGGACGCCTATCAACCCGCCGTGCCCAAATTCATCGGGCGGCGCGTGTTCAAGAACTTTGACCTGGCCGAACTGGCGCGCTACATCGACTGGGGCCCGTTCTTTCAGACCTGGGACCTGGCGGGGCCCTACCCGGCCATCCTGGACGACGCGGTGGTGGGTGAGCAGGCGCGCAAGGTGCTGGCCGATGGGCAGGCCATGCTGCAAAAGATCATCACCGGGCGCTGGCTGCAGGCCAACGCCGTGGTCGGCCTGTACCCGGCCAACCGCGTCGGTGACGACGACATCGCACTCTACGCCGATGAGGCCCGCACCACGCCAGTGTTGACCTGGTATGGCCTGCGCCAACAGGCCACGCGCGAGGCCGAAGACGACGGCAGCTATCGCCCCAACCGCTGCCTCGCCGACTACGTGGCACCTGCTCAAAACGCTACTGACATTGAAGCAGATAGTGCAGATGAATCAAGGGCTAGAGGCCAAAAAAGCTTACAAGATTATGTGGGCGTCTTCGCCGTCACCACCGGCCTGGGCGTTAACAAGAAAGAGGCGCAGTTTCTGGCCGCGCACGACGACTACAACGCCATCCTGCTCAAGGCGCTGGCCGACCGGCTGGCCGAGGCGTTTGCCGAATGTCTGCACCACAAGGTGCGCACCGACCTGTGGGGTTACGCGGCAGGGGAGCAGTTGTCACCCGACGATCTGATCCGCGAGAAATACCGTGGCATCCGCCCCGCCCCCGGCTACCCGGCGTGCCCCGACCACAGCGTCAAACGCGATTTGTTTGCGCTGCTGCAATGCGACGAGATCGGCATGACGCTGACCGAAAGTCTGGCCATGGCGCCCGCAGCCAGCGTGAGCGGTTTTTACATCGGCCACCCCAATGCGACCTACTTCAACGTCGGGCGCATTGGTGACGACCAGCTACAGGACATGGCGCAGCGGCGCGGTATGGCTGAAGCCGACTTGCGCCGCCTGCTGGCGCCCAATCTTTAGCTGCCAGGTGTCGTCCAGCAGACTGATATCGTCCGGCCACAGCATGTGCAAGGGATCAGATGCATTCCTCGTCACGCAGGCGGTTGACCAGCTCATTGGTCACGACGCCACCGCGCTTGGGCAGCGGTTGAATGCCATAAGTGGCCAAGCGTTCAGACACCTGCGGTGTGTTGGCAGAGCCGTCGGGCGACAACGGTGATACAGGCGCTGCAATGACCATGCACCGCAAGTCCGATCTGCCCAGCAAACTCTGCCCGGTCTGTCAGCGCCCGTTTGTCTGGCGCAAAAAATGGGAGCGTGACTGGGAGCAGGTCAAGTACTGTTCAGAGCGCTGCCGGCGCAGTGCGGCCGCAGTCTGTAAGAATAAGTCCGTTGACACCGACTGAACCCTGCCTCAACTCTGGCCGACTGTCGCCTTATGAAACTCTCAACCCGACTGAGCACACTCGCCACGCTGGCGCTGGCGTGTTTGCTGCCGCTGGCAGCCCACGCCGACTGGGCGCAAACCGGGCGCGCTGCGCGCGGCCAGACGGTGTACTTCAACGCTTGGGGTGGCAGCGAGGCCGCCAACCGCTACCTGGACTGGGCCGCGCAACAGGTGCAGGCGCGTTATGGCGTCACGCTCAAGCACGTCAAGGTGAGCGACGCGGCCGAGGTGGTCAAGCGCATCCAGACCGAGGTGGCTGCCGGGCGGCGCAGCGGCGGCTCGGTTGACCTGATGTGGGTCAACGGGGAGAACTTTCGCAACCTCAAGAACGCTAAGCTGCTGTACGGCCCGTGGGCCGAGTCGCTGCCCAACTGGTCGTTGGTGGATGCAACCAAACCAGTGCGGCAAGATTTTTCTGTCCCGACCGACGGCTTTGAGTCGCCCTGGGGCACCGCGCAACTGACCTTCATCACCAACGCCGCCATCACGCCTAAGCCCCCGCGCTCGGCGGCGCAGTGGCTGGCGTTTGCGCAAGCGCATCCGGGCCGGGTGACTTACCCCAAGCCGCCCAATTTTTACGGCACCACGTTTCTCAAACAATTGCTGATCGAGCTCGGCCCCAACAAGGCGCTGTTGCAGCAGCCGGTGACGCCGCCAGCCTTTGCCAGCGCGACCGCGCCGCTGTGGTCGTATCTGGACCAACTGCACCCCAGCCTGTGGCGCCAGGGTAAAAGTTTTGCCGCCAATGCCGCCGACATGCATCGCATGCTGGCCGACGGCGAGCTGCTGCTGTCGTTCACCTTCAACCCCAACGACGCCGCCAATCTGATCGCCAGCGGGCAACTGCCGCCCACTGTGCAGAGCTACGGCTTTAGTGGCGGCACCATCGGCAACGTGCACTTTCTGGCCATCCCCGTCAACGCCAACGCTGCGGCGGGTGCGCAAGTGGTCGCCAACTTTTTGCTGTCGCCGCAAGCGCAACTGCGCAAGGCCGACATTCAGGTCTGGGGCGACGGCACAGTGCTGGACGTGGTCAAGCTCACGCCCGACCAGCAAGCGGCCCTGCGGCAAAAGCCGCCCGGCGCTTTGACTGAAGCCGTCGCCACGCTGGCCGAGCCGCACGCCAGCTGGGTCGAGGCGCTGGAGGCCGAGTGGCTCAAACGCTACGGCGCCCGCTGAGTTTCTGGCTCGCCGTACTGGGCGTGGCGCTGGTGTTCGCGCCGCTCTTGCCCGGTCTGGTCTGGGGCTTGAGCCCCAGCATCAACAGCGCGGTCTGGCACAGCTTGTGGCTTGATCCGCAAGTGCCGCAGGCGCTGGTAGCCACGCTCACCTCTGGTTTGCTGGGCCCGGCGCTGGCGTGTCTGCTGGCAGCGGGTGCGGCCAGCGCGCTGTATCCAGGCCCAGGCTGGCTGGCTTTGCAACGCCGCCTGCCTACGCTGCTGGCCGTTCCGCACGCCGCCTTTGCGATTGGGCTACTATTTTTGATAGCACCTTCTGGTTGGCTGGCAAGGGCTATCGGCCAATTTCTTTCATGGACGGTGCCGCCAGCCTGGGTCACGGTGCAAGACCCGTACGCGCTGGCGCTGGCCTTGGCGCTGGCGCTCAAAGAAAGCTGGTTTCTGCTCTGGTCAGTGGCGGCGGTACTGGGCGAACAGGCCGTAGCGCAACAACTGGTGTGCGCGCGCAGCCTGGGCTACAGCCGCGCACAGATCTGGCGCCAAGTGCTGTGGCCGCAATTGCTGCCACGGCTGGGTTGGCCGTTGGCGGCGGTACTGGGCTACGCGCTGTCTGTCGTGGACATGGCACTGATCCTGGGCCCCACCACCCCGCCCACGGTGGCCGTGCTGGCGTGGCAGTGGCTGTTGGACCCGGACGCCCGCTTGCAAGCGCAAGGCGGCGCGGCGGCGCTGGGGTTGCTGATCTTGTTCGCAGGCGGGGTTGCGCTGGTGCGAGGGCTTTGGCTGCTGGGGCAGCGCGGGCGTGGCTACCCCAAAGGTCAACGTCAGCCCGAGCGTCCGCCGCGCTGGCCGTGGCAACTGACGCTGACCGCGCCGGGCTACGCGGTGGTAGCGGTGCTGGCGCTGTGGTCGGTGGCGCAGAGCTGGTTTTTCCCCGCGCTGTGGCCTGCCGCGCTTACCGGGGCGAGCTGGCACGGCGCGGATATAGGGCCGATGTGGACCACGCTGTGGCTGGCCGCTACCTGCAGCACACTTTGCCTGGCGCTGATCCTGCTGTGGCTGGAGGCCGGCCCCCGGCAGGCCAACGGCTGGTTGTATTTGCCGCTGATGGTGCCGGCCCTGCCGCTGGTGGCTGCGCAGTACGCAGCGCTGCTGCATGCGCAGCTGGATGCGTCGGTAGCGGGTCTGGTGTGGAGCCACGCGCTGTGGGTGCTGCCGTACACGCTGCTCACGCTGGTGGGTCCTTACCGGGCCTTCGATGACCGCTTGACCACCACGGCGCGCGCGCTGGGATGCAGCGCCTGGCAGGCGTGCTGGCGCGTCAAGTGGCCGCTGTTGTTGCGCCCGCTGCTGGCCTCTTGGGCGGTGGGCTTTGCGGTGAGCGTGGCGCAATACCTGCCCACGCTGTTTGTCGGTGCGGGCAGGTTTGCCACCGTCACCACCGAAGCGGTGAGCCTGAGCGCGGGCGGCAACCCGCGCGTGCTGGCGGTGCAGGCGCTGTTGCAGGTGCTGCTTCCGCTGCTGGCGTTTGCCTTAGCCAGCAGCTGGCCGCGCTGGGCCGCGCGGCACCGCCTGGGATGGCGCTGACATGCTGCGCATCGAGCATCTGAACCTGACGCTTGGCACCACGCCGCTGCTGGTCAACGTGAACCTGTGTGTTGCAGCGGGTGAGGTGGTCACCCTGACCGGCGCGTCGGGGGCGGGCAAGTCCACGTTGCTGAACTGGCTGATCGGCAACCTGCCAACCGCCTTTAGCGCCAGCGGCGCGCTGTGGCTGGGCCCGCGCCGCTGTGACGCACTGCCCACCGAGGCGCGCGGCATCGGCATCCTGTTTCAGGACGACCTGCTCTTCGCCCACCTGAGCGTGGGGCAGAACCTGGCATTTGCGCTACCCGCGAGCAGCACAGGTGCAGCGCGGCGTGCCGTGGTGGAGCAAACCTTGGCCGGCGTGGGTCTGGCCGGGTTTCATGAGCGCGACCCGGCCACGCTCTCGGGCGGACAGCGCGCACGCGTGAGCCTGATGCGCGCGCTGCTGGCGCAACCGCAGGCGCTGCTGCTGGACGAGCCGTTTTCAAAGCTTGACGCCACGTTGCGTGCCCAGTTTCGGGGCTTTGTGTTTGAGCAGATCGCGCGCCAGCGCCTGCCCACGCTGCTGGTCACGCACGATGCGGCCGACGCGCCACCAGGCGCGCGGGTGATCGACCTGAGTACTTGGCAAAGCGGGGCCAACCATGCTTGACCGCGCCTTCAACCACGCGGTACAGCGGTCAATGCAGCGTATGGCTCAAGCGTTGCAGCGGCGGGGCTGGCGCGCCGACACCGTCACCTGGCTGGGCTTTGCGCTGGGCGCGCTGGCGCTCCCGCTGCTGGCGCTAAACCAGCCGCTGTGGGCGCTGTTGGCGATGGCGCTGAATCGACTGGCTGACGGGCTGGACGGCGCACTGGCGCGGTTGACGCAGCCCACCGACCGTGGCGCGTTTCTGGACATCGCGCTGGACTTCTTGTTTTACGCGTCAATCCCGCTGGGGTTTGCGCTGCTGGACCCGGCCCGCAACGCGCTGGCTGCGGCCGTGCTGATCTTCAGCTTTGTCGGCACGGCCAGCAGCTTTTTGGCGTTTGCCGTGCTGGCGGCCAAGCGTGGTCTGCGCAGCACCGCCTACCCAACCAAGGGCTTTTATTACCTGGGGGGACTCACCGAAAGCGTCGAGACCATCGCGGTGTTTGCGCTGATGTGCCTGTGGCCGACATGGTTTGTGCCGCTGGCTTACGGCTTTGCCGCGCTGTGTGGGCTGACCACGGTGACGCGCATCATGGCCGGGGTGCAGATGCTGGGGGGTACAGGGTCGCGCGACTGAACTGGGCGAGCCACCTGTACGTCAAAGATACGCCACGGGAATTGCCGTCACCTCACGCGACAGAGGAACATCGCGCTCCACCAAACACAGTACCGCGCCAGCGCCAACGGGTTTGCCGAGTTTGGCGAGCACTGGAAATGATTTTTTGGCCTGATGTGAGGGATTGGCTGTCTTCTTGATCTCCACGGGGTGCAGCGCGCTGCCCGTGTCGATCAACAGATCAATCTCTTGTTGGTTGGTGTCACGGTAAAAATACAGCGGCGCTTCCAGCCCGTGGTGCCAATAGCTTTTGACGATTTCTGCCACCACCCAGGTCTCCAGCATGGCACCCGACATGGCGCCCGCTTCCAAAGAGGCGGCGTCCGGCCAGCGCGTCAGGTAGGCGGCCAGTCCGGTGTCCAGAAAGTACAGCTTGGGCGCTTTGACCAGGCGCTTGGTCAGGTTGCTGTGATACGGCTGCAGCAGCAGCACCAGCCCCGAGGTTTGCAACACCGACAGCCAGGCTTGCGCGGTCTTGTGGTCGATGTCGCCGTCGCGCGCCAGCGCCGCAACATTCAGCAGTTGCCCCGTGCGCGCGGCACAAGCGGCTAAAAAACGGTGAAAGGCCGCTTGGTCTGACACCCGCAACACGTCCATCACGTCGCGCTGCAAATAGGTTTGCACATACGAGCGATAAAACACGTCCCGCGCCGACTTGCCTTGTGCGACCAGGCGCGGGAAAGACCCCAGCCATATGTGCTCGAACAGCGCGGGCAGCCCCAACGGCGCGGCAGCTTGGCGTGCCTGCTCAATCCACGTCTGCGTCGGCAAGAAAGGCGTGGACAGCGTAGCGCGCAGGGTTTGCTCGGCGTACGAGAAACCCAGCAAATCCAGCACTGCCACCCGTCCGGCCAGACTTTCAGTGACGCCGCGCATCAGTTGAAACTTTTGTGAACCGGTCAACCAGTATTGGCCGTTGACGGGTTGCCGGTCCACGCGCAGTTTGATGGCAGAAAACAGCCCTGGGGCATACTGAACCTCGTCAATGTTGGCGGGTGCGGGCCAGTTTTGCAAAAACAACTCGGGGTCGGACTGCGCCAGGGCGCGCGCGTTCAAGTCGTCCAAAGTAACATAACTGCGCGGCGCCTGCCCAGCCACCTGAGCGCACATGTCCAGCAGCGTGGATTTGCCCACCTGGCGCGGGCCCGTCACAAGCACCACGGGAAACTGGGTACTGACGGTTTGCAGGGTGTGTGCGAGGGTTCTCGGTAGCATGGTAGTTTATTTTGGAATCATACTCCAATATAAACTGATCGTTAGTCTGAAGTTCCACCCCCCAAAAACGCGCATTTCCCCAATGAACACGCCCTGGCTTGGGGCTCCGTGTTTTGTTTACGGTTGGATTGCAGCGATCAGCTCAAGCGCGCGTTTTTGCTTCTCATCCGGGGGGTAGTGATCAGCTTGAACAGTGACCATGCGTACACTGCGCCACCATGGACACCCAACGCATCGACACCCTTGACGCCCTGCGCGGGCTGGCCATGCTGTGGATGACCGCGTTTCACCTGGTATTTGACCTGCACACGCTGGGGTTGTGGCAGCAGGATGTGTACCGAGACCCGCTCTGGACGACGCAGCGCACTGTCATCGTCAGCCTCTTTCTGGCCTGCGCAGGCATGGGACAGGCGGCGGCGCTGGCGCAACACCAGACCTGGGCACGGTTCTGGCGGCGCTGGTGGCAGATTGCCGGCTGCGCCGCCTTGGTCAGCGTTGGCTCCTGGTGGATGTTTCCACGCAGCTGGATTTATTTTGGCGTGCTGCACGCCCTGCTGCTGATGTTGCCGCTGGCACGCTGGGCCGCAGGTTGCTCCAGCGCCCGGCTGCTGCAACTTGGCGCTTGCGCTATCGCTTCTAAATGGATAGCTGAATACGCCCTTTCCACTTGGGCTAGCGACACATTTGTTGTCTGGTTCAATGCCCCAGCCCTGAATATTCTGGGCTGGATCACGCGCAAACCCGTCACCGAAGATTACGTGCCCCTGTTCCCCTGGCTTGGGGTGCTGCTGTGGGCCATTGTGGTGTACCGGTGGCTGCCATGGGCGCGCTGGCGCTGGGCGCCGTCGGCGCTGGCCCGACTGGGACGCTGGAGTTTGAGCTATTACATGCTGCACCAGCCGGTGCTGCTGGGCGGGTTGTCCGCGTGGCTGTGGCTGCGCCAGCACAGCGGGACTTGAAAAGACGCGACTTCAGGCGTCAAACTGTGCACTACCGCACCAACTGGTTGAGCTCGATGATGGGCATCAGCACCGCCAGCACGATCAGCATCACCACCACACCCATGGCCACAATCAACAGCGGCTCGAGCAAGGTAGCCAACTGCATGGCGCGGCGCTGCACCTCGGTGCTGAGCTGGGTGGCGGCGCGCTGCAGCATCACCGGCAACTGGCCGGTTTGTTCACCCAGCCGGGCGAACATGGCCAGCAGCGGCGGAAAGCGTTTCTTTTGCGCCAACGCAGACGCCAGCGGCGCGCCTTCACGCACCAGCACCAGCACCAGCGCGTCTTGCGCGTCGTGGCGCAGCGCGTGGTTGGACAGCGTCTCGGCTGCGGCCTGCAACGCCTTCAGGATGGGCACGCCCGCAGCGGCCAGCATCGCCAGCGTACTGGCAAAGCGCGCCGCGTTGTAGCTGCGTGACAGCCGCCCAAGGATCGGCAGATTCAGCCACGCGGCGTCAAATTTCTCATGAAAAGCGGCGTTGGCCAAGGCAAAACGGGCACCAACGACTCCTAAAACAAGAGCAAGCAACATCGCCCAGCCGTACGCGCGCACAAAGCTGCTGGTGCTGATCATGATCACGGTCAATACCGGCAGCGCGCGTTTGCTGCCGGCAAACACGTGCGCCACCTGCGACACCACGTAGGTCACCAGAAACAGCACGATGACGATGGCCACCAGCGACACGATGGCCGGGTAAAGCGCCGCGCCGATGAGCTTGGACTTGAGCGCCTGCTGCTCTTCCAGATCGTCGGCCAGACGTTCCAGCACCAGCCCCAGATTGCCGCTTTGCTCACCCGCGCCGATCACCGCCACATAGATGTCGGAAAACTCGCGCGGATGTTGCGCCAGCGCGCGGGCAAATGCCGAGCCACCGTTGACTTCAGCGCGCAGCGTGGCCACCAGATCGCGCTCGGGCGTTTTCTCAGCTTCTTCAGACAGCGACGCCAGCGCGCGCTCCAGCGGCAGCCCCGACGACACCAGCCCGGCGAGCTGGCGCGTCCAGATGGCCAGTGCGGTGGCGCTGAAAACACGCCGACCTTTTGGCTTGCTGCCGTTGGCTGCACTGTCTTGCGCGCTGACGGCCTCCACCCGGATGGGCACCAGCGCCTGCGCACGCAATTGCCCGCGCGCAGCCTTGACCGAATCGGCTTCGATGACGCCTTTGCGGGTGTCGCCCGCGCTGCTGAGGGCTTCAAACGAATAAACCGGCATGCGTGACCCTGCAACGTCGTCGTGGTTGTATGACCGGTCAGTCGCGCGTGACGCGCAGCAGCTCTTCGCGGCTGGTGAGGCCTTGCGCCACCAGACGCTCGCCGTCTTAACGCATCAACACCATGCCGGCCGCCTGGGCGGCGGCGCGGATGTCGGCCTCTGAGGCGCGCTGGTGAATCTGGGCGCGGATGGCGTCGTTGGCCACCAGCAGCTCAAACACGCCGCTGCGGCCGCTGTAGCCGGTGTGGCCGCACCTCTCACAACCGACGGGGAAATTGGGGTCAGAGCTGAGGTTTTTAGAGGCTCCGGCGATATTGGGGTCAGAGCCCAAGTTTTGCTGCGCAAAATTGGGATCCGACCCCAATATCTCCTCAACGGGTTGCTTGCATTTCGGGCACAGTTTGCGCACCAGGCGCTGCGCCAGCACGCCCAGCAGGCTGGAGCTCAGCAGGAAAGGTTCCACCCCCATGTCGGTCAGACGGGTCACCGCGCTGGCGGCGTCGTTGGTGTGCAGCGTGGCCAGCACAAGGTGGCCGGTCAGGCTGGCCTGAATGGCGATCTGCGCGGTTTCAAAGTCGCGGATTTCGCCGATCATGATGATGTCGGGGTCTTGCCGCAGGATGGCGCGCAGCGCCTTGGCAAAGTCGAGCTCGATCTTGGGGTTGACCTGCGTCTGGCCCACGCCGGCCAGCTCGTATTCGATCGGGTCTTCCACCGTCATGATGTTGTTGCGCGCGGCGTCCAGGCGCTGCAACGCGGCGTACAGCGTGGTCGTCTTGCCCGAACCAGTGGGCCCAGTGACCAGCACAATGCCATGTGGCTGGGTCACCAGTTGCTCAACTTGTTGTAGCACCTGGCCCTGCATTCCCAAGGCTTCCAGGCTCAAACGACCCTCAGATTTGTCCAGCAGGCGCAGCACCGCACGCTCACCGTGGGCGCTGGGCAGGGTGCTTACGCGCACGTCCACCGCGCGCGTGCCAATGCGCAGGCTGATACGGCCGTCTTGCGGCAGGCGGCGCTCGGCAATGTCCAGCTCGGCCATGATTTTCAGGCGGCTGATGAGTGCGGCGTGCAGCGCACGGTTGGGTTGCACCACCTCGCGCAGTGTGCCGTCCACCCGAAAGCGCACGCTGCTGTGGCGCTCGTACGGCTCGATGTGAATGTCGCTGGCGCCGTCGCGTGCGGCTTGCGTCAGCAGCGCGTTGAGCATGCGGATGATCGGCGCGTCGTCGGCCGTTTCCAGCAGGTCTTCAATGGCCGGCAGGTCTTGCATCATGCGCGACAGGTCGGCGTCACTTTCGACCTCGCTGACCACGGCAGCGGCGCTGGATTCACCCTGCGCGTAGGCGCTGCTGATACGCTGCGCCAGCGCGCGCGCGTCCAACGTGTTCAGTTGCACGCCGGGGTATTTGCGGCACACCTCGCTGAGCGCTCCGGCGCCAGAGCCCGCGTGTGTCCACAGCGTTAACTGGTCAGCCTCTTCTTCCAGCAACAACTGGTGCGTGCGGGCAAAGGCGTAGGGCAGTGGGTAGCGCATGGTGTGGGCTTGGTGCGCTGCCTATTGCGCCGACGTGCTGGCCGCAGGCTGGGGTGCAACTGGCGCGACAGGCTGGGTCACGCGTGGGGGTGGCAATTGGGCAGATTCGTTGATGGGCAACAAACTGCTGGGTTTGGGCTGGTTGGCCTGCAGGCCTGCGCTCATGAGGTCGTAGCGGTCCAGCGACAGTTGCTGCGAATGGCGCATGTCGCGTACCACCACCGGGCGGAGGAACACCATAAGGTTGGTCTTTTTGCGTGTGCGCGATTCGCTCTTGAACAGGTTGCCAAACAGTGGCACGTCGGCCAGGCCAGGCACTTTTTCGGCGTTGCCGGCGTATTCATCCTGCAGAAGCCCCCCAGCACCACGATGGCACCGTCGTCCACCAGCACATTTGACTCAATGGTGCGCTTGTTGGTCGTGGGACCGTTGGCTGAGTTCAGGGTCGAGGCCAGCACGCTGGAGACCTCCTGGTAGATGGCCAATCTGACGGTGCCGTTTTCGCTGATCTGCGGCTTGACTTTCAGCGTCAGGCCAACGTCCTTGCGTTCGATGGTCTGAAACGGGTTGACGCTGCCAGAGGTGTTGTTGCCGGTGTTGGTGAACTGACCGGTGACGAACGGCACGTTCTGGCCGATGACGATCTTGGCCTCTTCGTTGTCCAGGGTCAGCAGGTTGGGTGTGGACAGCACGTTACCGTTGCCGCTGTCTTGCAGCGCGCGCGCCAGAAAACCCAGCACGTAAACCCCGTTGGTGCGCTGGGCCAAGCCAATGTTGATGCCGCGCGTCGGCGCCACGGTGCCCGCCGCCGCGCCGCTGGCCAGGTTGATGATGTTCTTGCCCAGGGTGCCAAAGTTGCTTCCCAGCAGGCCAATGACACCGTCGCCGGCGTTGCCTAGCGCACCCTGCCACTGCACGCCAAATTCAGCCGCTTGGTCTTCGCTGACCTCGGCAATCAGACTTTCAACGAACACCTGCGCGCGACGCGCGTCCAACTTGTCAATGACCGCGCGCAATTGGCGGTACTGCGGCTCGGGTGCTGTGATGATGAGCGAATTGCTGGCCACGTCGGCCTGAATCTGGCCGCCGGTAGTGGCTTGCGGGGCTGCGCCCGCGCCGCCTGGTGCGGCCGGGGCCGGCGCTGTCGCCACCGCACCGGTGGCCGCACGCAGGATCAAGGCGTTGCTGCGCGGTTCGGCCACCAGCGTGGTCTTGTACCCGTTGTCGGCCTGTCCGGCGGGCGCACCGCTGGCGTTGCTACCCAGCAGGCGCAACACCAGCGGCGCCAGGTCCGAGGCGATGGCGTGCTTGAGCGTGATGACCTCCACGTCGGTGGCGTTGGCCACGTCCATGGCGGCGATGATGCGCGCCAGGCGGCGCAGGTTGTCGCCGTAGTCGGTGATCACCAGCGAATTGGTGCCGGGGTTGGCATTGATGGTGTTGTTGGGGCTGATCAGCGGGCGCAGCACCGGCACCAGGTTGTTGGCCGACTCGTGGTTGAGCTTGAAGATTTGCGTGGCGATCTGGTTACCCGTGGGCAGCGCGGTCTGATCGCCTTGCGGGGCCATCACGTCGGTGCTGAGCATCTTGACCTCTGCCTCGGGCACCACCTTGTACAGGCCAGCGGTTTCCACCAGCGTGTAGCCCTGCTGGCGCAACGCCGCCAGAAACTGGTTCATCGCCGCCACCCGACTGACCGGCTTTTCACTGACCAGCGTGAGCGTACCTTTGACGCGCGGGTCCACCACCACGCTGCGCCCGGTGATGGTGGCAAAGGTGCGCGCCACCGCCTCGATGTCGGCGGCCTGAAAATTCAGCGTAATCAATTCACCCGCTTTGGCCGCCGCAACTGGCGTTGGCGCCTCGGGCGCGGCCTGTGCTTGAGCACAAAAAATGCCTGTAGCCCCAGTCCATAAAGCGCTAACAGCAATAGAAACAATAGCATTTCTGGACCGGATGAATGCTCGCTTGTGCATGTGTTGACCCACTTTGATTAACCCAGCTTGATGATGGAGCGCGCGCCACTGCGCCGACCGATGATGTTGAGCAGGTTGGCCAGCGCGGCCTGATGTTCCGGCGCACAGGTGGCCTCGCCATTAAACTGCAATTTGCCGCCCACCCACTGGCCCTGGCCTTGTCCAACGAGGTATGAGCCTGAACGGCGCGCGTATTTCCAACCAGGAATGAGCCCAAAGCGACTCCAGTAGTCCAGACAAATGCCAACAGGTTGATCATCCAAGGATGGTGATCAACATGGACGAAACCAAGCTGTGCACGATTGCGCAACTGCAAGACTTTCTCAAAGCAACGCCTGAGGTCAACTTCAGCGGGGTTGACAAAAAAGACGATAGCCAACGATATGCCCACATCAGCCGCGTACTCAAGCGCTTTGACTACCCGCATCGCAAAAAGAGCGAACGTGGCGTGATACTGGCCTACCTACAGCACACCAGCGGCTACAGCCGTACCCAAACCAAACGACTGGTGGCGCGCTGGCATGAGAATCGGCTCGCTGAGGTACTACTGACCAAACGCTACCGAGCCCCGGCAGCCCCCTTCGCGCGCAAATACACCGCCAGCGACATTGACCTGCTCGTGCAGATGGACCGGACCAACGAGGATGTCTGTGGCCCGGCCATCGTGCACCTCTTCAAACGTGCCTACAACACCTATGGCGACAAGCGCTTTGGCGCCTGGCCAACCTGTCCGTGTCGCACCTGTACAACCTGCGCAAAAGCAATGGCTACCAAACCCTGCGCATGCGCTTTACCAAGACCCGCCCCGTGTGCAACCCCATCGGCGTACGCAAGGCACCCCGACCCAACGGACGCGCTGGCTGGGTGCGCATTGACAGCGTGCATCAGGGGGACTTGGACGGCATCAAGGGGGTCTATCACATCACCTGCGTGGATGCGGTCAGCCAGTGGCAGGTAGAGGCTTGTGTACAGGGCATCAGCGAAGCATTTCTGTTGCCAGTGCTGGAATTTATCCTGAGCCAGTTCCCGTTTGTGATTAAGGGGTTTCACTCTGACAACGGCTCGGAGTATGTCAACAAAAGGGTGGCTGAAATGCTCAATAAATTGAACATCGAGCAGACCAAATCACGCCCACGTCAAAGCAACGACAACGCCTTGGCCGAGAGCAAGAACAACAGCGTGGTGCGTAAGCACATGGGCTACAGCCACATCCCGCAAAAGTACGCCAAACCGATCAACGCGTTCTTCGCCAACACCTTCAACTCGTGGCTCAACATGCACAGGCCCTGCCTGTTCGCCACCGAGGTGGTCAGCGACAAGGGTAAGATCAAAAAGGTCTACAAACACGCCGATGTAAAGACCCCGCTGGAGTGCCTGGTACAACTGGCCAAGAAGCGTCTGGTGACGTTCAAAAAGGGCATCACGCTCAAACAATTGCAGGCCCAGGCCTGCGTCCAAACCGACCTGCAAGCTGCCCAGGAAATGCAAACCGCCAAGGCCGCTTTGTTTGCCATGTTCAACCAGCCTGAGATTAAAAAACGGGCGTGATGCGGGCTTCAGGACAGGCTTGCCCACAATCGCTTGCGCTCAGTGTGGACAAGCCTTACCGGGACTTGACCACACTTCGTATGGACAAGTCCGAGGCGCTGTAGCCGCGCCTCCCCGCTGCGCGGGCCCCCACCCGGCTTGCTTTTAACCGAGATTGTCCATTAGGCGCACCTGTGGTGCTGCTTGGGCGTCAGCGGCGCATTTGTGGTCATTTTGACCCCTCTTTGTCGCCTGTAGCTACGGCTACAGGCTTCGCAGTCGGGTCCAAA
>Ga0172371_10006912_pt1 | contig 16319 bp, 14 predicted proteins | sample Lak12m_FD_114543 | JGI IMG/M metagenome (GOLD analysis project Ga0172371, IMG submission 114543) | Freshwater microbial communities from Kabuno Bay, South-Kivu, Congo - kab_022012_12m | ecosystem: Environmental > Aquatic > Freshwater > Lake | place: Democratic Republic of the Congo: South-Kivu...
AGCCCTGGTGGGCGCACCACGGAAAATCCTAATTAAAATCAGGACCACGTGATATTATGGCGAGTATCGTCTATCGGTTAAGACATCGGTTTGTGGTACCGAGAAGCTGGGTTCGACTCCCAGTACTCGCCCAGGAAATAAAAATGCGCTCTTAGCTCAGTGGATAGAGCATCTGGCTTCGGACCAGAGGGTCGGGGGTTCAAATCCCTCAGAGCGCACATAGAAAGTTTAAAATTAAAAAATAAAAGTTAAAAGTTTTGGTGTCGCTTCGCGACGGATTATTTTATAAAAATTATAAAAAGTCACGAGCAAAGCGAGTACATTAATTTTTAATTTTGCATTTTTAATTTTGAATTATCTTTGCGCTGGTAGCTCAGTGGATAGAGCAGTAGCCTTCTAAGCTATTGGTCGCAGGTTCGATTCCTGCCCAGCGCACAAAAACAAAAAATCCTCACAATGAGGATTTTTTTGCTTACTACTGACTCAATTTAAAGATATCTTTTTCCACCTTGATCTGATTTTCTACAAATTCAATCTTTCTTTTTTCTATTTCCTTGGTAACTGCATTAAAATCATTCTCATTAAAGGTTGCATCTTTTTCCTTTGTACCTATATATTCCTGTCTTTTCTTTTCACTCCAAACTGGATGGTAAATATAATTATAATATTCATAACAGGCGTGTCCAGAAAACATCAGGGCGATAAAAATAATTACCCATCTTCTCCTTTTATCCAAAAACAAAGGAATTTTTTTAAAACTTTTTTCCAAGCTCCCTAAATCTATATTCAAATTTATATTTTTTACATCCATATATTACTTTTTCGTATACATATATACTGCTAAATTAATAATGCTACGTAAAACCTCTTTCTTTTTAATAACTGCCTCTGTTAAAGTATTGCTATTGTTTGTTGGAACAAAAGCATTGGGCGTCGCCACCGACTCTTCAACTTCTAACTTCGCTATATCTAGACTCACCACATTGACATACTTTTCATTTTTTTCTAACTTACTCAAAAATTTAATCAAATTTTCATAATTTCCATATAAAACTATTTCCATTAAAATATAATCACCATATGGAAGAGTTCCAATAATACTCGCGTCCTTTCCTTCTTTTTTTGCTGAAACATTTTTATTATTATTAACCGTAAATTCCATCTTGTTTCCAGTTTCCACTGCCAAACCTTCAATTTTTTTAAAAAAAGCAACCTCCTCTCCCTTGGCTAAAAAAATCTCGAAACTTGCTTGTTTTTCTACAAAAATGTCATGGACTTTTTTCATCTCAGCAATTTTTCCAATCCCCTCTTGATTAATTATATTATCAATTTTTTTCCGCTCAATTTCATCAGAATTAAAAACAATTCCTCGAATAATCGGAAAGACAGCAAAAACAAAGCCGATTATAATTATTGCAAAAAATGTCCCTATCGCACCATATATTTTATATTTTCCTTTTTTATTATTGTCCATCAATTTGCCTTAAGCATTCTTTTTTTAAGCTAAAATTAATCTGAAAATCCAAGTTTTCTCTTGGAACTAGGTAGGAAAGCGGCAAATCAACGTCTGCAAAACAATTGTCAGTTTCAATTTTTTCCTTAAAAGTAATCAGATTATCCCTATTGGTTGACTTCCCGACTAGTAAAATCCTGTAGTCTTTAGTCGCAATGTTATCAATTATAATCCCGTCAGTAACAAGCTCATTTAATTTTGCAAAAAATTTTGTCCAATATAATTGTCCGCTTTGAATTTTTTTAATTTCCTCAACTTTTCCATTCATCTCCTTTATTTCCGTATCGTATTGTTTAAATTCTGAATACTTGGCAATATTATTTGGATTAAGCTGAATTTCATTGGTGAGTAAATTTAATTTCAAGATATATCCCATTGCGAAAAGAATAAGAATAAAGGATATATAGACAAAAGAAAATTCAATATTCCAACGCATGATCTTCAGGAAAACAACCCCCTGAGAGATTTCTTCTTTTTTATATTCCGGAATAAGATTTAATTTAATTTTCATAATGTAAGCCACTCAAAGCTAAGCCAACAACTGTTGAATAGCGAATTGAATTAACACTATCAATGATTGGACCTTTTTTTCCAATATTTAGATTGATCCATGGATTTCCCATTTCCACTTTCTTATTTAGTCTTTTTTCCAAAAAACCAGTCAATCCTTTAATATTTGATCCTCCACCTGATAAAATTATCTTTTCAATTGCTTGTCTTCCCACAAAAGTTTCCCCATAAAAATCTAGGGTTTTTTCAATTTCTCCAGTTAAATTTTCCAAAAGATATTGGATGGCTTTAAATATTGGATTACTCACATCTGCTACCTCAATTCCTTGATTTAATTTAATTTTTTCCGCCTCTTTTACGTCTATTCCTAAAATCTTGGTAATTGCATCATTTATCCCATCAGAAGAAAAAGGAATACTCGAGGTAAAACAAGTTATCCCATTAACAACAATAATGAAGCTGGTTCGTTGTGATCCTAGGTCAACAATTAAAGAATTTTTCGGAACCTCTTTTTCCTTTTGCTCAATCAAGCTTCTGGCACTCGCTGTAGATTCAACCTCCAAACCATAAACTTCCAATCCTGCCGCCTTTAGAGTTTCCATTATATCATCTACCACTTTTTTCTCAGCTGCTACTGTCAAAACGTCTTGTTGTTCTTTTGTTGTACTTTCAAAAGTTTGCCAATCATAATAAACTTGATCAATGGGAAGTGGAATATTGGCTTCCATTTCCCACTTAATTGCCTCTGCTACCTCCTCCTCTTTAAGTTCTGGCACTGTAATCAGGCGTAAAAAAACTTTAGATTCGGGCAAAGAACAATAGACTTTATTTGTTTTTATTTTCCCTGGTTGAGCTTTTTTTAGAACTTCTTTAATAAAAAAAATGGCTTTCTCTCGATTAATAATTTTTCCATCTTCGAAAACCCCTGGTGGAACCTCGACACAAGCAAAGCCCTTGACCTTGTCAATTTTTCCGTCTTTTTCTAGTTGCATAACCTTGATCGAAAGATCACTCAGATCCATTCCAAAAACTTCCGCATCCAGAGTTATTATTTTTTTAGTAAATAAATTCACTTTTTATTTTTTCCAATTTTGTCTGCAAGCTATGCGAGCAGAAACAAAATTGAGAATCCATACACTAATTCTAAAAACCAATTTTTAGGTTAAATTTTATCAAAGCCGAAGGCGAATACGCAAACAAAACTTTAAACCCAAACAAAACTAACTTGGAATTAGTGCAGGATATTTTTATTTCTATTTTACTATTTTATTATACCACATTTTTTTTCTAAAGCTCTTCCCACAAATCAATTGCATATGCATCTCCTGTTGGAAAATACGGAGGTGGATAATACAAAAGGTCATTATCAAAATTTAAATTTCGAGTGCAATAGCCATTGCCAATTAAAACCCCGTCTCCGCAATTATAATTTGATCCTACATAAGTAAACCCATATCTGAGTTTTGTTGCAATCGCTCCATTTATCGTGATTGAACTTTTATAATATCCTGGATAAAATTCACGCCCTACTCTTCCATTTTGCGCCAATAATGCTGCGTCAATGGTCAAGTTTGACAGACTATCTCTAATAACGGAAATGTCCTTCTGCGCCACCAACCCGACAACATCTTTGCCATCATAATTAGTATAAGTTAAATTATCTCGACCAATATAAATATTCTTACCATTTGTTGCTGGATTAATTTCTGAATTATTCGAAGCCACTATTGTAACTTTCTTATTGTTGATTTTTCCTTCTACCCAAACATCATTTTCCACAAAAATTATTCCGCCGTTCGGAATAGTATAATTCTTTAAACAATTGCCACTACAAGTTGTGCAACTTCCTCCGCCGCTATTTCTTCGATAACTTGAAATTGAATATGAACTACTATCCGCTAAGGCCCTAACTGTACAAATATCAAAAGTTCCATCATTTTTTAAAATAATTCTTCGCCCCTCTCCAGCACTGTTAAAATGGCAACCTGTGGAATTACAATTATTTATATTTGTTCCATTTGGATTTTGCGCCTGTTCTTTCATATAGCTATTATCCTCGCTAAATCCAGTGAAAGAAACCTCGGCTACTGGAAATTGTCGGCCAGCCACAAAAATATCATTTCTCACTGGCACGTTATTCGGGAGAGCTTCATCTGCACGGAATGATTCGTTGACAACGCCACTAGTATTTTTATGTGTATGCACACCAAACTCAGGGCTACCAGAATGATCTGGATCATCATATGTTTCTTTAAGACTAGTTATCAAATTCTGTGCTATCCCATCAAACCTAATTCCTCCATTGGAATGAATTTTTCCATTAATTGTTGTTCCCGTTCCAAAACGAATATCCGAATCGGTTACTACCGCATATTCACTCCATGATGGCTTGCGAAATCTTACTTGGACTATTCTCTTTAGATTTGGCTCTTTATATGTCCATCCTGTTGATTTTACTGTAACAATCGTTGAATTAGTTTCTGGAGCAGTTACCTCTATTTTATATTTTCCGATTGGATTGCCCTGCGGAAATTCAATCTCATATGCGTTCGCTACACCCAAAGCGCTTCCGCCTGACCAAAATTCGTTAAGTTGCTTTGCGCTCAAAACTGATGTTTCATGAGCTAAATACCAACGGTAAAAGTACACCCCCGCCTCAGCAATTTGAAAAGCTTGTTCTTTGGTAGTAGTCCTAATACTGTATTTCATTTGTGAAACTACAAACTGTAGAATAGAAACCAATATAATCGAAACAGCAAACAGTATAACTAAGCCATATGCTAAAGCAGAGCCATTGTTTCTTTTTTTTATTAATTGATATTTATCTTTCATTATCTTATTCGATCATAATCATTTAAATTTCTAAATTCAACAAATGAGCGCATCTCGTCATTTTCCGGACCTCGATTAGGATCAATATTTATTTTTAAAAAAATCTCCACCATTCGAATATTAGAAATGTCGCTAGTTGCGATGTTAATTGGATTATTAATTAAATCAGCTGGATAATCACGATTATAATAGTTAAATAATTTATCCTCTTCTTTATTTACGATGTGATCGGCTAATATTTTTATCTCCTGATCACCACTTTGATAAGTTTTTGTAACAGTTCCGGTTGGCTTAACTATACCCATTTTTATCTTTTGATCTTCAAGATAAAAATGCAGTCTTTCTGCTATCCCATCACTATCATAATCCGCATAAATTACTAAGTTATTTTCCTCTGCTGTCACAATTGCATAATTCCCATTATCGCCTTGCTTTGCCTTTCTAATAAATTCTACCATGTTCGTCGTCCCCCTAGAGACAGCCAAGGAATTTTGTCCCTTTTCTAAAATATATGAATTAGATTTCATTGATTTAACAAAAAGCAAGGAGAATCCAGCAATACAAATAGTAAAAATGGAAATTGCCACCATCACTTCAACCAAGCTTAAGCCCAAAAAAAATTTACTTTTTGTAATCATCTAGTTCGCAATTGTTAGATTTATTTTTGCTTGTGTTTTTTTCCCCAATTCTATTGTAGAATTATATGTTTCAAATCCGTCCAAAGAAATTTCCAAATTGTATTGACCCGCAACAAATTCGGTTGAATCTGAAAAAAAAGCTAGCCCATCTTCAGTTGTTATAACTGTTTTTTCATATCCAGAAGCATTTGTTAGCTTCACTTGCGCATTTTTTAACAAATTATCATTTGAATCAAGCACATTAACTAAAAGCCAGATCGACTCATTGGAAGAAAATTTTAAAACTATTTCTTTTGTTTCGTTCGGCTGAAGGGAAAGGGGTGAAGTAACTCCCATTCCAACAAATGTATACCCATCTACCTCTGCTCCACGAGTAAAAGTAATTTGACCCGGACTGATATCCGAAAATATTTTTTCCCCACTGGTGCCTGTTGATTGATTAAGCTCATTAATATTAAAGACATTTCCATCTACATCCAATTGCCTTCCACCAACAATCGAAAAACCCACATTCGGCAATGGCTCTCCCGCACTATTAGTAGAGGATACTTTCAAATCTGCCAATTTGTTAATTGTTACATTGGAAATACTAATATCCCCAGCAATAACTGAACCATTTTTATCAAAAGGAACGTAAGTTGAACCTGGAGCATCAGGATCAAGAGTTATCACAGTTTCATATCCATTCTTAGAAACTGTAATTTGATATGTTTGAATCGACTGTTTGGCACCTGGCAAATAAATTTGCCCATTATTGTCAGTTTCCCTATTCATATTAATACTTGGAGAAACATAACTATTTTGAATATTTACATTAGCTCTAGAAACCGCCCCATCTTGACTTAAAACATTCACAACCAAGGTACCTTCATCTGGATCTCCTGTTTCAATACCCGGAGGAACAAAGTTCGAAACTAATTCTACTCTTTTATCCCTACCCTCGTCACCCCATAAAACAATAACCTTGGCAATCTTATAATCAGTCATGACTGCATTTTTATCATTTGCTCCAGTTCCATCAAAAGAATCATCAATATAATCAACATTAGTAATCACCCTAAAACTCTTTCCTCCGGAAAAAATTTCTTCGTCAGGGTCCAAACTGCCAGCTGGAATTCCTCCCACTGTCCCAATCTCATCATAATTAAGATTGCGAATGATTTCCATTTTTTCATTGGCTAAAGAAACAGCGGCTGACCGATTTTTTGCTTCAATAATATAATTAGTCCCGACGGTAAAGGTTGAATAGAAGGTTAATGTTATCAAAGAAAAAATAAACAATGTCACCAATGCCTCAATAATCGAAAAACCTTTTTTATTTATTATTTTTATTTTTTGCATTTTTAACCAAATCTTGATTGAACTTAATTTTATTTTATATTTGCCATCACGCTATACATTGGTTGCATCATCGAAACTGCGAAAAAACCCACCGCCCCTCCCATAATAAGCATGAGTACTGGCTCAATAATTGAAGAAAGATTGCGCGTTAGTTGATTAACTTCGTCTTCGTAGAAATCCGCTAATTTTTGCATGACTACTTCTGTTTTTCCTGTTTCTTCTCCCACCTCCAGCATTTGCGGAACAAGAATTGGAAAAATCTTTTTTTCTTCGTAGATTATCTTGCTTAGAGGCTCTCCTTTTTGAATTGATTCAGCGGCTTTTTCCAAAGCATTTTTATAATAAAAATTAGTAAGTGTGCGAGATAGAATTCTTAGTGACTCGGTAATCGTCACTCCACTTCGCAAAAGTGAACTCAATATTCTCGCAAAGCGAGCAGAATTCATTTTAATATAGATATTACTCACAGCTGGAGTATTTATAAAAAGAAAACCCAGGGTTTTTTTACCCGCTTCAGTGGTTAAATAAATTTTTACTAAAACCGCAAAAACTACTATCCCTCCTAATGAAATTAGAATATTGTTTTTCAAAAAATCACTAACCAAAATCACAAACTGAGTTGAGGGTGGAAGAGTGGATCCTAAATCTTTAAACACGCTCGTTAATTTTGGCACCACAAAAATCATCATTACCATTCCAATGCCAAGCATCGCTACTAAAATTACCGCTGGATAGACTAACGCCCCCTTCACTTTCCCCACTAATTCATGTTCCTTTTCCAATTGGATGGCTAGGATATTTAAAACTTCTTCCAAATTCCCGCTTGTTTCTCCTACGCGAATCATATTAACAAACAATTCATCGAAAACTCCAGGATATTTTGCCAGCCCATCAGAAAGAGTTGAGCCTGATTGTAAATCTCCTTGGATTACTCCTAAAATTTTGGCAAAATTTTTATTTTTTGTTTGGACAGTCAAATTTCTAATGGCTTTTGACAAGGGTAGTCCGGAAGAAATCATCACACTTAAGTTTCTTGCAAAAATCATTTTTTCACTCAAGGGAACAGAAGAAAAACGATCAAAAAATTTGATGGCTGTTTTTTTCTCGCCCTCTGGAATAAGCTCCTTAAAAGAAGTTAGAATAAAACCATCTGTCCGCAACTGGGTAGCCAAATCTCTCTCATCTTTCACATTCGCTTCTCCGGCTCGATTTTCTCCTTTTTGATTTTTCGCTGTATAATACGCTTTCATTTTTATTTTATTACTCTTTGGTTACTCTTAATATTTCCTCAATTGAAGTTAGTCCCTGCGCCGCCTTAACAAATCCATCTTCGACCATTGTGAGCATTCCTTTTTCTTTAGCTTTTTTTTCTATTTCATTGGCGTCCGCTTTTTGAAAAATCATCTTCCCAATCTCATCATCCGCTTCCAAGACTTCAAAGATCCCCATTCGCCCATGATATCCATTATTACCACATTGATCACAACCACCTGGTCGAAAAAATTTAATTTCAGACCAACCAACACCCTCATTCAACCCTAAATTCCCTCCTTTTTTCATCGCCGCCAAAATTTCCGCCATATCATAATTTGCTTCGAGTCCCTTTAAATCAGTTTCGGTTAATTTATATTCCTTTTTGCAATCCGGACAAAGTTTTCTCACCAGTCGCTGAGCAATCACCACATTCAAAGTTGAAGCCACTAAAAAAGGCTCCGCGCCCATATCTACTAAACGGGGTAATGTTCCAGCAGCACTATTGGTGTGTAAAGTAGAAAGCACTAGATGCCCCGTCATCGCAGCATGAATGGCCATTTCCATTGTTTCTTTATCGCGAATTTCCCCCACCATAATAATATCTGGATCTTGACGAAGTAGTGAGCGTAGTCCGGCCGCAAAAGTCAATCCCACTTTGGGATAAATTTGTGTTTGATTAATTCTGGGCATCCGATACTCCACTGGATCTTCCACGGTAGAAATATTCACATCTGGCGTATTCAAAATATCCATCACTGTATACAGTGTTGAAGTTTTTCCACTTCCAGTTGGCCCGGTAACCAAAATCATTCCGTTAGGTTTTTTAATCTGACGATGGATTATCTCTAAACCATTTCCATATAAACCCATTTTTTCCAGAGTCAATCCCTTGGAAGTTTCGTCCAAAAGACGCATGACGATTTTCTCTCCATCAAAAATTGGTAGAATACTAACACGAAAAGAAATCTTTAATCCTTCATTTTCAATTTTAAAGCGACCATCTTGTGGAACACGATGTTCATCCAATTTCAAATTAGAAAGCACTTTTATTCTGGCAATAATTCCATCAAAAACCTGTTTGGGAAGGGTCATCGCGTCATGCAGAATTCCATCAATGCGATAACGCACCACCACTTCCTTTTCCGAAGGCTCAATATGGATATCACTGGCTGATTGAATAATGGCATGCTTAATTAAGGTATCCACAATGCGAATAATCGGTAGATCCTGCGCAGCTTTAGCTAAGTCCCCTCCTTCACCTCCCGCGCCAACCGCCTCAGTATTCACATTAATCATATCCACAAATTCTGCTTTCAAGCTCTTGGTATATTGTCGCAAAGCAAAAACAATACTTTCAGTTGAAGTTAAGCAAGTAATAATTTTTAATCCAGTTTTTTTGCGAATAAAATCAATGGTTTGAATGTCATCTGGATGTAGCATGGCTATTTTTAGCTCTGCTCCATTTTTCTCAAATGCAATTATTTTAGATTTTTTAGCAATTGGTTCAGGAATTATGCGCAAAATATCCGTAGGAATATTTTCTTTGGTTAAATCAACAAAAGGCACACCCACAATATAGGCATAAAGCTTTCGAAGTTGCGCTTCATCAATTAAATTTTTTTCAACCAAAAGATCCCCAAGCTTTAAACCCTTCTCTTGCGCCTCAGTAAAAGCCGCTTCTAAAATTTCCGGCTTAATCATTTCCGAATCTTTGATAAAATTTTTCAGTTGCTCATTCTCGATTCGCATTTTGCTTTTTGTTTTTATCCTGTCATTCGTGAACGACGGGATTTATTTTATATTTCTATTTTTTGTTTCATGTTGCATGTTTCATACTTCATGCTTAATTCATCCCCAAAGCCATCTTGATTTTTTTAACTACATCTTGCAATTTATAATCAGATTTCACTAAGTAGGTTGTCGCTCCTTTTTCAAAGGCCTTAACAATATCTTCTTGACTTTCCAAATTAGTGAGCAAAATTACTGGAATATCTTTAGTTTTTTCATCTTTTTTTAATTCATCTAAAACCTCATAGCCATCTTTTTGGGGCAAAATGATGTCCAAAAGAATTAAATTTGGAAGCTCTTTTTTCGCTATATCAATTCCTGTTACGCCGTCCAGCGCGCTAAGAATTTCAAAACCCTCCGCCACCAAAAATTCCCCCATTGCCTTATTTAGAGTGGCCTCATCCTCGACGATTAATATTTTTTTTGCCATATTTTTTTATGCATTCTAAAGCATCCGTGCTTGAGACGCAAAATTTAAATTATTAATTAACCTTTTTTAGGGGCAAGGTGAAATTAAACGTTGTCCCAACATTTTCCTCTGATTCAAACCAAATTTTTCCTCCAGTTTGCTCAATAATGTTTTTCGCAATATATAGCCCAAGACCCGTCCCTTCGGTTTGATAACGCACCACATTGCTACTGCGGAAAAATTTACTAAAAACCTGGTCCTGTTGAGAAAAAGGAATTCCCACTCCAGTATCCTTGATTGAAAAAATTGCGAAATCTTCATCTTTTTCGTAATTTATTTCAATTTTTCCCTCTTCTAGTGTGTATTTAACAGCATTACTTAATAAATTTTCAAAAACTAACTTCATTTTATCAGCATCCGCCATTACCATTGGTAAATCACCCTTATCATCAAAAATAACCTTGATTTCTTTCGCACTAGCCAAGGGAAGAATAATCTCCTTCAAAATTCCATTAATACATTCTGAGATATTGATTTCTTTGATAGTCAAACTTAATCTTCCTTGATCAATTTTAGCTACATCCAACAAATCATTCACCAGTCTCGTCATCCTGAGACTCAACATATCAATATTAGTAATTTTTTCTTTTTGTTTTTCATCTAATCCTTCACTCATTTTGGAGAGGAGGAGTTCCGCTTGCCAACGCATAGCAGAAAGTGGGGTGCGTAATTGATGAGAGGCTACTGAGATAAACTCTGTTTTCATTTTATTAAGCTTGGCCATCTGTTCTGCTTGATTAATAACCATCTTACCAATTGTCAAAATTACCGCCACCACAATCAATTCCGCAATAAAAACAAACTCTGGATCGTTAAGAAATTTAATAGCGTGATAAGCCCCATTCATAGCTGAAATAAGGACTAACCCCAAGACAATAAACAAAAAACTGGGGGTGCGCCAAACACTCACACCCAACTCCTCGGCTTGTTTTTTTAGATTTAAGTCGTTGATTATCCTCATGTTATTTCTATAAATTGTATCTAAATTATAGCACAAATTTATGCCTCAGACAACAAAAAAACCACTCTTTTGAAGTGATTTTCATTTTTTCTTAAAACTGGCTTATTTTATCCAGTCTTTCCTTGAAATTGGAAAAGATTTTGGGGCCTTGATTTTCATAATTGGGCCAGAACGCTAGCTCACTGTCTTCATAAATAATCATACTGCCAACTTGATTTGTTTTGGGGTTATTTTTTATTTTTTTTGTTTGCCAATTTTTCAAAATATATTCAATAAAATCAAAGTTCAAGACTTTCTCTAGAAAATTTTTAATAGTTTTCGAAAAATAATTATCGTTTATTTGCTTTGTGTTTTCCATCTTGGGAGAAAAGTTTGGTTTAAATTTGCCAATCCAGCTATTTTCTTTTTGAAATTCCAAAAATTCTGAAAATCCATACAATGGAACTAGAAAAGAATATTCACTAGCAGAAAAAAGATCTCTTCCGGATACTAAAAAACTATCCGTTGCGAAATGATTTAAGCAAATTCTGTCCTTAATCTTATTTTTATATCTTCGTCGACCGATAAATTGTAGCAGTAAAGTAATAATAATCCGACCAGTAAACATTCTTTCTTGTTTTAAAATAATAAATAAATCAAAATCACTTTTTTCTCGAGCATTTTTCATAGCCATACTCCCGGTTACCCCGATCATTCTAATATACGGAAGGAATCGCAAAAAACTAACCATTTTTATTAACCGTTTGAATTTTCTTTCAGAAATTTTATTGCGCTTAATCCGCTCTTCAGCTATTCCACCTCTATCCTTTAAAAAATAAAAGCCTTTTTCTTCATTAATAAACCTTTTTAATTTTTCACTTTCCAATTCACTTACAACATCCACTAAAGAATATTTTTCCTCCTCTTCTCCGGAAATGATGGTTAAGTGTTTCCACACTTCAAAACTGGTCATTGGATAATCCATGACATCATAATATGTAATCGTCGCCAGGATGTGTTTAGAAAGATTAGTGTTCACAAATTTTCAATTTACAATTTTCAATTTATCCCGCTCAAGCGGGACCCCGCCAAGGCGGTGGCATTCAATTTACAATTTTCAATATTTAAATTTGAAAATTATTTAATTGAAAATTCAATGAAAATTGATTATTGATAATTGATAATTATAAATATTTAGCGGTCCAACTTTTTTTGCATTTTTTCATTTTATCTGGCGTGCCAGCATAGACCAATTGTCCTCCCTTGTCTCCCCCATCCGGTCCCAAGTCAATTACCCAATCAGAATTGCGAATGACGTCCACATTATGCTCCACCACCAAAACTGAATTACCTTTTTCTACTAGTGCGTCGAGCACTTTCAAAAGTCTTTTCACATCATCAAAGTGAAGTCCAATCGTCGGTTCATCTAAAATATACAGAGTTTTTCCAGTAGACTTGCGGGATAGTTCGGTGGCTAACTTTATTCTTTGCGCTTCTCCGCCAGAAAGATTGGTCGCGCTTTGCCCAAGCTTCAAATAACCCAAACCCACTTCTTCCAGGGTGCGGAGTTTTTCCACAATCAGGGGTGATTTATTGAAAAATCGGAGTGCATAAGAGACGCTCATATCCAAGACTTCAGAAATATTCACGCCTTGATATTCAATGTCCAGGGTTTTTTGATTATATCGCGTGCCAGCGCAAGCTTCACATTGAATATACATGTCCGGCAAAAGATGCATTTCGATTTTTTTCGTCCCATCACCTTGACACACCTCACACCTACCACCTTTCATATTAAAACTAAAACGACTCGGGGTATATCCTCTCTTTTTCGCTTCTTCCGTGGAAGCAAAAATATCGCGAATCAAAGAAAATACTCCGGTATAGGTCGCGGCATTAGATCGCGGAGTTCTTCCAATCGGGGTTTGATCAATGCTAATCACCTTATCAATATTATTTAAACCTTTAATTTTCTTGTGTTTTCCTGGAGTCGCCTTGGAATTAAAAAAATGGTGACTTAGGGCTTTAGCCAAGATATCGCTTACCAGAGTTGATTTACCCGAACCCGAAACCCCAGTAATGGAAACAAATTTTCCCAGTGGGATTTCCACGTCAATATCTCGTAAATTATGTTCCGTGGCTCCAATGATTTCAATTGATTTTTTATTTCCTTTACGGAAAGATTTTTTCTCCGCCACTTTCTTTTTTCCCGTCAAATATTGGGCGGTAGATGTTTTTGATTTCAGAAGTTTGGTAAAATCACCTTCAAAAATAACTTCGCCCCCTTCTTCTCCAGCTCCCGGTCCCATATCCACAATCCAATCAGCCTGACGAATAATATCTTCATCGTGTTCCACCACAATCAAAGAGTTACCCGCTTCTTTTAAAACTTGCATAGTGCTGATTAATTTTTCTGTATCTCGATTATGGAGTCCAATCGAAGGTTCATCCAAAACATAAGTGATCCCCATTAGTTCAGCTCCAATTTGGGTGGCCAAACGAATCCTTTGCGCTTCTCCGCCAGAAATGGAATTAGCTCCACGCGAAAGGGAAAGATAATCCAAGCCCACATTAATCAAAGCCTCGGTTTTTCCACGCATTTCTTTCATTAAGGGTGCCGCGATTTCTTTTTTGGAATCATCCATTCCGGATTTTTTTATTTCATCTAAAAATAGAATAAACTTTCCCAAATCCATACTCACCACATCATCAATTGATTTTCCATCCACCATCACCGACAAATATTCTGCGCGCAAACGCTTTCCTTGACAAGCCGGACAAATCTTTTCCAACATATATTTTTCCAAATCACTCCTCACATAATCCGAAGCTGCTTGGGCATATTTCCGCTCAATCATAGAGATTACTCCCTCAAAGGAAACTTTGATTTCCTTCACTCCACCCATATCATTTTTTTGCTCAATCAGAATTTCTTTTTTCTCTGGTCCATAAAAAATAATATCTAAAGCTTCTGGAGAAAGTTTTTTAACTGGAGCCTCAATGGAAAAATTATATTCCTTACCCAAGGCACGCAAAACATTTAAATAATTATTTTGGGCCCCCACTCGCCCATTCGATTTACTCCAGGGTAAAACCGCTCCTTCAGCCAATGATAAATTTTTATTCGGCATAACTAAATCAATATCCACTTCCTTGGTAATCCCAAGGCCACTGCAGTGCCCACATGCCCCTTCGGGACTATTAAAAGAAAAATGACGCGGGGTGATATCATTAATCCGCGTTTGACAATTTTGACAAACAAAATCCTTGTTATACATTCGATCTGCTTCATTATCAATGGAAATAATGGAAGAGCCTCCACCCACCTTGAAAGAAGTTTCTACCGAATCAAAAATTCGTTCACGATCCGGAGCTTTGTGTTTCAAGGTTATCCGATCCACTACCACCTCCACTGGCACCTCTACTTGGTCACTAGCAATTTGCAAAGCTTCCGAAGTCAACATCACCTTCCCATTGAAGCGCACGCGTGCATAACCCATTTGACTAATGGCCCGCAAAACTTCTTTGGTAAGCTTTCCTTCACTCCTCACTTTAGCCATAATAATAATTTGCGCATTTTCTGGCGCACTCAAAATTTCATCCACAATTTCTTGGCTTTGTTTGCGAAGCATTAAGGTTCCACATTTGGGACAATGTGGCGTGCCAATTTTGGCATAAAGCACGCGCAGATAATCATAGACCTCGGTGAGAGTTCCCACAGTGGAACGAGGAGAACGACTTAAGCTTTTTTGATCAATGGAAATGGTCGGGCTCAAATTTTCAATCTTATCCACATCTGGTTTGGCGCCTACATCCAAAAACTGTCGCGCATAACTCGACATTCCCTCAAGATATCTCCGATTACCTTCGGCATAGATCACATCAAAAGCTAGGGAAGATTTTCCTGATCCAGAAAGCCCTGTCACCACCACTAATTTATTGCGAGGAATATCAATATCGATATTTTTCAGGTTATTTACCCGCGCTCCTTTAACGATGATTTTGTCACGCACTTTTTGGACTTCTTTTGGCATAAGGTTAGAAAGGTTGAAAGATTAAATACTAAATAGAAATTATAGAGGAGTTTTTTGGATTTGTAAAGCCCTTAAGTGAAGAACAAAAAAAACCGCGGCCTAGAACCTAGAACGCGGTTTAATAAACTTCCGCAAAGAACTTCGTCTTATGCAGCCAGAAATGGCACTTGCGCTGTATGAATCTCGGGATAACCCTGAAGAAACCGGCTCGGATCAATCCGCTTTCCGCCGACTTTCATATCCTCCAGCACTGTCAAAGGATCAGATGAAGACAAGGGCCGACGATGAAGCAGTGTCCCCTGAGAATCGAAAAACTCTTCACAGGTAACAATTACTTCTTTTCCGCGCCAGTTTTTGTCCCGATATTTTGCTTCTTTTTTAAAAACCGGAACTTCTTCCAGCCGTTTTCTGTTCCCGCAAAGGAAACGTTTGAACAGTTTGCCGTTCTCGAAATAGAAGCCAGCAGCTTCTTCCTTTCTCTCAAGAAAGGTAATGTCAAAATACATTTTCACTCGGCCATCCCTTGTGAGGTTGCGCGCTTTGGAAACGCTTTCGATGCGCGCGATCCAGGCTTCGCCGTCTTGCATTTTCAGCGGAACCTTTTTAAAGTCTTTGAAAATGCGCACGCTTTTCTCGCGATCAGCCATCTGATCCTCATACAAAAAATCTGGCTCCGACTCCAAGGTCTGCTTTTCGAAATTTATGTTCAGTAGAACAATAACTTTGTCACCGGCTTTAAGCACATCATCATCTGTTCTTTTTTCTGTACTCATCCTAAATCCTCCTAAAAAGATTATTAATAGAAAAACATTAGGTTTTGGTTGTCAAAGAAATAACTGCACATTCTAGCAGAAAAAAAGCATTTTGTCAATACCAGCGTAATAGCCCAATAGCTTGGAAACGATTTCTAGTTTAAGATGACTAGTTAACAACTAACGTTTCCAATATGTATACAACTAATCCAAGGATGCCTAAATTAAGAGCTAAAGCGGTTGAAATG
>Ga0172371_10006914_pt1 | contig 16318 bp, 16 predicted proteins | sample Lak12m_FD_114543 | JGI IMG/M metagenome (GOLD analysis project Ga0172371, IMG submission 114543) | Freshwater microbial communities from Kabuno Bay, South-Kivu, Congo - kab_022012_12m | ecosystem: Environmental > Aquatic > Freshwater > Lake | place: Democratic Republic of the Congo: South-Kivu...
GAAAATTCATGAGAAATGGGTTCACCTGACAATGCGCATACTTGATCATAAGAAAGAAAAAAAACCTCAATGTCTTTAATATCATGGCCTTCCGAGAATCCAACCGTTATTTTCGGTCATAGCTTTTTTCTGATCTGTTTTAAAAAAAACTTATAGATTATATTGGGTGTGATTACATTATGCTCAATATCAGCAACAAGAGTCTTGACGAATTTCAGATGCTCGATGTTCTTCTCAACCAGAAAACGATTATGGATATTAAACCCTATCCGATTTGCAAATTTCTCAAAAAAAAGTTCTTGATGCGGACTCAGATTGATGACTGTATATACCTTTAATAAGTCGAGGATATCGTCTTTGGTCTTAAAAGGGAGTTGGTCGATAAGGAGTTTTTTCCCGCGAATGGGCAATACAAGGTTGTTATTGCTTGTATAATAAGGTTGTTCATTCGGGATGATATCAGGTGGAGGAGAAGAAAACAATTCATATACGCCGACTCTTGTTTGTGCAACAAGCGCTAATTTATTCAGTTTGGGTACTATAAGATATAGTCTTGCATCCAGGTTAAAAAAAACTTTGGGGATAAAAACACACAATCTGTAGAAATCCTCAATGCTGTCGAATTCCTGTGCCAGGTCAAAAAAGGTTGTTAAGGCATTAGTTTCTGCCTGTGTAAAATTACACTTGTCGAAAACGAGCTTTTTAGATTCGATACGCTCAATGATGTAGTTTAGTTCCATACCTTTCCTATCCAAACTGAAAAATCATTAACTTATTATACAAACTTTTTAATGCTTTTGAATAGGCGAATCCGAATGCCTGTCATTAAAGTCTTTCTGTTTTCAACAACGATGACACAACAACGATTAGCCTTGACTACCTGAACACTTTGACATATGATTATTAATAAAATAGAAATTATTAATCATAAACGGGGGTGAATTATGAGAAAAAATGAATTGATTGTAGTTCTTAATAAAGACCTCGCAGATGAACATGCAGCGATTCTCCGTTATCTTGTTCACGGTTGGTTAGAAGGTGAAGATACGCCAATAGGAGCCAGCCTCCTGTCGCGATCCAGGGAAGAGATGTGGCACATGCACTGGCTGGGGATGATCATAGGTAAATTGGGTGGAGAACCAAATTTTACACCAGCCCCATACCCTTATGACCCAACTAACAGAGCTACTATATTTAAATCTTATGTCGAATACGAGGAGAAGCTGGTACCTCATTATAATGCAGAAGCTGATATGGTAGACGATCCACATATTAAGCGTGTCTTGCAGAGAGAGGCATGGGAATCAGCAATTCATGCCAGAAAGTTTCAAAGAATATTAGGGAAATTACGCTCGGAAGAATCTGCCAGTGTTCCAGGCGGAGAGCCTGAATTGCCGAAGGAATTCCTTGATATATTGCAAGAAGAAGTAACAAGCAAATATAATGAGATGCTTCGCCATATTCGACATTCATGGATCTTTCAAAAAGAAAGTATTTTTGCCTGGCAGCTTATGGATCAGGCCATGGAAAAAATGAAACAGATTGCTCATTTTGCCGAAGATATTGGCGGTAATGGCATTCCCCCACATTTCAAACCTGGCCATATAGATAAGAATAATACCATCAGTAAGGCGATGAAGAAAGCCCTAAAAGATGTTAAAACAGCTCGAGAGCGGCATATAAAATTAAGCGAGGACAGTGAATTAAAGAAATACGGTGGCATGGTTATCAACCTTGACCTAACCATTCAGCAGGAGCAGTATCAAGCAGAGGAGCTTGAAGATATAGGTAAACAAATAGGCTAACCTCTCCCGTATTCTATCTTCATGAGATGGAAATATCTCTCTATTTCGTGAAAAGGAGGTATTTATGACTTTCAGGGCAGCATTTCATTTTGACATCAAACCAGAATGGGAAGAAGCTATTAGGGAAGGGCGTAAGATTATAGACGTAAGGGTTAATGCTCAACCATATGCCGACGTAAATAAAGGGGACATTATCTGCTACCGCTCCGCTAAAGTTAAAGTTAAAAAGATTCGGGCCTATCCAGGCTTAAATGATATGCTTGCTTACGAGGATTACACGAAAGTAGTACCTGAAGCTAAAAGCCACCAGGAGGCGCTCCAGAGACTACTGGAAGAAATTTCGCATATAAAGCCGCCTCACGGCATATTAGCCTTTGAGATAGAGGGTATAAAATAGATTTTAGGAATAGCTGTGAATGGAAGAGAGCGTATTCAATCTCAAAAAGAGGGTAAGCCTTTGAAAGGCCTGGAGAGTTCTCAGCAGGTGGACTACTTGACAGGCCATAGGCATTATAGCATACCTGATGAGCAGATATGACGATTGAAAAAGATGCCTGCATTGGAGATGTCAATCAGAGCAGTTCCATTAACTCCTGTGCATTTTGGGGAGCATAGCCTAATGCATCATTGTTAAAGTATAAAAAGATATCTCTTGATTCCTTCAGGTAACTACTGATACGCTTTGCATCCTTCTTCAGTGCAGCTTTTGAATAGCATGTGTCATATCCACCGCCCTCTCCATGTCTCCTGATGTAAACAAAATCAGAAGTGACCGGAAGATCATCTATAAACTCCGGCCAATCAGCCATACAGAGGCTTACAGTATGTTCTTTGCAAATATTAATGATATCTTCTGTTATCCAGCTTTCATGTCTGAACTCAAGAGTATTTCTGACAGGATAATCCTTGAGCAGTCTCAAGAATTTTATCAGCCTATCAGCATTAATTTTAAATTGAGGAGGAAACTGCCAGAGTACAACTTTTAACTTTTCCTTTAACTGTAATGCACTTTTGAAAAACAGAGAAAGAGGCTCAGCCGGCTCTAAAAGCTTCTTTACATGAGTGATAAACCTGCTGCCTTTTAATGAAAATTCAAAATCAGGTGGAGTTTCCTGATACCATTTATCAAAGGTGGCCGGAAGAGGAAGTCTGTAAAATGTAACATTCAGTTCAACAGTGGAGAAGACCGTGCAGTAATACTGGAACCACTTGTTCTGAGGTAGACCTTGAGGATAAAATATTCCCCTCCAGTGAGGATAATTAAACCCGCTGCATCCGATTCTTACACCGAGCATGAAGACCCTCCGGGATCTACCTTATTCCCACACGAAAGCGGTAGTTTTGGTAGATGAAGATAGCCCCGTCCCGTGTAATCTCGTCCAACTTCAGACCCGCAGTCAAATACTGACCTTCTTGCAATCTTTGTCCATTGATTTTTATCATTCTGGAATCCGGATCATCAGAATAAACAGAAACAGAAATAGTAAAGGTTGGCAAGCTCTGCTGAATAGATAAGGGTAAATCTTTCAGATTAAAGACTTTTTGTTCTGATGCGATCCCGGTATTAATGCTGGATCGCGGCTTATCTGAAAAGTTGGTAGCTGCCGGAGTCTGCTGAGGTATAGCTGGAGAAATCTCGCGCGATCCTCTTATATCAGCTGTTGATATTGGTTTGCTTAAAGCATTTTTTTCTCTCTCTATATAAGCTTTAGCCTGTAATGGCTTGTTTTGATGGGCAACATTAACTGGATTTTCTGGATTCGCTACCGCGGCTTTCGACTTTGGAGAAAAATTTTTCTTATCTGCTATCGCTCTTTGTCTGATAACCTTCTCCGGCATAGAAGACAGAGCTGCTACCGATAATCGGCCATCAGAAATTTCACGATCTGATTTGAATAACTTGGACTCACGCTGGTGTACAGCAGTTGACTGTGCAACTACATTTGGTTTTTTTGACTGCCAGGGACTCAGCCACCACATTAATACACTCGCGTTTAACAGCAACGCCGCGAAAATTAGATAAGGCCAATGTAAACGCTTTTTTGGTTTCTGTACCATGGCATCCTGAACTGTCAGCAGATCTGGTACCATGCCGCGCTTACGTTCTTTTTCCGCCTTTTTCAAGGCATCAAGAATATAAGACATTATTTATCCTTTTGATTGTCAATCAATACTGGTTCATAAACTACAGAATTCCTGTTTGGGATCAGGAGTTGAGGCATTACAACCCCATCCGGTTCCAGCCCCTCGACGAGGTGAAATTTCTTATCCTGTTTAACAAATACCTCATTAAAACTTCCATGCAAGATAATCTTGTCCTCCTTTGCCTTCATGTTCTTGAGCGGCAATCTGACAGTAGTTTCCTTTGGGATCACACTCAGCCTTTTTAAATTCTTATTCAAAGAGATAAAGTCTCTTAAGAACAGACTTATATCTTTGTCATCTAAATCATAACCTGAAGATTTGATAAGCTCGGAGAGGGAGGTGTCTTTAGTGGTTATGAGCGTCAGTTGTTTATCTATCTGTACCTCGGTTTCCCGACCACCCGTAATTATTGTCGATACCGGCGCAGCTATAAAACCTATAAATATCAGGCTGGCCAACACCCTTCTGAACGTTTTCCTGTGCTGCTTTCGAATACTGGGTTTCCCAAACACTTCACGCGCAGCTTTGGTTAGCGTAGGTTTATCAATCCTGTATCGTCCTTGAACATAAGCCCCAAGCAAAGCCCGATCACATAAAAGGTTAATCAATCGAGGAATACCCCCACTTAAGCGGTATAGTTTGCTGATGGTTGAATCAGGAAATAATTTACTGTGTGTCCCAGCGACGATCAGGCGATGGTTTACGTACACTGCGACTTCTTTTCTTGAGAGCGAACCTAAGTGGTAGCGAGCGGTAACCCGCTGCGCCAGTTGTCGCAACTCAGGTCGAGACAGCATCTCTCTGAATTCCGGCTGACCTAACATAATGATCTGCATCAGTTTGCGTTGATTAGTCTCCAGGTTGGTAAGTAACCGCACCTGTTCCAATACCTCAGTACTAAGATTTTGCGCTTCTTCGATGATGAGTACCGTCTTACGACCTCTGGCATGGGCATCAAGCAAATAATCATTAATGCGATCTACAAAAACCTTGATGCTGGTATTGCCTTCAGGATAGGAAATCCCCAATTCATCACATACCGTTGCTAAAAGTTCTTCAACTGTTAATTTCGGATTGAGGATAAATGCTATGTCGCAGCTTTCCGGTATTTGCTCCAGCAGGCAGCGACAGACAGTTGTTTTGCCAGTTCCAACTTCACCGGTAAGCACTACAAAACCACCTTCACTGTTAATTCCATACACCAGGTGAGCCAGAGCCTCCTGGTGCTGATTGCTCATATAAAGGTAATGAGGATCAGGGGCAATAGAAAAGGGTAGTTCCTTTAGCCCAAAATATTCTCTATACATAAATGTCTGTACTTTGTTAGTGCTACTCGACTATTAAGTAAGCGCAGCTTTTTCCTCGGGCTGTATTTTTAACTACTGTAAATAGCAAAAGGAGTTATGGCTTACAACCAGACTCAGCTTTTCACAATAGTTACTGTGCTAGCCTGTGGCCCCTTTTCACCCTCTTCTTCCAAAAAACGCGCTTCCATTCCAATCTTCAGGTGCTTGAAATCATGGTTAAGCACACTGTGCTCATGAAAATAGATTTCCCGGCCGTCAGATGTGGTGAGAAAACCGTAGCCTTTATCAGAGAACAGAGCACTTATGCGGGCATGAGATACTTCCTCGTGGTGTTTCACATCGCCGCGCTGACGCCTGGCAAAATCCTCTAATTTGCGCCGCGCTGCATCAAATGCATCCCTAATTGCTACATCCAGGTCTTCGTTAGGTTCGCGCTTAACTATCAGTTCAGCACCGGGTACAGTCATGTCAATATGCACGTTATATAATATCCCTACATGGTGATGGCGATGGGGCACTTCCACCACAACCCTGCAGCGCATAATCTGGGTGTAATATTTATCTAATTTCTCAGCCTTATCCCGGATAGCATCTTTGACTGCTTCAGGCAACTCAAGATTACGGGCTGTAATTTGCAAAGGAATTTTCATCTTTTCCCTCCAATAAAAATTCTATCCTCATAGTAGCAATCAAACAAGCTAATGTCAATGTAAATAAATGCAGGTGAGATAATGCAGGTGTTTTGAAAAAATTTATTTTTTGATACCTTTTAAATAAATTTTTGAACAATGTCCGCATTATTTGGCTTCCATGACGCGCCGGCGTTTGGCTTCTCCGTTCGGACTCATCGCCATCTCTGAGCTCATGGCAGTGCCACACTCATTTTCGCGTTCGGGCCTTCGTCCCGGTTGCCCGGAACTACTATGCCGTCTGCTGACTTCTGTTTGCTCACCCGGTATGTTTCCATACAGGGCGCTACAGGACTATTCACGAGTTGCTGTCTGTTTTGTGTTTCCCTCTGGGACTCACATCCGCCCAACAGCAAGCGGATATGAAATAATTACTGAAATTTATTAAAATCAAGTATGCATTTCAAGATAAAAGAGGCGATTCGAAACATTGAAACCATTGCGACAGGGCATGGAATAAAAAATTTGAATCGCTTAAACAAGGTCTACGGAAAAACAACATAGAGAAAATTAAAAGGCATTTGTCATGTGGAGTTGGAGGATGGCGCCGTGCTCGAAGCCGAAGTACATTGGTACGAGGGACACGGCATTGGGAAAAAGGAAATGAAAATTAAAAGATTTATGAGGTCATGACTATGAGAAGACATTTTATGATATGCGTTGAGAATCGTGGCTACGAGGCATCACTGGAAATAAGAAAACTATACGAAGTATTAAATGATAAGGTAGCTGAAAGACATCATCAGATAAGAGTTATTGATGAAACCGGCGAGGATTATTTGTACCCTGAAAGGTTCTTTGCTCCTGTGCGGTTGCCTAGTATTACAAAAGACAAGTTAGAACTAACGGCGGCATAACAACGCCTTCAACCAGACGCGGATTAAACCTGATTTGGTTTTTGCATAGGTGATTGCCCACGCTTGTTAAGGCTGTCGTTAAGAGGAAAAAGGGTTGGTCATGTATTTCAGGGCAGGTACAAGGCGATATTAATCCAGAAGGAAAGCCATCTGCTTGAAGCAAGCAGATGTGTGGTGTTGAACCCTGTAAGGGCAAAGGCAGTAAAAGACCCCGAGGAATGGAAATGGAGCAGTTACCGTGGCACAGCAGGAAAAGAGAAACCGCATCCAGGTTTAACAATAGACTGGGTATTAGGGCAATTTGGATCAAAGAGGAGACAGTCGGAGAAAAAGTACAGTGAATTTGTCATGGCTGGCATAGGTGCAGAAAAAATCTGGAAGGATGTAAAGGGACAGAGTATACTTGGACAGGATGAATTTATTGAAATGTTGTGACTACCTACTAAGCTCACACCGCTAAAGTTGTTATACCCGCGTACCATGACGTACCACGGACCGGCATCTGGATTAATAAAGCTGCAACTCTCGCCGTTGCCTGCTCGAAAAGGGCGGCAATCGTAGGTGCTGGTGGTGGATGGGCTGTTTTTGCGCACGTAAAGGTCGGCATCACCTGTGCCGCCGCTCATGGTGAATTTCAGATTTGTCGCGCCTTTAGGTACATCGAGAAGGAAACGCAGTTCTGCGCCCCTAACCCCGGCAAGGCCGCTCTTGGTGACGCCATTCTCCATCGCTACGGAGGTAGCAATCTCACGAAGGGCATTGCCAGCAGCTGTTGTCACCCACGTGTTCCCGGTCCACTTGAAGAGGGCGTGCGGAATGCCATTTCCATCCCATTCATCAAGGTGGTAGGTAGAGTAACCGATGTTTGGAACGTTGGAAATAGCTGCCCACTTGTCGAGCATGCGATCGCCCTGGTCATCGGATGTACAGGGTCCCCAAAAAGGTGCCTGACCATACCATCCACCGAAAAAGATCGGCTTCTGATGGTTGAGGTTGTAAGCCCTCTGCAATACGGTATTAAGCACAAATCTCGGCTCGGTCACCTGGGCTATTGGCCACCACCCAGCGCATGGAATGAAGTCACCAAGATGGAAGTGCGTTGCCACGGTAAACCAGGTGAAATCGGTGAGATCACTGAAGTCTATGAAGGGAGCGAGTGGATTTTCGATCGCTTCAATATAGTGGTGGCTCACCGTAAAGGGACGTCCCATCGGGTCAAGCGCCTGGATAGCGTCGCGGTAGCGACTGATGTGATCGCGTATAGTGGCAGTCCCTGACGGAGTGTAGAAGTCCGGCTCCACAAATTCGCCTCCCATCCACCAAAAAAGAATGTTCGTGCGACTGGCAAGGCGAGTCACCGCCTTATTAACGTCTGCAAGACGTGCCTGAAACCAAGCCTCGTCAGGTACGGTGCCAATTACTCCGCCGGTGTTGGAAAACCCCTGCAACTCTTTCTTTACCGTGCCGAGGTGCTGGGCAATCCATATCCCCTTTTCCTCCATGCGCTTGTAGAAGTAGTCGTTTTGGAGATTCTGAAAGTAAATCACAAGGAAGTTAATCCCTGTATCCTTGAGCCGCGGGATGAGCTCGTCTACCTGCGCTTTCGACAGCACGCGGCGTTCCTCCTCAACACCAACTACAATTGTCTTTGTCTTTTCTCCATTTAGGTAAAAGTACCCGTCCGGGCCGATCTGCGAGAAAGATGCGGCCAATATGGTCTGTGCTTTAGAGATCGGGAAAAAAATCATCATGATCATAAAGAAAATTGATAGTTTCTTCATATTAATTATCCTCTGAGGCTCTTGCAAAAGTCCAATTCCGGGATGAACGGCCAACTAACTCCCAGTAAGGCTTGGCTTCTGTGGCGGTGGCACCCTGGAGCATACGATAAAATATCTTGCCTACGTGCTGAGACATCCGTCGGTTGTGGCGAAACGCGAACTCCTCCGGATAGTGCTGGAGATGCTTGGTACTGATAGCTCCCTGATGTGTGCCGAGCAGCCACCGCTTCACGAGCAATATAACGCGATGGACATTGGCCAGCAACTCGTCGGCCAGAAAGTCTCCTGGAATCATTACCATACCATATATATTATATTATTATATCTTGTGGTCACATTAGTCAACGGGGGGGTGGTCGACAGGGATTAACCCTCTCTGGTTTGCAGAGGCATTACCCCTGCGGCTGGGGAGAATCCGCTGATTGTTCGGCGCAAAGCGCCTCACAACCGGTGGATCGAACAGACGCCCTTCGGGCGCTCCTCTTGAAAAATATTTTTACAGGACCAGACGATCCAAATTATGTAGTAGTCATTGTTCAACCATCTCGGGTTGAATTGGGAACAATGGGAAGTATGACCCAGAAGTCTGGGAACCATCCAAATAATCTGTGCATTTGTCCCGTGGAAGCTTCAAGGTTAAGTGGTAGAATACAATTGTGAAATGTACGCAATAATTTTTATTTGTCAGACAACGTCCAGATAGGGCAATTATTAAAGAAGAATGGATATTGAAAACTATAAATAATCCTTTAAAAACGGAAGTTCAAATTGTCAGTCAACAAAGCGCTCCGGTCATTGATTGCGATTATTCCTTCTAAGAGGCGAATACCTGCTCATACAAAATAATAATTGCCCTGACATATAACAAATCGCTCCAGCGGATGCGGGATCCTGAAATAGTTTTCTGAGAAAAGTCTCAAAACCTTATCTGTTTCAACAAACCCTTTATTCTCCATTTAGGTAATCCCTAAGAATATCCAAATACTGTTTTGTAATGGTTTTTATTCACATATGCTTGCTATCATTAATCGGACAAATGGATTTTTCGGGTTAACTGATTTTGTGTGTTATACTTGATAAATGCAGGAATTTATAACTATAAAAGGCGCAAGAGAGCATAATCTCAAAAATATTGATCTCTCTATACCCAGAGAGGCAATAACTGTAATAACAGGACCATCGGGTTCGGGTAAATCATCACTTGCTATTGATACCATATATGCAGAGGGGCAAAGGCGCTATATAGAATGCCTTTCCGCATATGCCAGACAGTTCATCGAGCAGTTCCAAAAACCCGATATTGACTATATCGAGGGACTGTCTCCATCCATTTCAATAAGCCAGAAGACTGTCAACAGGAGCCCACGCTCAACTGTTGGCACCATTACCGAGATATACGACTACATGCGTGTCCTTTATACGCGGATAGGAAGATCTTACTGCTATAACTGTGGCTCTATTATATCAAAGCAGGAATCCATGGATATTATTAATTCAGTCATGTCATTGCCCCAAGGGAGCAGACTTCAGATTCTTGCACCGCTAGTCAGGGACAGAAAAGGCGAATACAGGAAAGAGCTTCAGGAGATGCGTAGAGAAGGTTTTATAAGGGCGAGGATAGACGGTGAGATGATTGACCTCACACAAAATATTACTCTCAAGAAATATAAACGCCACACTATAGAGATTGTCATAGACAGGCTTATTATAAAACCTGGAATTGAACGCCAGCTAAAGGACGCAATCGAGACATCCCTTACTTATTCAGATACTGTGGTGATAAATCTCATCGAAAAACACAGGGATATCCTCTTCTCAAAAACCACTGTGTGCCTGAATTGCGGTATAAGCTATCCTGAGGTAACCCCAATGTTTTTCTCATTTAACAGCAAGCAGGGCGCCTGCCCGAGATGTAATGGGCTGGGGTTCGAAAATCTTGAAGAAGATTCTATAGAGCTCGAAGAATACAAATACTGCAGACTGTGCGGCGGGTTAAGACTTCGAAAAGAAGCATTAAGCATAAAAATACAGGATAAAAACCTAGGTGAATTTGCAAAGCTGTCAGTAAAGGATGCATTATTTTTTATCAGCAATCTAAAACTTTCAGAGAGGGAACAAACAATCGCAGTGCGTGTTCTTAAAGAGGTTAAAGACAGACTTTATTTTCTGGAGAAGGTAGGTCTCAGTTATCTTACGCTTGACAGGTCATCCCTTACACTCTCGGGTGGGGAATCGCAAAGGATAAGGCTTGCAACACAACTCGGCTCTTCTCTTACAGGGGTTCTCTATATACTCGATGAACCAAGCATTGGCATGCACCCGAGGGATTGCAAAAAGCTCCTCGAAAGTCTTTCAGCAATAAGAGATGCAGGCAATACAGTTATTGTTGTCGAGCATGATGAGGAAACAATAAGGTGGGCTGACAATGTTGTGGATATGGGACCGGGTGCAGGGCTTAGAGGTGGTTGGGTTGTGATATCAGGGAGACCCGAGGAAATAGAGAGAAACGAAAAATCGATAACGGGGAAATACCTGAGTGGTTCAATGTCAATAGATCTCCCTTTTGTGAGAAGAAGTCCCAAAGACTTTATAAGGATAGCAGGGGCTAAGGAATTTAATCTCAAGGATATTGATGTTAATATTCCGCTTGGGGTCTTTGTATGTGTGACAGGGGTTTCAGGTTCAGGCAAAAGCACTCTTGTGCTTGAGATACTCTATAAGGCGCTCTGCAAGGAAATATATAGAAGCAGATTAATTCCTGGCCGATGCAAAGAAATTATAGGAATGAATAAGATAGACCGTGCAATATGTGTTGATCAATCACCGCTTGGAAAAACACCAAGGTCTAATCCAGCGACTTATACCGGCGTTTTCTCATTTATTAGAGAGCTATTCGCACAAGTGCCTGATTCAAGAGTAAGGGGATATACCCATTCCAGGTTCAGCTTCAACCTTTCAGGTGGAAGGTGTGAATCCTGTCACGGAGATGGATTGATTAAAGTAGAAATGCATTTTCTTCCTGATGTTTATATACCGTGCGATATATGTAAGGGAAGAAGATACAATAAAGAGACTCTCGATATTAGATATAAGGGGCGAAATATCGCGGAGGTGCTTGAAATGACTGTATCAGAGGCGCTTCAATTTTTCTCATCAATCCCTTCCGTAAGGCAAAAACTTGAGGTGCTCGAAGATGTCGGTCTTGGATATTTACAGATGGGACAACCTGCATCAACACTTTCAGGCGGTGAGGCACAGAGAGTGAGGCTATCAAAAGAGTTAGGGAAAAAATCAACAGGCAATACACTCTATATACTTGACGAACCCACAACAGGACTCCATTTTGTAGACATCCAGAAACTGCTTAATGTAATAAACAGACTCGTTGATTCAGGGAATACAGTTATCATAATAGAACACAACCTTGATGTGATAAAATCTGCTGATTATATTATAGACCTTGGACCGGAAGGTGGAGAAGATGGAGGGATGGTTGTTGCAGAGGGCACGCCAGAGGAGGTAGGTATGAACCCCAATTCTTATACTGGTAAGTTCTTAAAGAATAAATTATTAAGGCGCAGCCATGCGCGGGTAGCATGAAAAATAAGTTTAAAGTTAAAAGTTTAAAGTTAAAAGTTAAAATAAAGATTTTTTATTACTTACTTTTCACTTTTCACTTTTCACTTTTCACTTTTTTATGTGCCTGCACATCTCAGAAGGAACAGATTTATAGAAAGAGCAGAATCCTGATGGACACGCTCGTTGCCATAACGGTTGTCTCCAATTCAGAAGCTAGTGCTGAAAAGGCAATCGATGCCGCATTCTCCGAGATAGAAAAACTCGAAAAGTTGTCTAATTTTTTTTCATCCGGGAGCGAGGTATCCCGGATTAACAGGAATGCTGGAATTTCTGTGGTAAAGGTATCACCTGATATTTCAGATGTTCTTGAAAAAGCATTATTAGTCTCAGAAAAGACCGAAGGGGCTTTTGATGTTACCATGGGCCCTGTTATAAAGCTCTATGACTTTTATAAAAAGATAAAACCGGAACAGGGTACAATCAAAAAAAATCTTTCGTTAGTGAATTACAGGAAGCTGATCATTGACAGAAATAAGTCTACCGCATATCTGGAGGAAAAGGGTATGCTTGTTGATCTCGGTGGAATATCAAAAGGATATGCTGCTGATAAGGCTGTTGAGACATTAAAAAGAAACGGGATAAGTTCCGGCCTTGTTTCTGTTGCGGGAGATATTAAGGCATTCGGACTTAAGCCTGATAAAAAGCCATGGAAGATCGGCATCAGGAATCCAAGAATCCCTCCTGACCTAAAGGGGGGATTTCCAGATGATATCATGGTAACCATCGAACTCAAAGATATGGCTATATCCACTTCTGGAGACTATGAGCGTTGTTTTATCCTTGATGGTAAAAAATACCATCATCTACTTTCCCCGAAAACTGGCTATCCTGCTGAGGAATGCCGGAGCGTGAGTATTATAACAAAGGAGGGTGTGTTTACAGACGCATTTGCGACTGGTGTCTTTATTCTTGGCCCTGAAAAGGGAATGAAGGTTCTCGAAAAGATGGGATTTGATGGGGTAATAGTTGATAGTCAAGGTAAAGTGTTTACTACACCTGGCATCAGGGGTAAAATTGAATTTAAAAAGACTCCTTAGCAGTACTACAATGGCTGACAAAATTCTTTTGTCTATGCTTGTTCTGATGTCTTTTACAGGGATCATTTTTATTAGAGAAGTCTTCCCCAAGGGCGGGCTAGTGCATATAGAAGTTGATAGTCGTCCTGTATATGTGCTGCCTAGCGATAAGGACAGGACTGTATCAGTAGAAGGCCCTGTGGGTAAAACAGTTATTGAGATAAGGAATCACAGGGTGCGAGTAACTGAATCTCCATGCCATAACAAATTATGCATACAGCAGGGATGGATCGAAAGCGGGGCAATAATATGCCTTCCTAATAAGGTTGTTGTAACACTAGGCAATCAAGAAGATGAATCTGACAAAATAGTTGATGCAATTACAGGATAAGTATCGAATAGCTTTGCTCTCCGCCTATGCGCTGGCCCTTCACGGCTTTGAGAGTCTATTGCCAACCCCGATTCCCTGGTTGAGACTTGGCCTTGCAAACATTATAACTCTCACAACACTTCTTCTTTATGGCATCCGGGCAGCAATTATGGTTACCCTTATAAGGGTGATACTCTCATCTTTATTTACTGGCACATTCCTAGGCCCTGCCTTTATCCTGAGCCTTGGAGGAGGGATTACAAGCACTTTTGCTATGAGTTTTGTATTCTCTATAGCGCCAAATTTATTCAGCATAATCGGTCTGAGCCTTATCGGTGCATTATTTCACAACATTGCCCAGCTGTTTCTCGCTTACTTTCTATTTATACAGAGGATTGAGGCGATGCTTTTGATAAGCCCTTTAATTATTTTTTTTGGTGCAATTACAGGTACTGTAAACGGAGTTGTCTCAGACATTTTGACTAAAAGCTTGAAAAAAACAGACGAGAAGATTCAAAATGTGAATGCATGAAATTAGTAATCCCCCTATATCCCCCTTTAGAAAAGGGGGAACATAAAGTTATCCCCCTCTTTTTTAAAGAGGGTTAGGGGGGATTACTAAAAAGGGGCTGTTAGCGACATAAAAAATGAAAATCATCTGTCCTGTATGTAAGAATGCGACTACGTGGGAGGAAAATCCATGGAGGCCATTTTGTTCCGAGAGATGTAAACTTATCGACATTGGCAAATGGATATCGGAAGAATATAAAATAGAGGGGGAAAAAGAAGGTAAAAAAGACGAGAAAAATGAAAATTAAAAAATCTTACCCTTGAGGCTCTTGCAAAAGTCTAATTCTGGTAGCCGCAGGCTTTAGCCTGCGTTTTGTAACATATTGAAAACAACGAAAACACGCAAACTAAAGTTTGCGGCTACATTTTAATTTCAAGACTTTTGCAATTGCCTCCCTATTTAGAAAAAGGGTAGGGGACTAGGAGGGGCTATGATTAAAATAGCAGTTGCAGGTGCAGCAGGCAGGATGGGAAGCAGGATCACTGCTCTTTCGAAAGAATATAAGGAACTTCAATTAGCAGGTGCATTTGAAAGAAAAGGCCATAAGGATATAGGCAAAGATATCGGGACAGTGGCTGGCCTAGGAGAGACTGGTGTAATACTTGTGGATAGGCTTGAATCGATCATTGATGACATTGATCTAATTATTGAATTTACTACAGTGAGTTCAACAAAAGAAGATCTGAGGCTTGCAGCCTCAAAGGGCAAAGCTATGGTCATCGGGACAACAGGTTTCTCAAAAGATGACTTAAAAGAAATCTCTGAGCTGACAAAACATATTCCTTGTGTGATGGCATCCAATATGAGTATGGGGGTGAACCTTCTTCTGAAGGTATTGCAGGATATTTCAAGAGTACTCGGCGATGCTTACGACATTGAGATTATCGAGGCACACCACAGGATGAAAAAAGATGCACCAAGCGGAACTGCGCTGAAGATGGCTCAGGTGATTGCGGATGCGCTGAACAGAAACCTTGATGAAGTTGGAGTCTATGCGAGAAAGGGTATAATTGGCGAGAGAACCAGCAAAGAAATTGGCATACAGGCTATACGTGCAGGTGACATTGTAGGAGAACATACAGTTATATTTGGCGGTCTTGGAGAAAGGATCGAGATTATCCATAAGGTATCGAGCAGGGATACATTTGCAAGGGGCGCATTAAGGGCGACTAAATGGGTATATGGTAAACCAGCAGGCCTGTATGACATGCAGGATGTGCTCGGGTTGAAATAAACTCATTCAGTATTTCAGGATCTCGAGATAGTCAATAATGTCTCGTTCTTCTTCACCTTGTGCTATTAGTTTTTTGTTTTCGAAATCTTTTAATGCTTTATCCTTATCACCTTTATAAAGAGGATCAAGTTCTAGCGCGCGCGTAATGGCGCCGGCGGCATCGCCATATCGGCCTTCAGCATTGTAACAGAGGGCCAGACCGTAATAAGGAAGATGAGAATCCTGCATGCGCTTGATTACCTCTTTGTAGGCATTGATTGCATCATTAATACGCCCCAATCTGTAACAGGCATACCCAAGGTTATAATATGCATGTTCGGGTGTTTGATAGAGCGTGTTTTTAAGCGCTGCTTTAAATGAGTTAACCGCATCGGACCACTTACCAATTTTAATATATGTGATGCCAAGATTATTATGAGCCTCGGAAAAATTAGGATCTATGGCAGTTGCCTTTATGAATGTTTCCTTTGCTTTCTGAAAATCCTCGAATTTAAGATGGACCAGGCCAAGCGCATTCAGCGCTTCCTTATCGTTTGGGTTAAACTCAAGCGCTTTTTGAAACTCAACATAAGCCGACTGTATATTGTTTTCATAAAGATAAGATTTTCCTATTTTATAGTGTGCGCTGGCCTTCTGGATATTTTCTCCTGTCGTGGTTGCACAGGAGCTTACAAAGATTATAAGAACGATAAGGATGTATCTCACCTTCACCATTTATTCTCCCGGACAAATATTTTTAACCTTGATTAGAGTCTGTTTATAAATTCAATTTGTCCGCATGCTCCCCCTTTGGCAAAGGGGGATGGAGGGGGATTTTAAGGATATATGCTTATTTATTATCCATAAAATCTCCCCTAACCCCTCTTTTCCAAAGAGGGGGATAATGGGGCTGGATCAAAAGACA
>Ga0172371_10006916_pt1 | contig 16311 bp, 11 predicted proteins | sample Lak12m_FD_114543 | JGI IMG/M metagenome (GOLD analysis project Ga0172371, IMG submission 114543) | Freshwater microbial communities from Kabuno Bay, South-Kivu, Congo - kab_022012_12m | ecosystem: Environmental > Aquatic > Freshwater > Lake | place: Democratic Republic of the Congo: South-Kivu...
CAAACCCTCCCTCGCCGGATTCCGGTGCGCGCCTCGGTTCGCCCTTCTGAGATCGGCCAGGGACGGACACCATTCAAGGGGAAAACTTGAGATGCCCATTGGCCGCTGACTCTTCGTTGCTGGAGAAGACCAGAGCCAAGACCGTGGTTGCCCTGGAGAGAGAAATAGAGAGACGCAAACAGGTGGAGGAGGCGCTTCGCGAGAGCGAGGCTAGATTGCGCGCCTTGTCGGAGCATACGTTTGAGGCGATATTCATTTCGGAAAAGGGGGTCTGTACCGGCCAGAACCTCGCTGCCGAAAAAATGTTCGGCTACTCCAATGAGGAAGCCGTTGGGAGACATGGAACAGACTGGATCGCGCCTGGGTATCGGGAAATTGTCAGCAGGGACATTGTCTTGAACTATGCGTCGCCCTATGAGGCGATGGCCCTTCGGAAAGACGGGACGACGTTCCCCTGCGAAATCCAAGCGAAAATGATTGATGACGGACGGCGCATCAGGGTGACCTCGTTGCGTGACATCACGGAACGCAAGATGGCTGAGGAGGCCCTTCGCGAGACCGAGGAGCGCTATCGCGATCTCGTGGAGAATATCCAAGACCTCATCTGCACACATGATCTGCAGGGCAATCTCCTCTTTGTGAACCAGGCGTCAGCCACGGTTTTGGGATATTCTCCCGCCGACATGGTCGGAACAAATCTGTCCAGCCTTTTGGCCCACGAAGTCCGAGACCAGTTCGCCGCGTATCTCGCTGCCATCCAGCGGGATGGGCAAGCGAGGGGCTTGATGCTCGTCCAGACGAAGAGTGGAGAGAGGCGCATCTGGGAATACCGCAACACGTTGCGCACGGAAGGTCCGGGAGCGCCAATTGTTCGCGGCTTCGCTCACGACATCACCGAGAGAAAGAGGGCCGAGCAGGCGCTGCGGGAGAGCGAAGAGCGGTACCGTGTACTCGTAGAGAACCTTAATGAGGGGATTTTCGTGGTCAAGGACGGATTTCTTCAATTTGTCAATCCCCGGGCTCTCGAGTTCACAGGTTATTCAGCGGATGAATTGACTTCCGGGTCCTTTCTGCAATTCGTTCATCCGGACGACCGGGAAATGGTGACGCAGCGACACATGAATCGAATGGCAGGCGATGATAATCCGTATGAATACACCTTGAGAATCGTCACCAAGGATGGAAGTCTGAAGTGGCTGCTTGTGGCGTCGCGCATGATTGTCTGGCAGGGGGAAAGAGCTGCTCTCGTCAGCGCGACGGACATGACCGCCCGGAAAGAAGCGGAAGAGGCTCTGCGAGATCAGTTTGAACTTCAACGGGCCTTGCTCTCCGCTATCCCCGCCTCTGTATATTTCAAGGATACGAATTCCGTGTACATCATGGGCAATAAGCGTTTCAGTGAATTGAGTGGGGTACCGGAGAGTGAAATTCCCGGAAAAGACGACTATGACTTGTACACGGAGACGGACGCGGATGCTTTTCGGAGCGATGATGCGGAAATCATTGCTACAGGGAAGGCAAAGCTGAATTACGAGATGAAGGGCACGGATGCGGAAGGGAATGCCATATGGTATTCCACGAGTAAGGCGCCATTTTATGACAGTTCCGGTCAGATCGCCGGTCTGGTGGGGTTATGCTTCGATATCACCGATCAGAAACGCACCCAGGAACTTCTGCTCCAATCCGAGCGCTTCAGAGCAGTGGCGGACTTGGCCGGAGGCGTAGCCCACAACTTCAACAACCTGCTCCAGATCGTCATCGGCCACTTGGAGTTGGCTCTCATGGACCTGGAACTGGGAAACTATTCCAACGTTGGAGGTGCGCTGGAAAAGGTTCTGGAAAGCGCCAAGTTCGGTGCTGAAACCGTCCGACGACTCCAGAGTTTTGCCGGCATTCGCGACCACAGCCAAGTTCCGCAAAGAGGAGTCTTCGATGTATCCGATATTGTGGGCCAAGCCGTTGAAATGAGCAAGACGTGGTGGAAGACCATACCGGAGAAACAGGGGATAGAGGTCACTCTGGAAACGGACCTGCAAGACGGATGTCTCGTCCGGTGTGAAAAAAACGAACTGTTCGAGGTTCTGGTCAACCTCATAAAAAATGCTTCGGAGGCTTTGCTCCAAGGCGGAGCCATAGACGTAAAGACTCGTGTTGAAGGACGCCACGTGGTATTGAAGGTTCGAGACACCGGCGTCGGTATAAGCGAAGAAAATCTCAAGAGGCTTTTCAATCCCTTCTTCACGACAAAAGCTCAGGCCGGGTCAGGTCTGGGGTTGGCCTCCAGCCGCAGGATAATTGAAGCGTTCGGAGGTGATATCCTCGTGGAAAGCCCGGTGGGAAAGGGAACGACCTTTACGATTCTCTTGCCCCTCGCGGAACAGCCATCCGAGCAAATCGAACCCACGGCCCGAGTTTCCTGTCCCGGGATGACGGTTCTCGTGATCGATGACATGCAGGCCGTCCTGGACGTTCTGAAAGTCGGACTGACGCGACACGGTCACGTGGTCGTCACAGCCACGTCCGGTCAACAGGGACTTGACATTTTCAGGGAGAATCCGATTGACCTTGTGATCTGTGATTTGGGTATGCCGGGGATAAACGGCTGGGAAGTCGGCAAGAGAATCAGATCAACATGCGAGGAACGGGACATCTCAAAGACTCCCTTCATCCTTCTTACGGGCTGGGGCGGACAGAAAACCGAAGCTGCGAAAATAGCCGAGAGCGGTGTGGACGCCGTCGTAGAGAAGCCGATCAATATAAGCGAGATATTGGAGCTTATCCAAGAAGTCGGGGCAGAGAGCCGTGACAAGTTTTTCAATGAATGAAGGGCCGAGAGGTTCCGCGCGTGGCATCCGGAACGTCCCGGCCGGCCGCGTTTTCCACGCTATTGGCGCACCTACCTCTGAATCGTCTTCTCGTTCAGCATAGCGGCAAATTCTTCCCGCAGATCCACGTAGTGCTCAAAAACCACGCAACTGCGGACAAACCCTGCAAACCGTCTCAAATCGAACTGCCGATAGGCCTTGAAGAAGAGTCGCCAAAACTTCTTCCTGGTCTTCCTGATAAGACCCCATCGAATCAACGTCACGACGAAAACTCTGATTTCACCCCACTCAGGCTTGCGCAAGTCAAAAGGCAGATTAACAGGTCGCATGGCTTGAAAATGATTGAACGCCCTATCCAGAAACCCCGATGACTCATAAAGAACCGCCATAATGTTCAGAAATTCCGTTTGAATATCTTCCACGGGCCGAGTCGGCACAAAGTTCATCGTCAAATTCTGGCACTGAAACAGATCATCCGTTTCCGTGTAAAGTAGCCGATCTTCCTTCTTGAGCCGTCTCCACAGATCGGTTCCCGGATATGCGTACACTTGGGCGATTTCAATCAACGGCAGATTGTTTCTCGTCACAAACTCAATGAGGCTCTTGTCTCTGCCGGGCTGTTCGCCGTCCATGCCGATCATGGTTCCGGCCAGAATCTGCAATCCGGCTTGATTGATTCGCACACATGCTTCATCGAGATCGGCCGCCGCGTTCTGAACCTTTCGAGCCGCTCTCAACACCTCCTTGTCGGTGGATTCAATCCCAAGATATACCGTGGTGAATCCCGCCTGTACCATCAAATCCATCAACTCGTCCGAATTGGCGAGGTTCACCGATGCGTGGGTGAAGAATTCAAAAGGTCTGCCGCGATCATTCATCCATTCAATGAGATCATGCAGGAGAAGCTTGGTTTTGGCCGGATTCCCTATGAAATTGTCATCAACAACATAGATTTCTCTCCGCCAGCCCATCTCGTACAGCGTCTGCAATTCCTGCAAGACCTGCGATGGGCTCTTGGTTCTGACCTGCCTGCCGAAAATCAGCGTCGCGTCGCAGAACTCACAGTGAAATGGGCATCCACGGGAAAACTGAATGGCCATGTCAAGATAGGCTCGCATATCGAGAAGATCGAATCGCGGCGCCGGCGATTGGGCAAGATCCGCCCTACGATCGCTTGGGATGACACTGCCGAATTCCTTTCCCTCGATCTTCTCCACGAGAACCGGGACGGTGATCTCACCTTCTCCGAGCGCGACGAAGTCGGCCCCCGCTGCCAGAAATCTTTCGGGAAAGTGAAAGGCCGCGGCGCCTCCTATGGCAACGATCTTCCCTCTTTTCTTGCTCGCACCGATGATTTCGACGAGTTGGACGTATTGGGGAAGCGTCCCGGTGGTGAATACCGCTTCACACCAATCCCAATCCGCATCGGTGATTTCCTGAAAGGTCAGGTCAACGAGCTTGGTATTCCAGTCCTCGGGTAGCAGCGCTGCCACGGTAATCAAACCGAGAGGCGGGGCATATGCCTTCTTGGAAGCCAGCCGCAGGGTGCTGGTTTCCGGGCCGATGCTCAGGTTGCGAGGACTTTTGGGGTACACCAGCAAGACGTTCATACACCCTCTCCACACCTGGCGGGAATAACGAAGTGCGGCGCTTTCCAAATGCGGTGCGCACGCGTTCGATCCTTTTTCGGGCACGAAGTGCTCCCGAGGAGACCACAGGGCGCCAACCTGCAACTCTCAACGAGCCTTTCGCCGGTTTCCGAGCGTATCCTTCCGCCGTTCCCTCCGTCAAGCAATTTCCGGCGGCGCCGCAGGAATCCGAGTGGCCGCGTTCCAAGGGGCCCTGCTCATTCCCAAACGTTTCCAGGCAGAAGAGGTGGAATGCTTGGGGAAGCTCCCTGGAATTGCAGGCAAATAGCGCTTTCCAAGCCAAACGATGGGAAAGGGTACCCAGGCGAAAAAAGAACTTGACAAGGCCCCACGCGGGGGGTAGTGTCGAGAAGAATAGTTAACATGTTAATGATCAGGATGTAATCAACTTGCGTCTTAACGGTCTAGCCGACCACGAGACCGGATTCAGGCCAATGCGCTTTCATTCGAGTAACACTGAGAGCCCGGTTCATTGCCGGTCCCGGCGGATCTCCTCCCCCAGGGACGGCGGAGTCTCACTTCGCCTCGGAGACCGGCCGCGACCGGCTTCACCCCTTGTCACTTTTGTTCGCGGCGCACTGGTATAAGACGGCTCATCCGAAAAAATAGGGCCGCTGCAGAGTCCGGAGAAAATTCCCGCGGGAGGGATTCTCTCCACGCGATCCCGGCAGTTCGTTGGGAACGAGAAGAAGGGTTACCGGCTCAATCCGAGAAAAACGGAGGTCAACTGTGGACGCCAAATCGAAATTATCTGAAATCGTTGGGGCTGAGAACTTCTCCGATGACCCTGTTCAACTGCGGGTCTACGCGACCGATTTCAGCTATTACCCCGCTGGGGCTCCCAATTATGTCGTAAAACCGGCGACTTCCGAAGAGGTTGCCGCGGTGGTGAAGTTCTGCGGCGAAAACAACATACCCGTCGTCCCGTGCAGTTCGAAGGTCCACTTCTACGGCGCCACGATCCCCAAGGAAGGCGGCCTGGTCCTTGACCTGTCCAGAATGGACAAGATCTTGGAGATAGATCCTGACAATCGACGGGTCAGGTTCCAAGCCGGCGTCACCTGGGACAAGCTTACCAAGGAGCTGAGAGAACAGGGCTTTCGGGTGATCATGCCGCTGACTCCTCCCGCGGAACGATCCGTGCTCACCGATTTCCTCGAGCGCGAAGAGCCCACCAACCAGGTGTACGACTACGGCGAACCGCTGCAAGCCATGGAGGTCGTCTGGCCAACGGGCGAGCTTTTCAGAATGGGTTCCGCGAGTGTCAACGGCTATCCGGATTCGCCGTCAAAGGGCGGGAATCCGTCCGGTCCGGGGCTTGATTTCTATCGGTTTTTCCAGTGCGCGCAGGGGACCATGGGGGTGGTAACGTGGACGAACCTCAAGATGGAATCCATCCCGAAGATGGACAAGATTCTCTTTGCGCCGCTTGCCGACCTTGACCTGGGGATGGATTTTCTCTATCGGATCCTGCCACGCCGGATCGGCCAGGAGGTTCTGCTCCTGAATAACGTGGACCTTGCCGCGATCCTCGCAGAGGATTGGCCGGGCGATTTCAACAAACTGAAGGCTGCGCTCCCGCCCTGGACGCTCATCCTCGTCATCAGCGGACTTCTGAGGCGGCCGGAAGAAAAAATCGCCTATGAGGAAGCGTTTCTGGCGCAGGTGATGAGAGACGAGTTCAGCACTATCAGGCTTGCAGAAAACCTCCCCGGATTCTCCGGCCTTCGAACCAAGGTCATGAGCATCCTTCGCAACCCGTGGCCCGCAGATGTTCCCCACTGGAAGAATCGGGTCAAAGGCGCGTGCCAGAGCCTCTTTTTCCACACACGGCCGGTCCGGACGCAATCCTTTGTAACCAAGGTCCAGGAGATCAGCGCACGATTCGGCTATCCGGTCAATGACATCGGTATCTACATTCAACCGCTGGAGCACAATCGCGCGTGCAGGCCTGAATTCACCTTCTTCTACGATCCGAAGGACGAAACAGAGACCGCGACCGTTCGTGCCCTGTACCGAGAGGCGGCCATCGAGCTGCTGAAGGACGGAGCGGTGTTCACCAGGCCATACGGAGACCTTGCTCCGATCGTGTACGAAAGGGCCGCTTCTTATGCCGCCAATCTCAAGCGACTGAAGAAGGTATTCGATCCGAACAACATTATGAATCCTTCAAGCCTGTGCTTCTAAGGAGGGAAAGACCATGGCCGACAACCAGGCTGTGAGATATTACTCGCCTCGATCGGACTTCAAGCTCGATATCACGGACATCCAGAATTTCGTGTACGACATGAGCCGTTGCATCAAATGCAAGGGCTGCTCCTGGGTCGATCATACGTACATGCCCGGTGCGAAGTTCATGACCCGCTGCCCGAGCGCGGCACGATACGAATTTGACGCCTACGGCGCGTATGGAAAAGTGCGCATCGGGCACGCCATGGCTGAAGGGTTGCTGGACTGGAACGACAAGGCCCTGGAAATCATCTATGCCTGTACGCTGTGCGGAGCCTGCGACGTCGGGTGCAAGCGGAATCTGGACCTGGAAATCGAGCTTTCGCTCGAGTCGCTCCGGGTCAAGGCGGTGCAAGACGGTGTGGGCCCCATGCCCGCGCACAAGAAAGTGGCTCAGAACATTGCCCAGCATCACAACATGTACGGTGCGCCCCACGAAAAGCGCACTGCGTGGATTTCCTCCGCAATCACTCCTGCCAAGAAGGCTGACGTGCTCTACTTCGTCGGGTGCACCGCAAGCTATGTGAACAAGGAAATCGCTCAATCCACCGCTAAGATTCTCAAGGCCGCGGGAACCGACTTCATGCTGATGCCGGACGAGTGGTGTTGCGGAAATACCCTGTTTTCCGTGGGCCTGTTGGATGACGCGAGAGCTCTGGCCCAGCGAAACATCGACGAAGTGCGAAAGACGGGCGCGAAAACGCTGCTCATCAGTTGCGCCGAGGGTTACCGCATGTGGAAGGTGGACTATCCAAAACTGTTGGGCATCTCCACCGCGGACCTCGGTTTTCAAGTTCTCCACCTCGTGGAATATGTGGACGAAAAGGTCAAGAGCGGCACTCTGAAGATGACCAGGCCCTTTGAAACGCGGCTGACCTATCACGATTCGTGCAGCTTGAGCCGTTTGAGCGAACCTTGGACTCCGTACGAGGGAAAACGGGGTTGGATGGGCTGCGTGGAGCCACGCCTGAAGAGAAGGCGCGGTGCCCAGGGAATATACGCCCAGCCCAGAGACATCCTCAGGGCCATACCCGGCGTCAACCTCGTGGAAATGCCCAGGACAAGGGAAAACACCTTTTGCTGCGGTGCGGGTCGAGGTACACAGGCGGCCTTCCCGGACTTTGCACAGTGGGCCGCGGCACAGAGACTGGAAGAGGTCGGCGAGATCGGTGCGGAGACGCTCGTGTCCTCCTGTCCCTGGTGCAAGAACAATTTCGCCCAGGCGGTCAAAGCCGGCGGCAGCAACGTGCAGGTTCTGGATATTTCGGAAGTTATCTGCGCATCCATCGAAGAATAATTACAAGGAGATCAGTCATGGCGATTTCCAAAGAGATCTATAAGGCATTGGAGGCCGTCGTCGGCGCTCAATACATCTCCGATGATCCGGTGATCTGCGAGGGGTACCGAAGCGGCCCCGGCGGATACGAGGCGGGCTTGGGCTATGAGCGGGTCATGGCCAAGGTTCCGGGATGCGTGATCATGCCCAAGACGACGGAGGACGTTCAGAGGATCGTCAAGATCTGCTATCGGAACGATATTCCGTATGTTCCGTACAGCACGGGGTTTTATGGGCCGCGCTCCCATCCTCACGTAGAGGACGCTCTGCTCATCGATCTCAAGCGCATGAACGACTTCGTGCTCGATGAAAAACACTTTTACGTGGAAGTCGGTCCCGGTATGATCTACTCGCCCATCCAGGAAGAGTGCATGAAACATGGGGCCTACGTGGTCATCGGGGGAGGCGGAGCCCAGGCATCGGCCATCGCCAATCTCATCGGCGACGGCTGGTCACCGTTAAGCCACCGGATAGGCCTTCCGCACAGGCGTATCCTCGGAACCGAGGTGGTCATGCCCGACGGCGAGCTTCTCAGGCTGGGGTCTCTGGCCACAAGCGACGACCCCTTTTGGGGGGAATGTCCCGGACCGGATCTCAGGGGTCTGCTGAGGGGCTACACCGGTCTGCGCGGCTGCCTCGGGATCGTGACGAGAATGGCCATCAAGACGTTGCCGTTTCAGCCTGAACGCCTCGAGCCCACGGGCATCTCGCCGAATACCGCACTTGCTCTCCCGGAAAAACGGATCAAGTGGATCAACTTTGTCGTGCCCTCGAAGGATGCGCAGGTGATGGCCATGAGGGAAATCGGCCATGCCGAGATCGCCGGCGCGGTTACCAAGGTGCCTCTGTTCTGGCGCGCCATTGCCAAAGCGGAGTGCAAAGAGGAGTTCTGGGACCTATGGAGCAAGGAGAACGAGGAAACGGTCGCCAATTTCTTTATCGTTCGGGTTCTCCTCATCGGCTACACCTCCGAGGAGCAAATGGCCTACGACGAGCGCGTCCTCATGGACATCATGGGCGAATTGGGCGGTCAGGCACGCCGGACCAAGCCTTCCGACGAATCGTGGATCAAGAACGCCGACTCAGCAGGCATGTGGCTCATGTGCGGAGGCTATGTATCCGTCGACTATGTCATTGAAACGCTCACCCAGTCGCCGGTCCACGGTCCGGAGTACGCGGAGGTGAAAAAGAAATACACACCGCCGCTCATGCCCGATTATGGAGATCCGGGCTGGTTCCAGAGCTTCGAGCTGGGTCACCAGGGCTATTCCGAATTCCTCGTCTACTGGGATCCGGACGATGACACCAACCCGGTTGACCAGTTTTACGTAGATACGTCCAAGATGAACATAAAGAATCGTTTCTACACCTCCTTGTTGGGTCCGCACCAACCGCTCTACCTGACCGGACCGAAATACGGGCCCAATTACCATGAGTTTCTCCTCAAGGTGAAAAATGAGTTCGATCCCAAGTGGAGGTCGCATCCGCCGGTTCCGCTGGCCCACGATGTCTTCGTGGAACGGGCGCCGTGGATGCACCACATGAAGGATTGGGAATCTCCGGACGATCTCATGAAATAGTGGTCAAGGGCACGGAAGGCTCGGATCGTGCTTCCGATGAAATGGCCGAGTAACAGGCAACGCCCAACAACGAAGGGAGGAACCATGAAACGCTTATTCGTCGTCTGCCTCTTCGCTCTGATGATGCTGTCGGTGATGTGCATGGCCACTGCTGTCAGCCAGGCTCAGGACAAGGTGGTGACAATAAAGGTCACCAACTGGTTTCCGGTGGGACACAAGCAGGACACTCTTTTGCAGGCATGGGGAAAGGATCTGGAACAGCGGACCAACGGCAAAGTGAAGGTGAGCTACTACGCCGGCGGTACCCTGGTCCCCGCCGCACAATCGTATGATGCCGTCGTCAAGGGAATTGCCGACGTGAGCAATCACGTGCTCGGGTATACCATGGGAAGATTCCCTTCTGCTCAGGTCCTCGACCTGCCCATAGGTTTTCCTCCCGGCGCGGGCCCCACCAAGATCGCCAACGAATGGTATAAGAAGTTCAAACCGAAGGAATTCGATGATGTGAAGGTTTTGTGGTTCCACGCTATGCCCTATGGATTGGTGCACACAAAAACAAAACCGGTCAAGAAGCTTGAAGATGTGAAGGGGCTCAAGCTCCGGTGTTACGGTTCAAACGCCAAATTTGTCGGCTTGATCGGCGGCGCTCCGGTGGCCATGCCCATGCCGGATGTCTATGACGCGCTGGCGAAGGGAGTCGTGGATGGTTTGCTCTCCAGTTACGAAGCGTTGCAGGGCTTCCGAACGGGCGAGCACGTGAAATACTCGACCGAAAACCTGGGCACGGCATATTCTGCGGCCTTTGTGGTTGCGATGAACAAGAAGAAGTTTGCCTCGCTTCCGCCCGAGGTCCAGAAGACGATTGAAGAGATGAGCCCGGAATACATTGAGAAGTACGGTCAGATGTGGACCGAGATTGACGCAGCGGGCAAAGAGTGGCTGGGAAAAAGAGGCGTTGAATTCATCTCATTGAGCCCCGAAGAAGAAGCCCGGTGGTACGAGCAAGGCGCCAAGCCTCTCGTTGAGGAATATATCAAGGATATGAAGGCGAAGAGCCTCCCTGGCGAGGAAGCGGTGAAGTTCATCGTCGAGTCTTTCAAACAGTACAAAAAGTAGGCGGGAGAAGCCCGGAGACGTGCCGGAGGTACCCGGCTTCTCTCCGGGCCTCGCCATGTGCGGCGAAGGAGGAGGACCGAATGCAAAGGTTTCTTCGCGCCACCAGCGGGCTCAGCAATACCTTGAACGTGATGGGAGCTGTCCTTCTCACTCTCATGATGCTGCTCACCGTGGTTGATGTGGTCTTGCGTTATCTCGGAAGGCCTATCACCGGCACCTTTGAACTGATGTCCTTCGCCGGGGCGTTGGTCACCGGTTTCGCCCTCGCGCAGACTTCTCTGGACCGCGCCCATGTTAACGTGGATATCCTGACCGAGGCGATCCGAGGCAAAGCAAAGGTCGCGCTCGAAGTCTTTACCAGGCTTCTCGGTCTCGGGATATTTTCCCTCCTGGCCTGGGCGCTTTTTGACAAGGGAAACGATCTGGTGAAGACGGGCGAGGTTTCCCTGACCCTGCATGTTCCCTACTATCCCGTTGCTTACGGCTTGTCGCTCTGCTGCGTGGTGGAGTGTCTGGTGCTCGTCTTAGCGATTCACGAGGTCATTTCAGGAGGGGAACATGAATGAGGCAACGTTCGGATTGTTGTCCCTGTTGATCCTGCTGGCTCTGTTCACCACGGGGATCGAGCTGGCCTTCGCGATGGGCATAATCGGATTCCTCGGATTTTCCGCGCTTAACGGATTTGACGCCGGCCTTTCCCTGCTGGCCAACGATTTCCTCGATTCCCTGGCCTCCTACGGTTTGACCGCCATCCCCCTCTTCGTCCTCATGGGACAGATCGCATTCAACGCCGGTATTGCCAGGCGGTTGTACGACACGAACCACAAATTCCTCGGGCATATCCCCGGCGGGCTTGCCGTGGCCACGGTGGTCGGAGCCACGGTCTTCAAGGCGATCTGCGGGTCAGTGGTGGCTACTTCGGCCACTTTTGCCAGCGTGGCCATCCCCGAGATGCAGCGGTACGGGTACAGCAGAAAACTATCAACCGGCATCGTCGCAACGGTGGGAACACTCGGGGTTCTGCTTCCACCAAGCATAACGCTCATTGTTTTTGGTATCCTCACGCAGCAATCGATCGGCAAACTCTTTATGGCGGGGATTTTGCCCGGGCTCATCATGTCGTCTTTCTTCATTTGTGTTGTTTTGGGATGGTGTCGGATCAACCCGACTCTTGGACCTCCGAGCCCGAAATGTTCCTGGCCGGAGAGGTGGAAGTCGCTTCCTGACGTGATCTGGCCTGTGGTGATCTTTGCTCTGCTCATCGGCGGGCTCATGAATGGGTTCTTCACACCCACCGAGGCAGGAAGCATCGGGGCCTTTGGCGTTCTGATATTGTGCATCGTGAAGCGAGACATCGAATTCAAAGGGTACGTTCGATCCCTCCGGGAGGCATTGCGCACCGCGTGCATGGTACTCATGCTCATCGCGTTCTCCGCGGTGCTGGGGCACTTCATAGCGGTTACCGACATACCTCAGGTATCCGCGGAATGGATAATGGGGCTCCCGTTTCCTCGGTCTGCAGTCATGATTGTCATCATTCTGGTCTATCTCCTGGGTGGATCATTCATAGACGATTTGGCTTTCATGATCCTCGCGACCCCGATCTTCTTCCCGGTCATCATCAAGCTTGGTTACGACCCCTTGTGGGCGGCCATTATGGTGGCCTGCACCGTCTGCATCGGTTCGGTCATTCCTCCTGTCGCCATCTGCGTATTTGTGGTGAAGAACATAACCAAGGAACCGATGGGTGTTATTTACAAGGGCGTGTATCCGTTTCTGACAGCCATGATCATGTGCATGGTCCTGTTGTTTATCTTTCCGGAGCTGGCGACCTATCTGCCGAGTGTGTTGATGAAGTGACCGCGGCCGGACGATAGGGAAAAAAGGGGCGAGCCGAATGGACGACATGATGTTTCATACCGAAGAGCACCAGATCTTTCGTGACTCCTTCAGGAGATTTGTGGCCGGCGAAATCACGCCCCACATCTCCGAATGGGAGACCGGGCGCGGCGTACCGCGAAGCCTCTGGCGCAAGATGGGAGAACAAGGCTACTTGTGTCCGTGGCTCCCGGAGGAATATGGCGGCCTTGGGTTGGGATTCGAGTACTCGGTCATCATCAACGAAGAGTTGCTCCGGGGAAACGCATTCGGTGTGGAGGTTCCTCTGCACAGCGATGTGGCTACGCCGTATATATATTCCTATGCCGCGGCTGAGCTGAAGGAGCGATGGCTTCCCCGGTGCACCACCGGTGAAGTGATTACCGCCATTGGCCTGACCGAGCCGAACGCGGGCTCCGATTTGGCGGCCATTCGCACGAAAGCGGTGAAAGACGGCGATTTCTATGTGATCAACGGACAGAAGACCTTCATTACCAACGGCTACTTTGCCGACCTCATTGTTCTGGCCGTCAAGACCGACCCTTCGGCGGGGCACCGCGGGGTCAGCCTGATCCTGGTCGATAAGGACGCGCCCGGCTTTCATCGCGGCCGGAAATTGGAAAAAATGGGCTATCATATGCAGGACACTGCCGAGCTCTTCTTTGAAGATTGCCGTGTTCCCGCGGTCAACTTGCTGGGAGAGGAAGGCATGGGCTTCAAATATATGATGGCGAAGCTCCAGCAGGAGCGGCTCGAGGTGTCCATCAAGTGTCAGGTCCTGGCGGAGGAAGCCCTCAAGGAGGCGCTTGCCTATGTGAAGGTGAGGGAGGCATTCGGTAAACCCATCGGGAACTTTCAGTACAGTGCGTTCAGATTGGCTGACATGGCCACGGAAGTTCAACTGGGGCGCACCTTTCTGGACAATCTGATACGTGACCACATCCAGGGCAAGAATATTGTTCAGAAGGTTTCCATGGCCAAATACTGGCTGGGCGAAATGGTAAACAGGATCGCGTATCAGGCCGTTCAGCTCCACGGCGGCTATGGATATATGGAAGAGTACCGGGTTTGCAAGATCTATCGCGATGTGCGTTGCCTCTCCATCTTCGCGGGCACGAGCGAAATCATGAAACTGATTATCAGCCGAGGTCTCGGACTGAATCCGTAACTCGCGAGAAACGCCGGTAGTCGTCGGCAGGGATCATGGAGGATTGGAGTTCAGCCGGCCGAGAGACTTTGTCACCCCGGACAACGCAGAGCCGTTGAACCTTCGTTCGGGAGCTCCCCGGCCGGCCTCGTGACGCGGTCAGAAGGCTAAACAACTACCTTATGAACGCGCGTATGCAGCGGCCTCGCGGAACGCCTGGCAGGAGGACGAAATGGCCGATCGAATACTCGAAGGAAAGCGGATTCTCGTGGTGGACGATGAACCCGATATTCTCGCTACGGTGGAGGAGCTTCTCGCCTCCTCGCATGTCGTGACGGTCGAGAGCTTTGACGAGGCCCGAGAGCTTATTGTAACGGAATCATTCGATCTGGTTATCCTTGACATCATGGGTGTGAATGGATTTGCCCTCCTCGATGCCTGCCACACGCGCAAACTGCCGGCTGCGATGTTGACAGCTCATGCCATCAACAAGGAAAGTCTCGATCTCGCTGCAAAACTGGGAGCTGTGTCGTTTCTCCCGAAGGAAGAGCTTCCGCGGCTGCCTGAGCTCGTCGCCGAAATACTCGAGGGCTTGGAAAATGGGCAGACGCACTGGGCCAAGTTGTTCCGGCGCCTCGGCCCATTCTTTAAGGACAAGCTGGGAGTTCTCTGGGAAGACGAAAAATCGAAATTCCCGAAGACCTACTACTGATCGTAAGCGGCCCGGCCAGACCGCACAGGAATGCAAGGGCGGCATTTTCATTGTTCGTTGTTCTCGATACCGGGTGGCGGTTCGTATACATCGGGCTGCCCGAAACGGTTGATTGTCACCGTGAATTCTCATGAGAGGCGATGATCATGACGGTTGGAAATGTTCTTCGACGATGCGCTGCGAACTATCCGGACAAGACCGCTTTGATTTGCGGTGATGAGCGGATCAACTATGCGGAGCTGAATCGGCGGGTGAACGGGCTGGCGAACAGCTTTCTGGAGATGGGGCTCCAGAAGGGAGATCGGGTGGCTCTGCTCGCACACAACTGCCCGGAGTTCGTAGAGGTATATTTTGCCTGCGCCAAATCCGGAGGCGTGGTCGTTCCTATAAACAATCTTCTCAAGCAGAAAGAATTGATGCAGATTTTCGAGTATATCAAGCCTCGCTTTCTCATCTTTGATAAAGATTTCACCTCAATCGTTCGGTCGAACGATGCCGAGGTGAAAGCCATCGAATTCCCGGTGGAGCTCCACGGCGAGTCGGGCGATTTTCCGCAATATGAGGATCTGGTTGCCCGGGGGGCAGGTGCGGAGCCGAGCGCCACTATTTCCGACCGCGACCTCGGGAGCATCTTCCTGACCTCGGGGACGACGGGCCGACCCAAGGGCGCGATGAGAACCCACCGCCACGACTTGACAAACATGATGAGCAGCGCCCTCGAATTGGGAATCGGGCACGACGATCGGGCCCTACTTCTTTTTCCCCTCTATCATATAACGTTCGCGGACAGTCTGCGGCACATACTCATGGCCAATACGGTAGTTATCAGAAAGGAAGGCGCCTTTGATCCGGACGGAGTTCTCGCTCTCCTCTCCCGGGAAAGGATTACCGCGTGTCAGTTCGTGCCGACGATGATCAATGCCATGCTCCAGGTGGAGCATCCGGAGAAGTACGACCTGAGCCGGTTTCGATTGCTCATGTACGCCGCATCTCCCATGCCCGTGGAATTGCTGAAAAAAGCCATGAAGACCTTTCAGTGCCACTTTGCGCAAATGTACGGGCAAACGGAAACCGGACCCTTCACCACGATGTTGCGGCCTCAGGACCACGTGTTGGAAGGACCGGACGCTCATGTGGGCAGGCTGGCCTCCGCGGGCAGGCCCGTGGTGGATTATGAGCTCAGGATTGTGGATCCGGACGGAAACGATGTGGCTGTCGGGGCCGTGGGTGAAATCGTTGTGCGCAGCGAGGCCATGACCATCGGGTACTGGGAACTGCCCGAAGAGACGGCGAAGGGAATTCGCGACGGTTGGCTCTACACGGGAGATTACGGGACATTGGACCGCGACGGATACGTTTACATTGTGGACCGCAAGCACGACATGATCATCAGCGGAGGGAAGAACATCTATCCGCGGGAAATCGAAGAGGTGCTGTACGCGAATGACGCGGTCCTGGAAGCAGCGGTTATCGGAGTGCCTGATGAATACTGGGGAGAATCCGTCAAGGCCTTTGTGGTCTTGAAGAACGGAATGAAAGCCACCGAAGAGGAAATCATCGGCCTGTGCAAACAGAATCTCGCCAGCTACAAGAAACCCCGATCCGTAGAGTTCGTCGAGCAACTCCCGAAGAGCCCGACGGGAAAGATCCTCAAGAGGGTGATCAGGGAGGAGTACTGGAAGGGTCGGGAAAGAATGGTATAGAATGGACGTAATAGTTCACCGCGGGATTGTGTGAGTCCTCACCCCCACACCCCATAGGCGCTAACTTAAGGGTATTTCGGTCTGCCCGGCACTGAAGTGCCGGGCTATTATCGGCTGTCCCTCCGGGACAAAAACA